>Ga0315544_1001664_pt1 | contig 16853 bp, 13 predicted proteins | sample SalMarSW160130MG_2_FD_202543 | JGI IMG/M metagenome (GOLD analysis project Ga0315544, IMG submission 202543) | Salt marsh sediment microbial communities from the Plum Island Ecosystem LTER, Massachusetts, United States - Salt Marsh Sediment SW1601-130 ... | reverse complement strand
CCCCCTTTCACCTCCTGGAACTTTCTATTCCGGGAGGGTATCATTTTACCCAGGGGGGTCAATTTTCAGTGGCGATAGCGGGTTAATTTTCATTGTACATCTATAATTTATTACAAGGGTGATAAGAAAGGTAAGGATATTCATATAAATAGAAGAAGAGGTCTTCGAATGAAGACCTCTTCACGCTAACCCTTACGGGTTATCCACCTCCAAATTATTGGATTAGTTATAATATAGTATAATTGAAAAATTTGCCAAGTGGAAAACGGGGTCAGGTCTCAACATTTAACAAAATATTTTTATTTATTTTGCTAACAATCCTTCCTTCTGGGAGGAATTGACCGAAAAAATTGGAATTGACGAGAGGACTTGGAGTGTCAATGACTTCAGTGAGAATGCACACCGACAAATTACAGGTAACATTTGTTCCAGAAAAAGGTGGAATGTTTTTCTGGCTACCGCCTCGATATAAAGAATTTCCAACAGAGAAAATTCTTGCAGAATTTATAAAGTCGATTCCTCCCCTTTCCTTTCAGGAGGCAAAAGTTCCCCTCGTTTTACCTGCAACCTGGGTCCTTAAAAGAAAGCCAAAATCTAAAGCTCCCCGAATTCTTAATGTACAGGGAAAAATTCTCTCTGTTGTAAATTCGATAGCCGCTCTTGCTACTATGGGGAGTATTGAATCTTCTCGTAAAAGACTAAGTTCCTCCTTCAAAATATGGTCTCTTGCAGCTAAATTCGCCCTGGAACTTATAGCTAGAGGAGAGATGGTACCCTATCTTACCCCGCTGTCTGAAGGTTCTTTTAAGGCATGCTGGAGAATATCATTATGGAAGGATCAGGACAGGGAAAGATTGGTAAAACTAACAAAGGCTATGCCTTTGGCTGCTCACAGCGTAGCTTATAGAGAAAAAGATAAAAACATCCCTCCCGCTGTATATCCAGCAAAGATTATTCTGCAAAAATTTCTTGATGAGGCTGCCGATAGTTTAGTTCGCTATAGTTATAAAATTTTTGAAGAAAGAAATGAGCAAAGGTTTATTCTTCAATCTTTTGATGAAGCCTGGGATGCTCGGTTTATAAAATCATTGAGTGGTTCAAATTCTATTTTTCCTATTAAAGGATTTAGCGAGCGATACATTCCTCAGTTACTGAATAGATGGTTAAGGCCCGCAGCAGTCTCTCACCAATGGGAGGACTACAGAATATGCTTTCGACTGGAGATGCCTTTAGGTTCCTCAAAAGATGATGGCAAATGGCGGATAAGCTACTTGCTTCAGGCAGTTGATGACCCCAGTCTTCTTGTTCCGTCGGATAAGGTATGGAAATCTTCTAAGAAAGAGTTAAGATTTTTGAACCGCACTTTTAAGGAACCTCAGGAAAGACTTTTAATGGGATTGGCTGAAGCTTCTAACATCTTTTCGCCTCTAGCTGAGAGCCTAAAAACAGCCAGACCATCCTATGTGGAAATAGATCTTAATGAAACCTGGAGTTTTATCCAGGATGCTGTCCCTTTATTGCAGCAGTCAGGTCTTAGTATCTTGCTGCCTCAGGAATTTACTCGAGCAGGGCAAAGACGAATAAAAGCCAGAATGAGAGTAGGTTCAGGGAAATCAAAGAGGCCAGGTGACTTGGGAACTGGCAAATTTGGTCTTCCTTCTCTCGTAGATTATCAGTGGGAAGTGGCGCTAGGAGGTGAGACTTTAAGCATCTCCGAATTCAAACAAATAGCTCGCCTCAAACAACCTCTTGTTCACTGGCGCGACCATTGGGTTATGATAGACCCGGCAGAAGTTACTCAAATTAAGGAGTTATTTGATAAAGCTACTTCAGGAAAATTGACACTCCAGGAAGCCTTATCTGCTACCCTTCTGGGTAAAAAAGAATATCCTGATTTCCAGTTCCCAGTAGAAGTAATTGCTGCAGGAAATATAAAATCCCTCCTAGACGCTCTTAATAGCAACAAAACTCCAAAGTCTATTAGAACCCCTTCCGCCTTTCGGGGAAAACTAAGACCTTATCAGAAAAGAGGACTTGTATGGCTCAATAGTATGACTGATTTAGGTTTTGGCATTTGTCTTGCTGATGATATGGGTTTGGGAAAAACTATTCAGTTAATAGCCTGGTTACTTCACAGAAAAAAGCTTTCCAGCGCTCATTCACATCCTGTTCTGGTTATATGTCCTACATCGGTATTAGGTAACTGGCAAAGGGAAATGGAGCGATTCTCTCCAGAGCTTCCTGTTGTGCGCCATCATGGTCTAGGTCGGCCCCGATCAAAAAAATCTTTGGAGAAGATTTTTTCTCCTCATAGCGTGGTCTTAACCACTTATTCTCTGGCAAGGCGCGACAGGGAACTCCTCTCGCAAATTGAGTGGGAAGGGATTATTCTGGATGAGGCTCAAAATATAAAGAACCCCTTTTCTCAGCAGGCCAGAGCAACCCGCCAATTCAAAGCCCGAAATAGAATTGCTCTTACAGGAACACCTGTAGAAAACAGACTCTCAGAACTCTGGTCTATTTTTGAGTTTCTCAATCCTAGCTTTCTCGGACCTTTAAAAGGATTTAAGCGTAATTTCGCCTTTCCCATAGAACGATATAGAGATCCAGGGGCAACAGAGAAGCTGAAAAAGCTCACCACACCATTTTTGCTTAGAAGACTAAAAACTGATAAATCTGTCATCACTGATCTCCCTGAGAAAAATGAAATGAAAGTCTTCTGCAATTTAACCCAGGAGCAAGCTACTTTATACCAGGCTCTTCTTGATGAAACTATGGAAAAGATAGAAAAAAGTGAAGGTATAGCCAGGCGCGGTCTAATTCTTTCTCTGATGATGGCTCTTAAGCAAATATGTGACCATCCCTCTCTTTACCTACGGGAAAATGTATCTTTATCCGCTCGTTCAGGGAAATTGGAGCGAGTGGTTGAAATGAGTGAAGAGGTAATTGAGGAGAAAAGTCATGCTTTAATATTTACTCAATTTCGAGAAATGGGATACCTTTTAGTCCGCTATCTAGAAGAAAAACTGGAGGTAGAAGTTCCTTTTCTCCATGGTGGTGTCCCAGGTAAAAAAAGAGATGAAATGGTTCGCTCTTTTCAGGAAGATGAGGATGCTTCTCCTCTCTTTCTCATTTCTCTTAGAGCAGGAGGCACAGGACTCAATCTAACCCGGGCCAGTTTTGTATTTCACTTTGATAGGTGGTGGAATCCGGCGGTGGAAGATCAAGCAACCGACCGCACCTTTCGTATAGGACAGAAAAAGAATGTGCAGGTGTATAAAATGATTTGCCTGGGGACATTGGAAGAGAAGATAGACAAAATGTTGGAGGAAAAAAAGGAACTGGCAGATAGGATAATAGGTGCTGGCGAGAAGTGGATCACAGAAATGTCTAATGATAAGCTCCGTGAAGTTTTGACCTTGAGTAGTGAGGCTACAATTGATTCGGAGGAGGAATAATGGCAAAGAGGGGAGCATTTGGGAAAACCTGGTGGGCTAAGAAATGGATAGAAGCATTAGAGATTCTAGGCAGTAATTATTCAAATAGACTGCCACGTGGCCGCACTTATGCTCGCAGAGGCGCGGTAAAGGATTTAATAATCACCCCTGGGGAAGTAATGGCTAAAGTGCAGGGGACAAGACGAACTCCCTACAGAGTCAGGATAGGACTTAAGGCTTTGACTGATAAACAGTGGCAGAAAGCAATAAAAGTATTAGCCAGGCGCGCTATCTTTGCGGCCAAACTTCTCATGGGAGAGATGCCGCCCAATATAGATGAGGTATTTAATAGCTGCGGTCTTTCTCTATTTCCTGCCAGAGCAACTGAGCTTAAAACAGACTGCTCCTGTCCTGATTGGGCTAACCCTTGTAAACATATTGCTGCCACACATTATATCCTAGCAGAGGCATTTGACCGTGACCCATTCTTGCTTTTTGAGTTAAGGGGATGGACAAAAGAAAAAGTCTTGGAGGAGCTGAGAACAGCACGGAGTTTAACAGATCTTCCGGAAAAAGAGCCTTCAACAATCGAGGAAAAGGAAACTTTAGAGAAGGTGGTTCTCGATGAGCTGGATGAGGATAAATTTGTCACTCTGGGGACTTCTCTTGAAGATCTGCATTTTCATATCGCTGAGCCTAAGAGGAAATTTGCCATTTTAAAAAAGCTAGGGCCTCTATCAGATAAGATTGATTCTCGCCTAATTGTTCCCTTTCTTGAACAAATCTATGAGAATACAAGCCAAATGGCCTACGAGATCGCGCTTGCTTCTCCAACGAAAAAGAAAAAAGGTTCAGAAAGTGAAGTTGGGTCTTGACATTTACAGAATATGTATTATTTTGGTCAACGGACTGACTAAAATTATACCCATTTTGGTCAATTTATTGACATAAGGAGTATAAATGGAAGAAAGTTTATTATTTCATAATCCTTGGTGGAGCGACGCAGCAAGAATAGACTCAGATAAGAATCTCAAAGCAGTGGAAAATTCATCCATCAAATGGAGGCAAGAAAAGGTAGTAAGCTTTGATCTTGAAAAAGATGCAGTGTATACTCTCCGCGGACCCCGTCAGGTAGGTAAAACCACTCTGATTAAAAACATGATAAGAGGCCTTTTGAAAAGCGGGACCAAACCTCAGTCTATTTTCTATTATTCTCTGGATTTAGAAAGGAAACCGGAAGACATTATGCGCATTTTCCAGCAGTTTCTAGAATTCTCCAATGCCTATAAAATTCCGCGAAAGTATGTTTTTTTAGATGAGATAACTCTTATAGAAGATTGGCAGTACGCTTTAAAGAAAATAATTGATTTAGGATGGGGCGAGAAGACTTCTTTTCTTCTTACTGGTTCTTCAACTATAGACTTAAGAAAAGGGACAGAGAGATTACCAGGGCGTCGGGGCAAAGTGTATCTACCTGATAAGGTGCTCCTTCCTATGAGTTTTAGAGAATTCTGTGATAGTCGGGGTTTTTCTCTACCTTTGCCTTTTTCTCATATCACCCTAAGAGATTTTGTTTTTCGCTCCCCAAAGGCTTACAAAAAAATAAGTCCCTTCAAGCCATTTTATCCAGAGTTGCAGCCTTTTTTTGATGGCTATCTTCGAACGGGAGGCTTTCCCTTAGCTGTAGAAAGTTTATCTTCCTCAGGAGAAATTACTCCCGATGTTCTGGAAACCTATTCCTCAGTTATAATTTCAGATTTTGAGAAATTAGGAAAGAATAGAGTTACTTTGAATCAAATTATTCGTAGGCTTTATCTAACCTACACAACACCCATAAGCTGGCAGTCTTTGGGAAAAAGTGTGGATGTTGCTTCTCGCAACACAACCAGGGAGTATGTAGAGCTTTTAGCAGATTCTTTCTTGATTACTATTTTATACTTTCTTGATCGGAAAAACCGGCAAGCTTCGAACAAGAAGAACAAGAAGTTTTATACTGTCGATTCCTTAATCTATAGACTTTTTACTTCTCTTGCCTCTCCCATAGCCGGTGAAGCGATGATGGAAAATCTTGAATGGATAGCAAAAAATGTAGAGGGGGTAGTGCTAAACCACCTGGTAAGAACTGTGGAAACCCAGCTTACTAAAGGATTTTCTAATCTTGTTAATACCTTCTACTGGCGCTCTTCTAAGAATAGAGAGATAGATATTGTTGTCCTTCTGGAAGATAAGGAGGTACCTATAGAGATAAAATATCAGGATAAGATTACCCCTTCCGATTATACTACTTTGAAGCGGGTCTTCAAAAAAGGAATAGTAGTTACCAGAAAAGCTTTTTTCATCGACGAGAATATAATTGGCATTCCCGCTTGCTTCTTTCTTTATCTTTTGAGTAGTGATTGAGAAATGTCATAAAACTGCAAAATCGATAATTTTAGATTGTGATATAAAAAACCTATTAAGGATGGAGATTCTCCAGGTCTCCTGATTATCTGAGGGGAAAGAAATGGGAGGAACAGACATATGGAAAAAGATAGAGCGTTTTCCAAGATCAAAAAGTGGCAGCATCCTGGCGGTAAGCTAAGAGAAATCGGGCCCGAAGCCCTTAGCGACACCGAACTCTTAGCAATACTGATCTCCTCAGGTATTCCGGGTAAACCTGCCGAGAAAATTGCTGAAGAAATTATTGAAAGATTTGGTTCCTTTAAAGGAATGGCTAACCAACCTTTAAATAAGTTTCTTCAGATAAAGGGTCTTGCTGATGTTAAAATAATAAGGATTGCTGCCGCTTTTGAGATAGCCCGTCGCATCGTCAAGGAGGTGCTAAAAGAGCATGAAGAAGACAAAAATAACGGATAAGTCCAGAGTTCCTAGCCCTTTTGATACCACAATTCACAAAACTGAGCGCGCCGCTGTAGCAATAGTGATGCACTGGATGCGAGAAATTATCACTAACCAGAATTTACCAATAGGAATGCCCGATGTGGAGACTACCTCAGTTGACAGAAAATCTCCAGATATTGTTATCTATGAAAGACCGACAAGTCAAAAAGCTTTATGTCTTATCGAATTTAAGCAGCCCTATTTTGATGTTTTTAATGAGAAGGAGCTAAAAGAGCCTGCCAGAGAAAAAGCTACTAATAGGAAAGCCAAATATTTTGCCACCTCCAATTTTCAAAAACTCATCTGGTACAATACTGAGAGAGTTAACAGTTTCAGACCCGAAGAAGAGCAAATCCACGATAAATATCTTCTTTCTCAAATAGAGAATCTCGACCTTATTGAAGAACCGAAATATAGGAATAGTATTATTTCGGCCCTTGAGGGCTTTCTAGTTGATTTGTACGAGGTTCATACTGGTAAAAAACCAGAACCCAAGCAGGCAATCGATGAACTTCTTATTTTCAGACTCCAGGAAAAAATCAATCGGCTCTCCCGGTATTATAAAAACATCATCGAAGATAAAGCCCATAAAGACTCTAAGTTCTCTTTAAAGCTACAAAAATGGTTTTTAGAGCAGAACTGGAGTTTCGGTTGGCAGGAAGAGGATTTTCTTAAAGCAGCTCGCCAGACAGCATATCTCTTGATAAATAAGATTCTTTTTTACAATTTACTTCAGGTAAAAAGACCCAGTCAGCTCGATCCATTAAATATTCCTGATGATTTGTCCAAAGGAGGAATGTTGCAACGTCAACTCCAAACCTATTTTGATTACGTGCTAAAAGAGATTGACTACGAAACAATTTATTCAGCCGATTTTATTGACCAGACCGCCTTTCCTGATAATGAAGAAGTCGTTGAGGAAATCAAGGAGCTTGTTCAGGTTTTGAAGCGCTATGATTTTTCTCGTCTTGGCTATGATATAATTGGCAGAATTTTTGAAGGACTTATTCCAATTCAGGAACGTCATAATCTAGGGCAGTATTTTACTAATCCCGATGTTGTCGATTTAATCCTGCGTTTTTGTTTAAGACATGAAGATGATAAAGTCTTTGACCCAGCCTGCGGGGCAGGGACATTTTTAGTTAGGGCCTACCAACACAAGAAATTGATGAATCAGAGATTATCTCATCAGCAAAATTTGAATACGCTCTGGGGCTGCGATATTGCCAAATTTCCTGCCCATCTTTCCACAATTAACTTAGCCATAAATGACTTAGGAGTGGATGAAAACTATCCTCAAATTATTCGGGAGGATTTTTTCTCTTTGAGACTTGGCGGACGCCAGGATTTCAAAAAGGAAGCCCGCAAGAGAGAACTAGTAGGTCTTGGTCTGAAGAAAATTTCCATACCCTATCCAAGAATTGTAGATTGCGTTATAGGAAATCCCCCTTATACAAGACAAGAGGAGATTCCTTCTATTTCTGGAGACGAAGGATATAAAAAGAGATTAATAAGTAACGCTCTTTATGATGGAAATAAGAAAATCGCCAACATTTCCAGAAGAGCCGGCATTCATGCTTATTTCTTTATTCATGGGACCAAGTTTTTGCAGAACGGAGGAAGGTTTGGCTTTATTGTTTCTAATTCTTGGCTTGATGTGGACTACGGAAAAGGACTGCAAGAGTTTTTCCTAAAGAATTATAGGATTATCGCTATAGTTGAATCCAAGATAGAACGCTGGTTTCCCGATGCCGATGTTAATACCTCCATTGTAATCCTAGAGAAATGTGCGGGAGATAGAAACAAAAAGGAACGAGATGAAAACTTGGTTCGCTTTATCTATCTTTTTAAACCCCTTCGTTACTTTATCCCGCCTGCTCAGGATATGTGGGAAAAACAGGTCAATCGTCTAAAAGAGGTTGATAAACTCAAAAGAACTGTCTTGGCTCATTCTGAATTTTATCAGAACGAGGAGCTAAGGATTTTTCCTAAGCTTCAGACTGAATTGTGGGAAGAAGGTTTCGATAAGGGAAAGAAGAAATATGTCGGTGCAAAGTGGGGTAAGTACATAAGAGCTCCGGAAGTTTTCTTTAAGGTTTTGGAGAAAGGGAAGGATAAACTGGTACCATTGAAAGAAGTTGCCGAGGTGAGACGAGGTTTTACAACCGGAGCCAATGAATTTTTCTATTTGACCGAGGAGGAAATAAAGAGACGTGGCATTGAGAAAGAGTTCTGGATGCACAAGCATGAAAAAGGCAAATGGGTACCCAATTACATATTGAAATCCTTCAGAGAAACACCAACCATCGGGACAAGAGGAAGTGACCTTAAGCATCGAATTTTACTGGTTAATAAGAATAAGGAGAAATTGAGGAATACAAGGGTACTTAAATACCTTCGAGAAGGTGAAACACGGAGATTCGGTGGAAAGATTCCTGCCTCTACTGTTACCTGTAAATCAAGAGGCGACAATTGGTACGCTCTCGGCAAAAATTTATTGGCAAATGTCTTTTATCCTCGCAGAACGGGGGATAGATTCTTAGTTCCATATTCAAAGCAATCTATATTCAGCGGTGATAATTTGTTTCCTATTAGAGTTAAGAATAGGGAATATACTGTTTGCTTGGGAGCATATTTGAACAGTACAGTGGTCCATCTTTTCAATGAACTTTCAGGAAGACAGTTAACAGGGGCTCTTAATGTGGTTGATATGGACGTTTGGATGGCGAAACAAATACCCACCATTGACCCCAATAAGATTTCCCCTAGCCAGCATCAAAGATTGGAAAAGGAATTTACTGCACTTGCTTCTAGGCCTATCGAACATATTCTAAAGGAACTTGGCGCAGAGTTACCCCCTCAAGTGACACTTGCTAAAGTCAGATCCGATCGTCGTCAGCTCGATGAAATCATTATGGGTAAAATTTTAGGGCTCACCAAGGAAGAGCAGCTTGAGGTTTATCGGGCAGTTGTGGATTTAGTTAAATCCAGGATTGAAAAAGCAAAGAGTGTCCAGAAAAGGCGAAGAGCTAAGGAAGGTCTGAATATCGATTTATTAATTAAAACGGTAATGGAGAACATCGGTAGCGAAACTTTAGGCAAATTCTATCAGGAGAAAATATTGAGCCAAAAGGTCTTATATTCAAAGACTCTTCCAGAACCCACCGATGAGATTAAGGTTGAGAGAGATCTTTATGCATGGAGGCTTTACTCAGGGAGAAGGTCTATTGAGTGTAAATCTGAGTCCGAAGCACAATATCTAAAAGTCTGGCTTTCGGCAGGACTAACAGAAATCAAGGTACCCGGAGATGAAAAATATCTGAAAAGAATTGTCCCAGAACTCGTCGCAGAGAAAAAGAAAATAGATAAAATAATTAATTCTTACCTTGATTCAATCCTAGACATAAAACTTCGTGCCAGAATCCTTCGTCAGCTATGGCAGGAGATTACAAAAAAGATTCCTTAAAATTGAGTACAAGGGGAGATAGATAAATAAACATAAGAGACTAGGGTGCTGAGCTTGAAAAATGCCAATTTGCTATGTGAAGGATCTGTACCAACATGTAAAAAGATACAAGCTTAATAATGCACTGGCTACTATTAGTGGAGCTAGTGGATATCTTTTACATAAAGGAGCAGCTTTTGAAAATGCGGAAGGGACAACAATTACTCTTTGGCAAATGGCTTTTTTGGTAAAAGCACTAATCCTAAAGGCTAATGATTTCAAGAGAGAAGAATTCGATATAAGGACGCTTAAACTGTGCGCCAATATGTACAATAATCTGTATGAGCCCCTATTAAATGCTAGCCGCGATGATCCATTTCTAATTCAAAGTTATTATTTAAGGGCTGCGTACGAACAGTTTCCCTATCAGGAAAAATTCTGGAATCTTGTTCCCAGGATACTTTACCTTTACAAGTGTCTCAATAATGTTCCCAAAACTAAAAGGGCTTTTGATATTTCACAAGCAATCCACGATTTATACCAACTCTCCATAGAAGATCTTCTCATTATTGGATGTTGTGCAGCGGCCTCTGTTAGAAAAGGGGGATATTTTGATCCCAAGAACATTATCAACACTCTTCCAAATAGATTTAAAGGACATCTAACAGAGGATAAGGTAAAACATTTTCTTCAAGAAGTTGTTCTCGACTACCATAATTTCCGGGAGAAAGCTCGTGAAGAGGAAAAGAAAGTACCTTCAGGATTTGAGAAATACGCCTTTAATCCTTTACGTGAATATCCAATAATCAGAACTGACCAAAAAAGGGACGGCAAGAGACATTACGTTATTCCTATACCTCTTCTATTACTACGTAGGATCAGCGATGGTGTTTACTATGATTTATTTGCCAAGTATAAAGATAAATTTTCCCAATTTTTTGGTCTGGTATTCGAGGAATACGTAGGCTCACTGCTAGGGGAACTCTACGATAACGACCATCTAATTAGAGAGCCTGTATATGGAAAGCCTCTGAAGAAAGGTCCAGATTGGATTATTCTGGAAGATAACTACGCCATTCTCATCGAATGTACAATCAATCGCTTGACCAAGAAAATAAAGTCTCTAGGCGATTTTAGCGAATTACAAAAGAAACTACAGCAAAAACTCGTTTCATGTATAGAAAAGTACCCTCAAAAGATAGAAGACATCAAGACGGGAAAAACTGGGATACCAAGCTATGATAGAATTACTAGTTTCTATCCTTTAGTTGTTGTTCTTGACCGTTTGTATGGTGCTAATTCAACTATTAGGGATCTCATCAATTCTGAGCTTCGAAAAAAGGAAATGGATGATTTTTCTTATCAAATCCTATGGATTGGAGAATTAGAAGACCTTTGTGTATTCTTAGAAGGCGAACACTTTTCTTCAATTCTAGATAAAAAACTCCGGGATTTTGAGAAATCTGATTTTCATGACTTTAGCATAGTTTACAGCAGAAAAAAGGGTATTGACTTAAAAAACAAATTACTCACTCAAAAATTTTGGGAGTTCTTAGGTAAAGATGGTCAGGACATAGAAAGGAATTTCAAAAAAAGTTGAAAGAGAGAGAAAACACTGCCAGGTGAAAAACACAAAATGTTGAGACTTGAGCCAAAAGTTTATTATGTTTTTGTCCGTTGCCAGCTCCGGAAGCCAAAGAAAATTATGGAAGAAGAAAAATGAAAAAAGACCTTTTTGAGAAAAAGGAAGAGCAGACTGTCAGTAAACACAATATTCTTGAGAATTATCTGGAGCCCTGGATAACAATTCTTTCTACTCGAAAATGGGTGAAGCGGCTTTACTATGTAGATGCTTTTGCTGGACGGGGAAGGTTTGTGAGTGGAGAAGAAGGATCTCCGTTGATTGGAGCGAAGCTCTTAAGGAAGTATTGGAAACCACAAATAGAATACTATTGCGTATGTACAGAGAAAGAAACAGAACGAGCGAAGGAGCTGGAGAATGAACTGAAAGAACTCACAGACAAAGTGGACGTGAAGATTTACCACGGAGAATTTAACGATTTAATAAGTGAACTTATAAAAGAAATCGGAAAATATCCCGCTTTTTTCTTTATTGACCCTGAAGGATTTTCGGGAATGAGTTTTTCTGCTATTGAGGATATTCTCAACTTACCTCATAAAGAACTCTTGATCAACTTCCAGTACAATGCAATCCAGCGTTGGTTAAAAGCAGATAAGGTAGAAGGAACAATTTCTGATTTGTTTGGAACTAATAAGTGGATAGATGTGGTAAGAATGGGTTTTAGAAGAATGCAGAAGGAAAAGGCACTAATAGAGCTCTATAAATCGCAACTAAGGTCGAAAGGATATTATGTCTGGTATTTCAAAAACAGATTTCCTCGAAAAAACCGGACCTTCTACTACCTTGTCTATGCTACCAAGAACCTTACCGGTTTTAAAATAATGAAGGCAGTTATATTTAAAGAAGAGAATAGAAGACACTTTGAGCCAAACCTGTTTGCGGAGGTGGAATTCGCAGAGTTTCAGAAGACCTTATTAGAGAAGTATCGAGGACACAGAGTCCCCTGCAATGATGTTTTAGCTTATGTTTTACAAGAGACAAATTATCTGGCCACAGATTTGGATTCGGTTATAAGAAACGCGGGAGTCAAGAAGGAACCTAATCCAGAGAAGAAAAACAATCCATTCCTTCGTTTTCCGTCGTCTTACAAGATTGGATCTTCCCCTGTATTCCGTGTACGAGAAAGTAGCGTTTCTCAAACGTTACTCAGGACGACTGCAAGGATACCGAAGGTCACATATGATGATAAAGGTTTAGTAAAACAGGTTGCCGATGGCTCCATTATCAAGCGATTTGATAAGACTCCTTATCCGGTAAAGCCTACGAATGTAGTTTGTCCTCATTTTCTTGAGTTAAAATGGGCTTATGGCTGTCCATTCGATTGTAGTTGGTGTTACCTAAAAGGAACCTTTCGTTTCAGACCTGAAGGGATAAAACCTGCTTATAAGGACCTCGAGAAGGTAAAATTGCATGTAGAGACTTTTCTTCAGGGAGTAGAAACTCCAGAAATTCTCAATACTGGAGAAATCGCTGATTCATTGATGGGTGAAAATGGAGACTGTCCTTTTTCTAAGTTCATCGTCACTCTTTTTGAAAAGCAAAACAGGCATAAAGTCCTTTTTGTAACAAAATCAACAAATGTTAAAAATCTTTTGGAGATAGCCTCACCAAGACAAGTCATAGTGAGCTTTAGTCTTAATGCTAAACCTGTAGCTGAAAGGTGGGAAAAGAAAGCACCTCTTGTAGAAAGAAGAATAGAGGCAGCAAAAAAACTCTTTGACACCGGCTATGAGGTGAGACTTAGGATAGATCCAATGGTTCCGATTGAAAATTGGGGAAAGTGCTACATTGAACTTATCGATGAGATGTTTTTAAGATTTATTCCGGAGAGAATTACTTTTGGCTCCTTGAGAGGGCTTCAAAGCACAATTAACGGTACAAAGGATACTAGTTGGGTTAGGTATTTAAAGGAAAGTTCAAATTGGGGAAGAAAAATTGATTTTGCCACAAGATATAGAATGTACACGGCTATAATTGAGCACTTAGGAAATAGGCATAACTACCACAACATTGCTCTATGCAAAGAGACAAAAGCTATGTGGGAAAAATTAGGAATGGACTGGAAGCGAATTAGATGTAATTGCGTGTGGTGAAGGAAGGTAAAACAAAGGGGGAAAAGTCGGTTAGTAAAATAGGGGTTAGGTCTCAGAAGTTGAGAGGGCTATTCTTGATTTCTGAATGTGTCCAATATCAATGGTAGGTAGGCACAATATTTCTTTGACTTTACGGATAAATTGCTGTATTATACTAATAGATGGTAATAATTTTCGAGAAAAACGTAAGATAATTCCGCATTTATTCCAAATTTATACTGACAAATAGTATAAAAATACATAAAAGAGGTAGATAATGACTCTCCCCAAGTTATATCGAGCGTTCTATAAAGTAAAGGTATTTAATTTTTCTGACGTAATAGAGAAATTCAAAGAGGATAAACATAGCGAAGGATACCTGCGAAAAAGGTTAAATGACTTACTTAGGGCAAGATATCTGGGTTCGGTAGGGGGAAGAGGGCTTTACTATATAATACCTCAAGAGAGTAGCAAAGAGAAATATGTACCCGACAAGTTTCTTATCGCAGCAAAACTCTCTCCAGGTGGGGTAATAAGTTATCATTCCGCTTTAGAATTACATGGTGCCAGCTACTCTTCCTTTAAGGTAGTCTATATAATCACCCAAAAACACTTTCGGTCATTTAGATTCCAAGGTATGGAATATCGGGCAATAAAAGGAAACGTCAGTTTTGGTATAGAAACAATATTGAGGGAGGGTTTGAAGATCCCGGTGACAGACCGAGAACGAACTCTCGTAGATGGAATAAATGGACTCAAATATGTTGGTGGTTTGGAGGAATACTTCAAGAGTGTCGAGTTCTTTCCTTCTATCAACTTTGACCGGATAATAGAGTATCTCGCAAGACTCAATAAAAAGATTCTATATGCTAAGATAGGCTTTCTTCTTTCTTATTTTGAAAAGAGATGGGGTTTTCCAGGTGATTATAGAAAAGAAATAAAAGCTCATCTGGGAGCAAGAATAAATTACCTTGGTGATGGGAGGGAAGAAGCGAGACTAAATAAAGAATGGAAGTTAATGATCCCAGTGCGACTGAAAAGCCTACTCGAGGAGTATTGAGTGGATAGAGGCATCCAAAGTTCCAAAGAATACTTTGAAAGGTTTTCTAAAAAGACTAATTTTCAGCGGGATACACTAGAGAAAGCCTATCGCCTCGCTGCTCGGGATCTTTATGATATCTATACGCTTCAACGAGAAAGAGTTAAACTCGATAAGACCCTTTTAAAAAAGATATTTATCTTCTTTAGTTGTCTGGCCAGAAGGAAGAACAAAGAGGGAAAGAAAGAGCAAAATATGGCGAGTATCTTATTTAAAGGTTATCAAAAGATCTAACTAGGAGATTTGGACCAGGATTTACAGAAAGAAATTTTTGGGGTATTAGACAATTTTATCTTACACATCCAATTCATCACGCACTGCGTGACGAATTAACCTGGACACATTACAGACTACTTTTAGGAATAAAGGACGCAAAAGCGCGCTCCTTTTATGAAATTGAAGCAGTAAACAATAGTTGGCCCAAAGCTCATCTTGTTAAAAAAGAAAGAAAACAGTAGAGATTAAAAACATGCAGACTACTCAGTTTTTAAATCCTGACTTGCAGAAAAGATTAAAGAAGGACCGGATTGAGAAGTTTCTCGATTTTTTAGGTGATGAAAAACTCAAACAAAAGAAAACCCGAATGGAGAATTTATAACCTACATCCTCCCCTTGCCAGGAATTCTATTACAAGAACGATGGAGAAGCAGCTTTTTTGCAATAAGAAAGATGATGCAAGGAGAATTGTTAACTCAGTAAGAAGATATATGGGGCTGATAACGTTGTATTATAAAAATAAGGAGATCGAGGAAAAAGGAGAGCCTCGACGTTAGACGACATGGCAAATAATAGAAAAATGGCGTAGAGAAATGGAATGGTTTAAAGACATCCACAATCGGCGGATTCGATTAACAGATGAAAGGCAAGAGTATGTCGAAGCAAACCATCCAGAAATGTATGGGCAGATTGGCAAAATACAGAAGACCTTGTCGAAGCCTGATATAATCGTCAAATCAAGAACAGATCCGGAAGTTGAACTATTTTATCGGCATTACGGCATCACACCTGTTGCCGAGAAGTATTTATGTGTTGTAGTCAAAGTATTAATTGGTGATATGTTTATTATAACTGCATATTTCACGGATACGATAAAGGGAGGTGAGGTACTGTGGGAAAGAAAATAAAAATTTGGTATGACAAGGAAGGAGATTACCTTGAAGTCCTTTTTGAGAGAAAAGCGGGATACTTCAGGGAAACAGAAAATGATGCAGTAATGGAAAAAGTGGATGAAGAGGGGAATATTATTGGTTTTTCCATCCTAAAAGTGAGTGCATTGAAAGAGAGACCGCTTTCAATAGATCTTAAAAGCCACGTCGCCTGAGTATTAAGTAAAAATGGGGGTCAGGTCTCAACATTTGACAAAATAGTCTTGTTTATTTTGTTGAAATATTACGAATGAGGTATAGAAAATGCTAAAAGTTGAAGAAGTTGGAGAACATGAATGGAGATTTGTTTACCCTCCTAAGTATGACGAATTAATGGACAAGTTTGGTGAGGGTATTGAACTATGGGAAACAGGACATGCTAGAGCGGCTGAGAAAATTTATAAAGAGATTATTGCCGAATTTCCTGGATTCATTGATGCTTATCATCAACTGGCTATCCTGTATGAGGAATCAGGTAGGGATCAATTGGCCTTTGAAAATTGGCTAAGAGGCTATCAAGTAGGAAAACAAGCCTTTCCTCATAATTTTACTCCGGGAAAGGATTTGTTGCCATGGGCATTCCTGGAAAACCGTCCTTTTTTGAGGTGCACTCACGCTTTTGGGTTGTGCTTTTTTGACGGTGGTAACCTAGCTAAAGCCATGGAGTTATTTGAGTTTATCATCTCAGCAAATCCCAATGACAATCAGGGAATAAGAGCACTATTGGTTGAAGGGTACCTAAAAACCAGGAATTACAGGGCTGTTTTGGATCTTTGCGATAAATACAAAGGTGACCCTACAGTGGACCTTACCTATGGAAAACCCTATGCTCTGTTTAAATTGGGTGATAAAGGAAAGGCCAGTCTTTTATTAAGGGAGGCTATCCAGTTTAGTCCAAAGGTCACTAAAGAGCTTCTAAAGAAGAGACACATACCGCCTAAATCTCTGCATCCGGACAGGTATACCGTTGGCGGAGATGATGAGGCTTTTTATTATTGGGAAAGAAGTGGAATTCTATGGGAAGATCCAGAAATGAAGCAATGGTTGCTTCAAAATGCAGGTAAAGGCAGGCGTTCAAAATCAAACCTTCAATGAGAATGAGGAATTAAAATGTAAATGCTCAGTAAACGCCG
>Ga0315544_1001654_pt1 | contig 16905 bp, 18 predicted proteins | sample SalMarSW160130MG_2_FD_202543 | JGI IMG/M metagenome (GOLD analysis project Ga0315544, IMG submission 202543) | Salt marsh sediment microbial communities from the Plum Island Ecosystem LTER, Massachusetts, United States - Salt Marsh Sediment SW1601-130 ... | reverse complement strand
CTTTCTGCAACATCAGCACCTGAGAGCCTTCCTGATTGAAGATGGCCTACCCAGTTTTCCAGTCCTGGTTGGTCTGGGTTTCTATCCAAACAAAAGTTATAGAACCTAGTTACAAAAGCCTCTATATCAGACCTCGTGTCAGCAAACAGTAAATTAGGTAATAAAGTAGATAATAAAAAAATTGAGATAAATAGAAGAGCCAGAATTAGTTTTGATCTCTTTTTCATGTTATTTTCTCCAATCTTAATATAGTTAATAAATCAAAATAAACTTTATTGATAAAAATTATATAATAGAAATATTATTAATCAATAGGTTAAAATTATATCATATTATTTATGATATATCATATTATTTATAATAATAGAAACTTATTTTGATATGAACCTATCATATTATTTATAATAATATGGAGTGAACTCACTCCATTGAATTTCTTAAGATAATCCAAAATACATAATTTAAAAAAAATATTCCGAACTAACCTGTATTATTAATAGGTGTCCATAAATGTGCTACCTTAATTAATTGGCTAAAACTTTTTATCAGGACAAAATAGATAAAGTTAGAACCAGATTGTTAAGCTTAAATGGGGATATTTTTATTCCAGAATTGAGTTTTTAAGTTTAATTAATGTTAACCCACCGTGCCGCACACTATATTAGATTTATTGACCACCCCGTGTCAAATAAAAAGAACTTTTAAATTAATAATAAAAATTGAATCTTTTTTATTATTTTTGGATATCATTGGTGGGCAATTTCAAGTTATTGATTATTTAATATATTTTAAATTCAAAACTAAAATGAAGAAAATCAATTTAGGGAAATTATAATTTATTTAGTACATAACTCGGCAACTGATACAATTACTTAGGCTTTTTACAAATATTTTTAAATTAATCTATGGCAGACTTTCAGCATCTTTTTCAGTTTGCAAGTAATTTAAGAAGTAATTTAGTCTGCGGATAACAGAGGGATAATTTATGTTTCAAATGAATAAGGTAGTTTTGATATATGCTCTATAGGAATTGACGGCACCGAAATGAAAATCTTACAAATAATGATATAGACAATTATTTGATAAATATTTCACCTGATGGTTACAGCATATTTTATCAAGCTTTTAAAGAAGGCGGGAGTGCTGATATGCTCATGTATGACTTAAAAAGTTCAAACATCATAAAGATTATAGAATTTAAATCAGAAGCTGCAGGATAAGTTCCAAACCTGAAATTATATTTACATATCTTAAAACTGATAATACTTTTATTATCTCAATAAATTATTTTAAAAAAGGCTAATCTTGTATTATATTTTTCCCCTGAATATAATATAATTTTATTTTTAATGTTGTTTAGGATTTTTTGTAAAAAGAACATATTGAATTATTTAAGTTATATTTTTAATAAAAGAGGAAAAAATGTTTAAAAATAATAAGTTAAAAATATTTTTAACTATTTTAGTTGCAATATTGCTAATGTCTTTTATTTTTCCTTCAGTTTTGTTTGCGGATCAAACTTCTGATATAACTGCTTTCGTCACAAAGCTATATAAAACATGCTTGGGAAGGGGCCCTGATCCTGCTGGTCTTGAAAACTGGGAGAGCAACCTTATAGCAGGAAGAGTATCCGGAGGACAGGCAGCATATGGTTTTGTGTTCAGCGAAGAACTCATAAACAAAAACTTGGATAATGATCAGTTTCTTTCAATAATGTATAAAGCTTTTTTCGACAGATCTGCCGATCCAGGAGGTTATGTTAACTGGATGGGGCTTTTAAATAGCGGTTATTCAAGGGAATTTGTTTTTTTAAACTTTGTTAAATCAACGGAATTTGCTGATATATGCGCAAAATACGGTATACAAGCCGGAACAGTAAGAATTTCAAACAGCTCAAAGGGCACAATTTCCTCAACAGCAGTAGGTAATACCATTGTGATCATGGGAGATTCTTTAATAAATAAATCGGATTGGGTGCAAAGATTCGGGGGTATGATAAGTTCAACTTTCCCTTCTTTAGGTTACAATGTAATAGGAAGCGGAGTAAACGGTGAAATGGCTTTTCAAGGGCTTTCCCGTTTTAAGAGCACTATTGCTTCGAAAAATCCCAAAGTAGTTATAATTGCATACGGTACAAATGATATAGGTTCGAGTCCTGGCCGTTTTTCAAGTAGTATGGAGAAGTTGGTCATAAAGGCAAAAAGTATAGGGGCAATGGTCTTTATAAACACGGTGGGGCCTATTTATCGTTCAGGTAAGGAAGACTGGCCAGTATTTAACCAGATAATCAGGAGTATTGCTTCCAAATACGGAATAACTGTAATAGACGTTGCTGAATCTTTGAATAAGAATCCAGGTGTTTATCTGACTGATGGAATACATTACAGCTCGGAGGGTGCAGGAGTTGTCGCACAGTCTGTCTTTAATATTATTTCTCAATATCTAAAGTAATTCCATTAGAGTTAAATACTTTGATTAATACAAATAAAAACATGGTATTGATAATTTTGAAGATATAATAATTTTTTTTCAGAATTTGAGCAAGGATATTATTTAAAACTCTTAGAAACTATCAAGACTTAGGGTTTTAGTAAATCTGAAAAATGTCTGGAAGTTGACAGTATTTTTTGCTAAATCATTCGGAACATTTAAAATATGTTAAAAATATTTTTCTTGAATTTGAAAAAAAATTGTAAATAATTTAAAAATAGATTTTTAAAAAATTAAGCGTGTTTTAAATTGATTGTATAAAAGAAAATAAAGATTTAGAAAAATGTTAAAAATCTATTAGAAGATAAAACGGATCTGAAATTTATATCTATCTTATCACAAAATTAAACACATCTTTTAAGCATTTTTAGTTTATAACTCAGCTTATAGACTAACTCCAATACTTTTCTTACCTAAAAACCTGCTAAACAGAAGATATTTCCCAATAGCTTTACAGTTTTTGTGCTGTAAAATTATTAATATATACAATTATTATTGTATATTTTACCAGTGATTTTACAATCTAATTAAGAGTTTTTTGTCGAAATTTTTTACTTAATCTTTCTTAGTCTTCCGTTTGCCATTGTATGAATGGCTATATTGTCAATGGAAATTATTTTAAGGAAGAAACATTCTACATTTGCTTCACAAAATACTTCTATATATTTTGGATTATCTATATTATCCATAACACTATAGCTAAGATAATTAATATTACAGCCTGAGTCATTATCGTAATTCTTATAAAAATACCTGCTTATTACATCCGAATAGTCTTCTGTCAGCCTGCTGACTCCAAATTCCTGCGCAGCGTCAATATCAATACACTTTGAAGCCTCTTCTGCTGCAACCATACAGGCTTTGTTTATTTCTTCTTTATACATAAAGGCTCTGCCTATATCTACGACAAATCCAGTTAATAGAATAAATAAAGGCATTAATAATGCAATAATAATTAGGATAGAGCCTTTATTGGAATTAAAGTTAAAATTCGATTTTGCCATAACTGTTACCACCCAACCATGTACTTGCATTCGAGCTGCTGCCTTCCGGCATTAAATTGATCGATCTGAATCCATTTATAGGATTATTAAAATAGACATGAGCACTTTCCCCACTCCGGGCATAGAGGTAAATATGTAAAATACTTTCCTCACTGCCACTGTAATTAAATTTTGTAATTGTGTTTATACTTCCTTCAGCTAAAGAAGGGATATTTCCATTAAATACAGTTACTTTTTCAATACCTTTGTTGTTAAATCTATTGATATTCTGATAAATATCGATTCGAACAATCTCTTTTTCTTCTTCCCCCTCTGGCAATTCATTATTATCTATTTTCCAACTTATATTAAGTTCCATTCTGCATTCTTCATTGTTTTGATTCTTATGCCATTTTGTGAAAATATATGCTGGATTTTTTTCTACAGTAACTTCGCCATGAAAAGGTTTAGTATAGAAACCGTCCGCAACCCAGACAGGTCTGAATTCATAATGACTTGTATCTACCCACTTTTTTTTAGTGTTGTAATGCCAGTAGCCGGATGGAATTATATAAGAAGTATCCACCCATACACGCCTGGTTCCAGTTTCCCAATGAGACGTGTCCACAGATTTATAGGTTGTATAAGACTGCCAGTACCCGGAACTAACCCAGATATTGTAATACTCTTTAACTTGAACTTCTTTTTCATAACATAAATATTTTGTTGCATAAACTCTTCCTCCATAGCTCGGGCGATAATCTATTACCCATTTATGCGCTTTATATCTATTGCCATTATAATTAATTATTTTATCTTGTACTTGGTGCGATGCAAAAGAATAAACACTCCATCCATAACTGCCTGTACCCACATAGATAACAAAATTGACAGGAATCCATGTTTTTACATACCTGTACCTTCTCTCCCAGCGAGAAGTACTAACCCATCTATCCACTGTGTATGGTACTTTAGTTGAGGAAGTAACCCAAACACGATATTCTTCAGTTTTCCAATATCCCTGATTCACAGTATAAGATGTATCCACCCATTTTTTCTCTGAAACTTCTTTAAAATAACCATCCGCAATCCAGATTTCTTTATTTTCCCAATGGGAAGTATCAATCCAAGTTTTTTCCTTATTGGAAGTATCTACTTTTAACCAACTTTCACTAAATAACTTTACTGGAAATAAAAAAACTATAAAAATTAAAATAATTAAGAATAATCCAGCCTTAAGTTTATTCTTCAAATAAACCTTCCTTTTAATTTCAGTAATATGATTATCTAATGTAGAAATCTAAGTTTTTGATTGTTTCTTTTGTTATAATATCTTTAAATTCAATATTTTGAATTCTCATATATTTTCCAATTAATTTTTCTATTTCCTTTTTATTAGTTACTATATTTGTGTTAATAGCAATTGAACAATGAGTTATAAATTCATCAGAACTTTTCAAATTATAATCACTTAAAAAAAACCTTATCTCATAATCTTCTACATCTTTATAATCATTAAAAGAACTACTTAGGTCAGCATTTTTGCATTCTTTATCTACTAAAAATATTATCTTTTCACTATCAACATCCTTTAAAATCCCTTGATAGAAATGACAATAAATAACCTGTGAGTCATTTGTATCTTCATAAAATACGATATCTTCACCATTTATAGTTCCGGTTTTTCTTTCCATTTCAATCACTACTTCATTTCCATCTTTATCCATAAAAGATTCGTAAATATATTCAGGATAATCATTCTCAGTCTTATCATCACTTTTATCCCTACTCATCCAAATACTTTTATACTCAAATATTTTATCCAAATAATTTAATTTGACTGCAACTATAACCAGTATGGTTATACTTATTATTAAAAATATATTTACTTTTTTCCTATTCAACATATTCTATTTATTAAATATATTATTTATTCTTTTTCTTCTACACTCATAGCACTACTTCCACGCATATCTATAGAACCATCTCCACCAACCATTGAGAAAGGTGGAATTCTTGAGAAAAATACTGGAATTTTATAAGTTACCTCTATCTGTACAACGCCTCCTGGATCTTTACTGGAAATATCAATTTTCATACTTAATCTTTCGTCGAAATTCCACCCGGGCATTGTAGAAGATGCGTATGCTAATACAGCATTTACTGCATCTGATTCAGGATTATCTGATAAAGTAGCAATTCTTGCAGCTTCATATGAGGCAGAATTCACGGCTATTTTAGCATTTAATAAAAAGCCGAACTGGATAATTCCTGCAATCAACAATATTAATACCGGCATCACTAAAACTAATTCAATGAATATGCTTCCTTTTTCTGAATAAACTTTAGACTTGGACATTGTTTATCATTCAATTTATAAGTAATATTTCTTAAAAGTTCTTAAAAATATTTTTTTCAGGTTAAACTTATAAATTATTTACAATAGATTGAAAGACTGCCTGTAGTCTATCACCCAGCGCAGTGACAACTGTGATACAAACAATCACAACCAGAGCTATATATAAAGCAATCTCTATTAATGTAGCTCCTTTTGACTCATAAAATATTCTTTTTAAAAACCTGCTTAATAGACTCATTTTTACCTCCATTTTAAATTAATTTTTATTGCAAGCTATAAGTAAAAATTTTACATACTAACAAACTTTAATCACCATATGGCAAACAATTATTTAATTAAAAAACATTTTCAACTGAGGTAGAATCGGTAATAAAAATAAAAATAGCATAGGTATAAACATAAAAATAAACACTACAAGAACTAAATTACTTTCTAATCTTTCAGATCGTATTTTTAATAAGTCTCTCTGATTGGTTCTTATGACCCTTGAAATATCTTTTAAAACACCGCTGATTGGATTACCAATCATCTCTGCCTGTACCAAAATCTTAATCACCGTTTTGAAATCATTACAAAATGAAATCCTTGCAATTAAGTAAAAAGCATCTATTTTACTATATCCCTCAAATATTTTTATTTGCGCCAATTTAAATAACCTGCTTATTTCACATTTGTAATTATTCGAAATATAATTCAACGCTTCATCTAGATTCAAACCAGCTTTAATCAAAGAGGATAAAATATCTACTATATCCGGAAGTTCGTTTTGTATTCTTTTACTTTTTGAATTGATTTTGCCCTTTGTAATCTCCAGAGGTAAGAAATAAAAAATTAGTGCCCCAATAAATGAGTATAAAATGAGATTCTTCCCAAGAAAAAATCCGAGAACAGAAAAAATTATCAAGAAGCTTACTGAGAGAATAATTCTAAATAAGAATAATCCTTCTAGGGATCTTATTTTAATACCAAAAATATTTGTTCCATTTTGTTCCTCAAATAATAATTTTAAATCTTCGTCTGGTTTTGTCCTGTTCATTTTTTTAAAAATATAGCCAGTCCGAACCTCAATTTTATTAATAACTAAACTAACGTTTTTATAATTTAAATTCATTAGCAATAAAAAAATAAAAATTGATATAAGAGTAGCTGTAATCGGTACTAACAAATTCATTTGATAATTTTATTACTCCCATAATAATTAATAATTCTGTTTATGATAAAAAAACCTACTATATTGCTGAGTAAAATATACGCAAGAATTAAAATGCCGATTCCCGTAAATAATATTTCCATGATATCCTTGTTAATTAAAATAATAACAATTATAGAAACTATGGGTATTAGAGTTATTAAATAAGATGTATATTTGGGTCCTGAACTTAAAATTTTAATATATCTTTCCATATTCTTTTTTTCTCTAATATATTCAACTTGATCTTTTAAGAACTCTATTAAATCTACACCTTTATCATTTGCAGCAATAAAACCAATTAAAACTGTTTCAATTAAAGAACTGCTGTTTCTTGTTATCATATTTCTTAATGCTTCATTTAGTAATAAACCCTTACGGGTATCATTCAATACTATTTCGAACTCTCTTCTTAATGGATATTCAGCATCTTCTATAGTCCTTTGTATACAATTTAAAATATTAGGATTGCCATACAAATAACCAATAAGATCCAGTAAAAATTGCTCGAGTTGATTTTCTTTTCTAATATTCGATCTTTTTTTTCTTACATTTAAGAAAATAAAAAATAAAAAAATACCTGCAATTAATAAAAAAATAGAGAAAAGTAAACCGAACTCAAAAAATAATCCAGTCAGAAATAGAAATGAAGACAATATAAAAATTAAAATTAAGAATTCTTTTACTTCTAAGTTTAAATTGTTATAATTAATCCAAACTCCAATTTTATTGATAACATTATCTCTTTTATTTTCTTCATTCATTAAATTTGGATAATTGGATACTCTCAGAATTCTATTGATTAAGTTTTTTCGTTTATCAATAACGTAGATAGCTATAGCTCCCAATACATATAAGAATCCCAATCCAATAAAAACAGATATGATTATAGATACTCTAATTTATAATCACCTCCTTCACTTAAATTATTATCCAACAATGCTATCTCCCTAAGTTTTCTATTATAAATATTAAAATTTTGATCTTTTTCACATTCTAAGAATAAGATCACATCTATTGCTCTCGAAATCATCTTTTTTACAACATAATTACTAATATTTATTTTGTATTCCATAGCCAATGTTTCTAGTCTCAGAAGAGAATCAAAAGCGGAATCTGCATGAATAGTACTGAAACTACCTCTATGTCCTATATTAAGTGCCTGAAGCATTTGATAAGCCGCCATTGAATCTCGGACCTCACCGAGAATGATTCTGTCTGCTTTCATTCTTAATGTTTCAAAAACCAATCTATCCTGATTAATCTCATTATCTGACTCTCTGGATTTCGTTCTGGTACATAACATTCTTACAAAGGGATGTTCTTTGAGTTTTATTTCAGGTACATCTTGAATAATATTTATGAATTCATTTCTGGGGATTAACTTTGCAAGTGTATTTAACAGAGTTGTCTTCCCTGAACCCATAGAACCGACAATTAGAATATTGCTTCTCTTGTTTACTAAATCTTTCAAAATTTCATAATACTTTTTATCAAACATATTTGATTTCAATAAATCTTCTAAATTAAAATCTATACAATTAAATACTCGTATTGAAATATACACCCTGTCTGATATAGGAGGGATAACTATCGAACATCTGCTGCCATCATAGAGTTCGGTATTCATGAATGGAATTCTCTGATCGACTGTCTTTCCAGTATTGCTTTTTATTCTATCTATTATCAAATACACATCGTCCAAACTATTAAAAGTTTTCCCCAGATACTCTTTTATTCCGTTTCTTATTATTATCATTTCATTATCCTGAATAAAAATATCTGTCACCAATTTATCCTGCAGAAAATCTTCTAATATGCCTAATCCAAAAATTTCTGATATTGTTTTATTAATTAAGTTCTCTTCAACCTCAAAGTCGTAATATGGGTATTTCTTTTCAATTTCATCTTTTAAAAGTATGTATAATTTTCCCTTAAAATCTTCTCTGTTAAAAAAACTATTATTTAAGAAGAGTTCATCCTTTTTTATCTTTTTTTTTACAATATTTATTATTTCTTTCTCATTATCTGCAGTTAATTTGTTTTGACTGTAAAGTCTATCTCTCAACATCGTTATTAATTCCTATATTCTTCTTAAAATATTTTTTTAATTTCTTTAAAGAACCTCGTATTAAAGATGCTGTCTTTATTGAATATGAATTTACTTTTATTAAATTTGCCATCAAATTTTACAAATGCATAAATTGGTATTTTGATTATTTTTGATATATCCCAGACTTTAAAAATATGTAAGAATTTTCTTTTATTTATTATAAATTTAATTTTATAGTCAGGGATAGAAAATTTCTTTACTAAAATGTCGATTAGACTAGAAACGCGTGCGACACTTTCTAAAGAATATTCACTTATCGCGAGGATTTCATCTGAGAGTTTAAGTATATCAAGAACTGGGCCATTTATAACTGTTTGTGTATCTACGATAATATAGTCGTAATCTTTAAAAATAAAATTAATTAATAGATTGATAGCATCTTTTTTAATGTTCTCAGCTATTAATGGATTTGATATGCCTTTTAAAGCATCTACATTTTTGTATATATTTTTAACATATTCACTATATTTTTCTGGAAATCTGAGTGCCAATTCAAGAGATTTATTATTTTCTATATCAAAAATAACACCGAAATCTCCCGGCGAACTATCTAGTTCTAATAATAATATTTTCTTTTTTACCTTCTCGGAAAAGAACATTGCAACTGCTATAGCAACAGAAGTTTTCCCTACTCCACCTTTATTAGATACAATTGTTATAATTACCTTTTTATCATAATAATTATTCCTATCTCCTGGCTGGCCCTTAAAGTTCATGCTGTTGATATGGTTTAGTTCAATATCATCAGAAACTTTATCAATAAGAATATTTTGTTCCGAATTTACTAAGGATTTCATTTTAAAAAAAAATTAAATATTTTCTACTATAATTTTATAATCACTATTCTTTGTTAATCTTGCAACAATAGGAGCTTCTTTTATATTGCATTTAAGATAAATGCTCGTATTGCTATCAATATTATTATTTAAAAGAATATTTTTATTGCTATTGTTAATATTTTCTTCCATAAATAGTATTTCTAGATTCCTTACTATTATCTGACCATCAACCCATATTATATTTTCGGACATAAAAAAGGTTGTGCTATCAATATAATCCGAACCTGTTGGGAAATAGTTGCTTCTACCTAAATATTTATCATTTCCATCAGCATTAATACCTGGATATATAAAGTTTTCTGAAAGTATAGAATCTTTTTCTACAGCAGTTGATATGAGAGAGATGCAACTACCTGTTTTTAACTCTTTTAAGATAGGCTCAATATATTGTATATTAATCGCTATTATAACTTCACCAGGTAATAATTTTTCGAAAATACTTGATTTAATTTCCTTATTAAACATTTCCTTGGAAATATAGTCATCTTTTTTTCTATCTATATTAATAATATTTCCAATTGCGACTTCTTTATCAGTCAGATAATTTTCCGGAAGAGAATTCTTGTAATATTCTTTAAAATATAAATCCTTTTCATTTATTGTCTCACCTACACTAATATCTCTGGATGCTACAATTATTTCTTTTTTGTCCAGATAGTTATTAAGGAATAAATAAAATGCCAATCCTATGATTATTGACCCTATAATTATTAACGTTAAATATTTTATATAATATTTTTTCATTAAAATTCCTTTTTAATCACATGTTAATAAATTAAGTATTTTTTCTGCTAAACAATTAAAATTTTTTAGATTATTAAAATCGAAATTTATAAATTCTGATCTTTTTCTTAAAATTTCATTTTCATCCAGAAATACAAAATCCTTTAAATTAAAAAATTGTTCAATTTGATTCTTAAATAAATTCAAACCATTTGTTTTGTCATATTTATTAATAATTAATATCCTTTCCAAATCATCATAAACAAACCTGTTATTCATTTTTATAAGTCTTCCAATACTTCCAAAAGTATGGTCTGATACCATTATTAAAAGATCAGCCAGGTCGATCACACCCAGTAATAAATCATCAAACCGATTAGGTAAATCAAATATTACTAAATGATACTTTTTTTTAGCTATATCGGTTAAACAATACAAATCTTGTAAATCTACTTTTCTTGACATTTCATATGTTGGAGGAGCTTGCAATATATCTAAATTTTCTTTAATTTTTATTACTGAATTTTCTAAAGAATTTCTATTATAACCGTCAATAAAATTTAAAATATTTGGAGATTTTGGAATATTAAGATAATAGCTTAGATCACCTCCTCCTTCAGAAAAATTTAAATCTACCAATAGTGTTTTAACCTTACTGAACATCTGACCTAAAAAAATAGATATAGTGGTAGTTCCAACTCCGCCTTTTGTTTTGACTAATATAATTACTTTCTGCTTTATTGTTCTTATTTTCTTAATTTCAAGATCATTGTTCTTTATTGGATTATTTTCATTCTCCAAGCTTATATTGGTATTTTTTTGAATAGTTTCAGAATTATATTTTTTATTTTTGACGTTACTTTCCTCAGACTCCTTGGACAAATCATTTTTACAAACTGTTTTATTAAATATTTTTTTCTCGTGTTTCAGATTATCTTTTTTATCTTTTTCTGTTGAAGAATGCCCATGGATTTTTTCACCTTTATTACTACCAGATTTTAAAATCAATTTCCTAGATCTCATTAGCTTTAAAAAATAACTAATATATCTTCTAAAATTAAATCTTTTATTTTTGTCATTAAAAACTTTTTTCTCTATTTCTTTTAGTAATATATTTTCTATTTCTCTCTCACTTATAGGTAATTTAATATCCTCACCGAGAATATAGATATTAATTTTTTTTCTATTGGCTCTTTCTACGATATTAGATAAGTCAGAAATTTTTTTACTTATTATAATTAAATCAATTTTTTCGTATTCCAGAATAAAATTTACTGCAAAATTACTACTGAGATTTATAAAATTGTATTTATTTTTTAAATTTTGGATTTTTTTAAAAGTTTCAAGATCTTTATCAGCTAAAATAATATTAAAAGAACTCATATATCCATTTATTTTATCATTTAGACAAGAATCTTTGACCATAAGCACTTTTAAATATTTGCATAACTATTAATTATGTGTTTTAATAGAATAAATTATATTAGATACTATGTCAATACAATTTATATACTAATTTTATACTATATATAAATATATATATCTTATATAATGTTAAGTCATATTTAGATGTAAGTTTAAATGTACAATTAAATATTATTAACAGGAAGGGAGTTTTATGGATCAAATAATTGGAATCACAAATGCCAGGAATAATATCAAAGAAATAGTAGATACGATATCGGATAAGGATGAAACTTATATTGTCACCAGAGACAGTGTCCCTGAAGCAGTTATCATTTCTTATAAAAAATATATCGAAAATAAGAAGCTGCTCAACCAGATGAGTGAGTTAATATATGAAAAATCGGTTAAAAAATCCCGGCTTCAATTTAAGGAATGGCTTACGCAGAAAGGATATGATACTGAGAAATTATCCGAAGAGGAAATCAGTGATATGATTAAAAATTTACAGGTGAATAACAGTTTTCAATAAGAGTACAATTACATTTTACAATAATTAATTATAGATTTTTACCTGATTAAAAGCAGAAACTCTGCAGGATTTAATATTTTGATATTTCGGAATGATTTTAAATTTATTAGATGTTTGTCACCGGACACAATATATTTACACCTTGATGAGATGGCACATTCAAGTATTTTATCATCATCAGGATCATCTTTTAAATGGATAATTTTTTCAGAAACTTCTATAGCATTACAAAATTCTAAAATATTTTCCATAAATAAACTTATTTGTTGGTCGTTCCAGAAAAACTTATCTTTCAATTTAGTTTCTATTTCAATGATAATATCCTTATTTGTAAATAATTCCAGGCTACTTAGCCGGCAAATTTTTAGTATTTCTTCGCATACTCTCCCGATAATAGCTGCAGAAATATATATATTTGTGTCTAATACTATTCTCAAGATAATTCCTTATTTTTCATGCAATATTTTATCTATATCCTGCTCATCCCTGATTTGCAGCTTCTTTGCAGTCTCGTCTCCCCATTGTCTTATCTTGGACCAGTTGCGGTTGGCAGAGTATTGCCTGAAAGCCTCCCTAACCAGTTCACTTTTTGTTCTGTTCTCCTGTAATGCGATATCTTCGATTTTTGCATACAACTCTTTGCTTAATGAGATATTTAAAATTTTAGTAGTTCTAGGCATAAATCCTCCATTTTTAATTTAATTCTCAGTAATACTTATTATTACTCATTTAAATTCTAATATAATTTACCCGGAAATTCAATTAAATCTAAGGGTATTAAATACTATTAAATGATTTTTAAATAATCTGTCAACGTAACTTACTTTAAAAATCAGAAAAATTATCTAAAAGCACGATATTTAAATTTAGACTTTTTGCATTGTCACACAGTTTTTTGTCGGCGGTAATGAGAGGAGCTTTGTAAATTTCAGACATTGCGATATAAATACAGTCGTATATTGAAGCTTCTATTTTCCTGGAGATCTCGTAAGCTCTGATGTAAGATCTATCATCCAGCTTCAATAAAATCAATATATTAAATATTTCCCGGATTATATCTTCCAGTAATTTTTCAGAAATACTGGTCCTGAATCTGAAAATATTTAGCAATTCATAAATCAATAGTTCGGGAGATAAAATATAGAAATTCTTTAAGGTAGCTTTTTCATAAAGAATCTTTGCAGCTCTAGTGCCGCTTTCATTATCAGAATAAAACCACTTAAATATAACAGAAGAATCCAGTACGAAGATTTCTCTGTTTTTTCCTGGATAATAAATTCGTCTATGCCACTAAACTCACTGCTATTTTGTTCTTCTGCGTAGTTCATCGGTTCTATCCTGTTTTAAATTCTTTATTTCTTTTACAAAATCTACACCTTTAAATAATCCTTCTTTTTTTATCTTCTCATTTATATTCATTAAATTTTTAACAGCTTTTTTCCTATTCTCAAAAGCAATGTATTCGTCAATCTTTCCAAAATACTGTTTTACCTCATCGGTAAAAAATTCCGAGCGGTTTTTATTAACTACTTTCTTATATTTGTTTACCTTATCCAGCAGTTCAGAAGGTATTGAAATATTGATAATTGCCATTTTTTTACCTGCTTGATTTCAAATTTTATTGTAATTTTATTTTATTATAATTAGCCAAAATTATGTATAAATTCTTATATAAAATTATAATTAAAAATATTTTTATAAATTACCTGACAAATTCCAATGATTTTTTGGTTAAAAGTCTTTGTTCTTTATAAAAACGAATTTAAAATGTAACGAAAGGTCCTTCCAGTCAACCAACCAGAAGAAAATTCTAATTATTAAAAATATGATTTTCTAATATAAAAGTTTAGATATCTCGTATAGTTCCCTGTCCAGTGGTTTATCCTCATTAATGGCTTTCTCAAGGGAAACAGAGGTTACCATACCATTTTCCATGACTGCCATCTCGCTGAATTTGCCATCGCGTATCATCTCCACTGCTTTTATCCCAAGCCTTGTGGCAACAATCCTGTCAAAAGCCGTGGGCCTCCCGCCTCTCTGCAAATGGCCAAGAATGACAACCCTTGTCCCGTAACCGGTTCTCTTCTCTAATTCACGCGCAATTACATTGGCAACGCCGCCGAGCTGTATATGGCCAAAGTTGTCAACCGTGCATGAAGCCGTTATCTGCCCTTCTTCGCCTTCTGGTTTTGCGCCTTCAGCAACCGCGATAACCGTGAAGTCCCTGCCTCTTTTTTTCCTTTCCTCTATGACTCTTATTATTTCATCGTAACTAAAAGCCACTTCCGGAATAAGGATGACATCCGCTCCGCCGGCAACGCCTCCGTTCAGGGCAAGCCAGCCCGCATCTCTTCCCATGATTTCTACTAGCATTATTCTGCTGTGTGAATGTGCCGTGGTATGAAGCCTGTCCAGACAATCCGTTACGACTTCAAGTGCAGTGTCGCAACCTATTGCATAATCAGAATGTGCAATATCGTTATCTATGGTCTGCGGAATGCCAACACCTTTTATCCCATACTGGGTCAACTTTGTAATGACCCCATTGGTATCATCTCCGCCAATGGTTATGATCGCATCCAGCTCGAACTTCTTTATGTTCTCTTTGACTTTTTCCACTCCATTTTCTATTTTAAAAGGATTGGTTCTTGAAGTGCCCACTATGGTCCCGCCTTCGGCAATTATTCCCGTGACGGAATCCCTGTTAAGTTCCATGACAATGCCTTTGACCAGGCCTTCCCATCCGTTTTTGATCCCTACTACTTTCCACCCAAACTGCGAAGCCCTTATATAAATAGCCCTTATGGCTGCATTTATAGCCGAAGAATCTCCACCGCCTGTCAAAACACCGATTTTTTTAATCATACTCGTTCCCTTCCACTCTGGGTAATAATCTATTTATATGAAAAACTTAAAAATTATGCGATCTCATTTTCTGCTATCGGAGCCATTCCCGGGTAAAAAATCTGCGACTGATTTCTTTTAAAAAAACTTCCGTCAAGGATAAGATTATAGTAATTTTTGCAAGATAATCAACTTAATTTTTTGGCCATTATCTCGTTTACCATCCGGGGATTTGCTTTACCCTTTGTCTTCGCCATGACTTTTCCAATCAAAAAACTCAGAGCTTTTTCCTTCCCCTGCCTGAACTGCTCCACCGGTCCGGGATTATCCCTTATTACCTCTTCGATAATGGCTTCCAGCATACTTTCATCGGCTATCTGTTCCAGTCCCCTCTCTTCGATTATCTTACGGGGATCCTTACCAGTTGCAAACATTTCTTCAAACACAGACTTTGCCATTTTAGAATTGATTTTTCCACCATCGATTATCTCAAGCATTTTGCACAGGTTTTCAGGAGTCGCCCTGCTTTCTTTTATTGTCATTTTTTCTTTATTAAGCAGAGCGCTTAAATCTCCCATTATCCAGTTGGCAATATTTTTCGCGTTACTGTAGAAGCTGCAGCACCTCTCAAAATAATCCGCCAGATCCCTGTCATTTGCAAGAAAATTGCTATCGTATGCGGAAAGGTTATACTGTTTCTCAAATCTTTTTGCTTTGGCTGCAGGCAGTTCAGGAATTGTCTTTTTGATATCCTCAACTATCTTACTTTCCATATAAATCGGAACGAGATCAGGTTCCGGAAAATACCTGTAGTCATGGGCCTCTTCTTTGGACCGGAGGACCTTGGTGGTAGCTGTCTTGCTGTCGTAATGCCTTGTCTGCTGGATCACCTTATTCCCGGCTTCCAGGACCTTTATCTGCCTTTCGACTTCATATTCCAGCCCTTTTTGCAGAAATTTAAAAGAGTTTAAATTTTTAATCTCTGCTTTTGTGCCGATCTTTTCGCTGCCCTTTTTCCTTATGGAAACATTGGCGTCACATCGGAGGCTTCCTTCTTCCATGCTGCAGTTACTTACATCCAGAAACAGGATCAGATTCCTTAAAGCTATCATATACTCCCTTGCTTCCTCGGGGGACCTTATATCCGGTTCGGTTACTATTTCTATAAGAGGGGTTCCGGCCCGGTTAAAATCAACAATGCTGGCCTCTGATTCGCTTATTCTGCCGGTCGTTCCCGTATGCAGGAGCTTTCCGGTATCTTCTTCCATGTGGACCCTCGTTATGCCCACTCTTCTCGTGTAATCTCCCATATCCACATCCAGGTGACCTTTTACTCCCAGAGGAAGGTCGTATTGCGAGATCTGGTAATTCTTGGGCATATCAGGGTAAAAATAATTTTTACGGTGAAAGATCGTATAGTCCTTTATCT
>Ga0315544_1001649_pt1 | contig 16923 bp, 18 predicted proteins | sample SalMarSW160130MG_2_FD_202543 | JGI IMG/M metagenome (GOLD analysis project Ga0315544, IMG submission 202543) | Salt marsh sediment microbial communities from the Plum Island Ecosystem LTER, Massachusetts, United States - Salt Marsh Sediment SW1601-130 ... | reverse complement strand
CCTCTTGATAAACTCCGTTCCCTCGGTTACAATCAACTTAATGACAACTTTATTCTCTTCCCGGTACTACTCCTCGACGACCTCAACCCCCTTTTACCTGGTAACGATGTATTGACCATGGACACTCAATCTTATGAGTTTCAAGTATCCATCTTGATCGAATCAGGAAGTCCTACCTCTTACCATCCCTACATTCTACCTCCTCACGCCATGGGGCTTCACTGGGGTAGTAGTAGACAACCTTGACGATCCAGCCGTTGTCCGGGCTGCCAACGAAGAACTCCACCGGTTGGCCCGGTGCAACGTCCTTGACCGCGTTCCAGAAATCGTCCAGGGACTTGATCGGATGATAGTTGAGATTGACTATGGCTCCACGAATAGGATCGCCGCTGTACATGCCCCATGCTTCGGCAGAGCTTCCTTCCTTGACGTCGCTTACAAAAACACACTCAGGCGACGAAACAGAAGAGTAGCTTTCGTAAACGGTTGGTGAGGCGGGCTGGATGGTCATCCCGGCGAAAGCTACATACTCCTTGGGGCGAAGCTCGCCACGATCTTCTACCTCGACTTCCAATTCGATCTCCTGGCCCAACCGATAGAGAACCATCTCGCAGTTCTGCCCGGCTACATCCCTCATCATGGCAAGATAGTCCGCGTAGTCCTGCGGCATCATCCAGTTGATTAAATAGATCACGTCGCCTGGTTGGAGCCCGCTTCTCGCAGCCGGAGTCTTGGGGAATACGTCGATCACCAGAAGCGCCTTACGAGGATGGTTAAAACCATATTGCGCGCCAAAGTCTTCCCTGGCCCGGTCAAGGTTTATCTCCTCAAGGTTGACTCCCAGCCAGCCCATGCGGCCTGCGTAGGGAAGTTCACCCGCGATCACCTGTTCGATGACAGGCTTAAGTTGATCCACGGCCAGGCTCCAGCCGATGCCTTCGCTTTCGTCGCTGACGGCTGTGTTTATGCCGATCACCTTGCCGTTTCGAAGCGAGATAAGCGGCCCGCCTGAGTTGCCGGGATTGATAGCCGCGTCGGTTTGCAGGAACGCTCCGTCGCAGCCCCAGGGGCTGTTGGTGACGCTGGAGATGATCCCTTCGGTGGCACAGTACTCAAGGGACATCGGGTTGCCGAAGGTCCCCACCGGATGGCCCACCTCGACTGTGCTGGAACGCCCCAGCTCGGCGGCCTGGACGTTATCCGGGACGCCCGGTTCGTCCAAGTCGAACCTGATCATCCCGAAGTCATAGACCGGATCTATATAGATAGGAGTAGCCGGGAAGCGTTCGCCGTCCTTGAAGCTTACCTGGATGGAGCTGATGCCCTCGTCGATAACGTGTTTGTTTGTGGCCACGTAGGCGAGGCCCTGCTTTCGGTCGATATGAACCACGAAACCCGAAGCCTCCGAAGAACCTCGCTTGGCACCTTCAAGGGCTATGATGGTACTTGAGTAAACGCGGACCGTGTAGCGCTCGGCCCTTTTGAAAAAGTTGTTCGAGGAAGATGCGGAAAGGAGAAAGCTCGGGATCAGAAGTAATGCAAGCAACATCAAGTACCTTACCCAAGGTCCCCTTTTCTTTTCGCGGGATATTCTTGAAGCCATGACGGCCTCCTTTCTACTACCTTCTCTCACGCCAAGAGTCAGGTTTATAAAGATAGTCCTATAGTCACGTACGCCTCTATGGGGGTGTTTAATCTACCTGCGGCGCCGCGAGTATGGCAGGTTGAAACGCGTTTACACGCTAGAGCCATCAGTCTTTTAACTCCTTCTATTATTGAGACGCACCGAGCTGCGGTTTTGTGGACATTGGTATACAGATTTGGGTATGGGGGGTTGACAATCGTCAAAAATTACCTTATATTTTCAAGATGTCAATTCCCTTAGAGTATGGGGGTGCTTTAAATGCGTATCCGTTTTGAATTGACCCCAGCCAGTGCGGTTTGGTTGCCCTGGAGTCATCAGTATGCGTTGTCCAGTGCTGTCTATGCGACGATTGGTTATGCCTCGCCAGGTTTCTCCACATTCCTTCATGACCGGGGCTTCATAGCGGACGGAAAGCAGTTCCGGCTCTTCACCTTTTCGTCTTTATGTGGTCGGGTTCTAGAACGCACGAGCTTCGGCCTGCTCATGCAGTCCCCCATCGAACTTCTATGCTCCTCGCCGGTGCCTGAATTTGTCCGTGGGGTGACCGAGGGTGCCTTGCAGGTCGGAGTACTGAGAATCGGGGAGATTGAACTCCCGGTTGGACGAGTTGAAACGTTGCCTGATCCTGAATTCTCATCGCGGATGCTGTTTCGGCCACTCTCGCCGATCACGGTATCTACAGGAAGAGTTGATCCCGACGGCAAGATGCGGGCAACATATCTTTCGCCTGAGGAGCCTGCCTTCTTTGAGCATTTGGCCAACAATCTGATCCGCAAGTACGAGGCCCTGAACGGACAGCCTCCAGACAATCCAGGGGTGAAGTTCAGGCTCGCCTCGGAGCTCATGCCTGCAAGAGGCAGGCTCTCCAAATTGATTGACATCAAGGGGATCAAGGTTAGGGGTTGGCTCGTGCCTATCCAAGCCGAGGGCAACCCTGAATTGCTCCACCTTGCCTACGAGACAGGCCTGGGCGAGAAAAACTCCGCAGGCTTCGGGATGATGGAGGTGGTGGAATCAAACCAAAAGGAGGAATGTTGAGTGAACTAAAGATCTCTTTGCCATACTTTAATGATCCGTGGATGGATAACGCGGTCGTGAACCTCTATGGGATTCTTAAAGCCGTCAAGAAGAGAATCGCCTTTAAACTAAAGCAACTCGAACGAGATCAAATGGAAGCCGTAATACTTGATACAGACGAGTTCGAAAAACAACTCTGGGAAGAGATTACCAACCGCCGCGACAATGTGGTCTTCGTTGAAAAGAAGGACAAGGAAACGGGCGGTCTGCGGAAGGTGCGCAAGGATTTTGTGCTTATTGGTTATGACAGTGACCGATCTGCTGATATCCACCACAGGCTGCGTGACTTCTACAGCGAGAAACAAGGCAGGCAGATACTACACAAAGTAATTGAAGACTTGCAGATAGAGGAATCCGAGCGTAATCACACATGCGTGCTCTGCGGTCAGCGCTTTCACAAACACAAACCCAAACCGCTGAGTAACCTCAAGCAGGCCATATATCCCTTCGTCACCAAGATAAAAAGTATCAGCGGTGTTCGCAGTAAGGATAACAAGGAGAAAGGCATTACTGAAATGCCGGAGAACTACAAGGATGTCTGCCCCGCCTGTTACCTTGCAGGTATCATGGCCTGGTCGGATAGATCTACCGTCTTTCGCACCGTACCCGGAGGCTTCTCGCTTCTCCTTATCCCTGTAAGGAAAAACTTGTGCGACCTGCATGAACTACGTGACTCTTACGGTGACATCCTTAGTCCTTCCCATCGCTACGCCAGCTTACGTGCAGAGCCCTTGGCCAAGGGCAAATCCGCACAGGAGGAGAAGATGGAGTTCACCTCCGGACAGTGGAGCCTGCTTTTTGCCTTCACAGAGAATTTCCTTCGATATAGAATGCTGAAGTCAGGTGGCATGGAGGAAGCGCGCAAGATGGCTTGCGACACGTGGCTATCGCTGCGTATTCCATCAGGTCAGGTCAAGGACGTAAAGGCGAACCGCCTGAACATAGATGAACGCCCTTTGGTTGTGTTGCTAAACCTCATCCTTAAGCAAGAGACATTTCCTTACAAGGAATTCCTCGGTCAGCTCTACGTTATGGTTGAGAGGGGCGGCAGAAGCGCGTTTGACAACGACGGCGTAAACAAAAAGCGCGAGGCATTGTCTAAGGCTTTCCTGACAAACGACTTTAATGCCTTCGCCAAAGAGTTCGTTCCCAGAGAACGAAAACGCATCGTACTTAAGAAAGAAGCCAGAGACGTTCTGGAAAAACTCCTTCAAGAATGGAGGCTAAAAAAGATGAAGCTAGAGAAAGAACACCTTGACACCCTGCGCAGCGCAGGGAATCTCATAGCCGAGACTGCAACGACCGGTATCGGCCTCATCTATAGGCTTGACCGCACCCGGACACTGCCTGAGTTCTGGGATAGCCTGCGGGAGATAAGCCGCAAGATGATTGGTCTTGATAAACCGGTCAAGTCAACAAGCCTTGATGGCGTCATAAAACTCGTGCAGGAACATCAAAAGGAACAGGATTGGAAGGAGATAAAGAACCTTCTCCTGATCTACTCCTGCATGTATTACAGCATCAAAACCTATAAACCCTCGGAAGGAGGCAAAGGTGAATAACGACCTGAAGGCCATAAACCTGACGTGGCTCAGCAAGACGAGCCTCACCAACCTCAACGCCGGTGAAGGCGAAACAAATCTGGTTGACGTAAAGAAGTACCGTTCTCAGGGAGTAGAGTATCCCTACGTTAGCGGACAGGCAATGCGTTTCTATCTGCGTGAGTCCATTCGCCGCACGTTGGACAAAAAGGTCACAATGTGTGTGCCTGACGAGAGAGGCGAAACATGCGGCGACCCTAAAAAGTGCCTGAACTGCGATCTCTTTGGGTTCATGCGCACGATTAAGAAAAGCAAAGAGAAAGGCAAGGAGACAATAGGCGGCGCAGCCAGACGCGTATCACCGGTGAAGGTCGCTCCTGCAATGGGACTACTGCCCTTTGACGAAAACGCGGTGCTTGACTTCCTTACCCGCCGACATCAAAAGGAGAAGGGCGAACTCGAAGGCGACATCGCCAACGTCGAGATTGGCACCAACGTCTACCGCTGCGGCGCAGCAATTGACATACGTCGCGTAGGCGCAGAGGAGAACTGGTCCGGTGGCGAGGTCAAAGTTGACGAATTCCTCTCTGGGACAGCCAAGTTGGAACGGGTCCGTAAGGTTATCGACGGCATTCGCTTCATCTCCGACTACTCCAAGCAGGCGAGGCTTCTTACCGACTTCACCCCGGATGTTCTTTGTATCTCCTTCCAGACCCGCTACTCGCATCGTCTGCAAAAGCTGTTTGAGCTGAATAAGGAACTAACCCTTGATCCTCGACGGGTCAAAGAGATACTTGCCGACGTTACCGGCTACAGCGACAAGGTTCTCTTCGGTCTCATCTCAGGTCTTATTAAGAACGAAGATGAGATAGTCAAGGTGTTTAAGGAATTCAAAATAGAGAGGCAGCGGCCCGACGAGGTGTTTGAAGCGGCGCTTAAGGAACTTACCTAGTCCCCTGCCGGTCTGTATTAAAGCGACCGGAAAGGAGGAATTTTGAAAGGTCTTAGCTTTGAAGTAGAAGGGCTATACTTCGTTTGCTTCCGCAAGCCGACGACTACAAGCACCATCCTTACCTACCCGCTTCCGCCCTTCACCACCATTCGCGGGTTCCTGGCAAACGCCCTGGGATGGGATCAAGACAGCTACTACCGAGAGTTGCGCGGCGATAGTCGGAACCTCTTGTATGATCTCCGCATCGGGATTGAAGTTGTTTCTCATGGCGAATCCAACTCTGAACTTGCCAAGATTCTTAAACTGATACCACGGACTACCGGTTATCAACGAAGCTTCCCATCAGCGCCAATGCACAGGGAGTTTCTTGTAAAGCCTCGCTACCGCATCTACCTTGCCGCAGAAGACTCGGTCATAGAAGAGATTGCCGCCGCCCTTGGAAACCCGCAACGCCCGCTTTACTTAGGCCAATCCGATGACATGCTGGACTACACCCCGCCGCATGTGATTGATGTCGAAGAGACGAAAAGTGCCGAGCTTGACAGCATTGCAGAGGGCGTTCATCCGGATTGCGATGTCTTAAGATTGCCACGTCGCTTTGTCCCGGAAGGTGACGGTTGGAGTTTGGAATATCTGCTCGTTTCAGTACCTAAGAATAGAAAGCTTAAAGCAAAAACTCCCATCCCCTGCTTGCGTTTTGAGGAGAAAATGGTAGCAGTTGACTAACGTAACTGGAGGAATCATAATGCTAATAGCTAAGTCGCAGGAGCATCCGTCCAAAAGCGGCAAGCGTGTCTTTCAAACGTTGGAAGGACATACGCTTGACTGCCTTGCAATCCTGCGCGGCTATCTTGAACGTAACAAGGACTCACTTGTGGAATTCTGTAAACGCTGGGGAGTTGACCCCGTCCACTTCCAGCGCAATCTTTTTATTACGATAGCGCTGCACGACATCGGCAAGGCCACAAAAGAGTTTCAGCGCAACATCCGCAGCGGCAAGTTCACGCCGCATCAACCCCACGCCTTCTACGCATACCTTATCTTCTATACGCTCTACAAGAAGGAGATACTTAACTACCTTGTTCCAGAAGTGGACATTGAGGCATGTTCTGTGCTGGGGCATCACACGCAGCTCCACAACCAGATATATATGCATAAGGTTGAGAAAGCTGCTTTGCTTAAGGAAGAGATACTGGGCTTCCTTGATCAACTCCAGCGGATCCACAAGGAGCAAGGCTTTGCCGATTTCTTTGAGCTTGAATGGAAATCTGCAGAAGACATCAAGGAGGTAAAATACACAACACTTCAGGATCACATTCTGCAGACCGTTGCTCCACAAGTAAGAAGGCTGCCGGATGGCAACACCGAACGTCTCAAGGCCATCTATGCGCGTTTCCATTCTATCCTTCAGCTATGCGACGACTACGCCTCGGCGCACTTTGCAAAGTGGGTCGTTGAGCACAACCCGTCCACCGGCGCGGAGAATGCTGTGAGTAAGACGCTTGATGACCCCGGCCCTTACATCTCCATCCTGCACCCGGTGGAGCAGTCCAAGATACTGGGAGGGTATAGTCCATACGACTTCCAGCAGGAGATATGGGATGCCCCTCAGCCCTATCAGGCGATGCTTGCACCGTGCGGGCGCGGCAAGACCGAGGCCGCGATTATGTGGGCGTTTCAGATTGCCGAACGGCTTAATCGCAAGAAGATTATCTTCGCGATGCCTACCCAGATAACAAGCAACGCGATGCGGAAACGGATACGCGAAAGGATTTGCGATAACGTAGGCATCTTCCACGGCAAGAGCCGCCTCTACCTAAAGGATGAGCTTGGTAAGGACAAGAAAGAGCAGGATGAAAGCGACCGGCCAGAGACTGCGTTCGGCGAGGTCTGGCAGGAGAACTTTAAGGGCAACGTCTTCTTCTACCCCGTCACGGTAACGACCATTGACCACCTTATTCTTTCCTTTGTGCACGGGTTTAGTCAAGCAGACTTCGCACTCGGTAATCTGCAGGATGCGGTAATCGTATTTGACGAAGTCCACTACTATGAGCACAAGACGTTGGAACATCTTTACACTCTCTTCGGCATCCTCAAGGATATGGAAATCCCTTACCTTTTGATGAGCGGCACGCTGCCCAGCTTTTTGATAGATTCGGTGCAAGAGAAAAACCCAGATCTGCGAGGTCAGTTGGAAGACAAGGAAGGATTAAAGTTCACACCCTTCAAGATCGAGCGACACAAGGAAGTCCTCGTTAAAGTCAAGGAGGAAGAATGGGTGAACGAGGAAGTCCTCTCTCAAATACTTGAAGGCTACGATCAAGGTCTTCGGCAGTTTGTTATTGTCAACACCATTGACCGAGCAAAAGCTTTCTATCAAGCCTTACGAGATAGACCAGAAATAGATGCAGATTCCATCATGCTGCACCACTCTGAGTTTACCTACGATGATCGCCTTACCAAGGAGCGCGAGATTAAAGGCAGACGTGATGACAGACCCTTTATCCTCGTTGCCACCCAGATTATTGAGATAAGCTTGGACATCTCCTGCGACCGCATGTACACCGAGCTTGCGCCGGTTGACGCCCTTGGTCAGCGCGGCGGCAGGCTTCATCGCAAAGGAGAGCATTATCAGGAGGATGGCCGGGAATACGTGATGCACATATACGAGCCGGAGAACCCAAGGCCATACGAGAAAGAGGAAACCGAGGATGGTCTTCTGGCGCGCACCCGTGAAGTTCTCAAAGAGGGTGCAACGAGCTACCGCGATCTGAGCAAATACTGCGATGCGGTCTACAAAGACAGGAAGCTTAGCGCAACAAATCTAATTAACTGCATGGATGACGCCACTCTATTCGGCCCGGGTTGGTGGGAGATAGCACGTCCGGACGAAGAGGGAAAAGGTCTTCAGATACGGTCTAACGACTTCCAACGTGTGCCGGTTATACCGTGGGATCGTTATCAAGGCAAAGATGAGAACCTAATCTCTGAGAATATTGTTCAGATTCCTCTTTGGCGAATCCAGAAATATCTTAAGGATCGCCCCGACGGTCGTCCATGTTTCGATACGGTGCTTAAGAAACAAGGATATCGCGAAGAGGAGTACCGAATCTGCTATGTTCCATACGATGCTGAGCTCGGTTTCGATTGGGATCGAATGGACGAATGCGCAGGGCGAGATACAAACTCAGTAATCGTGGTTTAACCCATGTTCAACGTTGAGGATTTAGCCGAGCTTCATGTCACCGGGACGAAGGTGAACTACTACGTTATCTGCAAGCGCAAGCTGTGGCTTTATTCGAGGCACCTTACCATGGAGCACTCGTCGGACAGGGTAAGGCTTGGTAAGCACTTGCACGAAAAGAGCTACTCCAGAGAGCGTGACCGGGAGATTGACATAAATGGACTCATCCGCATCGACATGGTTGGGCACAGGCTGCGGGAAATCAAATCGTCCAGGAAGATGCTCGCCGCACATCGGATGCAGATACTTTTCTACCTTTACTATCTTAAACGTCTTGGCGTGGAGGGTCTGGAGGGCGAGCTGAACTTTCCCAAGGAAAGGCGCAAGGAGGTAATTGTTTTGGATGCCGAAGCAGAACGCCGGGTGGAAGAGGTTATAGCAGGTATCGTCAGGATTGAGGAGATGCAGTCGGCACCGGAGGCCGAGTTCAGGACAATCTGCCGGGCATGCAGTTACGGCGAGCTTTGCTGGAGTTAGGAGGTCATTTGAATAAACCACAGATTGGAACTCCTTACAGTCGTTCTCCTTCGGAATCACAGATTTACGCAGATTATGTGAAAATCTTAGTTAAGCGCCGTGTAAGACTAAAATCACACAAGGCTTTCTAATATGGGACGAAGCTACTACCTGTTCAAGAGCGGCAGGCTTCAAAGACATGCCAACACATTGCAGATCGTAGGCGAGGACGGTGTCAAGAAATCAATCCCTGTTGAGAATGTGGAGGAGCTTTTCTGCTTCGGGGTGATGGATCTCAACACCAAGCTTCTGGAGTTCCTGGGCAGCCGAGGGGTGCCTCTGCACGTCTTCAACCACTACGGATTCTACGACGGCTCCTACTATCCGCGTGAACGCAACGTCTCCGGCTTCCTGGTGGTGAATCAGGTAGAGCACTATCTTGATACTGACAAGCGTTTGGCGCTTGCACGGGAGTTCATCAGAGGGGCTATCTACAACCTGCGTCGGAACCTTCGCTACTACTCAACGCGTGGACGTGATCTGGACGGTGCTCTCGGTACACTTGAAACCGAGGAGGCGCGAATAGATGAGGTGTCTGCAATTAACGAGCTTATGGCTCTTGAGGGTCACGTGCGCCGCGCCTATTACAAGGCGTTTAATGAAATTCTTCTTACCGACTGCGAGTTCCAACGCCGGGTGCGTCGTCCGCCGGACAACATGATCAACGCACTCATCTCGTTTACCAACTCGCTTGTGTATTCGGCGTGCCTTTCTCAAATATACGTCACCCAGCTTAATCCTACCATAAGCTTCCTGCACGAGCCTGGTGAACGCCGTTTCTCGTTGGCTTTGGATCTGGCAGAAATCTTCAAGCCGATCATCGCGGACAAGATTCTCTTCAAGCTTATCAACAAGCAGATGCTTGACGAAGGGGACTTCGATCAACGGTTGAACTACTGTTACCTCAACGAACGTTCGCGCAAGAAGGTGGTGCGGGAGTTCGATGAACGTATGGAGACAACCCTTATGCATAGACGTCTCAAGCGGCACGTCTCTTACCGGCGGCTTATACGCATGGAGTGCTATAAACTGGTCAAGCACCTGACCGGGATCGAGCCTTACCAAAGCCTGAAAGCGTGGTGGTGATGTATGTGGTAGCGGTCTACGACGTTGGGGTAAAGCGGGTGGAGAAGGTGCGGCGCTGGCTTGTGCAGTATTTGAGCTGGGTGCAGAACTCGGTTTTTGAAGGCGGTCTGACCGAAGGCCAGCTTGCCGAGCTTATGGATGGGGTGGCGGAGATCATTGACAAGGAGGCCGATTCGGTGTATATTTATCGCGTGAGTGACGCGAAATGGCTGAGCAAGGATGTAATTGGGATTGAGAAGGAGATGACGGAGAACATCATATGATTAGATGGGTTGAACGAGATTGCAGTCGATCCCCCGGTGTTTTTGCGCGATCGGTGGTTGACTGCGGGAATTGGGGTTTCGGCTTTCTAAAGGAGCGCAACCTAAGAACTTAGGTTGGCTACCAATCGCACCATAGTGGAATTGAAAGTCAGATCAATCCCTCCTCCGGTATCAAGTCTACGACTACCAATCGCACCATAGTGGAATTGAAAGCTTATACCGTAGAGATGCTTCTCAAGTGGATGTCGGACTACCAATCGCACCATAGTGGAATTGAAAGTGCACGAAGGAATTCTACTATGGTCCCGATCACCCGTCTACCAATCGCACCATAGTGGAATTGAAAGGGGCACGACCGAAGGTTCGAACGGTGGCCCGCCGGGCTACCAATCGCACCATAGTGGAATTGAAAGTCATAACGCCGAGCGAAAATACTTCCCCCACTATGACTACCAATCGCACCATAGTGGAATTGAAAGGAGTTTGAACGTTGGGTTAAGACGCGGATGATCGTCTACCAATCGCACCATAGTGGAATTGAAAGTTCAGACAAGATAAATGGCTCTGGGGTTCTACCAGACTACCAATCGCACCATAGTGGAATTGAAAGTCTTTTCGACAACCTCACCATGTATAAGCCGTCGTTCTACCAATCGCACCATAGTGGAATTGAAAGTTTGATCTTCTGCTCCGGCGTTAGCATTCCGGCGTACTACCAATCGCACCATAGTGGAATTGAAAGCTGGATTAAAAAGAAAGCTACGGATAAGAAGGGAACCTACCAATCGCACCATAGTGGAATTGAAAGGAGCGTCTGTAAGGTTAGTATCGGTAGTCGCGGAACCCTACCAATCGCACCATAGTGGAATTGAAAGATGATGAGCGGCGAAAGGAGTAAGAGATGAGTGAAGCTACCAATCGCACCATAGTGGAATTGAAAGTAGCTCTCCAAGACAGGCGTGCTTGCTACTTCCATACTACCAATCGCACCATAGTGGAATTGAAAGTCAAATACAGATGCCTATAACAGTTCGGTGCGTAATCTACCAATCGCACCATAGTGGAATTGAAAGAAAACTAAGGAGAGAATAATGACAAGAATAGGAAGACTACCAATCGCACCATAGTGGAATTGAAAGTTTGGTAATGCTCTTGACGGCGCGGAGAGCTTCTATGCTACCAATCGCACCATAGTGGAATTGAAAGAAAGGTTGTGTGTAGAGTCGATGGCAAGACACTTTACTACCAATCGCACCATAGTGGAATTGAAAGAGGATTATCGCTACCGTAGGGGAAATCGTTCGCAGTCTACCAATCGCACCATAGTGGAATTGAAAGCCATTTATTTATCCCTCGATCATGAAGATCACGGTGCTACCAATCGCACCATAGTGGAATTGAAAGATTCATACCCTTAGGTGTACAGGTTGCAAACCCTACTACCAATCGCACCATAGTGGAATTGAAAGGAAGGCGAACGGCATTTTTACCGCACGCTCCTACTCGCTACCAATCGCACCATAGTGGAATTGAAAGATGCTGTTACGTCCCTCAACTATTTCCTTGCCACACGCTCCCATCGCACCATAGTGGAATTGAAAGTGAGTTCCGCAAGATGGGCATCGCATTGCGGGATGAACGCTCCAATCGCACCATAGTGGAATTGAAAGGAGCCTTTGAGGGGCTGTGGGATACTATCTTCGATCCGCTCCCATCGCACCATAGTGGAATTGAAAGACACCAAGGGTGTTATATTCCAAGACCTTAAATACGCTCCCATCGCACCATAGTGGAATTGAAAGAGGACTGTTACTTCGGTCCGCCCTGGCCTTGGGCGCCCTCCCATCGCACCATAGTGGAATTGAGTTCACCCTACACGTCTGCTAACGCAGCCGTGCAGGGAACCCGAATGGGGTCCCCGCGAAGGCTTGGAAGTATCGTGCAGCAGCACACTTTCTACATTGAGTTGGTTTGGGGTTTCTATTCGCAGAGAGGGGCAAAGAGAAAACCCCAGCAGGTCTGCCTGATGAAAGATAGTATCTAATTAGGGAAAGTTGCGAGGGCGGTTTCCAATTCCTTCTGGGTTTCGGCAAGGACTTCTATATCAAATTGCATTACCTTCTTCAGAATCAAAAGTGTAGCATCTTTAGTTTGCATGTTTTCTACTTGCCACAATCCTATATCCAGTAGTGCTTGTAGAAAGTGTTTCCAAGTGATTGGTTTGAGTTGCGCTTGCTTTACAGTCTCATTGACGTGTTGCTGATAGCGCCGCAGTTTTTCCCAGGATACAGTATTCAGATAGATATTAAGCTGGACATACTGATACCGGGATCGAGGCAGATTAGCCCAGCGAGGATTGAGGCCGCAGAATATGATATGCTTAGCCGTTGCCGCTAATCCTTTTTCTCGTTCGTATGTTAGTAGGTATTCGTATCCGATTCTGATGATTGCCTCTCCGAAAAGTGCCCAGGAGATTTTAGTAAAGCCCTGCATCTTAAGCGATGGGGTAGTTTTGATGTTGCGATAGGTTCTAAGCATATCATCTAGCCCTATCGGGACTTTTGGATTCGCGATTTTCTTTCGTTTCCAGTTCTTACCTAACGCAAGCATCTTATCCTCCTTGCCCTTGCGGGCGGTTTGTAGTTACATATAATTATAGTCATGGTTCCTTCTTTGTCAAGCTCTAGGAAAGGCTGCCTGGTAGGATTCTTTGATACGCCGGGTGGTGAGGTGGGTATAAATCTGAGTAGTAGAGAGCGAGGCATGTCCTAGTAGTTCCTGTACCGCACGCAGGTTTGCTCCGCGATCCAGCATGTGGGTTGCAAAACTATGTCGTAGGGTATGAGGGTTGGTCTTCGCGTAGTGCTGAACGATCATCCGCAGGTAACGTACGCCAAGCCGTTTTCCGGTTCTGAGAGATCGAATCAGCGGCCCGGACGCAACATGGGGTGTTAAGTTTTCTTTACAGGTAAGGGGCATTTCGCCTACGTAGGCTTTCAGCAAGGTCGCTAGTCTATCGCCAAGGAAGGCGATCCGTTGCTTGTTTCCTTTGCCATTGACGCGAATGGTTTTCCTCTCGAAATCAATATCCTCCACATTCAACCTGGCGAGTTCAGAGATACGTAGTCCTTCATCGTAAAGAAGTTCAAGGATGATACGATCCCGCAAGGAGTCAAAGTGGTTATTAAAGATCTGCTCGACTTCTCTTTCCGTTAAGAACCGAGGCAAGGATTGATGATGCTTGGGTGCGATTATAGAACGTGCAGGATTATGAGAGATAAGTCCCTCACGCATCAAGTATCTGTAGAAGCTTTTGATAGTTGCCAATCGTCTGCGAACGGTGTTAGGATGATGCCGTTTTGACTCTCTGGCTATGAATGCCCTGATTTCATCATGAGCCCCATCCATCGGTTTACCCTTGAGGGGGCACTTCGTATCATCGTGCGAACCTAAGAACTTACAGAAAAGCTCAAGATCGTAGCGATAAGCTTCCAAGGTACGAGGCGACGCCTGCCGAGCACGTAGCATGTCAAGGAACCGCTCGACGATAGGAATTACGATACGGCTTTTCATGTCAACCTCCTTTGGGGTAAACGGCTAATACATCTTGAGCGGGGTAGGTGGCATCTCCGTTAACGCATCCCGTAACGCGGTCGGTCCATCTTGCGGCGTCGCTGCCTGATAGATGATAGTCATTGAGAAACATTACTACTAGATGAGTCCGAAGACAGGTTTGGATGGTCGGATTTTGTAAAACTGTAGCGATTTCCTTGTCAGGGAATAGCTTGGCGACAAGTTTATCCCGACACCGAATCGCTAGTTTGCGAAGGTCTTTCATGTCAACCTCCTTTTATACCGGGGGGTTCATCCCCGATAAGCAAGTTTGTTTACTGCGGGGTTTGATTCCCGTTTGTTTCAGAGCTTTATTGACTACGCGCCGAATCGCTCGGTTTGTGTCTCCCTCTTCGTATGCACCTGGATGTTGTTTGCGGACGTAACGCTTCTGTAATTTTGGGGTTTCAGGCCAATCTTCAATAGGATATTGCTTGGTAGAGGTGTAACCAGAAGAATACGATCTTGTTACTACAATCAAATCGTTTTTAATCTCCGCATAGATCGTCAGTAGGTTACAGGTCATACTACCAATCGTGGTGCTTATACTCATGATAATTCTCCTTTTTTACACCGGGGTGTTGCCCGGCAAGTTTGCAGGTTTGCCCCGTCCATCGGTTTAACCTCATGCGAGCGATGAATAGACCTTGATGCACCCTTGAATGTCAAGCTTTCCCTCGTTTTTCGCCCGTCGCCCAAGCTACCGACCGCAAAAGCGTCGCGTTGGCGTCGTCGGGTTTCGATACGGCCTGACTCCTCGCACACAGCGGGGTTGATACCCGTCCGGTAGTGTGTTACGCCGTGCGGTGGCCTATTCATCATGTCAACTTCCTTCGCTTACCTGATTGTCTAATCTTCTGACCTTTATAAACCTCAACGATGCGTCCCATGATTACTCCTTTCTACATATGCAGGATGACAGGGTGAATCCCCTTCATCAACCACACCGCTTGACTTTTAGTTAATCGTTCTTTATTGATACGAACCTTGCCTGTTGCGTCTATGTATGCGTTCGTGACTCCCCGCGCATCCTTGACCCAACACGACCAAGGTCCACGAGGACGTAGAAACTTAAAGCCTCTACGTTCTACTTCTCGCTTGATGTGTTCGATGTCTTCGTTTGTCAATTCCCTTGCCATGATGTTTCACTCCTTATGCCGTTACCGGCGCAGTTTTGTCTTGTTCACTCCGTACCACGTCCTTAACCCAAGCGAACCTGGCTTTGTCTTCTCCCGGTTCGTTCGCCCACTTAGCGAAGAGTCTGTCAAGCTCCTCACATTCCCATTTCTCAACGAGTTCGTCACGCTCGTCAATAGAGCCTTTTTTCTGTCCCATGATTCACCTCATAGTTTTAGCGTTTGCCGTTCACCCGTAACATATCCTACCAGTCTGATGTCCTCACAAAGTCCCAACCCTAGTGCAAGCTGACGCTTGTTCAATACAGTTTTCGCCTTCGTTCGTCCCCGTCTCAATGCGCTTGATCTTCTCTGATTCATTTGCTCCTTTACCGCCGTCCGAGTCTTCGATCTCCGCCTTCCGTGATGCTGTCCAACGTCGTCTATCCGTCCGCCGTTATCAAACACCGCTACGGCTCCGTTTGTTCGCTTCACGTTCGGGTTGATTCCCGACTCTCGGTGTTTCATGTCATCCTCCAGGGGTTGTCTTCTTTTCCTGCTACATAATGAGCAATCACGATCCGCTGAGGTCTAAAAAGTTCTACCAAGATAGTGTCAGTAAGATGATCTTCTGAAGCTTGTTTAGCGTCTCGTAAACAATCCTCCAGGTTGAGGTAATAGTGTCCTTGTCCTACTTCCTCAATCTCCCAACGATATTCTTTAAACTGTCCCATGATTCACCTCTACGCGGCTTTCCGCCGCAGTTTAAGATTCCTATTCTTATTCCTAGTCCTAATCCCTCTAAGGTAGTTTTCTTTTTGTTCTTTCGTATTGAAGACAATCAAACTTACTCCATAGTCATGACTGTTCGCTTCTCTCTGTAGTTCCTCTTCTTCCGTCCATACGAAGCTTGTCTTTCCCATAAGAGATATGAGTACCTGTTTGTCTCTTGCTGTTTCGCCTTCAAACCCTTTACTATCACCCACCAGGTTGATCCACAGCCTTGTCTCAGTCAAGACTGTTAGAGCTTTCTCCTTGTGTCTCATGACTTCCTCCAAGTTGTCCAAAGAGCTTCTTGTTTCTTCTCCGATTACTTATAATTATAGTCAAGAAATGTTCCATGTCAAGGTGTGCCTATAAGTGGCCTAAATACGTATGATAGAGCCGTAGAAACTATTGCCTTATGCGTAAACGTCTAGAGCTGTCGCGGGTTGCGAGACATAACACGACTAACTCTCGCAGTTGCATGACTTGATAGGCGATACCGGAGCGGGTCGAGCTTGTGTGCCGACTCCCTTACGCGCGCGCGAGGCGCGCAAGCTCCGCACCTTCACGACTTGCGCCTAGTTCCCCTAATATATATTATGTAACCTTAGTTTTTTTGAAAAGGGGAGGCCGTCAAGCTTCGGATATACGTAAGTTAGGAAGGGAATCTGGAGGAGTGAAGGGCGTCTGAGGAGGGCTTGAAACGCCTTGAGGGTTCGCGGTCCTGGTTTTATTCCTCCCCGGTGGGGGGTATCGCGGAATTTGACGGGTAGGGGGGGTCGGAGAATCTGCATGGGGGGTCTATACGAGCTATTTTTTTTTGAGTAAAAGTCTGAGCGAAAGCTTGACAGAAAAATTGCGAAGCAAGCACGTATACAGACGAAGGAATTGAAAAAGAGTGCGAAGATAGCTGAAACGCTAAGCCGCCAGCTTGACAGAAAGATTGCGCGTAAAGCACGTACGCAGAGAAGGGCATTGAAGTAGATTCCGGCGCCAAGAGAATAAGAAAGGAGAATAGAATGCCGCACTACAAACCTAAACCGAAGAAAGCACCGAAAGTCCGACGTCCAGTAAAGCGTGGAGGAGGTCCTTCTTCTCCTATCCATA
>Ga0315544_1001644_pt1 | contig 16944 bp, 14 predicted proteins | sample SalMarSW160130MG_2_FD_202543 | JGI IMG/M metagenome (GOLD analysis project Ga0315544, IMG submission 202543) | Salt marsh sediment microbial communities from the Plum Island Ecosystem LTER, Massachusetts, United States - Salt Marsh Sediment SW1601-130 ... | reverse complement strand
CTCCCCCATGGGGGGAGGGAGACTTCCCCCTCGTGGGGGGGATTGAGGGGGGGGGGGGTGAGGCTATGGTCATTCCCCCGGCTTATTGAGAAGATACCCCTACTCATACGCCAACGCTTCCCGCACGCTGATGCGCGACGCACGGCGGGCCGGGGCCAGGCTGGCCAGCGCCGAGACGATCACCGCGAGCCCCAACCACAACCAGACCCCCGTAAACGAGTACACATAGTCGGTCCAAACCCCCATGAAAGCCATCCCCACACCTCCGCTGAGCAGGTTGCCTAACGGATAGGACAGGAGCACACCCAATCCCCAACTGATGAATCCGACCAGCACGCCCTCTACCAGGATAATGGACCACATCGAGCCGTTGGATGCGCCGATGGCGCGCAGCACGCCGATCTCGCGGGTGCGTTCCAACACGTTCAACCCCATCGTCGCTGCCAGTCCCAACCCGCCGACGGCGGCCAATAGCACCGCCATCATCATCAGGAAATATACAACCATATCGACCTGATCCACGCTGTTCGCGATCGCCTCGCTCTGAACCTGCGAATAGCTCACTGACATACCGGCGCGCTCGTACTGTTCCTCCAAAGCACGCGCCATTGTCTTCTGGGCTACCGGATCATCTGCATCCTGAATCTTGAACACAGCCAGGCTCGCACGTCCCACCAGCCCGGCAGCGTCGGCCAGGGCCGGATAGTTGGCATACCCGATGTTCCCCCCGCCGTTGGACACCAGCATCACAATACCGACGACCTGCCAGAACGATTCACGGCCATCGATCTCGACGACCAGCTCATCGCCCACGCCTAGATCGGGCGCGAAGCGCAACAGCCCTGTAGTGACGACTACGGCATTCTCATCCTGTGGCTGCAGCCAGCGCCCTTCCACCACTGTGGGTTTGATCGTTTCCTGATCTGTCGGTATGCCAAAGAAACTAAGGGCGGTTCCCAGACTGTCGTCTGGCATAACGCGCGTGGCATTGATCCTGATCCAACTTTCCACGCGCGTGACCCCCTCCATCTGGGCGGCCACCGCCTCGACGCGCTGGGGACGAACGGGCTCATCAAACGCGATCTCGATTTCGTAGCTAAACAGGTCGAATATGCAGTCAAGCAACCCCACCATAGAGGCCCGGGTGTTGAAGACGCCGATGAAGATGGCGCCCGCCAGCGACAACGCCCCCAGAGTGAGCGCCAGCCGCGCCTTGCGGCGGAAGGTGTTGCGCAAGCTCAGCATCAAGGGACGCGGCAGGCCATGCACGCGGCCCATCAGCCGTTCGACGAAGCCCGCACGCCCGTCACCGATGCCATAGTCACCGATCGCCTCGCGCACCGTCTTGCGCGTCCCGATGTAGACGGGGACGAGCGCCGCCACGGCAGGCACGCCCAGCGCCATCGCCGCCTGCAAACCCAGCACCCACGGCTCCAACCCGTAGCTGACGATGTCATAGTTCATCACCATCGCGCCAAAGTCGGAGAACCAACGCCCGCTCGCCAGCCCCAGCGGCACGGCGATGGCGAGCGCCAGCCCACCGTAGAGCATGACAGTGCTGAGATAGACCCCCATCACCTGGCCGCGCCGCGCGCCAACCGCCTTCATCACGCCGATCTGGCGCATCTCCTGGGCCAGCAGAGCCATGACGGTATTGACGACCAGGAAACCGCTTAGGAGCAGTGAAAGCACACCCACCGCTCCCATCACCAGCATCAGCGCCGAGAAAAAGTCATATGCCCAGTGCTTGCCCGGCCGGGTAAGGAAATCGTCAAACCCCGTGATAGTATAGCCGCAGCGCTCCAGCCTGTCGGTCACATCGTTCCGGACGCGCTCCAGGTGGGCCGCATCCAAGCCGTTCTCAGCCACGGTGATGTAGACCTGGTTGTAACCCGCCTCCAGACCCAGCCATTCGAGCGTGTCGAAAGTGACGTACCCGTGCACGTACCGGCTGATGTAGGAGGAGAAATAGTTGAACTCGTGGGTCAGGCCGGCGACCGGCAGTCGCTTCTGCGCGCCGCCGGGCATCTCGAGCGTCACCGTATCGCCCACCGCCACGTCGAAGATGGATAGAGACGAGCGTTCCAGCAGCATATCGCGCCGTCCCGGCGGCCACGCGCCGCTCTCCGGCCGCACGACGCTGATGCGCGAGTCGTCATAGTCCTCGAGGACGGTCAGCTCTATGTTGGCCCACTGATCGTCCCCGCCTGACTGAACGCGCGCATATCCACCGAAGCGCGCCTCGACGTCGGCCACTTCCGGCATGTCGCGGACCATAGAGAGCAGGTCCTCATCGAACGGCTCCGTGTAGAGAATGATATTGGGTGGCACATTGGCCCAGTAGCCGTCATACATATCGCGCACAGCCGCCGTCCGGGCCGTGAGGATCATCCCAAAGGACGCCACGCCCACGGCGATAGCCGTCACGACGAGCACGCTACGCGCCTTGTGCCGCCAGGCATCCCGCAACACCTTGTTCCAACGCAATCTCGAAAGCATCAACCCCTCCGCACTTTTTCGCGCGATTCGGCAACGAGCACATCATGCTTGACCAGCAGGGGTGCGACACACTCCCAAGCACACCGCACCCCGAGTCTGGTCTTCACTGTGGCTTGATCTCTACCAGCGCCGTCATCCCCCAGCGCAGCGGGGAGTCGGCCACGTCGGCCAGATCGACGGTCACCGAGTACACCACGTCGCCGCGATAGTCCCCAGGCTGCAGCGCGATCTCGCTCACCACGCCCGCGAACTCCTGCTCAGGCAGCGCGTCCACCGTCACCACCACCTCCTGCCCTACCTTCACCCGCACCACATCCAGCTCCGTCAGGTCGGTCGTCCGCGCCTGCAAGCGATCCAGCGTCGCCAGCGTCACCACCGGCTGCCCTGGCGCAACTGTGTCGCCGGGATCGACGTCCACCGACGTCGCCACGCCGTCGAACGGGGCCACCAGCGTCGCGTCCTCAAGCGCATCCTGAGCCTGCTCCAGCGCCAACTGCGCCGCCTCGATGTCCAATCGCACCGCCTTCAGGTCCAGTGCACCCGGTCCCTCCAGCAGCTCGTCCAGATTCCGCTGTGCCTGCTCCAAGGCCCGCTGCGCGCGAGCCACCGCATTCCGCGCCGCCAGCAACTGCAACTCCGAGTTCTGCACCGCCCGCTGGTACGCGCCTTCCACGTCTTGATACGCATCGTGAGCCCGGTCCACGTGGCGCTGCTCGATCCCACGCTCGCCGCGGTCATATTTGGCCTGCAGGTCTTGATACGTCCGGTAGGCCTCGTCGCGGGCATAGCGCGCCGCCCGCACTTGGTCGCCGACCGCCACGCTGCCCTCTGTCAGCGTCATGTTCTTCAACGCCTCCGCGTAGGCCGCCTGCGCGTCAGCGATGGCCGCCTCGACTGTTTCCACGTCCGCCTCGTCGGGCGGCTGCTCCAGTTGCTCCAGCCGCAATTCGGCCTGGGCCAGGCTGAGTTCTGCCTGGGCCAGCGCCCGCGTCATGTCGGCAGTCTCCAGCCGCGCCAGCGGGTCGCCCACCCTCACAGCATCGCCCTCCCGCACCATCACCTTGACGACCTTGCCACCGATCTCAAAGCTCTGCGCATCTGACCGCGCCGGCTCGATCACAGCCTCGGCCACCACCTTATTGGCATCGTCCGAGACCACCACCGGCACGTCGGTTGCCTCCGCTGCCGACGCGGTGGCCCCGCAGCCAGCCAACAAGCCAGCAGCAGCCAATAGCAACAACCCCACAAGCATACGTTCCCTTCTCATCTTACCTGTTCCTCCTCATGTAATCACTAGTCCTTATTTGCTCCGCAATACGATACCACGTTCCAGAACCCATTGCCTATCGGTAAGCTAACAATCGACTATCAGGCATTCATCAAACCCATCTACTCGTAAGCCAATGCCTCGCGCACACTCACCCGCAGTTGCTGCGAGCAACGCTCCATCCTATTCCTCGACGGACGACGGCAACTCCATCACTCATAGGCCAGAGCTTCTCGCACGCTCACCCGCGTTGCTCGAAGCGCCGGCCACAGGCTCGCCAGCGCCGATAGCACTACCACGACCAACAGCCAGAGCCCTACCCCATCTATCGAGTACGTAAACTCGAGTGGGATCCTGATCAACGAATCGCCAAGCGCGTTGCTCAGGAACAGCGCCCCGGGGTAACTAAGCGGGACGGCCAGCAGCCAGCTCAACACGCCTACCAGCAAACCCTCAGCAACAACGATTCCGGCAATAGCCAACGACGTCGCGCCGGTGGCGCGCATCACGCCGATCTCCCGCGCTCGCTCGACCACATTGATCGACATCGTGCTCGCCAATCCCAGGCTGCCTACCACAGCTGCCATGACTGCCATGGATAGCATGATGCCGACAATGCCTTGAAACATCGAGCGTTCGGTCTCACGCTCCTCGATGGCACTCGCCACGCGGTCAGCATCGATCCGATACGCGGTCAGAGTCAGGTCCAACTCGCGCGCCACCCGCTGCTGCGTCGCCAGATCGTGCACATCGGTCTCCACCATCAAGATGTTTCCCCGATTGACGCTGCCAATCTCCCACGCCAGCGCGTCCAGCGGAACAAAGTTCTCGCGCTGGTTGTTGTGCATGTTGAGCACCAATCCCACCACCATCCAGGTCGATTCTCCCTCGCCGACGGCAAGCTCGATCCGATCGCCGATCTGGAAGCCCTCATCCTCGGCGATCTTGCTGTTGAGCAGAATGGCGCGGCCATCCCCAGGGACGAACCCACGCCCCTCGATGATGCGCGGGCTGAACATGGCAGAATCGGATGGCACCCCCCAGAGATATGCCTGGCGCTTGCCACCCGCTTCCAACGACATCGAGGCCCACGCCCCGCTCCAAACCTCCGCGCGCGCCACGCCGGGCACACCCCCGGCTACCTCCGCCAATCGCTCTGCCCGCTGAGGCCGGTCGAACCTGGCCATCACGTCGTGGCCAAAGTCGGCCAGCAGCGCGTCGAAGGTGCCGTTCATCGAATCCCGCACGCTCGTGATGACGATGAACATCGCGCCGCCGAGCACCAGTGCGGCCAGCGTCAGCGCGATGCGCGCCTTGCGCCGGAATGTGTTGCGCAGGCTGAGCATCAGCGGGCGCGGCAGGCTTCGCCGTGAGTTCAGCCGAACGGCGCCGACGCGCGCCACCGCACGGTCGAGCAAGCCCCGTCCAAACCCGCCCCCCAGCCCGCGTGTGCTGATCGCCTGTCGCGCCGTCGTGCGCGCCCCGCCAATCACCGGCACCAACGCTGCCAGCACGGGCACGGTCAATCCCACGACCACCTGGATCAGCACGGCCTGCGGCACGATCTCGAAGGAATCGGAGGGGACGTTAAAAAGATCAAGCGACCAAGCCGATATCGCGTAGGCAGCGATGGCCGACGGCGGTACGGCCAGCAGCACAGCCAACACGCCGTAGACCAACGCCTCGAGCAGGTAGACACGCGCCACGCGCCAAAACGTCGCGCCGACGACCTTCATCACCCCCATCTGCCACACCTGCTGCACGACGACGGCGCTCATTGTGTTGACGATCAAGAAAGCACTCAACCCCAGCGAGATCACGCCTATCGCCACCATGCCAAGCAGCGAGGTGTCGATCTGCTCCTGCGCCCAATGGACATCTGGGTCGGTGATAAAGTAACCCTCGTCTGTCCTGGCCAGTCCCATAAGCTCCAGCCGTCGCCCAATCCGCTGCGCGGCCTCCTCGGCGCCCTCCTGGCTGAACGACTCCAGTTGAGCAAAGAATCCGTTGTACCCCTCGGGCTGGCCCGTCAGCCACGCCAGCGTCTCCGGAGTGACGTAGAAGGTGGCTATATCGCTAAACTGCGGCGGTAGCACGATCTGCCCGCGCGCGACGCCCGACACGGGCAACCGCCGCTCACGCTGCCCGAAATCGACGACGACCGTCGTGCCGGGGCCAATGTCGTAAAAGTTAGCCGACAGCCGCTCCGCGACCAGTGTGCGCCCGGAGGGCCAGTCCCCCTCCAACAGCTCGGCCCGATTCATACGCTGCCCCTCATAGTCCGGGCGAGCTTCCAACTCTGCGATGCGCCACTTGGTCTCGCCCTCCAGCCGCCAGCGGAACTCGCCCACGGCGACGGCTTCTACATCGACGATGGCGGATGCTTCGCATCCGGCGGGGTCGCGCGCGATCGTCTCGACCACGTCCTGCTCGAACGTGCTCGTCGTCCAAAATCTGAGATGCGCCATGACCGTCGCCCGGTGCGACTGGATCATCTTCTGGCGCATCAGGCCGGCCATGCCAAAGGTCATGCCCAAAGAGCAGATACCTGCGGCCGTCGCCAGGACGACCAGGATAGTACGCGCCTTGTTGCGCGTCAGGTCGCGCCAGACCTTGTTCCACATGGTGCCCATTGCTTCTCCCGCAGACTCGCCAGGCTTGTGAAACCCGGCGAGTCTGATTGGTCATGCTGCGCCCGAAACGGGTCCTAGTGTTTTCCGTTGTGCCCGTTGTTCTGGTCACGGTGGAGCCGCCCGTCGAGCAGGTGGATCACGCGGCCCGTGCGCTCACTCAACCGCCGGTCGTGCGTGACGATCATCAGCGTCTTGCCCTGCGCCGCCAGCCGCTCAAACAGGTTGAAAACCTCGTCGGCGGTGTGCGTATCCAGGTTACCCGTCGGCTCGTCGGCGACGATGACCGGCGGGTCGTTGGCCAGCGCGCGGGCGATGGCCGCCCGCTGCTGCTGCCCGCCGCTGAGGGCGCTGGGCAGCTTGTGCGCCTGGTCAGCGATGGATACCATCTCCAGCAGCTCCATCGCCCGATCCTTGCGCTCGCGTCGCCTGTAGACGTTGCAAAAGTCCATCGGCAGCATTACGTTTTCCAGGATCGTCAGTGTGGGCAGCAGTTGGAAGAACTGGAAGATGACGCCCACATTCTTGCCTCGCCAGCGGGCCAACTGATTCTCGCTCATCCCATGCACGGCTTCCCCGGCGACGAACACCTCGCCATCGGTGGGCCGGTCGATGCCGGTGATCATGTTCAGCATCGTCGATTTGCCCGAACCCGAAGGCCCCACCACGCTGACGAACTCGCCTTCGCGCACTTTCAGATTGATGTCTTTCAAGACAGGGACATCACCTGCGCCGGTCTCGTAGCTCTTGAAGACGCCCTGAAGATCGATCAGAGCCTTGCCATTCGAACCGTGTGTTTGCACTTCCATCATCGCCCTCCCTGAACTAGCTCTCAATTTGCCTGACATCACCCGACCCGCTGATCGACTTCTCCACGATCGGGGTTCCTACGTAATAGACGTGCCCACTGCCGCCGATCTCGACGTCCAGGCGCTCGCTTGCCCAGACCGTCGCCGAGCCGCTACCCGAGATGCGGATCTCCGCCTCGGCGCTTTCCACGTCCTTGGCCTCGTACGTGCCCGAGCCACTGACACTCGCTCTCTGCGTGCCGACCTCGCCACCGGAGGCACTCACCTCGCCCGACCCGCTGATCCTGACGTCGAGCACATCGGCGTCCAGTTCTCCCAGATCGACTTTCCCGGAGCCACTCACCTTTACAGAGACCCGTTCAGCCTTAGCAGCCTCCACGTCTCCCGCCCTGTACTCGCCGGAGCCGCTGACGTCAACGTTTTGATCGCCGATCTCGCCATCCGCGATAGATAGATCGCCAGAGCCGCTGATACGCACATCGAGCGCATCGGCCACCAGCTCCTTGATCGACACATCGCCCGAACCACTGATCTTCACGGAGAAATCGCCCGCTTCCAGGGCCGGAGCCTCGACATCACCGCTCCCGGAGACCGCGATGGAATCCAGCGATTTTGCCGTCAGGTAGAAGTGAACCGGCTCGGTGGGAATCAGGGAAACGAACTCCCGCGTCCCAATCTCAAGCGTTCCATTCTTGACCTCAACCTCAAAGTACTCGATCAGATTATCCTCAGCCTCGACGCGCAGCGCCTCTTCCTCGCCGATCTCGACGTGCAACGTGCCCACGGTGGCAAAGTGGACGGCGTCAAAACCGCTGGCCGCGTACGTCTCCTCGTCCACGTCGCCCGAGCCACGCACAACACCAATTCCAGCCGCCGAACAGGCAAAGCTGCTCAGCGCCAAGACCAACATCGAAATCACAACAGCCAGCTTCTTCATCAGAATCCTCCTTGTTGGCAATCGCCTTACAATACGCAATGAGCCAATGAAAGTCTCAGTTCGCGGCCAGCTTGGGAGCTGGGAAGCGCCGTACTAGCCCCAGGACGAGCAAAGCGATGCCCGCCAGAATGAGCATCACAGGCCCCATCCAGCGCCACATCCACCACACCGGGAATAGGGCCGACATCGTCACGATGACGAACGACTCGGCTGCCCCCACCACGGCCAGCGCGCAGAGCGCCACGCCCGCCACTTTCAGCCCCTCCGAACGCTGCTTGAGATTGACCGCCAGGAGCGCCAGCCCTATCGACAGGGGCTCGATGACCCACGCCACCGCCCACACCCCCCACCAGCCGGTGACAGCGCAGAACTGGAACAGCATCCCATTGGCCCCGATGATGACAGCCGGGATGAGCAGCCAGATCACGCGCATATAGACCGCGGCGAGCAGAAAGCCCAACGCCACGCCAGTCACCTCCATAGGCCAAAGCCACTCCCACGCGCCCCACCAGCGCGTAACGCTGGTGAAGAGCAGGATGCAGCCATTGGTCAAGACGGGCACTCCCGGAATAAAGAGCGCGCCCAGTCCCGGCTTGCCACGCACGAGCAGAGGCGGCAGCACAAGAGCGACCCCTGCGCCGATGACAAACAACGGCCAGAGCTGCCACACCCGGAAGCCGAAAAAGGCGCCCACGGTGCTAGACAGCAGCGACACCGTCCCGACGGCGATCAGCGCGATGCTTGCTACAATTGAAACGTTCTTACTCATCTTGTCCCTCCATGTACTTGGCTTGCTATTCTGGAGATAAGATACCACGGCAGGGGAAACACTGCCTATCGGTTAGCTAACAGGAAGCTATCGAGTGTGCATCAAACAGACCTCCGAGGTCTCGCGAACCGCAAGTTCGCACGACTTCGAAGGTCTGGAAGAAGCGGGGTACAGCTAAAGTCAGTCAGTAGACTGGATCGAGTCCAGGAAACCCAACGCTAATACTGGGGAGGAGGACAAACGAGCGCGCTGCGCCAGCTCGCTCACTCATACGCCAACGCCTCTCGCACACTCACCCGCGTGGCCCGCAGCGCCGGCCACAGACTGGCCAGCGCCGAAACCACGCTCACGACAACCAACCACATCCCCATGCCATCCGCCGAATACACAAACTCGAACGGCGTGCGCAGCAATGCGCTGCCCACCAAGTCGCTGAAAAGGCGCGCGCCGGGATAGCTGATGGGGACGGCAAACACCCAACTCAGCACGCCGATCACGACCCCCTCGGCGACGAAAATCGCGGCGACGGCAGCCGACGTCGCGCCGGTAGCGCGCATCACGCCGATCTCGCGCCGCCGCTCGACCACGTTGATCGACATCGTGCCCATCAGCCCAATGCCACCCACAGCCGCCGCCAGCAACGATATGGTCAGCAGGATATACAGAATGACCTCGAATCGCGACCTGATCCTCTCCTGGCTTTGAAGGGCCGTCGCGAAATCATCGGCCTCAAAGTGGTGCATCGCATACACCGCGCGCAGGTCTTCAACCAACCGCCGCTGCGACGCGGGATCGTGCCGCTCCGCCATCACGGTGACTCGCCACCCAATGTTGCGGCTGCCCGTCTCGCGCGATAGCGAGTCGAAAGGCACAAAGCTCCGCTCCTCGGCGTTGGTCACCAACCCGACCACCGTCCAGGCCGTCTCCCGATCGTTCAGGTCGAACCGCACCTCGTCGCCGACTGCGATCCCCTCCTCGAAGGCAACCTTACTGTGCAGCAGGATCGCGTTCTCGTCTCCGGATACGAGCCCTCGCCCGCTGACGACGCGCGGATGCAGGATCTCGGAATCAGGGGGGAGACCGACGAGGACGATCGACCGCTCTTCCCCATCGACCAACTCCAAGCGAACGCCCCACGGCTTCCACACCTCGACCGTGGCCACGCCGGGCACCTGCTCCGTCACCGCGATCAAACGCTCCACGCGGTGCGCGCGGGCAAAGTGGATCGTCGCATCAGCACCGGAGTCGCCGAGCATCACGTCGATCGTGTGGGTGCACGAAGCCTCGACGCTGATGATGGCCATGAAAAGCGCCCCTCCCAGGGCCAGCGCGGTCAGCGTTAGCGCGGCGCGCGCCTTGCGACGAAAGGTGTTGCGCAGGCTGAGCGCCATCGGCCGCGGCAGCCACCGGAGCGCACCCATCAACCGGTCCAGCAGCCCCTCCCCAAAGTCGCCGCCCAGGCCATAGGAGCCGATCGCCGCGTGCGGTGTGACGCGCGCGCCGTTCGCCACCGGCACAGCCACCGCCAGCAGCGGCACGGCCAGCCCTGCCGCGATCTGGATGAACACCGCGTGCGGCGTTACCCGAAAAGGTCCCAAAGCGATGCCTAACGTACCCAGAGCCCACTCTGCAAGCCAGTAGGCGCCAATGGCTCCCAGCGGCACGGCGAGCAACAGGGCCAGACTGCCGTAGATCAACCCCATCGCCAGGTACACGCGCATCACGCGCGCGCCCGTCGCGCCCACGACTTTCATCACGCCGATCTGCCACACCTGTTGGGCGACGGTGGCGCTCGTCGTGTTGACGATCAAGAACACACTCACCAACAACGACGACACGCCCGATAGGATGAGGATAGAGAGCAGCGTGTCGAAAGGGCCCTTCGACCAGTGCTCGTCCGGGTTCCTGACCCAGGTGCTGCCGACCGGCACGCCGATGCCGTCGAAACGCGCGCGCACCCGGTCGGCCACCTCGCCAGACCACGCTATGCTGGGCGACTCGACGCGCAGGTCGATCCGGTTCAAGTCCTGGCCAGTCAGCCAGGTGGCGGTCTCGGGTGTGGCGTAGAGATCCGCCCCTCCCCCAAAGCGCGGCGGCAAGCCGGCGTCGTGGTCGTGAATGATGCCGGAAACCCGCAAGCGGCACTCGTGCCGGCCCGACTGCACGATCAAGACATCGCCGGGCGCAATGCCGAAATCCTGGGCCGTCATCGTCTCCACAGCCAGCGCCCGCCCTTCAGGCCAGGTACCCTTATCGAGTCGGATCAGCCCCATACGCTGCGCGCCATAGTCCTGGCGGGCGATCAGCCGCCCTTCGTGCCAGTCCGTCGAATGCCGACTGGCTTCTCCCTCCAGCTGCCAGTTAATCGTCGCGTCGATCAAGCGCTCCACATCGGTGACCCCCTCCTCTCGCAGCGCCGCATGCTCCGCCTCCTCGCCGAACTGGCCCCACATTGAGACGTGGATCGGCACCCACGTCAAGCGATCCTCTTCCAAGCCGGCGACCATCATGTCGTACGCGCCGAAAATGACGCCCAGCACGAAAACGCCGATGGCCATAGAAAGCACCACCAGCGCAGTGCGCGCTTTGCTGTGCGCGATGTCGCGCCAGAGCTTGTACCAGGTGATACTCACCAGCGCTAGAATACCATGGCACAGAGGAGATTGCTGGTCAATAAGGCGCTGCCAGGCCCACGCCTACTCCACGTGTGCCCAATGGCGAAGAAACTGCCCCGCCCATCCACGGTAGGACAGGCGGGGCAGGATCAAGTCCGAGGGGTCAATAGCACCCAAACGATGAGATCCTTACACATGGAGCAAGAAGTGGAGCACCCTGAGCCTGACTTCGGCGAGGGCTTCGGGTGAGCCTCAGCCGAAGCCCTAAGGATGACTGATGGGATATTCCTATTTGGTTCCGGCTTGTTCGGGTTAGGAGATCGACAGGCTTATCCGGCCACCCTACCCTGCTACCGATCACTCTAATCCCAAAAGCGCCGCCAGCTCCTCGTCCGAAGGCTCCGTAACGATGCGCCCGTCGGTATCTAGCGTGGGCGTGGAAAGGTATCCCCTGTTCCAATCCTTCACTCTCTGCGCCGCTTCAGGGTCCACCTCCACGTCGATGAGCGTGTATGGAACGCCATGACGGTTGAGGAGGCGCCGGGTGCGTGCCGTGTCTTCGCACCAGCTCGCCCCATAGACCACGATGTGAGGCCACGGGCTATCACCCTCAATGACGGGCGGAGGCTCCACCTCCATCGGCTGATACGCGTCGCTCACGAACAGGTGGCAGATGCAGTGACCCGTCTCCGCAATATCGCTCTCGTGGCGATAGCAGGGGCAGATGAACTTGCGATCCTCCACGGGATCGCCCGTGCGCTGCTGTCAGGGACAGTACGGCCAACCGAACGTGAAGGCTTGCCGTCCTATTCCTCTGACGATTCCCTCCCAGACCTCCCGGTTCGGGTGCAGCCTATAGGGGCTCACCCCCGCGTATCGAAGGGCCATGCGCCGCGCCCGGTCGATCAGGTGTGCGAGGCTCTTGCCTGTGCTGGGCGTCTCTTCCATCAGCGTCTCTCCTGCGCTCGTCTCCATTCAATCGGACTCCATCAAGGACACAGAGGCCCGAGGCGCGCTTGGTTGCAGCCTGGCTGAGGACCAGGGGCGTAGCTGGGGAGGCAGCTCAAGTCCCTTCACCTTTTCCATGACCTCCTGCAACGCCCCTGCGCCTTTCGGGGCCACCCCTATCATCTTCACCTGCTCCCTGAAACCGTATTGAGTTATGGTCACCATCAAACCAGGCGCGTCGTCACCCCAACTCTGGACAAACTTCCAGTTCCCGTCTGTCTTCGGATTGACCGTGTCAGGCAGAGCCTCAATGACTTCCTCGGCCCGTTCAAGCTCCAAAGCGGGACAGAAGCGGCAGGGATGGATATTCTTGTAGAGTTCCTCCCTGATGCGTTCCTTGTCAAACGCCCAATCACCGTCTTCGCTCAACCAACGCCCCCAGGTGAACCACTTGCTGCGCCGCGCAAACGGAAGATCGGCCCGAATGCAACCCCAGATATTGAGCTGAAAGGTATCCTCGTACCCAAAGCAGTAGAGCTCTGGCCTGAAACTCGACTGTCTCTTGTGATAGCACCTCGCAAAACCGAAAACTGACTTCCAGGAGACCCTCTGTCCATCCACGTAGACAGCGCGTCGATGCCAGCCCTCCACGTGCCCAACCAGCTCGATGGCCGAATCCATCTCCTCAGGCGCGAAGGTCACGCGATAGACCGCCCTCTTTCCCGTTCTGTATTGCTTGAAAGTCTTGATCTGTCGAGCCGCCTGCACAGCCAGGCCAAAGCTGGGGGAGGTTGAATACAGGAACTCGATCGTCAACCCTTCACTGGCAGGCGGCCCGATCTCGACGGTCCGCGTGAGTCTCTGCTGCCCTCGCCCAGGACCGGTGACCGCGGCGCCTCCCAACGGCGCGCCGCAATCTGGACAGGATCTCGTCGTCGGCCTGACGATCTTTTTGCACCTCAGGCAGCAGACAGGTGTGCTGAGGTCCACACCGCAATAGGGGCAAAGGGCGAAATCATCTTGCAGCTTCTCTGCCCCACAGGACAGACACGATAAAGCCATTTGACTCCTCGCCTAAGCATTTGTCCTGTACAGACCAACCTGCGGTCCCGATCGAAGGCTCAAAAGTGCGGCGTCCTGAGCGCGCCATAGGCCAGCGCCACCCCCTGCGATTCGTCATACAGATACGCCCACGGGAACTTGATAGCCGTGCGCTTGACCGTGTGATCGAGACCATCATCGGCACAGGTGTTGGTGCTATTGGACTGGCCGACTCCACCTCCTGCGCCGCACAACCCGCCAGCCCAGCAGACACAGCCCCAAAACGACGGTGCCGGCGGCGGCGAGACAGATCGGAGTGAGCGCCCAATCACTCTTCTGACCGAAGCGGCCAGTGCCATCATTGGTCCAGACCTGGCACCCGCTGTCATAATGAGCGGCAAAGACATCCACGTCCCCGTCGCCGTCCACATCACCAGCGGTGACGACGTGACGGTTGGAATGTTCCAAACGCTGACCGCTATCTAGAAACCGTCCAGCTCCATCATTGAGCCAGATTTGATCGGCAGTGTCACCATCCACAGAGGCGTCCAGGTCACCGTCGTTTTCGACATCGATCAAGGTCACGACGCGGGTGTTGGCATCGCCCAAGTGCTGGCCGCTGTCTGTGAAACGCCCAGAGCCGTCGTTCAGCCAGACCTCGTCAGCTTGGCCGGATGTCCTAGGATCGCCATTACCGACAAAGGCATCCAGGTCACCATCGCCATCCAGATCACCCAGCGCCACCGCATAGCTGTTGGCGCGCCCCAGGAGTTGGCCACTATCGGCGAAACAGCCCGCGCCATCGTTGATCCAAACTTCATTGGCCGGGCTTCCCACAGCCACACTACCGCTATCACGCTTGTTCCCCACAAAAGCGTCGAGATCCCCGTCGCCGTCCACATCCCCCAGAGCGACCGCAAGCGTGGATTCGTTGCCCAGCAGTTGGCCGCTGTCTGTGAACCTGCCACTCCCGTCGTTCAACCAGACCGTGTTGTACGAGTCACCATACCCCTTGCGGATATACCCGGTGCTGGGACCGCTGATTCCGTACTCGCCCCGGCAGCAATTGCCCACAAAGACATCCAGGCTGCCATCCCCATTCACGTCGCCCAACGACACCGCTTTGCTGGCCATGTAGCCCATCGAATCAGGCATCATCTGATACTCACCGTGCTTGCTAAACCCTCCTGCGCCATTGTTGAGCCACACGGTACTGAGGGGTTCATTGCCGAAAATGGCGTCCAGGTCGCCGTCGCCGTCCAGGTCTCCCAGCGCGACCGCTCCAGTGTGCTCGAACTCTTCACCCAGCAGTTGGCCGCTGTCCGTAAAGCGCCCTGTGCCATCATTGAGCCACACCGTGTTGGGCGATCCTGTGTCGTCCGTGTGCCCGTTGCCCACGACAGCATCCAGATCCCCGTCTCCATCCACATCGCTCAGGCTGACGACATAGCTCCTGGGATACCACATCCATCCGACCAGGAGCTCTGCGCCAGAGCAGGCCAGCAGGGTAGTGGCACTAATGAACACAGCGATAGGACCCAGTCGCGGTTTCACCCAGATCGTCCTCTGGAATGGTCAGTGTTTCGTTGGTCTTGAGACACCGATTGAGTGGACTTGGCCGATCACGCCTCACCCGCCTCTGATGCACCCGAGAAATACGGGGCGCGCGAACCATCAAGGCAGGCCGAGTAACCAGGGAGCGCGCCCGACGCGAAAGCTGCACGCTGCACCCCTTGTCCGTCTCGGCAAAGCTAGACTGCCGGGAACCTCTCTCTTGCCCAAGATAGCTGTGGAGACCCGCCCAGATGGTGACGCCCGAGGCGGCTTGGAGTGCCCCACCCCAAAACAACACCGAGAACACGTCTCTGGTGTGCGCAAGAGGCACTGTATCACTATACCTTACCCCACAAAGGTCAAGTTCACGGCTAGGGACTAATAAAAAAAGATTGGTGTCAAGGTCATTCCAACACTTCCCAACCCTGCCACGCAGCGGGAGCACAGAACGCGGGAGCGATCGCTCACGTCTGGGGCAGTATCAAGACCTTCTTGACGTCATCGCGCCCCTTCTCGATCAGCTCCACCCCTCTCTCGAAATCGGACAGAGGCAACTGATGCGAGATCAGGCCGAGAACGTCCACCTGCCCCGACTGCAAGAGCGCCACCGCCTGGTAAGAGTTGCGCAGCGATGTGAAGGACGATAGAATCGTGAGGCCCTTTTGAAAGATCTTGAACCCCTCCAGTTCCATCGACGCTCCCGCCGGAGGCACCCCGAACAGCAGCACGGTTCCGCCACGGCGGGCAAAGTCGATGGCGCGAGCCATCACAGGGAGCGCGCCGGTGGCGTCGATGACCACGTCGTAGCAGTCAGGCTCCAGGTCGTCGAGAGCCGATAGGGCGCGATCCGCGCCGCAAGCCTCGGCCAGCTCGGCGCGAGCAGGCTGCTTCTCCACCACCGTGACGCGGGCCGCCCCCCTCAATCGCGCGACTTGCAGCAGCAGGAGGCCGATAGGCCCGGCCCCCAGGATGGCAACCCGATCCGCCATTTGGACGCCGGCCCGCTCAACGCCGTGCAGCACGCACGATAGCGGCTCGACGAACGCGCCGCACTCAAAGGGCAGCTCCCCTATCGCAAAGACCGCCTTTTCCGGCGCGACGACGTATTGGGCCATACCACCCGGCCGCGTCACGCCGATCGCCTCCCAGTTCAGGCAAAAGTTCTGCCGATTGTGGAGGCAGTTATAGCACGCATCGCACGCGATGTTGGGTTCGACCGCCACGCGATCCCCGACCTCGCATCGGGCCACGTCTGCGCCCACCTGCTCCACGACCCCCGATAACTCGTGGCCGGGGATCACCGGGTACTCGCCCAGGTACTCCCCGCGCAGGATGTGGATATCCGTTCCGCATATCCCGCTCGCCATCACCCGGATCAGCACCTCACCCCTGCCCGGCTGCGGCACGGGGAGATCAGCCACGACTACCCGATTGGGCTGCTCGATGCGTATTGCCTTCATCCACACCTCCGGTCGTTATCGTGCGAGCGACGCCGCCCAACGCCCACGAACCGAGAGCGTGCCGCGATACAAGGCCACGAAGCGGCGTCGCCTGCAGCGGGGGTTGGGCAGCCTGGCTTTACCAGTTGGCTGACCTATTCACCCATATCCATTGATCGTTGATACGATGTGGATGGTACAGATGACTTTCTACTTCTCCACAGAAGTTCAATCCCTCTGGACAGTACTTCAATTCCCAGCCGTGCATAAACTGTGACCCTGTGTGATTGCCATATACGTAGAATGTAAGTAACTGCTCAGCCTCCTGATGAGGCTAATGGTTGAAGAATGGGAGGGCAAAATGGTGAGCCAACCAATGCCATTCTCAGAGCTTCCAATATTCGCTGTTCATTCTTTCGGGCTGTGGAGATGTAGC
>Ga0315544_1001642_pt1 | contig 16962 bp, 13 predicted proteins | sample SalMarSW160130MG_2_FD_202543 | JGI IMG/M metagenome (GOLD analysis project Ga0315544, IMG submission 202543) | Salt marsh sediment microbial communities from the Plum Island Ecosystem LTER, Massachusetts, United States - Salt Marsh Sediment SW1601-130 ... | reverse complement strand
AGTGACAGCAGACGTGATACGGCGATACATCAAACTGCAACATAAGGATCAACTCTGCTTAGACCTTTAGGGTTTTGCCTTTTAATGCCCCGCAGCTTGCTGCGGGGTTCTTTACTGCACGTGCGTCTGTCATCATCAAAATCATGCCTCCTATGATTCGACACGCGCGCGTGCGTTACCAGTGTCATCTCATGCTCATCTCGCACGAGAAACACCCCCTCGCTTCATGCTCATCTTGTATGAGACAACTCTTCCCCTTGACACAGTGTCATTAATATGGTAAAAGTTTTGTTGAATAATACTTCGACAGAGAGGTGATTACAGTGAGTGGAGAAGAGGAAAAAGCAATACGCATACACAAGGAAAGTTTGATAATAGACACTCTCAGCCCTACCTTTTTTCTAAGACCGCTGGGATACACGGAGAAGATGAGAACTAGGATGAAGGAGATGCTGGATAAGGGAGAACCACTATCTGAGATCCGCAGTGAAATGACTGAGATATTCAACGAGCAGCTATATGAGGGGGAAACGGATTATTGGCGCTGGTGGGAAGAAAGCGGTGTTGATGTGGTTCATACTACGCTTGGAGAAGTTGAAGGGGTAACTCCACCGCTAGCCTATGAAAGTGCTATCGATCAGATAGCGGGCTGGACCAAAAGATTCGATGCTTTTGATCAGCTTATAAAAGTGACCAATTCAAAGGATATTCAAGAAGCGCGAGCAGCGGGAAAGTATGGGGTTATCCTGGGATTTCAGAATAGTCACCATATAATGAGGGATTTGGGGAAACTAGAGTTATTCTATAATTTGGGTATCCGAATCATGCAGCTTACGTATAATCTTAGGAATAACATCGGCGATGGTTGTACTGAGCGAACAGATGCTGGTCTGAGTGAATTTGGGGTGAGGGTTGTAAAGAAAATGAACGAGCTTGGAATGTTGATTGACCTTTCTCACTCTGGATATCAAACCACCATGGATGCAATTGAGTTATCAGATGATCCAGTAATATTTACTCACACCTTCTGTCGATCGGTTTATGACCATGATAGAGGGAAGGGTGATGATGAGATAAAAGCTTTGGCGGAAAACAACGGGTATATGGGGATCCTTCTACTACCTGATTTTATTGCTGCAAAGGAGGCTTCGCTAGATGATTTTCTCGATCACCTTGAGCATGCAATAGATATCCTAGGGATACAAGGGGTAGGTATCGGAACTGATAGTGGTGCGGACGCCGAACTTCTAGATCGGTTAGGTAGGGAAAACAGGTGGAAAGAAATCGAGGAGAAAGGAATTACAGAAAGAGGATGGCGCGCGCAACATTTTAATAAAGTATTAACGGAAGTAAGAGGCTTCAAGGAGTGGCGCGATTTCCCTAATATTACCAAAGCATTAATATCAAGAGGATTTAATGAGGGAGAGATCAAAAGGATTTTGGGCGAGAATTTCCTCAGGATATTCGAAGAGGTAGTAGGATGATTTTCTCTGATGTAGGGTTGGGTTTTGAAAGCATTCGGTTTGTGGAAGAGTGAGTACAATACTGGCTTTTGGATGAGTGGGTAAGTTGTCTCAATATAAGAAGGAAAAAGGAACAAAAATAGCGCATTGAAGAAAGGTAGAAGTAGTTCTTAGTACATAGTGTACGGGGGTGATAATTATGAAAATAATAGTAAGGGAAAAAGAGAGGGAGTGGTCTCCTCACCCACAAGCTAGGGGTGTAAAGCGAAAGTTCCTCATATCGAAGGCAGAGCAGGGGGAAAATGTTACGTGTATGTTGGTAAGAATACCGAAAGGGGCGGAAGTCCCTATACATACTCATGCTTCAGAGAGCGATATTTTCTATACCATTTCAGGTAGATTCAAAATATGGGCGGATGGAGTAGGAGAATTTGAGGTGGACAAAGGCACAGTTGTAAGAATACCGAAGGGAATTAAACATAAGATTTACGATGTTGGAGAGGATGCCCTAATTTATGATGTTTTCAGCCCAGCTATAAAATGATCATACATAAAAGATGTGGGATTAGATGAATTTCAGCTTGTTTATGTACTTCTACTTATTAAAAGCGAGAATAGTTTTTATGCTCGAAATGATAGCAAGGAGCAGAAAATGCGGTTTAGGTGCAATTTTTGGGGTGGCTTGGAAGAATTACGAAATAGGAGGCAAAATCTAGCTGAAGGGTTCGCCTAGTGTTTCATCGCACAATTAAACAGATTTATTTGGGGAAGTGACTGAGAAATGACCGAAGATGTCACCTACGAATTAGTTAAGTATGCTGTTGGAACGGAATATGGAGATTTGCCTTCTCAGGTAGTTAGAAAGACAAAAATGCTCCTTTTAGATGCACTTGGTTGTTGTTTTGCTGGCTCCTCTGCGTGTGGGGTGAGGGAAATAGTAAACCTTGTAAACGAGTGGGGAGGTAAAAAGGAAAGCACAATATTACTTTATGGTCATAGAGTCCCTGCTCCCTCAGCGACATTTGCCAATAGTGTGATGCTCCATGCTAGAGACCTTGAAGATACTCAGGATATTGCCGTTATTCATTGTACTACGCCTGTTTTACCAGCGGCTCTTGCACTTGCGGAGAGGGAGAATGCAAGTGGCGAAGATCTAATTGTGGCCGTTGCTTTGGGAGTTGAGCTTTTATGTCGTATGGGGTTAGCCTCTCCTAGGCCTCAGCGTAAAGGTTGGTTTCACACAACTACTCTTGGTTGTTTCGCTTCAACAATAGCAGTTGGAAAAATTTTGAGATTAAATGAAAAGCAAATGATGAATGCTGTGGGGATCTCATATAGCCAGTTTGCTGGTAATCAGCAATGTCTCGAAGAAAAAACCTTAACTAAGCGATTACAACCAGCATTTGCTGCAAGAACGGGAGTATTTTCAGCTTTACTTGCTAACAAAGGGATCACGGGCCCCAAGAATATATTAGAAGGTAAATATGGATTCTATAACCTGTACCTAGATGGTCAGTATAACCGCGATATTATACTAGATGAGTTAGATAAAACATTTGAAATTTCAAATCTTAGCCTGAAATATTATCCGAGTTGTAGAGGTACGCATGCTTCAATAGATGTGGCCCTGTCACTTTCGCAAGAGCATAATATAAACGCAGATCAGATAAAGGCGATTCTTGTTTATGTGACACCGCTAACCAATTCCCTAGTTGGGGATCCCTATGAAATTGGTGAAACCCCTCAGGTAGATGCTCAGTTTAGTATCCCCTACACGGTGGCTCGAGCTTTCCTAAAGCGGGACGTGTTTATAGATGATTTTGAGGATGAAGCTGTTAGAGATGTCGCGACCCTCAATCTAGCGAAAAAGGTTAAGGTTCTGGTGGATCCTGATGCGAAACAGTCTAGTTCCTTCCTCCCTTTAAGAATGGAGGTAAGAATGAAAGATGGTAAAATTTACCGAAGGGCAGCAACTACTATTAAAGGAAGTCCTGCAAATCCTATGAATAGGGAGGAGTGTATTAGAAAGTTCAACAAATGTGCGGATTTTGCTATAAATCCGATATCGAATGCAGCCCGGGAGCGTTTTGTCTGTGCGGTGGATCAGCTTGAGGAGCTAGATGATGTAAACCAATTGATTAAGGCATTAAGAACTAACTAGCCACGGGAAGATTTAGATGATTAGTGAGGTGTATTATGTGATTTCACAATAAGATTTTTGTGGTAGAAAGGGGGTTGTTGGACAGAAATAATCTATAAAAAGTAGAAAAGTCAGGAGAATACGTCACTCCAAGAAAGTAGTGCGAACTGCCTGTGCATGAAATTCTAGGGGGGCGATGAAAATGGGGCATGGCTAGGATAGTGAGCTGCTGTTGACTGAAAGGGATAGAAACAGACAGACTTAATCCGGCAATAATGTGCGGCTTGTTCTATTTGAGAACACGAATCATGGAGGAGATTCTTATGGAAGAGATATTTCGGAAGTACATGGAAGAAAAACTAGGGATTCCTGGAAGAGATTTATATGCTATAAAAACTTCCAAGAAGAAGTTCCCGGATGGGGCCAACTATAGGTTGGAAGTTGCCCCCGTACAGACCCCGGAGGGCGTGAGGGCAGTGATAGATGCCGCTGAGGAGTATGGTTGTACAATACATAGAATTACTGAGACGCGTGGTATAATGCGTCTCACAGATAGACAAATCAAAGATATGCTCAAGTTAGCAAAGGAAGCCAAGGTGGAATTAGCCCTTTCTGTGGGTCCACGCGCTCACTATGATACAAGTGCACAAAGGGCTACTGGGACCTACGAGGGAGGTAGATTAGGATATAGATTAAGAGGCTCTGATCAGCTCTTGTACGCAATTAGGGATATAAAACGGGTGACCGACTTGGGATGCCGCCTGATACTAATTTACGATGAAGGTTTATTGTGGGTAGTTTCAAACCTGCGAAAGGATGGGCTTCTCCCTAAGGATACTAAGTTTAAGTTATCAATTCACTGCGGGCATGGAAACCCGGCTTCTATAAAAGTACTTGCTGACTTAGGGGCAGATTCAATCAATCCAGTTGCTGATCTTCAACTCCCAATGATTGCGGCAATTCGGGAAAGCGTAGATATCCCAATTGATTTATTCATCAGCATGCCTAAAGCGGACGGAGGGTTTGTCCGCATTCCTGAGGCGCCGGAAATGAGTAGGGTGTGTAGCCCAGTGTATCTAAAATGCGGCCCTAGCGAAATAACGACCCATGGAGTACCTACCACTGAAAGGGAGTGTAGAGCATTTGTAAAAGAGGCTAGCCTAGTACAACAAGCAATTCAAATGTATTATCCTGAAGCAAAGGCTAGTGAACCGGGCGCAGAAGATTTAGCCATTCCTGTATAAAGATGCGTTCCAAACGTGAAGCTCCTCGCCAAAGGGCGTAATTGTGCCAAATGGAATTAGGATTTGGCCACATAAGACCAGGAGGGTGATAGCTTAGTATGAATATAAAACAAATTAAGCGGATGCAAAATGTCCACTTGTCCGGGATAAGGATGGTGTTTGAAAAAGTAAGCCGGTTGGAGCAGCAAGGTAAAGATATAATTCATATGGAAATAGGAAGACCGGATTTTGATACGCCGATACCTATAAAGGCAGCGACTAAGCAAGCCCTGGATGATGGTTTCGTTCACTACACTGAATCTGCAGGAATCCTTGAATTGAGAGAGGCTTTGTCTAAGAAATTGAGGAAGGATAATAGAATTGATTTGAATCCTGAGGAGATCATCATTACTGCCGGTGCTAGCGAAGCTATCTTTATCTGTATAATGGCCTTTCTCGAACCGAACGACCAGGTATTGATCCCGGATCCGATGTATGTCTATTACCAGGACTGGCCAGAATTTGCAGGGGCAACGACAGTGCCCGTTCCCTTAAAAGAAGATTTCCAACTGGATCTGGCCGCTATCAAGCAGGCAATTACTGACCGAACTAAGATGATTATTCTCAATACTCCTCATAATCCAACAGGGTCAGTTATCAAGGAGGAGATATTATCCGAGTTAGGAAGTTTAGTGCGACGCCACGACCTTTTAGTTTTATCCGATGAAATATATGAATTGCTAACCTATGATAATGCCAAACATGTAAGTATTGGTTCTCTACCTGGAATGAAAGAGCGAACATTAACGGTAAACAGTTTCTCCAAAACTTATTCTATGACTGGATGGCGATTGGGATATGTTGCTGCGCCCAAGAAACTTATTGAGCCATTGCTGAAGACCCGCCAACATACTAGCAATTGCCCTTGCTCATTTGTCCAAAAGGGGGCTCTCATTGCAATTAATAAGTGCCAAAGTCACGTTAAAGAAATGGTAAAGGAGTTTGATCGTAGGAGAAAACTGGTGATAGAAAGATTACGGGAGATAGATGAGTTTGAATTTGTAGAACCAAAGGGGGCTTTTTACGTCTTCCCTTCCACGGAGAAGTTGGGAATGGATGGGAAACAGTTGGCAAGCTATCTGCTGGAAGAAGCAGGAGTTGCCACGGTTCCAGGTGAAGCATTCGGGAAAAGCGGCAAAGATCATATTCGTATAGCTTACTCTACTGGGTACGAAGAATTGGAAGAAGGTTTAGATAGGATAAGTAAATCATTGCAGAGATTGTAGCCTGTGCGTAATCAGAGTCTTTTATAAAGATCGAGGAAAGCTTTCTCAGGGGCAATGGAGTCTTGATGGCGAAAAACAGTCTGAGAAATACGTCAGCGATTTAGATATCCAGCATCTTTAAACCGCTTTCAAACATGCCACGACGATCGGAAAGATAGCACAGAACCATAGAATCGTAAGACATGAGGATATACATGCCTGGGAATATTGTGTCCTTTTGAGGCAAGGAAGAGGATAATACGGATTCACCGACTATAACGCCGAGAAGCGATATCGAGCCAGAGATTACATGATACCAAACAACGAGGATCAAGGTGCGCATGGGGCTACGGTTGTCAGGCCTTGCTACAGGGCAGACGATCGCCAACTTCGACTTTGCGTTCCAGCCGTCGGTAGAACGGTCTCGGATTGAGGCCACTGGCCAACGTGCGCGTGGATCGGTCAGCGGCGATCACTGCTGCTTCCTGGGAGATGCAGTAAGTCCATCTCCGAGTACTACATCCCCCCAGGTCCACCAGGAGTAGGAAAGATGCACCTTGCCATCGCGCGCTTGGGGTAAAGAGCACTGGAGAATGGCTTCTCAGTCGCCTTCTACCAACTGGAGGAGCTGCTCTACCTTCTGCGCAACGATGAACAGGTCTCTCCTGGTCGGCTGCGGCGCAAGAAGTACATGAAGGCAGGGTTGTTGATCGTTGATGAGATGGGGTTTCAGCCCCTTTCGCGCCAGGATGCGAACCGGTTCTTCCAGCTGGTAAGCTATCGGTATGGACGGCGCTCAATCTGTATCACATTGAACAAGGCGATTCGAGAATGGCCAGAGATGTTCGCCGGTGAGGAAGCCATCACCGCAGCAATACTGGATCGGCTAGTGCACAACAGTCACGTGCTGAACATCCGTGGCCAGAGTTATCGGCTGCGGAACTGGGAATCTGTTACAACAAGATACCCCCAAAGTCGAGAAAGGAGATTCGATGGAACATGTGGTGAACTCCACCTCGTAAAAGATCGGGTTCACTAACCTCGTAAATGTTCGTGCCCCTTGACATTTGTTGCCAATCAGTCCAACAACTTTGGCACCAAATCCAATAGTTGAGAGGTGGAAAGCCCATCGCATTTACTGTCGAACGCCTGGTCAGGTTGTATTGGTATCACCTAAACTCAGTTTATAACTTCAAGAGCTGAAGCTGAGGCCTGCGTAACGTTATCTCTGTCCTTACGACGAATAAATTCGAGGATCAAAAACATCGCGAAGGCTTTCCCCTACCAAGCTAAGTGCATAGATGGTAATAGTCACACCAGCACCTCCACTCAATATCATCCAAGGAGCAGTGGTTAAATAGTTAGCTCCCTGACGTATGATATTTCCCAAGCTGGCTGTAGGGGGCCGGACACCCAGTCCAAGGAAAGTAAGAGAGGTCTCGATTAAAATAGCAGTCGCGCCCCACAGGGTAACACAAACCAAAAGCGAACTCAGCACATTTAGAAACATGTGAACGAGAATTATCCTTTTGGGCGAAGCCCCTAGGGCAAGACTGGCCTCAATAAAGCCGCTCTCTCTTATAGATATCGCTTCACTGCGTATAAGCTTAATAAAGCGAGGTACAAGAGCTAGAACTATCGCCAGTAGAAGATTACTAAAACCAGGCCCAAGTATGGCAACCACCATGATCCCCATGACCATTGTAGGAAGCGTCATCATTATATCAACTACTTTAACAACTAGAGCGTCAACCCAGGTGTTGTGATAGTATCCTGCAATTAAACCAATTGCTGTGCCGGATAAGGCTGCGGTTGATAAAGAAGTTACTCCTATTAGAATGGTCGTCCTTAAGCCGAACAACAGTCGAGACAAAAGATCACGCCCAAATTGATCTGTCCCTAATTTATGGGCCGAGCTTGGTGGTTCTAATCGGTTACCTATATGCATTTCTGAAGGGCTAAATGGGGCTAGCCAAGGTGCCAGTATAGCAACAATGCATATGAGCAAAAGTAGAACTATTCCAACCGTGCATGGTATATTCTTAAATAAGCCCATTCTACACTTCTTCACTAACTTACTTGTATTGGATTCTTGGGTCAATAACACCGTAGGTCAGATCAACCAGTAGGTTAACGATTATAACTATTACACAATACACTACAAGGACGGATTGTATAACCGGATAATCATCTTGAAGTATCGCTCCTACTATCAAGCGCCCGAGGCCAGTTCGTCCAAAAATGTTTTCTATGACCACGGAACTACCGAGAAGCAAAGTGAAATTAATACCAGCCATCGTAATTAGAGGGATCAGGGAGTTTCTAAGGCCATGTTTCAATACAACCTTAAACTCATTCAATCCCTTAGAACGCGCCGTTCTCAGATAATCTTCACTGAGAATATTAAGAAAAGAAGATCTTGACAACCTAGCAAATATCACAATCTGCGTTTTGGAAAGCACAAGAGCTGGTAAAATGAGGTATGTGATTCTGGAGCCGAATTGCAGTAGACCAGCAGGACCACTGCCTAGGAGGGGGAACAAGTTCAGTTTTAAGCTAAACCATATCATCAATAGAAAGGCAAAATATATACCTGGAAACGCCAAGAACAATATGCTAATCCATCGCCCTATCTGATCAACTAAATTGCCTCGGTTATAACTGAGGAATATGCCCAGGGGGATACCGACAATCGCGCTAACTAAGGTAACAACGAGAGTTAGCTCCAAAGTTCTAAGTAACGGAGGACCCAACAACTTTGTTATGGGAGCGCCTGTGATTAAAGAGTTTCCTAGATTACCTCTAACCAACGATCCAACGTAATCAAAGTACTGGACAGTGAGAGAGCGATTTAGCCCCATGTCCTCTCGAATTTGCTGGACGATCTCCGAGTTCGCATTTGATCCCGCCACCACCCGCGCGGGATCCCCACCACCAAAATGCATAGCCAAGAAAACGAAGGTTATCAAAACCAAAAGGGTAGGAATTGATCCTAGAAATCTTCGAGTAATATATCTAATCAAGCTACCTCTTCCCCTAAGATGGACCAACTAACAAGAGGGGGTATTTATCCATCTCCACACCTCACTGAATGTACAACACCATTTCAATGTTTCCCTCTATCTATGACACTGAAAAAATTGATATATAGAATGCATAGGACCCTAGGTAACCAATCTCGAAACCCCTAAGGTCCTATACAACTTATTCACCCCATTAATCTGCTCAGTTAACAGAATAATCTAACCCCTCCTTGAGATGCTGAGGGATACCGATTCAGGACTTCGATACTAGGTCCACTCTTTCAAGGAAGGGACCATAGGGATAGAAGAAGTCATTGCCCTGATAGAGATATTTTAACTCTGATCTTCGAGCAACAACCACTGTTCTCTGGCAGACCAAGGGAACAATCGGAAGCTGTTCCATAGTAAGTTTCTGTGCCGCGCTTACCAAAGCCGTTCGTTCCTCAAGGGAGGGAGTGGCTTCAGCCGCCTCTAGCAGGGCGTCAACTGCTGGGTCGCTAAAGAAGGCTGCATTAAGATAGCCTCCTGGTTTCCCAGGTTGGGATCTGGAGTGGACATGTTGGATCATATAGGTAAGAACATCAAAACGGCCCGATCTCGTTAGACCAATCGGAGGGGCATCCACGCTCATTAGCGTACCGTAATAGCGACTATGAGTTATGACGCTGAAGTTCATTTTGATACCAACGTCAGCGAGTTGAGCTTGGATAAGCTCGGTCATGTTCGGCCAGATTGAAGCATCTGATGTGATAGTCTCAATGGTGAATCCCCCAGGATATCCTGCCTGAGTTAACAAGTCCCTCGCCTTTTCCGGGTTATACTGATAGACTGGAATGCCTATTTCCTCAGCCGTGGCACCGCAAGCCCAACTTGATGGTGCTAGGGTGTTTGTAGCTTCAGTGGTTTCAGAGCCGAAGAAGTCAACTATGTCCTGCTTGTTTATAGCATGAGCGATTGCCTTACGAACCTTCAGTTCGTTGAACGGCTCACAGGACGTATTGAGTATTAGAGCTGCTTGGTTTTTCATGTTCACTACGTCAATGAGATAGCCTTCCGCTTTCATTTCTTCGATCCAATCTGGATCGGTAGCACCCAGAATAACGTCTAGCTCGCCTTTTCTTAATCCCAACTCTCGGCTGGCCAGTTCAGGAAGATAATAAAACACTACGCCATCCACTATTGCCTCTCTGTGTTTGCATTTTTCGAACTTGCGCAGGACGAGTCTATCATTGGGTACATAGTTAACAAACTCAAAGGGGCCAGTGCCGACTGGGTGTATTTTGATTTCTTCTCCCAGTTCCTTAGTAGCCTGCTCGCTCATAATATATATCCTACCTTCAACTCCAAAGGTCGTCCAGAGGGATAGCGGATTTGGATGCTTCAGTTTGAATTGCACTGTGTACTTGTCGAGAGCTTTGATCTCAGCCAAATTCTCGGTAAAGGCAGTTCGAAGAGTCCCCTCGCTTGCCCGATCGAAGGAAAAGACTACATCCTGGGCTGTCATTTCACCGTATCCTTGATGGAATTGTACTCCCTGACGAAGATTAAATGTATAGGTACGCTTGTCTTCAGAAATCTCCCAACTTTTCGCTAACCCAGGCTTCAGTTCATCAACGTTTCCATACTGATGAGTTACCAACAGATCGTAAGTATGGAAAAAGATAGACAGGCCACCTGGCCACGTGCTCATATGCGGATCCAGCGTCCCTGGATCCCCAGTTGCTAGACCAAAATCGACAATCTTTTCAGCATCCTGCTGGGTTATACCAACTACACTCATTACCCCTATCAAAAGTACTCCCACTAGAAGAAACAAACCTACACGACGTTTCACCGTAATACCTCCTTAGCTTTCTTAGCTCTCTATCCACCTATCCACCCACCTATCCACGCTCAGCATACTCGCCTCCAATCACCTCCTTGATACACGATTCGGAGACTACTAAAATTCGGAATAAGAATCAAGGCTCAGATTTGTCTCACTGAAGTTCCAGTATAAGCTTATAAGCCGCGAAAGCGGTTGGGAACTGCAATTAAGGCTCTTGGAAAACTTCTATGGTAACTTCATCACCAACTGAAGCGCCCCTTCTGGGGTGTTGAACCACTAGACATCTACTGCACGAGACAAGTCTGGTCCTTGACTTAGCAACAATTAGTACTTAAGATGGTAAAAGATTTCCATCGCATATCCGAGAGCTATGAAACCAGTGCGAGTTGTCAATATCGACCAAAGCAAGACAGAAAAAGGTGTGTGGGATAACCCGATTTTGAGGAAGGAGGCGGGTATTCTCGTCTCAGATAATGCAAAGGAGAGTTAGGCACCAATATCAAGCTATGAGACCAACGATTGGGATTACGACGTCTGTAAGTCAGGATGAACAGGCCTTCCGGCTTAAAAAAGGCTACGTGGAGGCAGTGGCGAAAGCTGGGGGAGTTCCAGTTATCCTTCCTCACAGCCAAGTCGAAGCTGAAGAGGTTGGGAGTCGGATAGACGGCCTGCTTCTCTCTGGAGGGCCTGATCTAGACCCCATCTGCTTTGGCGAGGAGCCCAGGTATGAGCTTCTTAAGATCGATCCAAAGCGCGATCATTTCGAACTTGAGCTGGCCAGGCTCTTCTTAGAGGAGGAGAGGCCGATCCTCGGCATATGCCGGGGGATCCAGGTTTTAAATATTGCTAGTGGCGGTGACATTTACCAGGATATAAGGGCACAACTGAAAGATACCCTACGCCATAAACAGGATGGGCCCTACCGGTATCCTACTCACCAGGTGATAATCAAGAGGGATACACTTCTGTTCGAGCTACTCGGAAAGGAGAAGCTTCGAGTAAATAGTTTTCACCATCAAGCAGTCAAAAACGTCGCTCCTGAGTTTATCGTGAGTGCTAAGGCGAATGATGGAATCGTGGAGGCGATCGAGCGACCTACCGGGATCTTTCAGCTTGGGGTCCAGTGGCATCCAGAGACAATGTGGCGCAATTATCCGCTCTTCAAGAAACTGTTCATCGGGCTGGTAAAAGCGGCTGAAAAACAAAAAAGTGATCCTTTATTAAAAGAGTGAGCTTTAAGTGCGATGCAGACTATAGTGCTATGTAAAATCTAGTTAAAAATGCCCCAGTCAATCCGGTCCAAAATGACCCACTTGCGAACATGTGATATGATTTCCCAGTTAACGCGCACCCGTAATAGTTACGCTGGAAAGGAAGGAGATGTTAGCTCAAGTGGAGAGAAGCTGCATCAAATACTTATAGAAGAGAGGGAAGTCGAAGGCCGAGATCGCTTGGCGGGCAGAGCACACCAGAAAGACCATTCGCCGAGTGTTGAGGGAACCCACAGACAAAGGACTGGAGAGGAGACTGATGGGATCTAAAGTTGACCGCTACCGAGCTGATATCAAGCGTTGGATTGAACAGGGCATCTCCATAAAGAGGATGCTGGAGAAGGTGAGAGAAGACGATACCCATCCCTACCGGGGGAGCAGGAGCAACTTCTACGAGCGGGTCGATCGGATCCGCGAAAAATACCCGTGGTACTTCTATCCTGATGTCTCCTTCGGCGATGAAGAATCGACCATCACCGAAGTGGAGGAACAGGTTAATGACGCTAAAGTACAGGCGTTCCGACGCAAAGTGGGTGTTAAGAATCTAGATAACCTAAGCGTCCTCGCGGTCGACTTCGGCAGTACCTTTACCAAGGTGCTTACCTTTAACACCAAGGACGAAGAGGTGAAGCTGCGCTACGTTCCAACGATCGTTGAGGATATCCGTCACTCCCTTGCCAACGGTCTTGGTCTAGGTGAAGAGATCGCAAAGAGCGGTAGCTGGAAGCCGTTAGAAGAGAAGCTAGTCGAGTTTGACATCAAGCTCCCCTGCTCCAGTGCGAAAGGCGGCTTGAAGATGGTCACGATTTCACTCACCGACGCGGAGAGCGGGTTTGCCGCGGATACAGCTGCTTTGACCGCCGGAGCAAAGATCGTCGGTCGTTATCACGGTAAGCTCACAGAAGAGCTGGGACGAAAGATCTACGAAGGTGACGAACCAGAGATCATCCTCATTGCTGGCGGAACCGATGAGGGAGGCGAGACCAAGACGCAACTGTACAACGCAAGAATTCTAGCCGATACAGCAAAGTACGTCACGCACACCAAGTACGGGGTGCCCGTCATCTACGCCGGGAATCAGGATATCGCAGACGAGATAGAGGCAATCTTCAAGGAGAAGAGGATCGATATCCGCGTGGTGGACAACATCATGCCGGAGGTCAACCAATTCGCTATTGAGACGGTTAACGAAACGATCCGCGACCTGTTCCAGACGGTGGTCATTCGCGGGAAGGGGTTCGACGTGGCGGAGCAGTACATGGACGCTCCGTTCATTCCCACTCCACGGGCGGCCTTCCTTGGCGTGAACCTACTCGTGCGCGGTTATGGGAAGGAGAAGGGGATCGGACCTTTGGTATGCCTCGATGTCGGGGGGGCGACAACCGACTTCTACGCCAATGTGCCGGATAACCCTCTCTACATCTATCCGTGGGACGTTGCCGAGAAGCGCAACAAGCGGACGATCCTAAAGACCCCGAACATGCCGCTTGCCTACCGCCGCGTGGAGGGGAAATATGGTATGGCGTACAACGCGGAGAACCTGGTTGAGATCGATCGTTATCAGAGCGGGGAGATGCAGACCGAACTGAACGAGCTGTTCACAAAGAGATTCTCCAAGTTCTCCATCTCTAGCGACGATCCCTTTGGGAAGTTCCTGAAAAGGGACGGGAAGGGGTACGAGATCGACCTTGAGAATTACATCAACTGGATCCATAACAACCCGCACGAACTCCCAAAAACCCGGGAAGAGAACTGGGTGCGTGCGTTCATGACCAACGAGGTTATGCGGATCACCACCAAGAACAACGTTGGGCACGTGCGCGAGACTGATGTGTACTTCCTCCAATACGGCGTTAACTTCTTCTCTCAGCCGACCAATGTTCTTATGGTGGGCGGAACCATCTACGGGAAGGCCCGTGAAGGCACACAGGCGCAGATGGAGGACCTGAGGCTGATCGCCAGAGGAACCCTGTTTAACAAGGATGAGTACACGGTGCTGCGCCCTAACGGGCAGGTGCTCTTGGATGCCGACTATGTCCTCTCGACAGTAGGGGGGCTGTATGGCAGAGTCGATCCGGAACGCGCTGTTCGGATGCTTAAAAAGTATCTGATGCCATTAGAGGTGGAACGGGTCGAGGCAGACTCATAGGATGAATGAACTGGGATTAATCCAGGTCTACACCGGTAACGGAAAGGGAAAGACCACTGCTGCTATCGGAGCGGGCATCCGCGCCGTCGGACAAGGGCTGAGAGTTCACATGGTCCAGTTCCTCAAAGGTGGGGATAACTTTCCCCCCTATGGGGAGGTCCGCGCCATCGAGCAGATACCGCGGTTTACGTTGGAGCAATTCGGCCCTTCTCACTTTGTCAAACCAGGTGCGATAAGCGATGAGGACCGCGAAATTGTCAAGCGTGGCCTGAAGCGATCCGGGGAAGTCCTCTCCTCAGGAAACTACGACCTTGTGATCCTCGATGAGATCAACGTTGTCCTTCAACTTGGCATGGCGAAGCTTCAAGAGGTTCTCGATTTGCTAGATAGGAAAGCGACGCAAACAGAGGTGATCCTCACCGGCCGCGGTGCCCCGGCGGCGTTGCTCGAACGCGCTGATCTGGTGAGTCGGATTAAAGCGGTTAAACACCCGTATGACAAAGGGATCAAAGCCCGACCCGGGATAGAGTACTGAGAGGTGTTTCTACCTGACCGTGACTTCGATTCTATTGATGAAACGGCCAGGAACAAATGCACCTTAGAGCGTTTCTGAGGCAGATTGTTCTACCGTAGGAAGCGCGAATTTCCCATTCGATTAATTGCCACACAGCTTTCTACTCCACCACCGCTCTTGACATTTACTCAGATTCAGATTATCTTTGCAAGAAACGCTTCAGAAATTGATAATGATGAAGGTTTTGCTTCGCGAGCCCGACAAGCGGGCTGATAGGGAGGTATAGGAGGTGGCTAGATTCGAGGCGCTGAAAGAGCTCATTGCTAAAGAGGGGATAGAGTTTGTCGATTTTAAGGTCGTTGACCTGGTCGGACGGTGGCGCCATATTACGATACCAGTCAGTCGGTTTACCCCTCACCTGGTTGAAAGCGGTGTTGCTTTCGACGGCTCGAACTTTAACTACGCGAGTGTGGAGGGAAGCGATATGGTCCTGCGTCCGGATCTTGATACGGCCGCTGTCGTTTCCTACCAGGGCGAAAAGGTGCTCTCCGTGATCAGTGACATTCACATAGCCGGAGGAAAGGGGCCTTTCATCGGGGACCCACGTGGAGTCGCCAAGCGGGCTGAAAAGTACCTGATCTCTGAGGGCATCGCCGAAACTGCAATGTTGAGCCCAGAGTTTGAGTTCTACGTCTTCTCCCAAGCTGAGTACAACAGCAGAGCCAGCGAATCCTACTATGCGCTTACTCCGTTAAATGAGGGTGCCGAGTACTCTTTTTACCACATCTGCCCTCCTGAGGATCAGCTGTTCGCACTGCGCAATGAGATCTGCAGGCAACTGGAGGAACGAGGAATCCCTGTCAAGTACCACCACCATGAGGTGGGTGCCCTAGGGCAACTAGAGATCGAGTTAGGGTTTGACTCTCTGCTAAAGATGGCCGATACCACACTTATCATCAAGAACACCGTACGCAATGTCGCAGCAGAGGCCGGGCTGAGCGCTACCTTTATGCCTAAACCGATCTTCGGTGAAAACGGCAGCGGTCTGCACGTCCACCAGTACTTAAAAAGCGCTGGGAAGAGCGTGTTCGAGAAGGATGGAGGGCTCTCTGAGACGGGGTTTTGCTACATCGGAGGAATCCTGTCACACGGGCGAAGCCTATTCGCGTTGACGAACCCTTCCACCAACTCTTACTGTCGCCTTGTCCCGGGGTATGAAGCGCCGGTCTCGTTGGCATTCGGAGAGGAGAACCGCTCGGCCGCAATTCGCATCCCCGGTTATGCCGCGCCCGAAGAGCGGCGGATCGAGCTGCGGACGGTCGATGCAACGTGCAACCCTTATCTTGCCTATGCCGGGGTGTTGATGGCCGGTATCGACGGGATCAAACGCAATTTGAACGCAAAGGAGCTTGGGTTCGGACCCCACAACCAAGACCTATATAACCTATCCGCAGGAGAGGCGGAAAAGATCGCACGAGCGCCCGCCGATCTTGGGGAAGCCCTCTGTGCCCTAGAGGAGGACCACGACTACCTGACCGCAGGCGGGGTCTTTGAGGAAGAGCGGATCACTCACTGGATCAAGGTGAAGAGGGAAGAGCTTTGCTTGGTTCGCAGACGGCCCCATCCTTATGAATTCTCACTCTACTATGGCTTATAGTACGGGGTAGCAGCTTTTCGCGCCAAGCGCTGCTCCCGCTACTAGCAGTTCCCCGTATCCTTTTAAAAGCCTCAACCGCGACCAAGTATCTTTTGTTTCCTATTACAGGAAGCTTGGTTGGCCGCGGATGTGAGATCGTGGACTTGTCGGCGAAGGGCAAGGTGCAGAAAATGTGGCTGATCAAGGCGTAAATGGAGAGGGAGAATATGACGGTCAAAATAGACGGTGAGAGCTTGCGCATCGAAGACGTCGTGAGGGTGGCGCGTCATGGAGATTTCGTTCAGCTGACGGATGTAGCAGGCGAAAAAGTGCTTCGAAGCCGACAGGTATTAGAGGCTTTAGCAAAGAATTCGAAGAGACCGATATACGGAGTCAATACCGGATTTGGCCGACTCGTTACAAAGCGCATCTCACCCGATGAGCTGCGGC
>Ga0315544_1001640_pt1 | contig 16964 bp, 13 predicted proteins | sample SalMarSW160130MG_2_FD_202543 | JGI IMG/M metagenome (GOLD analysis project Ga0315544, IMG submission 202543) | Salt marsh sediment microbial communities from the Plum Island Ecosystem LTER, Massachusetts, United States - Salt Marsh Sediment SW1601-130 ... | reverse complement strand
ATTGTCCGGATAACTGTGCGGCACGGGCGCCAACCGGCACCAGTCCCTTCGATAATTTCCACAAAAAAGAGCTGCCCTGGATCGGAGACGCCACATCGACCACGCCCGGTGTACCGAGAGCGGAATGCTGCCAGAAATGTGCTATTGAAACCGGCGCTTTATACAAATACATCAGGGACTATGACATCTATGCCTGCCCGACTGGTATGAAAGGTGAGTGGATCACGTATATCATCATCGATTCAATGAACGGCCGGTTTGACTATAGGGCCTCCGGTGACGTAGCCAAACCTTATTGCCTTAAGAACAGAAACCAGATAAAAAAGCCCGCGCAGCGAGTCGTTTTCATCGATGAAGGACGCCCTACACTCGACAGCTTCGCCGTTTACTACGATAATATCAATGGCAACGTCTGGTTCGACCCCCCGCCGGTTAGGCATGGTAAAGGGGCTACTGTCTCTTACGCTGACGGACATAGCGGATACTGGAAATGGAAGGGACAAAACACTATCTGGTGCGGCCTGGAATGGGGAGGTGGCACCAATTGCCCCGTCGACGACCCACCCGATCGTCCGGCAAAATGCGGAGACTGGCAAGACCTCTACCAGATGCAGATGTCCTGCTGGGGTCAGCTCGGTTATGACCTCCAGGCACTTGCCGGCGCAAACTGCAAGCTGGAGCTGGAACTGTAATACCGTTTAATATCCGGACTATTGCCTGAGTCACTGGCCTGTATCCTCCGAAATGCTGGATAATTCGGTACTGCCTGCCGCCCCGGTCCATCTAAAAACAGAATTTTACGCAAAAAGACCCAACCATCACCCCAAGAACCGGCACACCGCTTTTTTGCCGGCAAATGCTGTGGCTTATACCTTGAAAACCGGACCAAAAGCCGTTATCCTCCACCCTGTGCGCGGCGCAACATAAAGGCAACACCGAAAAATATACCGGCAACGACCGAAAAATTCTTTTCGCCGGCTTGAAATTTACGGACAAATATGCTATAAAGACATTACATCAACGGTATTTTATTTCTGACTGAGTTTACGAGGAAACGTCATAAATGAAAACCCGCAGGGCATTCACGCTTGTTGAGCTGCTCGTAGTCATTTCTATTATAGCGCTTCTTATGGCAATTCTTCTGCCGGCCCTTAACAGGGCACGCGAACAGGGCAAGCGGGCCCTATGTCTGAGTAATCTCAGACAACTTACCGCCTGCTGGATTATGTACGCCGACGACAACAGCGATAAGCTCGTTAACGCTGCGCCGAGGTCCGGCGACCCCTGTCCGGATTGTCCGGGTCCGGATTGTCCGGGGGACTGTGCCGCACATATTCCAACCCCTGGAGATGGCGACGACACTACTCCTTTCCACATAAATGAACTGCCCTGGATAGGAAAAGGATGGCATGACAACTATAATGGCGGCCAAATAGCATCTGAGGAATGCCAGAAATGCGCTATTGAGACCGGCGCTTTATACAAATACATCAGGGATAACGATATCTACCGCTGCCCGAACGGGAGAAAAGGTGCCTTGGCAACGTATACCATCATCGATTCTATGAACGGCTTGTACCATTGGAGAGCTGCTGGTAACGCGGCCAAACCGTATTGCCTCAAGAACAGAATGCAGATAAAACACGTCTCAAAGCGCATCGTTTTCATGTGCGCAGGATTCCTGACTTCGGATAGCTATGCCGTCTATTATGGTCCTGGCGGGTACGGTAGTAGCGGTGATTGTCCCGGTCGGGGCTGGTTTGAAGCCCCAACTGCACGGCATGGCGGAGGAACAATCCTGTCTTTTGCCGACGGACACTCTTCGTATATGAGATATCGCTCAAAATGGACCTTGGAATATTCCAAGAATTTTGAGGCCTTCGACGGAACAGTAATTCGATGTGATCCGCCGGTTCCTCTGGATGATTGTGGAGCTTTGAACGACCTTTACAATATACAGATGGGCTGTTGGGGAAATATCCAGGAGTCTGGTATTTACGGGAGCACCAGCTGTTCATTAGTTTGGGACCTCGAATAAATGCGGTTTATCCCTTTTTTGGGGACCGTCCGGACAACTTTTCAGCCAAGCTCCCTACATCACTCGGATTCAGCATCGGCGACCGCAAGCATCACCTTAATGAATGACTCTGCCCGGTAAGGTCCCGGTCCACCTCAAAAATGTATTCTGCGCGAGAATATCCAACTATCAACCCGAAAACAGGCGGACCGGTTTATAGTTGACAACCTCCGGTGCTTATTTCTTGAAAAGCCGGCCAAAAGCCGTTATCCTCCACCCTGTACGCGGCGCAACATAAAGGCAACGCGGGAAAATATCCCGGTGAGGGACGGCAAAATGAGAAACAGCAGGCAATTCAAAGGACACTCCAGAACGGCGGGCCTTCCCCCTGGCTCGCTAATCCACGTCGGAGACAAAAATCTCGTTGCACCTCGTATCACCATCATCGATTACGATGAGCAAAACCTTTGGGAAAAACAGGATGCCAAAATCGAAGACTGCCTCGAATTCAAGACCAGCCCGACCGTAACCTGGATAAATATCGACGGCATCCACGACACGCAAATAATAGAAAAAATCGGAAGCCATTACGACCTCCACGCACTGACGCTCGAGGACATTTTAACCACGGGCCAGCGACCAAAGTTCGAAGACCTCGAAAAACACCTCTTCGTTGTGCTAAATATGCTAAGCTTCAACGAGCAAAAACAACAAATACAGGCCGAGCAGGTAAGCATCATCCTCGGCCCAAATTTCGTCATCTCATTCCAGGAAAATATCGGCGACGTCTTCGAGCAAATCAGGGACAGAATCAGAAACGCAAAAGGCAGAATCCGAAAAATGGGCTGTGATTACCTGATGTATTCTCTGCTGGACGCAATCGTGGACAATTACTTCGCGATTCTCGAAAAGCTCGGCGAAAAAATCGAATATCTGGAAGAAAAACTGGTCTCCAGTGCCGACGAACAAACACTCAAACGTATACATCAGCTCAAAAGAGAAATGATTTTTCTGCGAAAATCCGTCTGGCCCCTCCGTGAGCTGATTAGCGGCCTTGAACGTAGCGAATCCGACCTGATTAAAAGCTCCACTAACGTCTATCTCAGGGACCTTTACGACCACACCATACAGGTCATAGACACCGTCGAAGGCTTCAGGGACATGGTTTCGGGGATGCTGGATATTTACCTCTCGGCCATTAGCAACAGGATGAACGCGGTGATGAAGGTCCTGACCATTATCGCCACGATATTCATCCCGCTGACCTTCATAGCCGGCGTTTACGGCATGAACTTCAAATATATGCCCGAGCTTCATTGGAAATTCGGCTACGCCGCGGTATGGGTGGTAATGCTCCTCGTCGCCGCCGTTATGCTGCTCCACTTCAAAAGAAAAAAATGGCTCTAAAAAACCGAAGGGCACACCACAATCACCTGTGGTGGTAAATGTTCCAGCCGAGATAATTACCAAGGGCCTCGGCGATGGCGTCGGCCTTTTGCGAACGGTTCATCGCCACGTGGTGCTCGAAGCCCATCTTGCACACATACTGCAGCAACAACTGAAGATTGGGAATTCTCATCACGCCGTAACCGCCGAAGGTGTCTAATTTGTCGTTGGTGAACTCGCCTTCGCCTACGTAAGCGCTGATAATGCCCGCCGTATCGTCTGTGCTGGTCCTGCAGAAGGTCCCCTTTCCCGCCGCGATTCGCCCGACCATTGTGCCGTAGGTATTGTCCTTGCCGACCGACCCGGCGATTATCTCCTGATAGTCCATCTTCGCCGATTTGAAAAAGCTCTTCGGCAGGTTGCTGCAATGAAACAGAACGCATTTATCCGGCTCGCCGGCGTAGTTGTTGTTCCAGTCCAATAGTGCGCTTGGTGTGCCGGAGGCAAGCTGCAGAATGTACATCGCAACCAGACCCATTATGTCCACCTCGCAAGCGCTCGGCAAAAGCGACTCGCTCATCATACTCATCAGCGTGCACGGAACTATCCCGAAAAATTCCTCCAAGCTCGTCCAGCACTGAATGGCCGTGCCGTTAAGCCCGTTCTCTTTCACCCACCCGTCAATCACATATCCGAACTTCGCCATTTTCAAAAGCGACTCAGCGGGGATTGATTTGGTCGAAGTGTATTTTTTGATACTGTCGAGTTTTCTCATCACGGCCCTGTTGCCCTCAGCCAGACGTGACACCCTGCCGAGCACCTCGGACAAATCTATCGTCTCGATTGATATGCCTGCCAGCTCCAAAATTTTCTCGCTGAAGCGCACGGTGTTAAACGCCCCGGTGCGGGCGCCGACGGCGCCGAAGCGAACGTTCTTCAGCCCTTTGATAATTCGGCACACCGACGCGAAGTCATCCAGCTCCTGTTTGAATCCAGCCGATGTGATTTTTACCGTGTGTGATTCGGTAAGCGTGTAAGGTAAACCCGCCTGCCTGAGGTTGTCACAGACGCTGATTTTGCCGCAGAAACTGTCGCGTCGCTGCCCCATCTTCATCTTTGCGACCTCGTCGGGCTCCGCCTGCACCAAAATCGGCACATTCAGGCCGGAGCGTTTCACCGCCTCGGCTGCGCCTTTCTCATCGCCGAAGTTGGGTAAGCTGATGATTATGCCGTCGATTTTATCGCCCTTTTTCGCGAAAAGCTCCGCACACTTCTTCGCGTCGGCGTATGTCTCCACCGAGCCGTATTTACTGTCCGTCATCGACAAAGCAACCGTGTTATAGCCGTTTTCCTTCAGGACGTTGAGCACGTCTTTTCGTCCCTGTTTCGCCAGAGTATCCGGGAAAAACCCGCGGTTTCCAACGATTACGCCGAAGGTTGTCTTTCTCATTTTTACTTCCTTTCCAGCCGAAGCCCTGCTTCTATTTTTTGAGCCGCTTAACAGAGCCGATATTAACGCGCCGAAGCAAATTTAGCCAAAAGGATTTCTATCCACAAAGCCACAGGGGTATTCATCTGATTACTGATTATCGATAATTGACAGTATGCGTGGGAGGATTTATAGTCCATCATCCCGCTTGAGGTGGGTAAAAGGCGAATAAACTGGTTTGGCGAAAACTTAAAGGCCGGAAAATGCGGGTTTTGAAGCGTAAAGAAAATATTTTGCCGTCTCCGTATTTCCGCGACTTGCTTTAAACGTATGAATCGGATTGATGCTAAAACTACGCCGAGAACGATTTTTGCAGCCGGGATATTGGTCATCGTTATCGCCTGTTTTTTGGCGTATATCCCGGCGATGAAGGCCGGCTTTATCTGGGATGACGACCAGTACGTCACCGATAACTCCCTGTTGACATCCCCAGGCGGATTGTATCGCATCTGGACCTCGGGAACTGTAACCTCGCAATTTTTCCCGCTGACATACACAACATTCTGGCTTGAGTATCGCCTGTGGGATTTCAACCCGATGGGCTATCACGTCGTAAACGTCGCGATTCATATCATTAATTCCCTCTTGTTGTGGCTGGTCCTTCGCCGACTGTCCATACCCGGCTCGTGGCTTGCTGCCGCGGTTTTTGCTCTGCATCCTGTGCAGGTCGAATCCGTGGCCTGGGTGACCGAGCGAAAGAACCTCCTGATGCTCTTGTTTTCTCTTTTGTCGGTTCTTTGCTGGCTCGAATTTGCCCTCGCCAGCAAATCAGGTCGCAGGGCGATTTTGTTCTACCTCGGCTCGTTAGCGCTCTATGCTTTGGCGCTTTTCGGCAAGGCAACCGCCAGCACGCTCCCGGCGGCGATGGTCCTGATATTGTGGCTCAAGCGCGTGCCTCTTACTGCCAAACGCCTGTTGCAGCTCGTGCCGTTTGTCGTAATGGGGATTGGGATGGGCCTTCTGGTAATGTGGTGGGAAAAACATCACCAGGGAACGGGGGATATTAATCTCGGATTGAGCTTTCCGGCAAAACTGCTAATTGCAGGCAGGGCATTTTGGTTTTACCTGTGGAAGCTCTTCTGGCCCGCGAATCTTATCTTCAGTTATCCTCGCTGGAATATCGACCCTGCTGAGATTTGGCAGTATGTATGGCCGGCCGCAAGCGTATTACTGATTTTCTGCTCATTATTGTGGCATAAACGCCTGGGCCGCGCGACGGCGACGGCGATATTATTTTTCACCGCAATGTTGTTTCCAATGCTCGGCTTTTTCTCCCTTTTTACGTTTATTTACACCTTTGTAGCCGACCACTATCAATACGTCGCGTGTATCGGGCCTGTCGCACTTGTTGCGGCGGGCGGCGTTCGTCTTTGGGGCCGGCCGGGCACAAAACTGAGAGTTATTATAATTTCGACCGCAGGCGTTTTACTGATTACGCTGGGCGCCCTGACCTGGCGGCAGTGCCGAATATATAAGAACACAGAGACCTTGTGGCGGGATACGCTGAATAAAAATCCCGATTCGCTGCTGGCTCACGGCCAAATCGTAAAGCTGCTTTTCGAGCAGGACAAATTCATCGAAGCAAAACCCTATTTAGAACGGTCAATCGAACTTGCCCAATACGTCAGGACAATAGACTCTCGCGTCTATGCGTCATTATACTACAATCTCGGGATTATTCTCGAAAAACAGAACAGATTTTCCGATGCCGCCGACAGCTATCAAAAGGCACTTGACTCCACGGACTATTTTAAAATAGTGACGCAGGCAAACTTTCGTCTCGCAAGGGTATTGGCGTATCAGGGCAAAGATGAGCTGGCGAGAATACATTTCCTCCGTGCATTGGAGCTGGCAAAGGCCAATAAGAATAACGACCTTGCCGAGGAATCTTTCCAGTGGCTGGTAACATTGGAAAACAAAAGAAAGCATCCCGGCAATTGAAAGCCGACGCAGCGGTTCGCCTTATGTCAATTTTCCTTTTTAGTCCTGGCCGTAGTAGGCCGTCTCACCGTGCTTGCGAAAATAATGTTTTTCCAGCAGGCCCTTGCCGATTGGTCCCTGCTTCGGATTTATCACCAGGGTCTTCAATGCCGTCGCCGCGATTTCTTCGAGTATGACCATTGCCTCGACCGATTCTTCTGCCGACCGTCCCCAGGTAAACGCCCCGTGATTGGCAACTAATACGGCCGGCATCTGCATCGGGTCAATTTTGGCAAAACGTTTTACAATTGTTCTGCCGGTGTTCAATTCGTAATCCTTTTTAATCTGCTCCTCCGTCATCGGCTCTGTGACGGGTATGGGGCCGTAAAAGTAATCGGCGTGCGTTGTGCCTAAGCACGGAATTTCACTACAGGCCTGCGCCCAGCTCGTCGCATTGGGCGAGTGTGCGTGACATATCCCGCCAATGGTTGCGAATCTCCTGTAAAGCTCCAGATGCGTCGGCGTATCGGAAGACGGCTTCAGATTCCCCTCGACAATGTTGCCGTCTAAGTCTAATAGCACAATCTTGTCGGGCGTCAATTCATCATAAGCAACACCGCTCGGCTTGATGGCGACGATACCCGCTGAACGGTCAATACCGCTGACGTTGCCCCAACTGTAGATGACCAGGTTTTGTTTGTGCAGTTCTATATTCGCGTCGCATACGGCTTTTCTCAAATCTTCATTCATATCGAACCGATTATACCATAACGGCGTCTTTAATGTTCAAAAGCTCCTTCATTACATTAGCCATTTTCCCCGACCAGCCCTGCAATCCGAAGGCATCGTGAAGCTGCCGGTATAGCACATACAGCTTTTTATACACTGCGTGATTTTCAGCATTGGGTTTATAAGTAACCTCTTTTATACCACACATCGCCGTCTGGGCATCGGCAAAATTCTCGAACTCCCCCGCCGCCACCGCCCCCGCTATAGCCGCGCCGAGCGCGCAGCTTTGTGCCGAACGCGATACCTTCATCTCTCTGCCGGTAACATCCGCGTATATTTGCATCAATAGCGCATTCTTCTCTGCGATGCCGCCGCAGTTGACTACCTCTTCGACCTTAACCCCGTATTCCTCGAACCTGTTGATAATTGTAAGTGCCCCGAATGCGGTCGCCTCAATCAGCGCCCGGTATATCTCTTCAGGCCTCGTGTGCAGTGTTTGCCCTAATAATAGCCCCGTCAATCGCTGGTCAACCAAAATGGTCCTGTTGCCGTTGTTCCAGTCTAAAGCCAGCAGTCCCGATTGCCCGGGCCTTAGTGCCGCCGCCTTTTCAGTCAGTGCCTCGTGTGAGCCGACTTTGCCGCCAGGCCGAATGTAATTGACAAACCAGTTGAAAATATCACCCACCGCCGACTGCCCCGCCTCCAGCCCGAAATATCCCGGCAGTATCGAGCCATCCACTATCCCGCATATCCCCGGTATATCCGCTAATCGCCTGCTCGTTCCCGAAACAAGCATATCGCAGGTGCTCGTCCCGATTATTTTCACTAATTTGCCCGGCGCTATCCCGCTGCCGACCGCCCCTAAATGAGCATCGAAAGCGCCCACCGCTACCGTGATGCCGGCATTTAGGCCGAGCTTCCCAGCCCATTGCTCTGTAAGTTTTCCAGCTGGTGTCTCAACGGTATAAGTCTCATCGTAGAGCCGCTCTCGAAGCTCGCCTAATTTCGGGTCAAGCTTCGCAAGAAAATCCTTTGCGGGCAGCCCGCCCCAGTCGTCGTTGAACATCGCCTTGTGCCCCGCTGCGCATCTGCTGCGCTTAATCGCCTCCGGCTGTTCCGTCCCGGTCAGGACTGCGGGTATATAATCGCAGCATTCCACCCAGCTATACGCCGCGTCGAATACCTTCGCGTCGGCCCGCAGACAGTGCCATATCTTGCTGAAAAACCACTCCGACGAATACGTCTGCCCGCACTTGGCAAGGTATTCCGGGTGTTGCCTTTTGGCTGTTTCGGTAATCTCTGCCGCCTCTGCAAAACCCGTATGGTCCTTCCATAGCCACGCCTGCGCGTTCGGGTTGTCCCTGAACTCATCTAATATCGCCAGCGGCGTCCCGTTTCTATCGACCGGCAGCGGCGTTGAGCCGGTCGTATCCACGCCGATACCCGTAATTTCCCCCGCCGCGAAATTCTTGTCCTCACTTTTAGCTGCTGCGATGGCCTCTTTAATCGTTATCTCGAAGCCCTTGACGTAATCAGCCGGGTTTTGCCTGGCTAAGTTGTGGTCAGCCGGGTCGATTATAATTCCCGCTTCGCCCGTCTCGTATTCCCACACCGCCGTCCCGACTTCACGACCGTCGGCCGTATCCACTATAACGCACCGGACCGAATTCGTCCCGTAATCTAAACCTATCGTATATGCCATTACGAATCCTTTATCGTTTAGTCCCGCGATTGTTGCGTGGCTTACTCCTCACGATGATATACCCAACATCTCCAACCGTCAATTTTCAAATTGTTTACCCTCGACTCAAGCTCCTTTGGGAACCGCAATCGGGGGTTTGCCCCTCGTAGCGCAGTGAAACTTCCTTATTTACCCGGCTCTCCCCGAGAAATGTCTACTTTGGTTCTGCAACAGGGGACCCATTCGATTCCCCCCCCCCCGCCGGACAAATCCTGAATCGTTTTAACGTCTCTATCGGGCATATCTTAATTCTTTCCTCTTACATCTTCTATTTTCTCCTCTTCCCGTTTCTTCTACCACTTTTTCGTAAGTTTCCCTTTCGTATCTTTCTGAATTCAGCATTATCGTAAAGATTGACGAAATTTTCACCTTCATCCTTTTTCAATTTTTGCAGTAATTCAATTCCACCAAGTTGAATCGCTTTCTTTATATTTGTCATTGCTTTTTTCGCATCTCCTTTCTGCGCATACGCAGCTGCCATGTAGTAATGGAAATCATTGCAGAAAGAGTCTTTCAACCAAGTTGGAATACTATGAATTGCATATTTACACGTTTCGATACATTTATCCAAAGACCCCAAGTTCAAAAGGCAGACCGCTTTCCCAGCATAGGAGTTCCAGCAGCCCCGTCGCAAGTTTATAGCAGTTTCAAAGTGCCCCAGTGCTTCCTTGTACTTCCTCTGCTCATGCAATGATACTCCTAATTCATGATGTATATTTGCCACACTACCTTCAATAGCAATCGCTTCCCTACAAAGTTTCTCAGCCATCTTGTGGTTGTTCTTATTTCTGTAAATGTCTATTAATGTCATTAGCAGCCACATATTTGCTGGTTCAAAAACTTTAATGTGTTTCAACTGCTTGATTTCCCAATCAAATTCTTTTGAATCACCAAAAATCTCTGCTTCTAAAGAGTAGCAACTTTTTAATTCGAAAACAGGAATTTCTTGTGACATCCCTTTGAATTGCTGTTGTCCCATAGTCTCAAATTCGTAGTAATGATAATTTTTGTTAAGTTCAGCCATTGTTCGGTGCCCAATCATAATCCGTGAGTATTTGCCTTTTCGTGAAAAACTCTCAATTCTTTTGGCTAAACTAATTGGCAAACCTTCAAAGGTTTTTCTTCTCGTTACATGCCTTTTTAATTCATTGACAATCGGTCTTTTCTCATAAGTCACTTTTCCTGTATTTATACCAATTCCTAAATCCAATACTTTTTTGCCTTCTTTTATTCGTTCTCGATTTGACTTACTTGCGTACCAAATAATCTTTAAAGTATTTGCTAGACAAATTGCGTTTACTATATCCTCGATAATATCTTTTGAGCAGTAAAAAACTACAAGCTCGTCTCCAGCTAATTTGACTTGCTTAATACCTTTTTGCCATAAGCAAATACCATGTTGCATTAGTCGCTGAAACTCGTTTATGAAATCGCTGTATTTTGTTGCACTCCAATAGTTAGCAATTTCCATCGAGTCCATTATGTCCACGAACAAAATTGTCGCGTCGACTGTTTTTGCCATTATTCTTCATTCCTAAGCTAAGAATTACAAAACTCTATGTTATCTCTTTTCCCAATCCCATTCTTTTATTCATCGTATTATTCCGGCCTTGCCTGCCTTTTTTTCGAGTCACGAGCCATGTTTTACAATAACCCTTGACTTTTACCACAAAGTCTCCAATTCACAAAGACTATTTTGCTCGGTTTAGAGGGAGAATCCCGTTTCGTTCGGGATTCTGTGGACGAAGCGAAAAGGGTATCGCAGATGGTCGCATCGAGAATACCCTTTGCTTAGAACACAAAGCCGAGCAAATTCTCTGTGTTCTCTGTGACTAGAAAAATTCTTCGTGTCTTGGTGACTTCGTGGCTAAATCTCTGCGTTCTCTGTCCGCCATTTGGCGAGATCTCGCCCGTCCCTTAGGGGCGAGGCGGATGTAATCTGTGGCTAAAAAAGTTTTCAGCTCTTGGTTATGGCTTTTAGCTTTTGACTTTAAGCTTTGAACTCTTCCCCATCCGCTACCCGCCATACGCGATGCGCTATTTATCCCTTCGTGCCTTAGTGCCTTTGTGGCGAAATCTGTGGAATCTGTGGTTAGAATCGATAGCTAAGATTCAGGGCAGCGTACGAATCCGTATCCGGCTGTTCCTTGTATTCGCGTGTCAGAAAGGTCTGCGAGTAACTCACCTGAAAAGACTTATACCGCCACACCACGCCGACCTGGAATTGTCCCACAAACGGCTCGGCATCAAGCCCCGTCAAAAACCGGTCGTATTGCACAAATTTGACGCTTGCCCTGCCGAAAAAATAAAGATATGAATGCTTTTCACCGATTGGCCCTGTCGCGCAGTACGGCGCTTCCAATCGCCCCGGACCGAAATCATTCGGCAGGTTTTCACCCAGTCTGAATATCAGTCCTAAATTCGCGTTGCGAAACACCGACCCGGCCCTGAAGCCGTATTCCAGATACGAATCAAACTCCGGCGTTTGACCAAATGGCAGACCTTCAGGCCGTTGTCGCTTAAACCATTGAAAATCAACCGCGAATTCATCATCCAACTGGTCTTTCCACCCGTTTGGCTCCGCTTGGTCGACAAGCTGATGGATAAAAGTCTGCAACTCGCCACCCAGCGCCGACGGACCTATCACGCCCATACTCAGCTCGAAATGTTCCATCTCATCCTTCTTGGCTCGCTGCGCGAAAACCCCGCCATAAATCCGTGCAGCGAAAACGCGGTCATGCTTGCCTCTTTTCGATGGTGCATCTGCATGGTCCGGCGTGTACATGTTCTGCCCGAAAAAGTACCCCATCGCAGTATCTGCCTCGTTGCCGTCGGCGAAGTTGTTCCACCTTGAGAAGTCCTTCAGCCAGTTCCAGTCGGGCTGATGTGTGTACACAAGTCGTATTCCGTCCGTGTAATGCCGGTCGGACCGACCGATGGGCTTCAGAAATGTCCCGTCGTTTTCCCAGTATACCGTAAATGTGCTGTTCTTCGGCGGCAGCGGTATTAGCTTCAGCAATTCCTCCAAGTGGAGGAAGTCGTTCGAATCAGCCGACTGGCCAGCCGTAGCTTGTCCGGCTGTAACGACGACAAGCCAGGCACACAGAATCCTTGTATAGTGCCTCGATGTTTTCACTGCCATCTGCCTAATTTACCCTCTCTCGGCGTGGTATGGAAGTATCATGTATATCGGCCGTTTTGCTCGTGAAGATTAGCGGTGTTCGCTCCCCTGTATCTGGCAAACCCAAGCCAAAAACCCAAAATGGCAAAACAGCAAAAAGAAAACAGACACCTTGCCGCCAATCCGCACTGTCAGCCCGAGATTTGCGTTGCGATGAACCGAGCCGGCCGTGAATCCATACTCCAAATGAGTATCGAAATTCGACGTCCGCCTGATTGGCCCTATGTCAAAACGCTGTTTCTTAAACCACATAAAATCAACCGCGAACTCATCATCGAGCTGGTGCTCCCACCCCATCGGTGCCTCCGCGCGAACAAGGTCGTGAACTATACGTTGCACCTCGTCCGCCTGTGACGAAGGCCCTATCACTCCCATATTCAGCTCGAAGTGTTCCATCTCGTTTGTCTTCGCCCTCTGCGCGAATATCCCGCCATACAGCCACCCCGCGAATACCCGGTCTGTGTCGCCTCTTTCTCCAGGCCGTCCAACGTGGTCGGGCGTATATATGTGATGCGCCGCGAAGTAACCGACTGCTGTGTTAACGTCCTCGTCTCCTTCGGCGAAATTGTTCCAGTTTCCGAACGCCCTGAGAAAGTTGCAGTCCGGCTGATGCGTGAAAACGACTTTCAGCCCGTCGGTATAATGCCTGTCGGCCCGGTCGTTGGGCTTCAGAAACGTCCCGTCATTTCCCCAGTATAACGACAACGACTCCTGACCCTGAGCGTAAGGGGGCTTAATAGCACGATGGCCGATACACATATAGCTTGTATATATTGCGCCGGTTTTTTCACTGCTGTTTACCCTCTTCACTGTTTGCCGTTGGGATGGGATTATACATATATATCGCCATTTTTACACTATTAGATTAGCAGCGTTTCCACCCCCGTATCCGCCAAATCCAGACCAAAAACCCAATAGGGCATAGGCAAAAAGTCCAAAAACCAAAAGGCAAAATATGTAAGATAGCAAAAAACCAATAAAACAAAAAGCCAAAGCACCAAAAAGGAGTAAGCCTTCAAAAATTGTTGTGTCTGATTTTCGCTTACTGTCGTTATAAGGCCACCTTGGACGAATGAAGTAGTTTCTAACAGACAATGGAGGTTAATGCTAAAGTGCCGAAAGCTCGAAAAGCAAATGCGCAAAAGGTCAAAATACCGCTGCACCTGCCATTCGCTTGCCGTCATTGCGAGGTCACCTCAGCTGGACGAAGTAGTTACTAACAGACAATGGAGGTTAATGGTAAAGTGTCGAAAGCTCGAAAAGCAAATGCGCAAAAGGTCAAAATACCGCTACGCCTGCTCTTCGCTTGCCGTCATTGCGATGCTGCCTTTGATGGCCGATGTAATCTCATTATAGAATTTAGCCCATAGGAAACTTAGTCCTTTAATTCATTGAGGGGTTTACCCTTCGTAGCGATTCTGCCCTCTATAGCTTTAGCGCAGGAGGAAGCGAAGAAGAGTCATTGCGAGGATTACCCGCCTCTGGCGGACCGTGGGACGAAGCAGTCTCCGGCAGACAAAAGGCCTTAATGCTAAAGGACCAAAACCTCAAAGGACCGAAAGCTCAAAAACAAATGGGCAAACGGTTTAGGTGGGAGCAGAGAGCGGAAAAATATGGTTTTTGTGCCGGGGTGTGCAGAAGATTTGGGCCAATGGGCGGTACAGGGCTCGAACCTGTGACCTCAAGCGTGTCGAGCTTGCGCTCTAGCCAACTGAGCTAACCGCCCGTGAGTTTGTAAAACATAATAACAAAGCGAGATTGAAAAGCAAGAGCTTTTCACGGATGATTGTCTAGTCTGCGATGTACTAAGCTAATAATCAGTGAGTTTGAGCTTTAGTCGGCGGATCATAAGAGTGGTTAGCTCAATTGGCGGGGGGAGGGAATAACGGGATGGCCGAATAAAGGATTCGCAGTCACACTGTCGGTCGAGCGTTTGTTGGGCGGCCAGGACGGAGCAACGGTCGGTTAGGTCAGTTGGAGGGGGATTCATGGGTATGACAGACTGAAATTGATTCGCTGACACGCTTGAGGTCAGTTATGGGTTGGGCTAAATTGGATTTCACGGTCAAGAGTTTTCAGGCCTAGTTAGAGTGGGCTTTCTAGTCCTTTTGATTAGTCAAAAGGACTATGGACTTTTTAAGCAGTTAGCAGTCAGGGTTTCTCAAATTAAATGGGGAGGGTCGGTTGGTTTGGTATTCGGTGAATTAGTGATTCGCAAGCTAGGGAGGGATTAATCGGTGGTTCGACTCCTTCGACACTTCGACGGAGCTCAGTGCAGGCAAGCTCAGGATAAACGAACTCAGTGCAGGTGGTTCGACTCTTTCAACTACGCTCAAGACAGGTTTACTCACCACTGGCATTTTCGGCGAAGCTCACCGCAGGCAAGCTCAGGATAAACAAGCTCACCACAAGGCAAGCACACACGAGAAAGTTAGTCAGTGAGTTCGGGTTTGAGTCGGCGGGTCATAAGGTCGGTAATGGCATCAGCGACGCTCTTGTCTTTGAACAGGACGTCGTAAACGGCTTGGGTAATCGGCATCTCGACGCCCTGTTTGGCTACGAGGCCCTCGACGACGGATTTGCAGGTGGCAATACCTTCGATAACGGATTCAGTATCGTGCTCGGCTTGTTGCGGTTTCTGTCCCCGGCCGACACGTTCGCCGAAGGAGCGGTTTCGGCCTGATGGTGAGATGCAGGTTGTTACGAGGTCGCCGAGGCCGGTCAGGCCTGCGAAAGTTTGCGGCCTTGCACCCATAGCCATACCCAGCCGGCTGATTTCGGCTAGTCCGCGGCATAACAGTGCGGCCTTGGCGTTGTCGCCTGCGCCGATGCCGTCGATGATGCCAGCGGCGATGGCGATAATATTCTTCATTGCGCCGGCCAACTCGACGCCTACGATGTCGGTATTGGTATAGATTCGAAACCAGGGAGTGCTGAAGGTATGCTGGATTTTCCGGGCAAGCTGTTCGTCGGCGGAGGCGGCGCAGGCGGTGGCGGGGAGCTTGCGTGCAAGCTCATCGGCGATGGTCGGGCCTGACAGGGCTGCCAAGCGTTGTGAGTTGTGTTGGCCGATGCAATCGGCGATGATTTGTGTGGGGCGTTGAAGGGTTTTATTCTCGATACCCTTGGCAACGGAGCAGATTGGGACGTCTTTGGGGACGTAGTTTTTGAGACGTGTCCAGACGCTACGCATATACTGACAAGGGACGGCTGAGACGATTAAATCGGCTCCGGCCATAATTTTTTGGTCGTCGGATTCGAAAACAACTTGTTCGGGGATTTTGTAGCCGGGGAGGAATTTTTTATTTTCGCGGGCCTTTGCCATCGCGGCCAGTTGCTCGCTGTCGTAGCCCCAGATTCGCACAGGAGTGCGTCTGTCCGCAAGGAGCATTGCGAGGACGGTGCCCATAGCGCCGTCGCCGATAATTGAAATGTTTTTGAACATAGTCGGATTGTCTATAGCCGGGATAAGGTTTGACGCAACGCAGGCAGATCCGCACTAATGATTTGCCAGATAATCTGCAAGTCAATACCGAAATATTCGTGAACGATTCTGTGACGCAATCCGACGACCTTGTGCCATTCAACGTTCGAATGTTTTTCCTTAAAGTCGTCCGGCAGTCGATTAGCGGCCTCACCTATGATTTCCAGATTCCTGACTACGGCGTCGATGGTTTTTCGGTCTTTTGAGAAGGCGTCGAGAGACAAGCCCATCGTATATTGAGCGACCCTGTCAATGGCCTCAATGATATCATTCAATAACAGTTCGATGGGTCGTTTAGACATAGATTAGTTCCGGCTCAATGAATTTCATAACTCTGGAAGTGACGGCCCGGCTGGAGACGAGGTCGACTGAGACGCCGAGCAGTTTTTCGATTTTTTCCGCCAGCGTTACGAAGTCGAGGCCTATTGAAGGGTCCACGTCGACGAGAATATCCACGTCGCTGTCGGCCTTCTGGTCACCTCTGGCGTATGAGCCGAACAGGGCCATTTTGCGGACCTTAAAACGGCTCTGCAGTTCCGGCCCATTGCTAGCTAATGTCTTGATAATTTGTTCTTTTGTTATCATGGCATTGTCTTTTGTGATACCCGGTTAATTGGCGTTTTTGGTCGGTCTTTAAGATACATCAGGTTCCCGGCCTTTGCAAGCTCAAATGCGAGGACGGTGCCCATAGCGCCGTCGCCGATAATTGAAATGTTTTTGAACATAAACCACAGATACCTATGGCACAAGTTTACACAGATTACACGGATTTAGCCACAAAAAAGCACAAAAGGCAACCACGGATACCTATGGCACAAGTTTACACAGATTTAACCCGTGAGATAGCCTCGGTGGGATAAAAAGAATAAATCCCACGAGGTAAACGCATCTCACGGGTTTAACACGGATTTTTTCACCACGAAGCGGCTGTGTTTTGATTCAAGGGTTTTTTTAGTTTTTTTCGGGACGCCATAAGGTTTGATTCCTAAGCATAGTATTAAGGATGATAAGTAATTT
>Ga0315544_1001636_pt1 | contig 17018 bp, 13 predicted proteins | sample SalMarSW160130MG_2_FD_202543 | JGI IMG/M metagenome (GOLD analysis project Ga0315544, IMG submission 202543) | Salt marsh sediment microbial communities from the Plum Island Ecosystem LTER, Massachusetts, United States - Salt Marsh Sediment SW1601-130 ... | reverse complement strand
AGACGGCTTCTGGCGACGCAAAGCCCTCGCCGCGATGCAGACAAGACCTTATATACAAACGCAAACAACCAAAACAAAGCTGCTTAACGCCTATAAACAATACCTGAAGGAGAAAGATCATGATTAAGAAAAAACTCATCAACTTTTTACTTATTGCCACGTACACAGCCACTACGTTTATCCTCGGCTGTATACCCGAAGATTCGCTCCAATGGTCTTCAGACGGTTCAACTGGCATCTACAGCAAAGAAGGCACGCTCTTCCTCGTTGATGGTAAGGCCGGCTCTCTAACCCAGATCGCACCCAAAGAAACCACCACCAACTGGCCCGCCATTTCATTCGATGGTTCGTTACTTGCATACGGCCAAATTATCAGAGTGGACGATTTCAACAATGCCTTAAACCTTCTTCCATCCGGCCAGGTCAAAGTAATCAAAGCACACGCCGAAATACTTAAACAAAAAATCCTCGCCGAAGGAATCAAAGACAGCAACTTCCCATTCATTGGAAAACCCGTTGCTACAGACACCGGCCAGAAAGATTCCTTCAATAACCAGCACATCGCCTGGGTCCAGAGATACCTCGTCGAAAATGCAGACAGCCCACTCGCCCATAAAATCGGCACCGAACTCATCAATAAAACCAAATCTAAAGACCTGACTTACTGCCAGCTCGTTTGTGCCCCGACCACCGACCCTAACAGCCGGAAAATTCTCGCAACAAGCTCGCAGATGCTCTGGCGCATCCGTTTCTCACCAGACTCGCGGCTTATCGCTTATGGCGCCGACCGTATCAATGGCGACGCACTCGATGTCGGATACGACCTTTACATTGTTTCACCAGCCGAAAACATCCCCCCAGCGTTTATAGCGCCGGCCACAGCTATTGGCTATGCCTTCAAACCCGATTCCCGTGCAATCGCATATATCAAGCCTGAGGATGAATTCTTCGACGCTCATAAACCCACCCTCGGCTCGCTTGTTGAGCGGACCATCATCGACCCCAATGGCCAACTCCTTGCCTCTCCTGCCAAACTCGACAGCAACGACCCCGCTGCAATTTATGTCTGCACAGGCCCTGCTGCGGAGCTCGCCGGTGTCTTATATCACCCTTGGATGCATGTCTCTTATGCCCATGACAACCGTATTTTTTTCGCCTCCGCAAAAATGTCCCTGCCCTCCAGTAAGCTCGACGCAGAAAAGCAGACTATCTTCTGCTGTGACACCCTTACCGGCGCACTTAGCGAAATCGTACATCAAATCGTACTCGACGCCGGGGAGGAAAACTTGTATCTCTTCGCACTTTCTCACGACTCCCGGAAAATTCTTTTACATGGAAAGAAAAACACACTCGGCATCTATGCTCTCGGCGGCGACCTCAATCTTTCAAAAGTCCTCATCGACGATAATGAAGGGTTTGGAAAAGGAGAGAACCCGCCCCTCAACCTTGTTGCCCAGTGGAAAGGCTCTGACCAGGTCTCCTGCCTCGTCTCGGAAAAATCTCATTACCTGACCAATGATCCCAACAACCCTGCCCAACGAAAGGAAATTGTCATCCTCGATACCGAAGGCAAACTCCAAAAAGTTCTGAGCAAAGATTGGCCCGACGAGCTGCTCGATTTCTGATCGCCAACTCTTTTTTTGCATGTATACGAAAAGGCCGATCTTTTCTGCTCGGCCTTTTTATGCGCCTTTCAGGTCAGAGGTGATCCTTCGCCCTACAAAGCCAAATATGGTAGAAAAACTATTTTCTTTATACTAACGTTATAACCGCAGTGTCTTTTGGATTATGTATGGCTTTGTTGAAAAGGTCGTTTGTCATCTCTGAAAGCCCCTAAGGGGCACAGTGGAGAAATCTATTTATGGCTTAGCCATTAAAAACATACCTGTCCCGAGCCAAGCCGAGAGATTCCTCGACTCGCCCCCGTTTCTGTCTTCGCCTGCTGCCTCGTCTTGCCCGCCGCCCCGACTCGCGTCGAGAGACGCGGGGACAGGCGACGAGAGACGCAGAGGCAAGACAGAAGACACGGGGACGCGCTCGGAATGACAGTTTTCTAGGTTTTCAACAGAGCATAAGAGCTTCAATTACTTCGAGATAGGATAAGGAGAGGATAAATGGAACGCAGAATGTGGTCTCTCGGCTTATTGTGTGTTAGTCGCAGTTAACTTTCGCACTTTTTAGGCGGCTGATTTCAATGATTTATCAATACAAACATACCAACCTTCCGATGTCTTTATTGGAAATAAAAATAAGACAGGCAGGTTAACATGAATACAATTATTACTTCGACATGGGAGACGATAATTCAATACTTTTTCCCAATATTCACGATTCCCACAACAGAAATTTTTCTCAATCTCATAACAGGATGGGTTCTCTGCACCGCAAGACATACCATAACCGGCATTTTGCCATTGCAAGTTTTAGTCTGGATGTAGAGGATTTGCAGTTAAGCGCTGACATCACAGCTACAGACAAGGTAACTTGCGTTTTGAGTAACAATACTGGCAGTGCTGTTAACCTTGGTGAAGGGACGATACGCGTCAAGGTCATCAAGCAATGAGCCTGAACAAGATCGCGCTTATACTGTGGCCCTAATTGGTCGATAGTTCGCTCTGAGTTTTTTGTCGTACATAGATCTGTCTGACAACAGTTAATATGACAACTATCTGCCTGCCAGGGCATCGGCGATCAGTCTGCCGAACTGGACCGAGGCCATCGGACCACTGGCGGTTATTATCAGTCTGTCTCTCTCAACGGGTGTGCCTGTGTAGATAGCGCCGGCCTGTACAAGTCTGTCGCGCTCCGTCAGAAGGCTTGTGGCTCTGTAGCCGCGAATCACACCGGCCTGAGCCAGGATAGTCGGTGCCGTGGAAATTGCTGCGAGCACTTTGCCCCTATGTGCTGCCTCGTGGACTAGATTGAGCGCTATTGGATTGTTGAAATATTCAGCGGCACCGACACCGCCGATGAATACTATGGCATCGTAATCATCTACCCTTAGTTGGTCAATGAGAATACGTGCTTCAGCTATGCCACTGAGCATTCCTCTTACCGCGCCCAAGGTCGTACTTGCTATAACGGTCTGGACTCCTACAGCTTCAAGAACTCGTTTTGTTTCGAAGAGTTCCTCGTCGCGGAAGTTCTGGCGGGCAATAATCAAAGCGGCTTTTTTCTGCATACCTTGTATTGCTGTACCCGGCTGCAGAGAGTTTAAGGTTGATTCTGCAAGTGGATGACCGATAGCAATGATAAAAAGGGGCTCGACGGTTCTGGGTATATTGCACGCCCTTTTGACGCCATTGGCATCAAAGTTGGATACTTCCACAAGGCCCAATTCCAGGCTGACGGCTTGCAGTTGGATGTCCTCAAGTACTCGTCCCGCCTGTAATAACATCACCTTTCTTGCTTCACTGCCGGAACGTCTTGTGATAGCTCTAACGGAGCCTGCAACGATGACATCGCAACCGGCGATGCTTACTACCTCAGGATTCGACGTTGCGTTTGCGAGTGCAACTCGCACATCCTGGTTGGAGGTTTGCTCCAAACCGTGCTCATCGGGTTCGTAAACGTATAAGCCATTAGACGTGACAAAGTAGACGCTTATCGGCCGGTTTTGCTCATTGCGTAGCGCTGCTACATCAGGCTGTGGCTGAATTTGAGATTGTTCAGGGCCTTCTACAAGGCCCTGACCTGCCCAGGCCAGTTGCCCTAATTGAGCGTAATCGAGTTGCTCGCTCGAAAGCTGATAGAGACCCTGACGTTTTTCTGCCAGGGCCTCTTCGAAACTCATAGAACCTGTCTGTTTAGCTTTTGGAAGCTGAATTATCCTAACGGCTGCTGTTCGAGACCTGTACTGCCCCCAACAAAGAATTGAAAAACCAGCCAAAATAATAAACAAGAAAGCATATTTGATAAGATGCAGTGACATTGAAACCCTTGAATGTTCTCGACCGTTCATCTTTCAATCCTCCCAAACAAAGCGTGATTGATACATCTTTAAGTATTATACAACCATCGGTCGTTTTTTCAGAGTTATTTCTGTTTTTTGTCGGCGAAGCTGCCGCGAACCTTAATCTAAAAAGGAAAAAGAGGTTTTTCTTGCAATCTTGTCGCTTATTTGTCGAAAGGACTCGCCTCGGCGTTTTATATATAGATATTAGCTGGATGCACATAGTATGGCTCAAGTAAATCAGCAACCGTTGGCTTTGGTGGATGTTACAACGAGTATGAATTGTATTGGACTTTTTGTTCCTAAGAGCGAACAATATATTGCATGGTTTATAAATCTCTGATACAAAAAAGCCGAACTGAAGCAATGCGATCTTATAGATGAGGTCGAAATGGGAAGCTGGGATTAACTACAAAAGATCAAGCTTCAACAGACACGACAGGTTGTCAGCAAGGTTTTTTGGGGCGGTTTAATGGCGCTATCGCGACGGCAAAAATTGATGGTGATCATGTTGCTGTTTTATTGGCCGAGTGTGTTTGTTTTTGCGCATATACCTATTCCTGACTTAGTTCAACAAGCAGGAATGTCGGACAAAAGCGTTCACTTTGTTACCTATTGGATTCTGGCTTTTTTGCTCTTCTGTGCGGTCAATCCCAACAAGAAGGTGAAGTGGAACAGGGCTGTAGTTTGGTGGGTTCTTTTTTTAGTTGCGGCGTATGGGATTATTGACGAATGGCTCCAGGGTTACGTTGCAGGACGTAATCCGGACATCATGGACTTTTTTCTTGACGTGACAGGCGCCCTGGCAGGCTTGGTAGTGCTTACATTTTTTGCTTTTTGGTCGGCTTCGCTGGTCATAACCGGTGTGACCATTTTCATCCTGACAAATGTTACGCGTGTGGATATGGCTGATTTGCTGCCGGTGACAAACGGAGTGCTCCACATGTTTGCCTATGCGTTATTCACTATACTGTGGATCAGATATGTTCATCTGCGCACAAACTATGAGCTAAGTCATAATCCCGGGCGTGGCTATTTTCCGTGTGCGGTTATGGGTGCGAAATGGCTAATTGTTATGCTGGCTTTGCCTGTAGGTCTGCTTTTGGCGACAAAATTGGGTTCGCTGGTTTTGGGTAGGGATTTTACATGTTCAGAGATGATTATATCTATGATAGGAATCGGAGTTGTTGTAGCCGTGGCCGGTGCTGGTGCGCTAATTCGGAGGGTCCGCAAGGCTTGAGGGCACTTGGCTGGGAGTCGGTAAGGCTTCTTTGAAAGGTGTATATAAGGGGTCACCTATAAGAATCAACTGCCAGGAATTGAATGGCTTTGTATGATAATAGGCTTCGACAAGACAACTACCGTTGTAAAGCTCAAGAAAAAACTCCTTTGGCAGAGGTATTGTATGGAGATAGGGTTCAGCAACTGCTCCGAGAGTAGCTGTTATACCGTCCATTAGCATGGCTGGGCACCATTGCGTACCGTTTGGGTCGCGAAGTCTTACTGCTTCGAAGCTTGCGATATGATACCCAATAGCGCCATCAACGAAGTCAAAGGCATCGATATATTTTTCCACACTGTACCAGCCACAGTAGATGGCTGTTCGGGGACAGTCACCTGGCGAGAAGAGATTGCCTGTTCGTTCTTCTTTTACAGTCAGTTTCGTTTTAAGTTTTGTAATCAGCGTCAGATCGCGCAATGACTGGTCAACCTGGCCGGGCATGCCTTTTCCTGTATTACCTCGTGAATCGAAGTAGGCTATACCGTCTAAGCTGGTATTCTCGGCGGCCATTGCTTTGTCGATCAATCCTTTGGCTATTGTGCTACTAGGCCCGTCGAGTCGCGCGACCATTAGTGTTTTTGGGCTTGGCCATCCCTTACGGGAGAAGCCCGTTCCGTGCGCGGCACCTTTTAACATATTTAACTGCCAGCGGTACAACTCGTAATCGCCAAACAACACCAGGGATAGTTCACTATCAACGGAGGCATTTGTTTCATTGCCTGTTATACGGTCAATTTGGAGTTTATATAGGGAGAGTGTACGTTCGGTTTGTTTGTACTGGTCTGATTTGGTTAAACCGCTTTGCTTTAGCTGTTCGAGCTCGCTCTTTTCCTGGTCAGCTAACTCTCTCAGCTTTTGTAGCTGGTTTTCCATATATGCCAGAGACGGTCGTTTTCCTACCTTGTATGGGACACCATAAGTTGTCACCAGGCACTTTATTTTGCTGAATTCTTTACGGGTTTGTAATTCACTCCGGATTGGCCGTGCAAGTTGTCTGTCGTAGTCGTCTCTGTTGATTGAATCCTTAAGGTTTATACCTAAAGGCAAGTAAAGCACATTCTCGGTGGGAACGTTTCGTTTTTGGCAGTAGTATTGAGCTATGTCCTTAGAAGCCGGAATGTGTCCATTTGCTATTAAAAGAATCTCGTTTGGCTCCAGAGCGGAGGCGGCGGCAACACCTATCAGAACAAATAGAACGATTATTTGTTTCCTTTGAAGCATTATAATCTTGAGTTGATGAGTAAATGCGTTGATGTGCTAAGCGTTACTGGTTCACTCATTTACGCATCCACTTTTAATAAGCCAGAGGCTTATTAATCCGGTCCGTATACTCGATACGAGGTAACGATCCCAGACTCGCGTACCGATTCATCGTAGTCATCGAACCAGTAGGCGTTTGGATTTCGCTTGAAGACGAGGAAGCGTCCGTTGTCAGCATCATCAGCGGCGCGGTGATACTTGAAGTAGATAAACTCATCTGTCCTGCCGATAATTTCGATTTTTCCGGTTGCGTGAGACATTGTATAACGGGCGCGTTTTGCAAGTCCAGATACCAGTGATTTTGCCTTCTCGATGATTTCATAACCTTCTTCTATTGGTACTATGTAAGCCTTATTCCCAAGTGCTGGACGGCACTGGAAAATGTAGTAGGGAACTGCGCCGACGAAGGATAGCTGCTTTAGAAGTTCTGCCATGATCTCTGGGTCGTCATTTAGCCCTCTTATCAGAGGTGCTTGATTTGCCAGCACGGCACCTGCTTTTTGCAACAGATGTACCGCTTTTATCGCTATGTTTGTTAGCTCCCTCGGATGAACAAAGTGAGTCATTACATAGATTCTCTTTCGCTCGGTGCTGTAGGTTTCCATCATTTCCAATATAGACGGGTCGTCGATAATGCGATATGGATTGAATGCAGGTATTTTTGTGCCGATTCGGATTATCTGGACGTGATTGATTTCGCGTAATTGTCGAATGATGTTTTCAAGCTTGGAGGTTGTAAGGACAAGGGGATCACCACCTGTTAGCAGAACATTTGTTACCTCTTTGTGTTCTTTTATATATTGCATGGCGGCTGTTATGTCGCGTAGGTATTCACTCTGTGGATTTAGGAAGACGCGCTTGCGAAAACAGTATCTACAAATGCCACTACAAACATTGCTCACCAACAGAAGTACGGTTGAATTGTATTTGTGCTCGACCCCCGGCATGATTGTATAGTTTTCCTCGTTGGAAGGATCGAGCTGGCCCCACTCGTCGAGTTCATCGATATGTGGGATGACGATTTTTCGTATGGGATCGTTGGGATCGTCCCAGTTAATCAAAGACAAATAGTAGTCGTTGGCGCGGAAACTAAACCGCTCTGTGACACGATTTAGCTCTCTTTTTTCCTGGTCGCTTAACTGATTCAACTGTTCTATGTGTGTCAGGTATTTGCAAATAGTGCCTGTTTCGATTTCCATTTAATCCGCCCTTCTATTTATCGGCCCATGGAGATTTATTTACCCTCGCCTCTTGTATATTCAGTTTCTGAATATCTGTTCTCGTAGATGCCTTTTCGCCCAAAGACCCTTCTAAAGGTGGCCAGTATTATCTTTATATCGGTAAAAAAGGATGCGCTTTCCACATACTTAACGTCGAGTTCGAGTTTTTCTTCCTGGGTTAACCCTGCTCGCCCTGAGATTTGTGCCAGTCCCGTAAGACCTGGCTTGGCAAGAAGGCGTCTTTTCTGCCTTTTATTCCACTCAGATACCTGTGAAACGTACAAAGGCCTGGGTCCGACTACACTCATATCCCCTTTTAATACGTTAAACAATTGTGGCAGTTCGTCAAGGGAATATTCTCGTAGGAATCGACCGATTTTCGTAAGCCTGGGGTCCTGAGCCGATTTTGGGCTTGGGCCAAAGGCATCTACATCGACCCGCATTGTCCGGAATTTGTAGAAGGTAAATGGCTCTGCATTTTTACCGGCCCTTTGCTGTTTGAAAGTGGCAGGTCCCTTACTGGTGAGCCTGATTACCACCGCTATAATCGCTATAACCGGTAAAAGAACTATAGTAACCGGCACTGAAATCAGCAGATCGAAGAATCTCTTGGCAAGATTTCGAGTCATTTGTTTACTTTTGGCTGTGTGGCTCTGGCTATATCCTGAGCTTGCAGGAGACTGTCCAAGATTGCACCGTATCTTGGTGGCGCGAGGAGTCTAATCGGAATTCGCAGCGCTTTTGCCAGTAGTAACATTAGCCTTGTGCGCAATACCAGGTATAGTCCGAGCTGGCAATAAACTTTTCGCCAGCCCATCTTAAGACGAAAATCTCCTATATTGGTCTCATGTAGCAGCGCCCTGGATGCCCCTAAAACCTGTCTGTACTTTTGCTCTTTCAAATAGTGCTGCGCTATCGAATAGTAAAGGCCATACATCGGATATGCCTTAGCGTAATCAGGATCAAATTTTGCAACCAGCAGTTGAACTGAATCAGCACATATTTGCGCGATAGCATAAGCGATTAACACGTCATCCTGGAAGACTCCCCAGGCCTGGTAGCTGGACTTTGCAGCGAGGTGCAGCATGTTCTTTTCGAATCGGTCTTTGGTCAGCGGCACAAAGTGTGTGTATCTTTGAGAGGCATTTATGTAAGTTTGATATCCATTTTGGGCCAACCATGCTAAATCAAGCTTTTTTATAGCACACTGTTTAAGGCACCGTCTTATATCTTTGCGAGTGGATTTGCTTTCTATCTTTTCGATGTCGTAATCGGGGATGTCACAGACATATCTGTACCATTGTCCTTCGCTTGCGCTATTCCAGCCATAAGTCCACATTGCACCCCACGCACGTTTCTTACGCACAAATTCTTGTACTAATTGCTGTTTCGGGTTTTCCTTCAAAGGCAGCCCTGTGTATATTAGCAATTTTCCACCGCCTCTTGACTCCCAATTGTCGTCTTGAAAAATAGTCGCGTCGGAGCCGATGTGCTCATCTTCAAAGTTATCTGAGGGCTTGCTTATCTCTCTTGGCATTGTAGATGATCTAAAAACAGAAAATATCTGGTCAAAAAATTGGCTACAGTTTTCTATCTGCCAGTGGTTTGCCTGCCACGTCTCTGTGACGGTTAGGAAACTTAAACGGTATTGTCAAAACGGACCAGATTGAGCCTAGGCCGTATGCAATATGTAATACCACGTAAAACCATAAGACCAGGATAGCTGAAGTACCTTTACTGCGACTGTGTTTGAGTGAAAAGAACACAGCCACAGAGAGATACAATGCAGTATAACCCAGCAGTATCCACTTGGCGATGCTGAGAAAAAAGCTGGCTGTGGCAAGTACAATCAAGCCCAGCACGAAGAACATGGGGACAAAGTGTCTGAGGGATAGGCCGCCGCCAGTTAGCCAGATGGTATAGGGATTCCACAAACCGTTATTGAAGGCCTGTTGCCATAAGCCGTGGTAAGTGGTGCGATTGTAGTAGGCTACCTTTATCTCCGGCGAGATGACAATCCGGCCTCCTGCCTTGCGAATGCGCCAGTTCAGTTCAATATCCTGGTTGCGAACGAGTCTTTCATCATATATGCCGATTTTGTCGAAGATTTCTTTTCGGTACGTTCCAAAGGGAACGGTATCGACTTCGCGTTCCTGTCCGCCTAAGCGAAACAGTGCGTTGCCTACGCCGAATGCAGAACTTGTGGCTGTAGCAATTGCTCCTGCCACATTGGTGTCGGCTCCAGGCAACGTTGCACAGTAACCACCGACATTGTCAGCACCGGTCCTTTCAATAGTCTCAATACATTTGCGCACATAGTCCGGAGCAAACTTACAGTGGCAATCGATCCTGACGATGTACTTTCCACATGCGGCTTTTATGCCGATGTTCATTGCTGCAGGAACTGTGTGCTTTGGATTATCGATCAGTTTTATACGGCTGTCCTGATTAGCCATTTTTTGGATAGTATCATAAGTGCCATCTGTGCTCATCCCATCCACAACCAACAGTTCCATACGCTCGGCGGGATAATCACTCTGCAGAATCGAATTCAAAGCGTTCTCTATGAATGCAGCTTCATTGCGGCAAGGTGCTATTACACTAACCATTGGCAGTTTAATTTCAGCCATAGATCAAAGTTTCTAAATAAAGAGCTAAGCTTAGTTCCGTTGCAGCAAAAATATGACGACCGGTTCAGTTTTATTCAGGGTTGTTCAACGGCTTGAAGCAGGACCGATTCCAGACGTTCGGCCAACTTGGCACGGCCAAATTCTCGCTCGGCCAATTCTCGAGCATTTTTACCCATTTGCTGACATAGTTTTGAATCTGCCTGGAGTTGCTCAACGGCCTCTGTTAGCGACTGTGGATTTTGTGGGTCCAAACATATTCCGCACTTACTTTCCTGGACTATCCGACCCAGCCAACCCGGTACATTTATCAGTACCGGTTTGCCTGCTGCCAAGGCATCAAACATCTTATTGGGCGACCACGTGTGCTCTTTGGCAGCACGATATATGGTCATGCATGCATCACAGCCAGCTACGATACGAGCAACGTCAGTCTTATTCGGGACAAGGTCGCTGAAGACAACGTTCGTCAAATTATATTGACGTGCCATCTCTTGCAGTTCTTTCCGTTTTGCGCCGTCGCCGTGCAACACAAAAACAATGTTATCTCTTTTTCGCCTGCTTAGAATTCGGGCGGCTCCTATTACGTATTCAAGTCCATTAGCCATACCCATGGCACCGAAATATATTGCTGCGAATCTATCACCTAATCCGAGCCGCTGACGCTCGACCGAGCCATCAAGGTCGGGCTTGAAAAGGTCGAGGTCACTGGCGTTCGGAATTACGGTGACTTTCTTAGGTGGTTCGCCCGCTCGGACGATTCCTTCTTTCATGCCGGGTGATAATGCAACAATATGCTTGGCCTGGCGGTATATTTTCTTTGCCATTCGTTGCAGGTACCATATAGCCAGAGGGTTGTTCAGCACACCAATATTGACCAGCGCCTCCGGCCATAGGTCACGAACCTCAAAGACGAAGGGGACATTAAAATAGCGGCCAAGCGCAGCGCCAGCCAGACCTATAGGCAGCGGTGTGTGTGTTGCGAAGACGACGTTGGGCTTCTGAAGTTTTTTGCCCACTCGCGTTGCCAGCCTTGCGAATCGATGGAATTTGAGCATTCGTTGGTAACCGCTCATGCCGGTGCCAAGTTGGGGGTCGTTGTAACCAGCGGCGATCGGAACTACATTGATGCCTTCGAACTGTAGCTGGATGTAATCGCTACCTTTTGGCACAGCAAACTCACGGTTAGCAAGCCCTGAAGTTATCATGGTAACGTGGTGGCCTTTCTCGATAAGGCGCCTGCTGAACTCGTAAGAGCGTGTGCCGGTTACGCCTTTACGTGAAGCGAAGTATTGATGTAGATAGAGTATGTGCACCTTTGTCTTACCAGTATATTCCTTCGTAGCCTTTAGTATGGCGGTCTATGCCCTTGATATTCGCCAGGTCCAGGACACGAATTCCGGCCTTGAGCCAACCACTGACATGCTCAGAATCGATAATGCGATGGTTTATGATAATCAAATCCGTGGCTTCGAGTTCTCTCAAAGAGTAAACAAGAAGCTCTTCCAGGTGACGCAGTGCTTTTTGAACCTGTTCTTTGTTGCTTCCTATCAGGCGGTCGGGCTGGATAGCCGGGTCGTAAATTCGCAGCTTAATGCCCTCGCCGATTAGTGCTTTAGCAACCTTGACATACGGGCTTTCTCGCATATCGTCGGTGCCGGATTTAAAAGCCAGGCCAATCATTCCCACCGTTTGAGGCTGATATTTCAGGATACGCGAGACGAGATTACTGATCTGTGCGTCGTTACTCTGAAGTACGCCTTGAAGCATCGGAATCGGCACAGATTTAAGCGATGCAAGACGTAATACTGCCCGGAGGTCCTTCGACAGGCATGAACCACCAAATGCAAAGCCGGGACGAAGGTATTTGTCACTGATGTTCAGCTTTGTGTCGGCACAAAAGACCTCGGCTATTTTCCGTGTGTCGAGCCCTGCGGATTTGGCAATTGCCGCAACTTCGTTGGCAAAGGTAATTTTCAGAGCGTGAAAAACGTTATCGTAATATTTAACCATTTCGGCCTCACCCAGTGCCAGGCGAAAAACAGGAGCATTGTATTTCTCATAGATACTCAAAAGTGGTTCTGCGGTGCCGGGCTGTGCCTCGCCGACAACGATTTTTGGCGGATTATAGAAGTCGTCAACTGCGGTACCTTCGCGAAGGAATTCCGGATGATAGACTACATGAATATCAATTCCCACCTTCAAGCCAGACTCATTTTGCAGAATAGGGATAACGTGGTTGGTTGTAGTTCCCGGAGGGGCTGTGCTTCGCAGGACAATAAGCGGGCGCTCATTGGAGTTGCGAAGGCTCCGGCCAATCTGTCTAATAACGGCCTGAACCGATGAGAGATTCACGGTGCCGTCCGCTTCAGATGGTGTTCCGACACATATCCAGGCCATGTCGCTATCTGTTAGTGCCTCCGCGGGATTAGTTGTTGCTTTCAGAAGTCCCGTTTTGTGGCCCTGCGCGATTATATCAGCTACATCGGGCTCCTGGATAGGGCAGCGGCCCTGAGCCAGATCATCGACCTTTGCAGCCACGTTATCTACTCCAACGACCTCATGGCCATCACGAACGAGACACACTGCACTAACAACCCCTACATAGCCCATTCCAAATATGGTTATCTTCATATTGTTCAATCCTGACTACGGCCTTTGAGAATTCATCAGATTGTTATAACACTTATATTAACGAAATGTATATACAGGCGATAGAGCATCCCCATTAAGTTGCCTGCCCGATGCGTTATTTAGTAAAAGAAAATTACTATTTGCCATTTTACAGCAGTACACAGTACACAAGACTCACGACGCATTTGTTGCTTAGTCTATAATAGGTTATAATATATATGAGTATTTTTAGATAAAAAGGCGGCGTTCCGGCAGAAGGTTGCCGAGTCATTTATATGGAGTTTTACATTTCTAAAAAAATGTAACATGAAAGTAAACCGATATAGCTTTAGTATTGCTGCTGTAATCCTTGCTGGCCTAATTTGCTCAACCTATGCTGTGCCGACGGAGCAGGTGGGGTCGTCTACCTCTTCCACGGTAGAAGCCGGTCTACCAAAATTAAAGCCCAACATATCACCTTTAGCCAAGGAGAATAAGCCTTTACTATTTAAGAGATTCGTTGCAGCTTTCGACAAGCAATACGCCATGCACATCTCAAAGAACAAGCAGAAAAATCTTGCAGAAGGATACACAGTTTATTTTCTCCGCCAGGAGCTACAGGCCCTCGTCGATATGTGGCGAGCTACCGGCAAAGTAACATATCTTCAGCAGGCAAAGAAACTAATTGTCAAGGCAATTGCTGATGCCAATTCCAATCCAAGGCCGTTAATCTGGCATAATGAGCCGCGTGGAAACTGGCCATGCTTTTTTCTAAAAGACGTCGAAAAACAAACTGGTGGCCATAACCAGATATGCGATTTTCAGGGTGCTGCGGGATTTCTTCTGGTTGCAACAGCGCTGAAAGAAGCCGACCAGGCCGGCTGGCGAGAAATCGCTGATTTTGTTGAAAAGAACATCGTTGAAAAATGGCTTCTTTACAGACCCTCTGTTAGACCCGGGCACCTGAAAGGACCTGACTCTAATAAGTATCTGCTTGTTGTACTGGACCTTGCTCGCGATAAACGTGAGCACTTTGCAATGATTTGCATGGATTTACACAAGTTAGGTTACAACAAATATCCTTACGAAAAATGGGCTAAATTCTTAACGAGACTTTACATTGGCGAACGCCCGAGCCTTGATGCCGATGCACCCGACAGTGACAAATTGGGCCGGCTAAAACCAGAAGACTGGGGGGTATTGCCACGTAAGTCAAGCGGCGGCTACGTCTGGCACTTTATCCCTGATTGGAAACAGAAACAGAAAATAGCGGTACTGGACACCGCACACGCCAATCGTACCGTCTGGCTCGCTACAAGAGCCTACTGCGAAGGCCTTGTCGATAAAGCCATCGTCGACGGTTTCGCCAATACGTTGAAAAAACAAATCTGGAAACCGCAAAAAAGTCCTTTCTACTTTGCTAATTTTATTGATGGCAATGATGCACCCTATAATGACTCCAAATATGGCGAGTTGCCACCCGGATTTAAAGGCCATGTCTGGTTCGGCTGGCACCGCCTTGCTGCGTATGACGACGACTTAAGAGAGCTTTTTCTTTCTCTTGCTTATGACCTGACCAAAGGCGGGCCAAACATGCCTGCATCTCAGAACAAGACAATGGCAAATGCACCACTTTGTTTTTATGCGTGGGGTGCACGGTTGTTGGCAGCTAATGGTAAACCGCAAGTTTTTCCCTGAGAATTAGCAGGGCTCAGGATTTGTGGTCCATTACCGATTCCCGATCCTTGACCCCAGATCCCTGACCCCTGTTCCCTGTTTCCTGTTCCCTGAATGTTTCACTAAGCCGTCTTGCCCGGCTTGTCTGGGCTCAGTGCTTGCTGATAGGCCAAGACAGTCTGTCGGGCTATTTTTCCCCAACTGTATTGCTCGGCTACGGCCTTACGGGCATTTCGAGACATATTTGTATAGTTGTCGTTTGTGAAACACTTTGCAACGGCTTCTGCGATAGCGTTCGGATCCTCCGGCGCAATGACATAACCTGTTTTTCCATCATCGGTCATTTCACCCAGCCCGCCGACATTTGTTGAGATCACCGGTATTCCCGCAGCGTATGCCATTGCGGTGTTGCCGCTCTGTGAGGCGCTAACGTACGGCTGAACCAGGACATTGGTAACAGCCAGATACGCCTTCAAATCCTCGACCGGCAAGAAACGTATGTCTGTCCAGAGCTCGTCCGGCTTACAGTTCTCTGCGAGCTTACGCTTTAGATTTTTTTCGTCGCCTATCAAGACGGAGCCGGCAACCAAGAAGAAAGACTCCGGCAGTCGCTGTTTAATCAGTGGCATTGCTTCGATGAAGTAATCCAAGCCTTTGTAGGGTCTGATATTGCCGAGAAAAGCAATTATCTTTTTGTCGTCAGCTTTGTCGCGAACCTTTTTTGCAAGGGCCTTATTAAAGCCATACTGCGAAAACAACGCGTCGAAATCGCCGTGAGGTATGACCGATATCTTCACCGGTGGAATTCCAAACCGACTTACTATCTGATCACGAGTATAATTGGCCAGGCCTATAATATGATCAACAGTATGATATATGCGGGCGTATTTCTTAATATGCTTCGGCTTTAGCTCATGGGGAAAGGGGTTGTGAGCCGTATAGACGACTCTGCAGCCAACAAGATGCAACAGCTTTATCAATCCCCAATCAAAACTCGGCCAAACAATCCACATAAAGTGGACCAATTTAATACGCTTTAACAATATGTATATAAACAGAATCAATACATCCAACGGATATTCTATAGCTCTAAGCAAACGACGTAGTGGTCGGAACTGAGTTAGCCTGTTTACAAATCGCGCCAGGTAGAAAAAGCATCGGAACACTTTTACACCAGGCACATCCGGAATATATTCGTGTGCGAACTCCGTTGTCGCAAATACCATTTTTTGGCCCTGTTTTACTAACGCGTCCAGAAAACAGTAGTCGTAGTTAGGCGAAAATTGACAGGCATCTATCACCAGGCATGTTTGCTCTCCGCAAGGAGTCCCTATGACTACGGAGCTATTGGTTTGCATATTTGCTTTTGCTTTCTTCTATAATTTGCTGTAGGTAGTCCAAAATCCGACGGGCATTTTGCTCGATGTCAAAGTCCTGTTCCGCTCTTTTTCTTGCCGCCTTTTGCATACGCTTACGCAGTTTGCTGTCATTGACTACTTTCATTATTGTATCTGCAAAGGCACCAACGTTTTTGGGTGGTACGAGTATCGCCCCTTCACAATCCCCGATTGCAGCGGGTAGCCCGCCAACGGCAGTAGCAATAACGGGAACTCCGCAGGCCATCGTCTCCATGACAACATTTGGCATACCTTCGGTATGAGTAGCGAGCACAAAAAGGTCGCTAACTTGCATCCATTTGCTCATTTGCTCCGGTTCGACTTCGCCGACCATTCGGATGGAGTCTTCAATATTTTTCCCCCTGATTAGTGCTTTCAGTGCCGATTCTTCCGGGCCTGAACCGCACATAACAAGCATCACATCTAAGCCTTTTCTGCGTATTTTTGAGAATGCTTCAATCAGTTCGTATATACCCTTACGCTTGGTTAGATAGCCTGCATACAGCGCTATGAGCTTATCTGCCGGCAGGTCTAATTCTTTCCTTAAGGCCGATTTTTTTGAAATTGGAAAGAATTCCTGCAAGTCGATCACACCATAGACGCACAATGGGCGTTTTCCTGTTATTGCACGTAGTCCATCGGCTACGGCATGGCCACAAGCCAACGTCCCATCGAGCGCCTGAGCGGTTCTTACAAAGTGTCGATACATCATATTGCTGGTATGTGCAGTGACATTAACATCCACGCCTATAGCCAGACATGCAGCAGGGATTTTTGTATATCGTGCTAATCGTGCTGCTGCGTCACCATCAGGGAAAAGGTCTGTGGCATAGATGACATCGAATCTTCTTTCTTTATGTAGCTGAAGGACCTTTTCTTTCATTGCTCGGAAAGCAAACAAACCAGAGAAGCGGTTATACCAGTTGCCAGGAGGCCTGAGGTAAGGGACACTAATTGCATCTAATCCATCAAAGTGACATAGCGGGACTT
>Ga0315544_1001634_pt1 | contig 17034 bp, 18 predicted proteins | sample SalMarSW160130MG_2_FD_202543 | JGI IMG/M metagenome (GOLD analysis project Ga0315544, IMG submission 202543) | Salt marsh sediment microbial communities from the Plum Island Ecosystem LTER, Massachusetts, United States - Salt Marsh Sediment SW1601-130 ... | reverse complement strand
TTCCGCTCCCAATTATTGCCAGGGTATTACCTGAATTATGATTGTTATCCTTAACGAGTATTTTTTTTGCCAGATGAGTAATAGTCCAGAATAAAAACAATATAGTAAATGCACTGGCCAGGGCAGATATAGAATTGATCATCATCGCAACTTTTTCAACATTGTTCCCGGCAAACAAGGAAAACAATCTGCCCACCAACATAAAAAGCGGAGCTCCGGGAGGATGTCCTACCTCTAATTTGTAGGCTGAAGCTATAAATTCACCGCAATCCCACAGACTTGTAGTAGGTTCAATTGTTGACAGGTACACTACCGCTGCAATTAAAAATACAATCCAACCTGTTAGATTATTGAGAAGTCTATAATTTTTCATACGATTAAAATTTTTAATTACTTAATATTAAATTAATTAAAAATTTGAGAACGTATGTAACCACTCGCTACGCTCGTTCTCGCATAAAAAATTTAAATCATGCCTGTTTTTGAAAATATGATTTAAATTTTTCATGCTCGGTTCATAATCTTAAATAAATTAAATTATGAGAATAATAAAAATTTTGATAAATATAAAGGAAATTACGGCTAAATTTTTGATATTCTTATAAAAAAATAGCGCTGTAATTTCTTGCAGCGCTATTTAAAGGAAGTTAATTTTTAAATTAAAACCATCCGAATTTAAATGCCAGGAAAACTCCCGGACTCATGAAATCAGATTCCGAATAATTTTCATCATCAACAAATGAAACAAATCGATAATTACCTCCGGCGCTAATTTTGAAGTATTTTGTAATATTCATTTCCAATTCTAAAGTTGGGATAATTACAAATACATTATCACCCTTGTCAAGAGGGCCGCCGGAAGGCAGTCGTTCAGAAATTTTACCCCATCCCAGTTGCATATGAAATGAAGGGTGAATTAACCTCTTTGATAAAAAATTGTAACCAAGCCAAAATCCTCCGTGCCCAAAACCGAGTTCGTTTGGAGTACCTTGAAATTCAATACTATTGGTAAGTCCGATTCCGTAACCGCCAAAAAAGAAATCATTGATTAATATTCCGCCTCCTCCTCCCATGAGGTGGGCAAATTTGTCGTCTATTAAACTGAAGTTCATGAACGGGCCCCCAAATCCTGAAATCTTTATTTGTCCTTCGCCGAAAAGAGTCCGAATTTCAGTCTCTTCCTGGGCTTTTAATCCGAGCAGAAAGTAAATTCCCAAAAATATTAAGAATATCTTTTTCATGATTTATAAATTTAAGGTAAACACAAGTATATTATATTTTTTATAAGATCTCAACTATATAGAAGAAATATTTTAGATTTATTTAAAGGACAAAATAAAAACTATGAGGTTGCATTAACGGAGTTGGAAATTTACAAAATCAACATTGCATCACCGTATGTGCCAAAGCGGTATTTTTCCTTTATTGCAGTTTTATAGGCTTCAAAAAGAAATTCGTAACCTGCAAAAGCAGAAACCATCATTAATAATGTTGACAGGGGCAGGTGAAAGTTGGAAACTATACAAGTAGGAACATTAAATTCGTAAGGAGGGAAAATAAATTTATTTGTCCACCCATCAAAAGGTTTTAAGTAGCCGGTTGTTGAAACTGAACTTTCAAGGGTCCTCATTACCGTCGTACCTACAGCACAAATTTGTTTTTTTGCATCTTTTGCTTTATTTACTATTTCTGATGCTTCATCAGTAATCATGATCTGCTCGGAATCCATTTTATGCTTGGTAAGATCTTCAACGTCAACGGTTCTGAAATTCCCCAGTCCGACATGAAGTGTTATTTCAGCAAAATGGATACCTTTTATTTCCAGTCTTTTCAATAATTCTCTGCTAAAATGCAGTCCTGCAACCGGTGCGGCAACAGCACCCTCATGTTTTGCAAATATTGTCTGATATCTTTCTTTATCTTCAGGCTGGACTTCTCTTTTAATAAATTTGGGAAGTGGTGTTTCACCAAGTTTATATAATGTCTTCTTAAATTCGTCGTATTCCCCGTCAAACAGGAAACGAAGAGTTCTTCCACGTGATGTAGTATTATCAATTACTTCTGCCACTAATATATCATCTTCTCCAAAATAAAGTTTGTTTCCGATTCTTATTTTTCTTGCCGGGTCAACCAGCACGTCCCACAAGCGTTGTTCTTTACTGAGCTCTCTGAGTAAAAAAACTTCAATTTCTGCTCCTGTTTTTTCTTTGTTCCCATACAATCTTGCTGGAAATACTTTGGTGTTATTAAATACCATCACATCATCTTCATTGAAGTATTCAATTATCTCATGAAAGATCCGGTGTTCAATATTTTTAGAGCTTCGGTGCAGGACCATTAATCTTGATTCATCCCTGTTTTTTGTCGGATATTTTGCTATAAGCTCCTCTGGCAGATGGTATTTATACTGAGAAAGTTTCATAATTTAGTATTAATTATTTATTAGCTTTAGGAATAAGCCCCCCCTTATACGAAAAAAATGCAAATTTGTTACAAAAATTTTAATTGTCTTTCAAAATCTTCAATCGAAATAGCTTTATTAAGCCTGAAGTCCCCTATAGCCGTCCTTACAAGCTTAATTAAATGAGCCCCGCAATTCAGGCTATTCCCCATATCACGAACTAATGAACGTATATATGTTCCTTTACTGCATTTCACTTTAATTTCTAAAAGCGGAAGATCGAATTTTATAATTTCTATTTTGTCAATAAAGATTCTGCTTGGTTTAAGACTAATTTTTTTACCCTTCCTAGCATATTTATATGCTCTGATTCCATTTATAAACTTGGCAGAAAAATCTGGCGGTATTTGATATAATTCACCAGTATATTCTTTAAGAGTTTTATTAATCAGTGACTCATTAACATGGTCGACAGAATAGTATTTGTCAATTTCAGTTTCCAAATCAAAAGATGGAGTTGTTGCCCCTAATTTTAAAGTTGCTATATATTCCTTATGATATTCCTGGTACTCTAATATCTTTTTAGTCAGTTTTCCTGTACATATTATCATTAATCCTGTAGCCAACGGGTCCAGTGTGCCTGCATGACCGACTTTAATACCTGATTGTTTGTATTTTATTGCTATGGTTTTTCTGATTTTTTTTACTACATCAAATGATGTCCAGTTTAAAGGTTTATTTATAAGTATAAGTTCACCTTTAATAAAATCCATCATACAATTTTTAATTCAAGTCCCAAAGCATATAGTATAATAATAATGAGGCCTACTACAATTCTGTAATAGCCAAAGATTTTAAAACCATGTGTTGCAAGATATGTGACAAAGGATTTAATTGCAACCATAGCTACAATAAATGCTATGATATTTCCTAAAATTAATATTCCCAGATTTTCACCTGTAATATGATTATGGTTTTTATAAAGTTTGTAGACTGATGCAGCAAACATTGTAGGGACAGCCAGAAAAAACGAAAATTCGGCAGCGTCTTTTCGTGTAAGTTTTTGTGTCAGGCCGCCTATAATTGTTGCCGCAGACCGGGAAACTCCGGGAATCATGGCAATTATCTGAAAACATCCAATTTTAAAAGCCTTTATGTAGGTGATTTCCTGGTTTTTAGCCGGGTTTTTAAACCAGTTGTCAACAAAAATAAGTACTATGCCCCCCACTACCAATGATATTGCTACAATTATTACATTGTTAAGCAGGATATCAATATAATTACCAAAAATAAAGCCAGCAATTGCGGCAGGTATAAAAGCCACGAACAATTTATAATAAAATATTAAAGATTTTATGAACCTTTTCCAATACAATACAATTACCGATAATATAGCTCCAAATTGAATATTAATAATAAATGTGTTGACAAAATCAGTGCTTTGAATGCCCAACAGCTTCTCGGTAATAATCATATGCCCGGTTGAAGATATTGGCAGGAACTCAGTTATCCCCTCAACAATAGAAATAATAATAGCTTTAATCCAATCCATAGATTTTTAAATAATAACATTAAATATTTAAGGAGAAATTTACTTAGCTTTCTTCGGCTTCTTCATGATAGCCCAAATCTCAAATAGATATCCAAATAAAACAATTATGGGAGCTATTGTTATTCTTCTTATACTAAATATTTCATCTTCATTGAAGACATTTGGATCATTTGATTTCCCTCCAATCATAAGAATAAAACCTGTAATAATGATGATAAATCCTATAATCAGCAATATATAATTGTCTTTCCCGAGGGCATAATTAGAGGAGGCGTTATCATTTGTTTTCTTAGCCATAATTTAGAATTTACATATAAAGATAATCAGTTTTAATATTTAAGTATCTGTTAACAGCAAAATATGTTGATATCCAACTAATCGCAATGCCGATTATTAATACAATTATAAATAAAATACTAAGTAATTTAAAATCCTGAAAATTGATAATACTTTCCATCTCATTCTGAATAAGATAAATCATACCGGTTAACATAGCGATTGCAATAAGTGCTCCAAACGAGCCGTGCAAAGCACTTTTGTATAAGAAGGGCCTGCGAATAAAACTGTTATTAGCACCAACTATTTGCATAGTTCTTATAATAAATCTTTTTGAATATATTGACAGACGGATAGTATTATTTATTAATGTCACTGCAACGAGAAATAATAATCCGCTTATAATTAAAATAAATATGCTAATCTTTCTAAGGTTCTTATTTACCAAATGTATAAGTGATTCCTGATAATATACTTCATCAATCTGAGAAAATTTTCTGAGATCTTTCTTAATAATCGTTATACTGTCTGAATTTGCATATTCAGCATAAAGACGGACATCGATAGAGGGTATTAATGGATTAAATCCTAAAAAATCAATGAATTTTTCTCCCAATTCTTTCTGAAATTCAACAGCAGCCTGTTCTTTTGTAATATATTCAGTTTCTTTTACGTAATGCTTTAAATCCAGATTTTTTTGTATTCTCAAAATATCTACTTCTCTGATATTATCCTTTAGATAAACCGTGAACTTCAAATTCTCTTTCACATAGTCAGAAATCTTTTTTGTATTTAACAATAACAAGCCAATTAATCCAAGCAAAAACAAAACCAGGGATATGCTCACTATAGAGGTTATGTAGGAGCTTCTTAAACGGCGTTTAGTAATTCTGTTATCTACCTTTTGCATTTAATAATTATTCAACAATATCTATCCATCCGAATTTATCTGCTGAATCGCCATTTTGCATAGCTGTAAGCTTATGGTAAAGTTCGCTTGAAACAGGGCCGGGCTTACCGTCTTTACAATATTCGTAGACTTTGTTATTTGCCGGATCGTATATTTTTTTGATAGGTGTAATTACAGCTGCAGTCCCGCAAGCTCCAACCTCATCAAATGTTGGAAGCTCTGCTACTTCAACAGGCCTGCGTTCAACTGTCATTCCCATATCTTTAGCCATATCCATAAGACTCATATTAGTAATCGAAGGTAAAATAGATTTTGACTCGGGAGTTACATATTTATTTTTTTTAATACCAAAAAAATTAGCCGGGCCTGCTTCATCTACATACTTTTTTTCTTTTGCGTCAAGATACAATGCAGTAGCAAAACCCAGATTATGGGCAATTTCAAGCGAAGTCAGGCTTGCAGCATAATTTCCTCCTACCTTGATAGCCCCTGTTCCCAATGGTGCTGCCCTGTCAAAATCGCGGCATATCATAATGTCAACAGGCTCAAAGCCGTCTTTAAAATAGGGACCTACAGGAGTCACAAAAACCAGGAACAAATATTCTTTAGCAGGTTTTACTCCAACCTCTGCTCCTGTACCTATTAACAAAGGCCTTACATATAATGATGCCCCATATCCGTATGGAGGGACAAATTTTTTATTTAATATTATCGCTTTAAAAATAGCCTCTTTAAACAATTCATAAGGAACTACAGCTAACTTAATCCCCACTGCTGTATCTCTCATTCGTTTTGCGTTATCTTTCCACCGAAATATCCTTATTTTCCTGTCTTTACCCATGAATGCTTTCATGCCTTCAAATGCTTCCTGTCCATAATGCAGACATGTAGCGGCAATATGTATATTTAAATATTCTGAATCAGATACCTCAATTTTACCCCATTGCCCATTTGTGAAATAACAGCGAATATTATAATCAGTCTTTATGTAGCCAAAAGGCAAATTTTTCCAGTCTGTAAATTCCATATTTATATATGTATTTGGTAAATTGTACTTTCCCCTCAAAGATAAATAATTGCACATATCCAGGCAATTATGTATCATAAAAATATAATAGTATAAAATTTATAGTAAATTAGCAAAAAGTTAAATTAATAATTACGGTTTTTGTTATCTTGCTAAGAATAAATTACTATTTTTAATTTCATTGTTAATTATCATTGGTTAATATAATTGTTTTTAAATTAATTTTTTATAAATTTTGAACAATTTATAAATTCATACATAGTTATATAAAAAAATTATACATATGGAAGAGCATTCTAATTTGGTCTTAGTAACCTGGGATTTTACAGATAAATCTGTATTTGCATTGGAACATGCTATTAATATAGCCAAAGTTATTAATCATGATATAGCTTTGGTTAACATAGTAAAAAAGGAATCTGAAGTTGCTGATACTGAAAAAAGTATAGCAGAGGCAATACGGGAAAAATTTGAAAATGTAAGCATTAAAGCTAAAATTATTGTTAGAGCAGGTACTATTTTTACTACCATAGCTGAACTCGCAGCTGAAATAAATGCCCGGATGGTTGTTATGGGGACGCATGGAATCAGAGGAATGCAAAAAGTATTGGGTAGCTGGGCATTAAAAGTTATAGCAGGTTCCAAATCCCCATTTATAGTTGTTCAGGATTCGCCTAAAAGAGATACATTGAGAAATGTTGTGTTACCAGTTACTTTTAAAAAAGAGAACAAAGAATGCGTAAACTGGGCAAATTATTTTGCTAAAAAATATGGCACAAAATTTTATATTATCAAAGCTAAAAATACGGATCAGAGTTTTATTAAAGGAGTGGATTCTAATATTTATTTTATTAATAAGTTCTTTGATTCGAAGAATATAAGATATGACATACAAACAGTATCTGTCGCAGGGGATTTTGCAAAAGAAACAGTAGCTTATGCCAAGGAGATTAAAGCTGATGCAATACTTGTTATGACTACAAGAGATATTGGATTTACTGATTATGTGCTTGGAGCACAGGAACAATATATTATTGCTAATACTGAAAAAATTCCGGTCATTTGTATAAATCCAAGGCCAATAAAGTTAGGAGGGAGTTTTAGCGCCTCCGGAGCATAAAAATACTTTTCTTTTATAAATATTATTCAACTTTTATTATTTAACTTTTTTTGAAATAAGGATTTTATTCTTGTTTAATAATTATTATTGATGAAACGAAAATTAGTTTTTGCTACAAATAATCAGCATAAACTAAATGAAATTAAAAACATTTTAAATGACAGATACGACCTGGTAAGTCTGAAAGATTTGAATATTAATGAAGATATCCCTGAAGACTACAATTCTATCGAAGAAAACGCCGCAAGGAAAGCTCTTTTTGTCTATAACAAATATAAAATTGATTGTTTTGCAGATGATACGGGCCTGGAAATAGAGGCATTAAATGGAGAGCCAGGAGTATATTCAGCAAGATATGCCGGGGATCAATGCAATTTTGAAAATAATATAAAGAAAGTATTACGAAAGTTGCTAGGTGTTAAAAACAGAAAAGCACGATTCAGGACTGTAATATCTCTTGTTGAAAATGGCCATATTGTTAATTTTGAAGGTAGCATAAATGGTAAAATTATTTATCAAAAGAGAGGGATTCATGGATTTGGATACGATCCAATTTTTCAGCCAGATGGATATAAACAGACCTTTGCTGAAATGACAATGGATGAAAAGAATAAAATTTCACACAGGGCTAAAGCAATAGAGAAGCTTGTAAGTTATCTTTATAGAAAAAATGAAATTTAAATTAATTTTTACATTTTGATATAATATACTACAAGGAATCAGCGTATATATAATTTCTTGATTAAAGCTATATTATCTGTTATGAAATTTCTTTATTTTAAGTTATTGTGTTTTTTTTACCTGCTTATTATTAATAGTGCAATAGCACAAATACCAAAAGGATCCTGGCGTGACCATCTGCCTTATACCAATGCATTGCAGGTTGCTGAAGTTGGAAACAAGATATTTTGTTCCACTGACGGAGGATTGTTTTCGATTAATAAAGGGGACAATAGTATTCAGAAATATTCAAAAGTAACAGGACTATCTGATATAGATATAAGTGCAATTAGTTATTCGGAAAATACTAATACTATTGTAATAGCATATATAAATGGTAATATTGATTTAATAAGAAACGATTCAATTATTAATATCCCGGATATTAAAAGAAAATTAATAACCGGCGATAAACAAATATATAAAATTCTGTTTATTGAGGATATAGCCTATCTGGCAACAGGATTTGGTGTTGTGGCCGTTGATGTCAAAAAGAAGGAGATAAAAGATACATATCAATTCGGGGAATCCGGAGGTCAAATTAAAGTAAATGACCTTACTTTTGATGGAAATAATATATTTGCTGCAACAGATCAGGGAATATATAAGGCAGATATTAATAGTCCGAACCTTGTTGATTATAATTACTGGACAAGAATTACCAATGTTCCTGTACCTGATTTTAAATATTCTTTTATAACATATTTTAGCGATATGTTACTTGCATCCTATAGAAATCCGGTTACCAATTATGATGATATTATTGTTATAAGGGACGATTCGTGGGACAACTGGGAAAATGAAGACCAAGACTACAGCAATATTAGTAATCACAACAACATATTAATTATTGTCTCTCTCTATTCAGTCAGGGCTTATGATTCACAGTTTAATCTTATCCATCAGGCGGGAATTTACCGAACAGTACATGCAATAGTTGATAGAGATAATATAATGTGGATAGCAGATTATAGAGGAGGATTAATAAAATTTCAGTCAGGCAGCATGGAAAAAATTGCTCCAAATGGACCTGCATATAAAGATGTAGGCAGTATTACCTATGAATCAGGTTACTTATGGGTGGGCGGCGGTAATGAAGCAACACAATATGAGGGTAAGGGAGCATATTCCTTTATAGATGAAAAATGGGAGAACTATAATAAATATTTAAACCCGGAATTAGAGGTATTTTATAATATCAGCGAGGTAGCAATTGATCCTTCCAATCCGGAACATGTTTACGGAGGATCATATGGATATGGTGTTGTTGAATTTAATAATGGACAGGTTAAGGAAGTTTATGACGAGACAAATTCTATTTTAACGCCTGTAGAAGGTTATGGCCACGGGTATATAAGAGTAAAGGGTATGGACCATGACGATGATAACAATCTCTGGATTGCTGTTAGCATAGTAGAAAATCCGGTATTTGTTATAAGATCAGATGGAAAATGGGAAAATCTGGGGTTTGATAGTGATATTTTTGGAATTAATGTAAGAATAGAGGGGATATTAGCTACTTCATTAAACCAGGTATGGCTGCTGCTGAAAAATGATGGCATTTTTGTTTTCAGAGAAAACAGTAATGGTACAATGAGTGAACGTTTTTTTTCAGTTAAAAATCAGGACGGGGAATTAATTGACCGGGTATTTTCGATAGCTGAAGATTTGGATGGGAATATATGGGTCGGCACAAATGAAGGGCCTGTTGTATTTTATAATCCTGCCAATATATTCGAAGAACAGAGTATTATTGGATATCAGATACAGATTCCCAGGAATGACGGCACTAATCTGGCAGATTTGCTACTGGAAAATGAGATAATAAATACTATCGCTATTGATGGAGCTAATCGCAAGTGGTTTGGGACTGAAAGTTCCGGAGTTTTTCTGATGTCAGAAGACGGCAAAGAAGAAATTCATAGTTTCAATGAAGAAAATAGTCCGTTGTTTTCTAACAAAGTTGTTAGTATTGCAATAAACCAGGATAATGGCGAGGTTTTTATAGGAACTGACAAGGGCGTTTTATCTTTTATGGGTCAGGCAGTTGCAGGGAATGAAGATTTTAATAATGTTTATGTTTATCCAAATCCTGTAAGGGAAAATTATGAGGGTGATATTACAATCACAGGTCTGGTTACCGATGCTAATGTAAAAATTACAGATGTTAGCGGAAACATAGTCTATGAAACCACAGCACTGGGAGGTCAGGCAATATGGGATGGCAGGAATTTTTCAGGAGATAGAGTGCATACAGGAATATATCTTGTATTTTGCACAAATGATGACGGGAGTAAAACCTATGTTACCAAACTCCTGTTTATTCATTAGTTCATTATTGTATTCTTATGTATTGACTTCACCTTCTTTAAATGCTACACAAAACCAAAGGTATAGTACTTCATTATATTAAGTATGGCGATACCAGTATAATAGCATATATATATACAGAGATATTTGGAAGACAGGCTTATATTGTTAACGGTGTAAGAAAGAAAAGTTCGAAAATCAGGTTAAATCAGTTTCAGCCTCTTTCTATACTCGAACTCGATGTATACTACAAACCTAACAGGGATATACAAAGAATAAAAGACCTGAAGAATTCTCTGCTGTTAAAAACTGTTCATGATAATATCGTAAAGAGCTCAATAGCGTTATTTATTGCTGAAATTATGTACAAAACATTAAGGGAGGTTGAACCTAATAAGCCTTTATTTGATTTTATATATAATTCAATTCACATTCTGGATATAAAAGATAAGGGTATTGAAAATTATCATCTTGTATTTCTTTTGCTTTTATCAAAATATTTAGGAATATCTCCGGTCGATGGGAATCAAAAAAGCATAGAATTTACTGTAACTAAACACCCAACATTAATAAAAAACGTTAAGGGCTTTTCATTTATACTTACAGCGGAAGAGAAGGGGGCAATGACCCAACTGCACGAATATTCATTTAAAAACCTCGAAAAAATTAAAATAGATAATAATACAAGAAGCAGCCTGCTGGAGAAATTTATTGAATACTATAAGCTTCATCTTGAAGGGATAGGGACAATTAAGTCACTGGCTGTGTTGAAGGAAGTGTTTAGTTAAAAAGCTGTCCGACCAGGATTCGAACCTGGACAGGCAGAACCAAAATCTGCAGTGCTACCTTTACACCATCGGACAATTTAGCTGTGAAAAAGTCGTGCAAATTTATAAAAAATAAAATTACAGGAAATTTAAATAAGGATTATTCGGATTAATTTTTGTATAATTTAAGTCCTTTCTCTGTCATAATCCAGCTTTTACCGGTCATATCACCTTCCCAGTAATAATCAAGATTATCGACATCTCCAAGAATGTCTTCCATGCCTTCAGATATGTAAATAATCTGGTCTTCAGGTATTTTCAATATCAGCTCCACTTTAGGAAATCTCCATTTGTATTCTTTATCAACTGTATAAAATTGATCAAAATAAAATATAGAGTCGTTCTGTTCCCATTTGTATTCAACTTTATCCAGGTAATTGTCAGCATTTTCCATGCTTACATTTCTGGCATATTTTTTTATTGTTAACTGAGGTTTGTCTTCATACCCTTTAATAATGTCAAGTTCAGGTTTCCCAAGTATTTTTTCATTTGATTTGTTATAATATATATCAAAATCAAATATTGAGTATACAGTAATACCCTGATATAGATCATATTCTTCCTTAATATCAAGATATATCGTTTTATAATTGTTGTCTTTGATAGTATATGTAGAAGAACCTGAAGCTTCCAGGGCATAGTTTTCACCTTCAATAAACACTAATGTAATAAAAAGTATCAGAGCGAGAATCCATGCGGTCAACGCTGTGGCACCTAGAATCCTGTTTTTTGCTTTTATATTGAAAATCAGTTTTATTCCTCCATAGATTAAGGCCAGCAATGGTACAAGAACCAGAATAATAATGCAGATTGTCATTAAATTAAAATTAGCAGGATCGATGAAAATTTCTGATAAATCTGGCAAATTTATTTCCGGCCAGTGTATTGAATCAAACAGATTAAATCTGGTAAAAATGGTAATTCCAATGCCTGCAATAAGGGCAATCCCGGCTATAATAAATGCAATGCCTATTATATATATAATGAGTTTCAGCAAAGCTTTAAATAACAATCCTATACCAGTCAGAATATCATTAAATACTTCCTGTGTTTTTTTAAATTTTCCCGAGTCTTTCATTTTATGAATATTTCTTTTTACTTTTTGATATTCATCACTGATTGATTTTTCAATATTCTGAATTGTAACCGGTTCACCCTTCATCTGAAGTTTTTGAGCCGTTGTTTTAGCCTTGGGAACAATAACCCATAAGATGAAGTAAAGAATTACACCAAATCCGTTTGCGAATACCAGTGCAACGAACAATAATCTTGGCCACAAAGGATCAATATTAAAATAAGCACCTAAACCTGCTGCTACTCCACCCAGGTAAGAGTTGTCTGGATCACGGTACAGACGCCTGTTTTCTTTCCGTTTGTATGTTGTTTCCTTTTCTTCTTCTTCTTTGAATTCATCTTTTTCCTCCACAAATTCAAAATCTTCAATCCTACCCAGGATCTTTATTACTTCATGAACATCGTATAAAGAAATGACTTGTTTATTATTTGTTAATCTGCTTTCAAAAAGTTCAGTCATCCTTTGTTCAATGTCCTCAATGATTTCGTTTCCTGCTTCTTTTTCTTTTTCAAAATGGGCTTTTAATGATTCGAGATATTCATTTAATACCTGATAGGCATCTTCATCAATATGAAAGTACCTTCCTCCGATATTTATTTGTACAGCCTTTTTCATCATTTAACAAGATTTTTATTTATTATTTATTGAATTTACAGCATCCATCAGCTCACTCCAGGATGAGCTAAGTTCTTTGAGAAATTCTTTTCCCTTATCAGTAAGAGCATAATATTTTCGTGGCGGGCCCTGTGGTGATTCTTCCCATCGGTAACTTAACAGCCCTGCATTTTTTTGTCTTGACAGAAGCGGATAAAGAGTTCCTTCTACTACTATTAGTTCTGATTCTTTTAATTTTTTTATGATATCAGAGGCATAAGCATCGCCCCTGGATAATATGGAAAGGATACAAAATTCAAGGACTCCCTTTCTCATCTGTGCTTTTGCATTTTCTAAATTCATTTCAGATAGTCTATTAAAATCTTTAAGATTTATCAATTAATAAATTCAACCTGATTCTGCCTAAAAGACTAATCAGGCTTTGGATTTCAGCTTTTTTTCTTGCCTTTAAAGCTGTTTTTTAAATTCTCAAATTCTTCCCTTACAAATCCCCCTATGTTTGATACATTGACATACTCCCCTCTCATTTCGAGCTTCTGGGCCGTTGTTTTAGCTTCAGGAATTATAATCCATAATATCAGATAGATTAGTAATCCGGCTCCAAAACCAAAGAATATTACTATGAATATTATTCTCATTATTATCGGGTCGACTCCCATATATGCACCTAAACCACCACAAACACCACCAAGAATGCGATTATCAGGATCTCTGTATACACGTTTTGTGGAAGTACGGTAATAGGTACTCTTTTTTTCTTTGTCAGGATCACCGAATTCATGAGGTTCTCCCATTATTTTAATAATTTCTTCAATATCCTGAAGTGTTACTACCTGCTTTGTTGGGGTTATTTTCTCTCCTAAAAGCTCGGCTATTCTTGTTTCTATGTCATGCATAATATCATTGACTTCCTTTTCTTCTGAAAAATATGTTTTAATTTTTCCCAGATAATCCTGAAGACAGTAATAGGCATCTTCGTCAATATTAAATACCAGGCCTGCCAGATTAATTGTTAAGGTCTTTTTCATTTCTATGATTTTATAATTTAAATTGCGCTAATATTTATTTATAACTAAATACTTTTAAAGCATTGGCTTGAAAGTGTATTTAAATGTTAAATTTGATTACTATGTATAAACATGATAAATACAATGCAAAGATATATAAAAAAATTAGTACTATGCAAAACATAGTAGTAAAAATTTAAAAAAATATTAATAATAATTCATAAATGCCTATAATTCAAAATAATACAAAAAGCCTATTTTTATATAATTTTATTAATTTTAAAGTCATGTTTAAAATATACAGTAATGGTTTATGAGGGTAATATCATAAAAATGAGGGTTGAATATGATTCTCCGATAAGTTACTATCTGCCGGTTGGAGAAAAAGAAATTTTTATGAACAGCTTGTTAGGGAAGAATGTCTTAATTAAATATCAGGGTAAGATTAATTGTATTAAATGCGGAAGGGAAACAAAGACCTCCTTTGCACAGGGCTATTGTTATCCTTGTTTTATTTCTGCTCCTGAAACTGAGGAGTGTGTAATTCGTCCTGAATTATGCAGGGCACATGAAGGAATTGCACGTGATATGGAATTTGCAAAAGGACATTGTTTAATTGATCATATAGTCTATATTGCCGGTTCAAGTGATATAAAAGTTGGAGTTACAAGGCAAACTCAGGTCCCCACAAGGTGGATTGACCAGGGTGCAAGCTATGCCATAAAACTAGCCAGAACACCTAACAGGTATCTGGCCGGATTGATTGAAGTCTCTTTAAAAGAGATTTTTCAGGATAAAACTAACTGGAGATATATGTTGACCAACAGAATTGCTGAAAATATCAGTCTTGTTGATGAGAAAAGTAAGGCAAAATTTTCAGTACCTGAAGAATTGAAGCAATATATTATTGATGATGATCAGATATTCTCTTTTAACTATCCGGTTAAGGAATATCCGGTAAAGGTGAAAAGTATCAGCCTGGATAAATCATATGAATTTGCAGGAGAATTAGCCGGGATAAAGGGCCAGTATTTAATATTTAAAGGCGGGAATGTTATAAATATCCGAAAACATGGCGGATATTTAGTCCGGATAGAGGCATAGGAATGTACATGGGCAATTGTTTTATCAACTAAAATTATTAGCTTCTTTCAGAAGCATTTACTATAAATAAATTTACATATTTATGAGCAGTGTATTTATTTGGGAACAAGACTATTTCCGGCCTGTAGTATGTATATCTGCAACTTTAATTAGCTTTTTGTTTTATCATTTTATAACTAATTCCGGCAACCTTTATAATAAATTTCACAGTAAGTTCGGTATAATAAAGGCACAGGAATACTGGATCCATTTCAGGCAAATAACCGGATTTATTTTTTTAGGAGGGATTCCCTTTCTGACGGGATTAATAATATTAAGAGAAAAGATATCTGCATATGGCTTAAGTATAGCAGTTGGAAGAGATGTACTTTATTACATTGTCATTTTATCAGTTATCATAATTTCTATTAACTATTTTGCTTCTAAAAGTCCTTTTAATCAGAAAAAGTATCCTTTGATTAAAACTAAAATATGGAGTGTAAAATTACTAATAATAAGTTCCTTAGGCTGGATTATTTATTTACTTGCATATGAATTCTTATTCAGGGGTTTTTTGTTATTTACATGCATTCAGTCTTTTGGGATATGGCCGGCAATTATTATAAATATTATGGTTTATTCACTGGCACATATTCCGCAGGGATTAAATGAAGCTGCAGGAGCTGTTCCTTTCGGACTTATATTATGTTTTATTGCAGTATTATCAGGGACAATATGGCCTGCATTTCTTTTACATGTTATACTTGCAATTTCTAATGAATGGTTTTCAATTCGTAATAATCCTGAAATAACCTTAAGGCTTTCTAGTTCTGATCAAAGCAAAATAATATGAGGGTATTAGTAACGGGATCGACCGGATTTCTTGGTATTAATCTGTGCAATGAACTTATTAAACGCGGATATATTGTTAATGCTTTATATCGTTCTGAAGCAAAGGCGAAATTTCTAAAACATAAGAACATTAATTTATTTAAGGGAGATATTACAGATATTAAAAGTATTGAGAATGCCATTACAGGTTGTGATTATGTTTTTCATATGGCGGCTTATGCGGAGGTATGGTCAAAAAGCCAGGATACTTTTTACAAAATTAATTATATAGGTGCACAGAATGTATTGGATATTGCTGAAAAAGCAGGGGTAAAAAAAATAGTTATGACTTCTACTGCAGGGGTTTTTGGCCCTTCAAATAATGAAATTATTAATGAGAATACCATTAGGAAGGTTAATTATTTTTCTTTGTACGAAAAAACAAAGGCTGAAGCTGAAGAACTGACTTTAAAAAGAGCAGCGAAAGGATTAAATGTCGTTATAGTTAATCCGACACGCATATATGGCCCTGGTTTAATGAGCACAGGCAACAGTGTAACTAAAATTATTAAATTATATATAGAGGGTAAGTTTAGATTTCTTCCTGGTAATGGGAAAAGTATTGGCAACTATGTTTTTGTTGATGATGTTGTTAATGGGCACATTTTAGCATTGGAGAAGGGTGCAGCCGGTGAAAAGTACATTTTGGGGGGAGAAAATATATCCTATATTGATTTTTTTAAAGTTTTATCAGAAATTTCGGGAGAAAAATATATACTTTTTAAGTTTCCCTTATATTTGATGTTGTTTTTATCATTTTTCATGTTATTAATTGCAAAAGGTTTTGGAGTTAAGCCTTTAATAACTCCGGGATGGGTAAGGAAATATAATTATAACTGGGTCTTATCAAGCAATAAAGCCCGTGAGCAGCTTGGCTATAAGATTACACCTTTAAGAAAAGGAATAGCTAAGACACTTGATTTTATAAGGTCAAAAAACCGTTAATGATGAAAAAAAGTACAAAACCTTATACCTTAATTACTGGTGCCAGCAAAGGATTAGGTAAAGAAATAGCACGCGAATTTGCCAGAAGAAGAAATAATTTAATCCTTGTAGCTCTGCCAGGTGAAGATTTGGAAAGTTTTAGCAAACATCTGGAATTAAAGTATCATATTTCAGCTAGTTATTATGAAACAGATCTTACTAAGGAAAATGCACCTCTTGAATTGACATAATGGGTAAAAAATAATTTTTCTGTAAATATTCTGGTTAATAATGCA
>Ga0315544_1001633_pt1 | contig 17040 bp, 19 predicted proteins | sample SalMarSW160130MG_2_FD_202543 | JGI IMG/M metagenome (GOLD analysis project Ga0315544, IMG submission 202543) | Salt marsh sediment microbial communities from the Plum Island Ecosystem LTER, Massachusetts, United States - Salt Marsh Sediment SW1601-130 ... | reverse complement strand
GACCCGTTGCTGATAACCAGGCTGATAGTTATTCTGGGCATCGTTAACCTGATAACCGGGGCGTTAATCTTTTTCTCCTGCCGCTGCCTGTCCGGTTCAGGTCTAGGGAGCAGGTTAATGAAATATAGGGGATATCAGCGATTTTATAAATACCACTGCTATATCTGGAGGGTCTTCTGGCCTTCCGTAATGATACATACCGCTCTGGCCATCATATTCTTCGGCTGGCCGGGCTAGCCATTTAACTTAAGGTAAAAGGAGGCAAGCGATGAATTACTTACCTGATATCTATAAAGATTTCCAGCATCAATTTCCAGAGGTAGCCAGAGTCTATGACGAATTGGCTGGGAAATGCCACGATTGGGGACCGCTTGAAGAAAAGACTAGGCGGCTTGTCAAGCTGGGGGTGGCGATGGGATTGAATTCCGAAGGTGCAGTCAGGTCACATGCCCGCCGGGCGCTGAAGGAGGGTATAACTGCCGATGAACTCCACCATACCGTACTTCTGGCGTTCACCACGACAGGTTTCCCCACGATGATTGCTGCCATGAAATGGGTGAACGAGGTTATCGAAAAATACAAGAAATAGCATAAAGAATGTGGAGGTAATCCATGCCAGTTGATTTCAACTTTATGGTCGGTGGTGAGGCCGGGCAGGGTGTGCAGTCGGTAGGGTTTCTGCTCGCCAAGGTCTTTGCCCGAGGGGGCTATCACGTCTTCGCCGACCAGGACTACGAATCAAGAATCAGAGGCGGCCATAACTTTTTCCGCATCAGAGTTAGCAAAAGCAGGGTAGGTGCCATTACCAGAGACGTGGACATACTGATTGCGCTGAACAGGGACAGCATCGAACTGCACCAGGATGAACTGACTGATGACAGTGTTGTTATTTTCGACGGGGAGAAAATAATGGACATTGGCGATAATGGTAACTTTTTCAGTATGCCCTTGGAGAAGCTGGCTGAGGAAGAGGCTGGTGGCAAGCTCATGACCAATACTGTTGCCCTCGGTGCGGCTCTGGCCCTGGTGGATTACGACCTTGAGATATTAAACCGGGTTCTGGTAGAGCATTTCGGGAAAGGTAAAATTGCCGATAGTAACATTGCGGCAGCGAGAGCCGGCTATGAATATGCCCGGACTGGGTATAAAGGTAAGGTGCGTCGGCTTAGAGCTGTACCCGATGCTGAAAGAATGCTCCTAACTGGCAACGAAGCCATATCCTTGGGTGCCATCGCCGCCGGCTGCAAGTTCATGTCGGCTTACCCGATGACGCCGGCCAGCTCCATTATGGAATACATCGCTGCCAAATCCGAGGAATTCGGCATGGTCATGGTACACACCGAGGATGAGATAGCTGCTATAAACATGGCTATCGGGGCGGGTTATGCCGGGGTCCGGGCGATGACCGCCACCTCGGGTAGCGGCTTCTGTCTCATGGTCGAAGGGCTGGGAATGGCCGGAATCACGGAAACACCCGTAGTTATTATTGACGCCCAGCGTCCGGGACCGGCCGTCGGCCTGCCTACCAGGACCGAGCAGGGGGATCTCCAGTTTGTACTTCACGCTCACCACGGCGACTTTCCCAGGGCCATCCTCGCCCCGGCCACCATCGAGGATGCCTTCTGGGTGACGGTCAGGGCCTTCAACTGGGCGGAAAAGTATCAGTTGCCAGTGATAGTTCTGACCGACCATCACCTGGCAAGTTCCTACGCCACTGTTAACCCGTTTGACCTCTCGCAGGTAACCATCGACCGCGGCCTGCTGTTTTCAGAAAAAGAGCTGGAGCCTGCGGAATACCTGAGACACAGAGTTACCAAGTCTGGCATATCTCCCAGAGCCTTCCCCGGACTTAGCAAGGCGCTGGTGGTTACCGACTGTGATGAGCACGATGAAGAAGGTCATCTCACCGAAGACGCCGGGGAGAGAACAGCGCAGGTAAAGAAAAGGCTGCGCAAGATGTTCGGTTTGAAGCAGGAGATAGCTCAGCCGCAAATTTACGGCCATCAACGTGCTGATACCACGCTAATCGGCTGGGGTAGCACCTACGCGGCTATCCGCGAAGCCGTTGATATCTTGCGCAAGGAGGGCGCCAGCGTCAACCTGCTTCACCTGAACGAGTTATGGCCCTTTCCGGCGGAGGCTGTGGATGACGCCCTCGGCACGGCCCACAACAGCTACGTCATCGAGAGTAATGCCACCGGTCAGCTCGCCCGCCTCATCAAGGCGGAAACAGGAAAAGATGTCAGCGGCAAGATTCTGAAATTTGACGGGAGACCTTTTACTCCGGCTTACATTGTCGAAGCAGTGAGAAAGGAGGGGTGTTAACAATGGTCACACTGTCTGATTATGCCGGTCTGCAACCGGCCTGGTGCCCGGGCTGCGGCAACTTCGGCATTCTGAAGGCGCTGAATAAAGCCCTGGTAGAGCTGGAGATTGAGCCTCACCAGTTATTGCTGGTCTCCGGTATCGGCCAGTCCGGCAAGCTGCCTCATTATAGCCGGGGTAACGTCTTCAACTCTCTCCACGGTCGTCCGGTGTCACCGGCTATCGGCGCCAAGGTAGCCAATCCCGAACTGGTGGTCATCGCCGTCAGCGGTGACGGGGATGGTTACGGTGAGGGAGGCAATCACTTTATACATGCCGCCCGGCGCAACCACAATATTACCTATCTGGTACACAACAACCAGGTCTACGGGTTGACCAAGGGGCAGGCATCCCCCACCAGTGATGCCGGTTTTGTCACCAAGACGACGCCTTACGGCGCAGCTAACCCCGTGAATCCCATCTCCCTGGCTATCGTCAGTGGCGCCAGCTTCGTGGCGAGGGGTTTTGCCGGGGACGCCGAGCACCTGGCCGGATTGATTAAAAAAGGTATCGCCCATAAGGGATTCTCCCTGATTGATATCTTACAGCCCTGCGTTTCGTTTAACCACAAAAATACCTTCCAGTGGTACCGCGAAAGGGTTTATAAACTGGATGATACCAGAGGCTATACTCCCGGCGATAAGAAGGCCGCGCTGGAAAAAGCACTTGAATGGGGAGAAAAAATACCCATAGGAGTTATTTATGAAGAAGACTTGCCGGTTTACGAAGACCAGCTACCGACGCTCCGCCGGGGCTCGCTGGTAACCCAGAAAATCGACCCTAAACGTGCCGAGGAACTCTTTGCTGAGTTCCTGTAATCATAATACAACGTGAATAGAAAGGAGCCGAAATGATAACCGAGCTTACCAAAGGAGTGTACTGGGTGGGAGTCGTAGACTGGGCGCTGACGCATTTTCACGGCCATGAGCTGAGCACCCACCGGGGGTCTTCCTACAATGCCTACCTCATCACCGACGAGAAGACCGTGCTGGTGGATACGGTGTGGGGGCCTTTCCAGGAGCAGCTTATCGAGAATATCCGTGAGATTATTGACCCGTCCAAGATTGACATCGTGGTCGCCAACCACGCCGAGTCCGACCACTCCGGCGCCCTCCCGGCGGTGATGCGCCATGCCCCCAAGGCCAAGGTCATTGTCTCCAAGAGGGGTCTGGAGAGCGTGGAGGGGCACTACCACCAGCCCTGGGACTTCCAAGCCGTTCAGACCGGGGACAGGGTCAGCATCGGCCGGAGAGAGTTGGTCTTCGTCGAGGCGCCCATGCTCCACTGGCCGGACAGCATGTTCACCTACCTGACCGGAGATAACATCCTCATACCTAATGACGCCTTCGGCCAGCACTATGCCCATGCCTTTCGTTTTAATGACGAGGTAAACCAGCAGGAACTCTATGAGGAAGCATTAAAATACTACGCCAACATCCTGACCCCATTCAGCAGTATGGTCTCCAAAAAGATAAAGGAAGTTCTGGCTCTGAAGCTGCCCGTCAGTATGATCGCCCCCAGCCACGGTATTATCTGGCGCAAAGACCCCCTCCAGATTGTGAAGAAGTATCAGGAGTGGGCGGCCCAGGTACCGGAGAAAACGGCGGTAATTATCTATGATTCCATGTGGGACGGCACCCGCCACATGGCCGAGGCTATCGGCGAGGGGCTGGCGGCGGAGGACGTCCCGTACCGGATGTTCTATATGCCCACCGCGGACAGGAACGATGTCATCGCCGAAATCTTCAAGACAAAGGCCGTCATCATCGGTTCGCCGACCTTCAACCAGGGCTTGCTGCCGACGATAATGCCGATTTTTGAAGACCTCAAGGGGCTCAAGTTCCAAAATAAGGTTGGCGCCGCCTTTGGCTGCTATGGCTGGAGCGGAGAGTCCGTGAAGCTCATCGAAGAGCACCTGGCCAGTTGCAAGATTCCCGTAGCTACCGAGGGCATCCGGGCCAAGTGGCAGCCGAAACCCGATGACTTGACCAGATGCCGGGAGTTTGGAGGTACCATCGCCCGCGCGATAAAGCCGTGATTATTGATATATGAGTGAATCAACCACTTTGCGAAGAAGCAAGGGACGCTTTGTTAAAGGCGGAATACTGGCGATAATCGGCTGGATACTATCACCTTTAACATGGTGGAACGATCTGCTGGTAAATATACCGATAGCCTATGGGTTCGGGTGCCTGTTCAGCCTGATATCCGAATCCTTTTTTCTGCCGTTCGTGGTGGTCGGCTACTGGCTCACCAATATTGTGGGACTTTTCCTTCTTCACAAAGGCGTGATAACGGCGGTAAGTAAAGGCGGACGCAGGTACGGAAAGAAAGATTTATTGAAGGATCTCGCTGTTGCTGTGGGTTATACGGCGGTTATAGTAACGCTGATTCAACTAAACATCCTGAGATTACCCGGCGAGTACCTGCCGTGCGCACCGTGAGATTGCAGGAACATCATTATTCAGTCATCATGGGCAACGAGGATATGCAAGTCCTCGGCTACCGAATCCACTACAGCCAGTGCCGGCATAAGGTACTGCGCTAAATGCTGCCGTTCCGGTGCTTCAATGGTTACTATGATATCCGGCGGCCCTTCAACAAGGTCTACCATTACTACCCCGGGCTTAAAGCGTAAGTCCTGTGCCACCTTATCCGACTTACCTTCGGTGGTCTCCAACAATATATAAACCCTTGTACACATATCTCTCCCACAGATACAACCAAATTCAGCTAAGTCTTTCCGTCCCAAGCGGAGTCATGACGATCTATTTCGCAGACTAGTCCGGTTGGGCAGCTCTCACATTCAAGCTGGAGCGTGGTATGGCTTATATTGAAACGTTGTGACAACTCTCGCCTGACTGCCCTGACAATTTCAATGCTTTTACTTACCATCTGGTCATCGATTACCAGATGGGCGCTCAGGGCATAGATGCTGGAAGTGATTGTCCAGATGTGAATATCATGCACTTCATTCACGCCGGACATATTTGTGATGGTGTCTATTACCTCGGCTGTTTCAATATGTTTCGGCACCGCTTCCAGCAGGATATCGGCTGCTTCTCTCACAATCCTTACGGCACCCCACAGTACGATGACCCCGATAACGATAGCTGCGATAGTATCGGCGATATACCATCCGGTCAACAGGATTATTATGCCGGCAATGATGACCCCGACTGAAGAAATGGTATCGCCCATGATATGCCAGAAGGCTGCTTTTACGTTTAAGCTCCGGTGGCTGGCCTTATTAAGCAATATAACCCCGCCGAGATTAGCCAGCAGGCCGATTACCGCTATGGTCAGCATCAGCGGTGTTTTGACAGCTGGTGGTTCTAAAAACCGCTGGTAAGCCTCGTAGAAGATATAGGCGGACACCAGCACCAGGATAGTCCCGTTGGTCAGAGCCGCCAGTATCTCGACGCGATGATAGCCAAAGGTCTTGGTAGACGTCGCCGGACGGCGGGCTATGTACATGGCAAAGAGGCTGAGCCCGAGGGCGAGGGCATCCACCAGCATGTGCCCGGCATCGCCAAGCAGAGCCAGACTGCCGCTGAAGATGCCGCCGAGGACTTCGGCCACCATGATTACCAGCACGATGGCCAGGGTATACTTCAGACGGCGATAACTATTAATCGCCTCCTGGTGATTATCTGTACCATACTCATGCGCCATTATCTTTTCTTCAGGTAATTACAAAATGGTGTTGACTACACACTCTCCAAATTACTTAATACCGCAGGTATCAACTCGGAAATAGCGGGATGAATATGCATACTGGACTGTATCTGGTTGATACTACCGCCGGATGCCATGGCATTTACCACTTCTTGAATCAGAATAGGCGCGTAGGGGCCGATGATGTGAAACCCCAATATTTTACCGGTATCTGCTTCCGCGATTGCTTTGGCGAAGCCATTTTCCTCCCTCATGGCATCACCCTGGGCCACGTCTGAATATTTAGCCCTGCCGACTAGAATCTTATAAACTTTTCCGGCAGCTTCTTCGGTCAGTCCTACCGATGCAATCTGAGGGTGAGAATAGACGGCATGCGGGACGGCGCTGTAGTCCATCTTCAGTTTGCTGCCGTGGATGGCATTATCGGCAGCCAGCGACGCTTCTACGTTGGCTACATGCGTAAACATCTGCTGACCGTTGGCATCCCCCACGGCAAATATGTTCTTTTGGTTGGTTTCCAAGTAATCGTTAACCTTGATGAACCCCCTTTTATCAACCTCGACACCGGTATTCTCCCCCTTCAGCAGGTCGGCATTTGACTTCCGCCCCACCGCCACTAGGATTCTCTGCGCCGTAAATTCTTTATTTCCTCCCGCTTTTAAGTCATTGACCATGACGGTAACACCCTGCCCGCTCCCCTTCACTTCCTCAGCCTGGACACCGGTATATATGTCCATGTGCCGACTTAACTCCCTCTTCAGAAGCTCAGCAACCTCCGGCTCCTCAGCTAGAACAAGCCGGTCAGCCATTTCCAGTATGGTTACTTTGGCGCCCATAGCGGCAAAGAAGTGACCGTATTCCACGGCAATATAGCCGCCGCCTATAATGATGAGGCTCTCCGGCTTTTCCTTTAACTGGAGAGTGCTTTCATTGGTCAGAAAATCCACACCGTCCAGGCCCTTTATCGGAGGTACAAAAGGACGCGAACCAGAGGCTATGAAAATCTTATCACCTTTGATTTCTTCGCCGTTGACTTCTATTGTGTATTCGTTGGTAAAATGCCCCTCACCTTCATAGAAGACGAGCCCCTCCGCCTGAGAAAGGCCGTGCTTCATGTGTTGCTGGTTTTCGCTTATGAACTTTCTCATACGCTCCATGATGAAGAGAAAGTCAATATTCTTTATCTTGGCTTCAATACCCAGTTTCCCGGCTTCCTGTATCTCGGCTATCCTGTCGGCGGCGAATATGAGCATCTTGGATGGTATGCAGCCCAGATTGGCGCAGGTGCCTCCGATCGGACCTTTGTCCACCAGGGCGACGCTCATTTCATGACCCAAAGCCTCCTCAACAATATTCATCCCGCACCCGGAGCCGATGACAATAACATCAGATTTCTTCATTTTCCTATCTCCATTCGCTCATCCCACCGGGGCTTCTCCATTTAGCTATCTAATTTCTCCCCGAAGACCTGGCCATAGTCCTGGCAGGTTTTCATGCCTTCGCTGGTTCCGATAACATCTTCCTTCAAGGTGAAAGACCCCAGCTCAAAAGGTTTCATCTTACAAGCATGTTGCAGTGTATCGAAGATAATGGCAGGCGCATAAGTATCGTGTTTGTAGCCAACATCGTGTGCGTAGGAACCGAAGGCTCCGCCCATCTTTCCCTCCAGACCCGCTTTTTCCGCCATAAGCAGGAACGTTTTCATCGGTTCCGGCACGTCAAGGGAATAGGTGGGAGAACCGAAGATGTAGCCGTTATACCCGGCTAACTCTGTGGTGACCTTGATATCTCCTATTCTTTTGGTCACGGCCTCTTTTCCACTGAAACGGACCCCTTCAGCGATATAGCCAGCCATCTTTTCCGTCATACTGGTAGCACTGAAGTATGCGATTAATACCCTCTTCATTAATAGCCCTCCTTAATTTATGATGACCAGTAAGTTATGATTACTAGCGATTGGAGCCTTTGCGTATAAAATTGTTGCGCTTTTTGAGGGATTACCAAAACATATCACAGGGAAAAGACTCCAAAGATAATAGCCGCGATGACTACGCCCCAGAGGCCGACCATGAACCCACTGCTAATTAGGCTGCGTGCCTGCTCATTTCCTTGATATAGCTTGACCAATCCGCGGCCAAATAAGATGGCGGCAACTAATACAAATACAAAAGCCACGATGAAAGTTACAAAGTGCATAAGCTTGCTCTCCTTTCCAATCCGGCGAAGTTATCATGGCAGAGTTTCTTGAGTAACCTGGTTGCTTTATCGGCGGCCCTTCGCACCGGCGGTGATAACTCCATACACCACTCCAGCTTTTCCGGCCGGGCAACCAAAAAGAATATCTCCGGCTGGTAGCCGAGCAACCCCCACATCTGCACCAGATCCAGGACACCCACCTGGTGAAAAGATATTATCCTCTTACCCGACTCAGCAAAATCTGGCCTTGGCTTGAAGAAGAGCAGTTCACCAGGGGGCCTGTCAATCATCATGATATCAACGACAATCAGCCTCCTCACGCCCTCAAGCGAGCCGAGCAGGTTGAAGCCACCCACACCACCTTCTTCAACTCTCACATTATCCCGCAGTTCGATATCGCTTAAACTTCGGACAACGTGAACACCAAATCCCTCATCGCCCATGATGATGTTACCCACACCCAGTATTAAAGTTACTCCCGGAAATTCCTGCCCTGTCACGATGCTCTATTCCTTTACCGTTTCCCTGCTATCCTCAGTACTGGAGAGGAGGTGCATCTCTTTGATTTCACTGAACTTCTCACGGATGGTAAGGTAAACGTGAATCATCAGGAACATGATAAGCAACCACATTACTACGAAATGTGCCATCCGGGTCTCGATTTCATTATTGAGCCATCCATAATTAAACCAGCTAAAGGCCCCATCAGGATATTTCAGAGCGATCCCGGAGAGTATCTGGAAAACAATAAAGATAAAGACAACACAGTAGGAAATCATCTGGAGCGGGTTGTATTTCTTTTTCAACTCCGGCTCTTTGCCGATATAGGCATAGTAGTTGATTGTCTTAGGCAACAGTTTAAAGTCAGCCCCGGTGGGGATAAATGAGCGCCAGTCCCGGTCATTACCCACAAACATGGCTATAACGCGTGCTACTGCGGTGATTGTGAGGACTATGGCGAAGAAGAAATGTACTCCCCGCATCAGTGACATCAGAAATCCGGCACCTCCCACAAAGGGGCGGTGAATGTAGAATCCGGTGATAATCAGGAGCAGGATTGACACTATGATTAATTCGTGGAGAATTCGGAAGGACATCGGGTGTCTTGCTTCAATATTTCTTAAGTTTGCCATTCTTTCACTCCCTATACAACCTTATACACCTTGATATCGTTCGTCTCCGGGTCGATGAGATGGATAGCGCAGGCCAAGCACGGGTCGAAAGAGCGGATGATACGCACCACGTTAATCGGGTTATCAACATCAGGCACTGGAGCGCCGAGAAGAGACTGCTCGTACGGCCCACGCATTCCTTTCTCGTCTCGGGGCGACGCATTCCAGGTGCTGGGAACTACGAGTTGATAGTTCCTGATGCGATGGTCATTGATATCTACCCAGTGTGCCAGCGCACCGCGCGGCGCATCCCAAGCCCCCATGCCCCTAGCCGAGCGGGGCACCGGCTTATCATTCATGCCGATAAGAGGGCCGGCCGTAGCCAGCTCTATCAGGCGATCAATCCAGGCCAGACCCGCTTCGCCGACCAGCTTGGACTCCACAGCACGGCAAAAGTGGCGGGCAATAACCCCGGCCTTAGCTCCCTGATTAATGAGATTCATGAGCTCCGGATACTGGTTGACGAGCCCGCGAGCCAGAGGCCCCACCTCCATTGGCTCTTCACTGTAGCGGGGTGCTTTTATGAAAGAGTAAGCACCTTCTTTATGGACATTGAATTCCGTTACCCCTTCGCTGGGGTGCAGGCTGCTGACACCTGTCGGATAGTCATACCACGAGTACTCAACAGCTTCGGTAACCTGATTGAAGTCCAGCGGCTGCGCCGGGTTCAACTCTCCGCCGATGATAGCACCACCATTGACCAAGTGGTTGCTCCCTCCGAGGGCATAATCGGCCGGGCTGGTCGGAGCATCCTGCGGGAACATCGGGTAGCAAAGGTAGTTACCCTCGGTGGCTCCCAGTCCAGCCGTTGCTAGGGGAAGTAGCGGGCCGGTGCCAACGGCAATCACATCAGGCAGGTAGACTTCATTAACGAACTTTACCTGTTCTTCCCACAGTTCACGGAATTCTATAAGCTCTTCCCGTGACGGGGTCGCCGTACAGCCACCGGCGATGATTGAATTAGGGTGGGGTTGCACACCGCAGATGATATTCAGCATCTTCTGAGACTTGGCCTTCATCTCTATGGACTTGATGTAATGGGATACCAGTGTCGTGACGGTTTCCGGGTCGTTCACAGAGAATTCATCCGGCTCATAGCGGGGTGTGAAGGGTGAGGTATCACCTTTTTGAACAAGAGACACTACTTTATCCCTGAGCGCCAACAAACCAGGGTCATTACCTTTGTAACCGGCTACCGCCATGATGTCCAGATAATCCAGTGCTGAAAGCACATAGAAGTGGATAAAGTGGTCATGCAAATAAAGACCGGCGCAGAAAAGGTTGCGCATAAGCCTGCCCGCTTCCGGAATTTCAACACCGAAGGCGTGGTCAAGGGCTTGAGCTGAGGCCACGGCGTGTACACCTTCGCAAACACCACAGACCCGGCTGGTAATATACGGGGCATCCCGGGGGTCCCGATCTTTCAGAAGTACTTCCCAACCGCGCGCCATGGTACCGGCCGACCAGGCATCCTTGACCACACCATTCTCCACCTCCACCTCAATTTTAAGGTGGCCCTCTATCCGTGTCATGGGATCAATAGTAATACGTACCATACTTTAGCTCTCCTTCCCGCCATCTTTTTTGGCGCTCTCCTCTCCATCGCCCTTCCAGCGCCCAGTTGCCCGGCTTACCAGCATATCCAGACCAACACCGGCCGCTACCGCGCCACCGACGGTCGCCATCACCTTATCGATGTCAACCCGCCCGATGCCGGGAAGCTCGGTGTCAAACTGACGTTCGTACATAGGGCTGACTGACTCGTAGAACTCCGGCTCGGAGCAGGCGACACAGGGGTGGTTCGCCTTGATGCAGTAGTTGGTGCGGTTGTTCCAGAGCCGCTTCCAACAGTCCTGATTGGCCCAAGGTCCTTTACATCCCTTAAGGTAGAGGCACCAACCCTGCTGGCTCGGGTCGCCCCAGTCAGTCAGGAACCGGCCGGCGTCAAAATGGCCGCGCCTCTCGCAGTTCTCGTGCTGGTTTTCCCCGTAGAAGGCTACCGGACGGTGGAATTTATCAAGCTCAGGTACGGTGCCGAAGGTGAGGTAGTGGACAATTACGGCCACCAGGCGCTCGCAGTGCAGGGGGCAGGTGGGTAGGTTAATCACCGGCTTGTTCCCGACATCATCGTAGTAATGGTGCTTCTGCGTGCCCCGGAAGAGGTAGCCGACGGCATCGGTTGGACCGGAGCGAGGGATGCCACCATAGGTGGCGCAGGAGCCGACGCAGACAATGGCGGCGGCGTTTTTCGCAGTCTCGCGGACAATGTCTTTAAAGGGCTTGCCACCGATGGTACAGAATAGCCCGTCTTCGGCCAGAGGGATGGCGCCTTCTATCACCAGGATATAGCCGCCTTCTTCGATAGTCTTAGCCAGGGCATCTTCTGCTTGATGTCCGGAGGCAGCCATGGCTGTCTCGTTGTAGCGAAGCGAGATGGTGTCAAGGAGTATAGATGTAGCGGGTGGCTCCAGGCTGTTCAGGAAAGACTCCACGCAGCCGGCACAGTCCTGCCCTTCCAGCCAGACCACCGCTGGCTTACCCAGAGATTCCTCAAGGGCTTTAACCACCTTGGGAGTTAGTGCTTGGCTGAGACCTAAAAGAGCTACCGCGGCACTGGCTACTTTGAGGAAATCGCGTCTGGTTAGTTCTGGCGTTCTCAGTTCAAAAATATCCATTACCCCTCCTATATGTTCGTTAGAGCTTTGGCTCCAAGGGATAGCCCGCCTCGCGCCAGGCATCAAAGCCGCCTTTCATAGGATATACATCCCTGAAGCCATGTTCCGTTAGTATCTGCGCCGCACGGGCGCTGGAGGCCTCGTGATTTCAGGTACAGTAAGTTACAATAGTTCGGTCATGAGGCAATTCTTCCAGATGCTGCTCTAGCTCACCATAGTGTATGCGCAGCGCCCCTGGCAGCTTTAAATCTGATTCACCCCAATCATGAGGATTCCGCGTATCAACAAGCAATATTGGCTCACCCTTGTCCATCCTCTTCTTCACTTCGTCAACAGTTATCCGTCTTATCTCTGCCAAATCATCCTCCTCAGATTTATCTACTAACCAGACAATAAAAGTGGGTCAATCCGGCAGTTTCTTAGCTCCCGGCCACCTTCTGAAAGCCTCCATCTCACTGTCCAGAGAGTCCGCCAGCTTGCTGCCATGCGAGGCAGTCAACAATCGATACATCCCGATGGTCGCCTCGGCAAGCTTGTCCTGAGCTCGCAGGATGAAGACCGGTTCGTCGCTCCCGATTTTGGGGATATCAACTTTTCCGTATTTCGTCGATACTGCCATATTATCCTCCTTCACTTTGTATTAAACCTAGCTATTTTCTTAAGTAACTCTCTATTGATAATCAGACAGTGAAGTCCAATCTTGATTGCCCTTTCGTTACGCAAAGAATTGAGTGACACATGAACCGTTTCCCAACTCATACCTGATCACCTCTTCGCAATTTTAGATGGCAGGCGGTGTAATAGTCATAAAATAGAAACGAGAAATATTACAAAAATATGACATTTCATGCTTTAGTCCAAAGCGATAAAAGTCACAGACGCAGGCTGACCCTGGGTATAAAATTGAACAATGAAGAAGGAGGTGATGTACCGATTAGAGTTCTGGAAAAATTGAAGTTTCCCGAGTTCCTCGTGATAGTTTGAAAGCTCTAAATAAAATGAGCAATTTGGCCAAGATAACCAAGCGGGAGGAGTAATGGAACGAAGTGAGGGGCAGACTTCCCAGGCGTTTTAGCTGAAGAAGTCTGCCCCCTTTTCATACGAATTGGCAAATGACATAGTTTTGTAACTTTTATAGCCGTCATTTTATGACTTTTCTATTGTCCGACAATTACACTAGTGAGTAACTCATAAAGGAACTGGCAGATTCAGATAGGTATGCAATGGCTGAGAAAACTAGTGACAAGAAATCAGAGAAAACACATATCCACATAACCGGCATGACCTGTACTACCTGCGCCGCCACTATTAAGAAGAGTCTGGCGGATACACCTGGGGTAGAGCAGGCGAATGTTAACTTTGCTTCAGAAAAGGCTACTATAGATTATGATCCCTCCAAAGTAGACCTTACCAAAATCAAGGATACCATTTCTCAAATAGGCTACGGGGTATCCACCAAGAAATCCATCTTCCCGGTAGGCGGTATGACCTGCGCTTCCTGTGTCGCCCGGGTGGAGGAAGCTCTTTCCAGTGTGCCCGGGGTGATTTCCGCCAATGTTAACCTGGCTTCAGAGAAGGCTACCGTAGAATATACCGAGGGAACAAATATAGCTGACCTCAGGCGGGCAGTAGAAGAAGCCGGATATACACTTGGTCAAGAAGCCGAGACTCTGGAAGATGTTACCATTGCCGCCCAGCGAGAACTCCGGGGTGTAAGGAACCGGTTTATCTTCGCTGCCATCTTCGCCGCCTCAATTATGGCTCTGATGTGGACGCCCTCGTTCTTGGGGAAGCCATATCTACTCTGGGTGCTGGCTACGCCGGTGCAGTTTTGGGCGGGGTGGCGATTCTACCGGGGTGCCTGGGGTGCGTTAAGGCACAAGACTGCTGATATGAATACCTTGGTGGCCGTGGGTACTTCAGCTGCTTATTTCTACAGCGTGGTTGCTGTCCTCTTTCCCGGTCTTTTTACTTCTGCTGAGGTGGAGCTTGGCCTCTACTTTGACACCTCAGCCATGATTATTGCCCTGATATTGCTGGGACGATTCTTGGAAACACGAGCAAGAGGGCAGACTTCAGAAGCGATAAAGAAGCTCATCGGACTGAACCCCGAGACGGCTTTGGTTATCCGTGGTGGTGAGGAAAGGGAAATTTCTGTCGAAGACGTGCTGGTTGGTGACCTGATTCTGGTACGGCCCGGAGAGCGAATACCCGTGGACGGAATTATTCGCGAGGGCTATTCCAGCATCGATGAGTCCATGATTACCGGTGAGAGCATCCCTGTTGAGAAGAGAGTTGGAGATGAGGTTATCGGTGCCTCCATCAACAAGACAGGCAGTTTTAAGTTTGAGGCAACCAGAGTGGGCAAGGATACCACCCTGGCTCAGATCATCCGGCTGGTGGAAGAAGCCCAGGGAAGCAAAGCTCCAATCCAGCGCTTAGCCGATATCATTGCCAGCTATTTCGTGCCGATAGTAATTGGCATTGCCACTATTACCTTTATAGTATGGTACTTCGCCGGACCATCACCCTCCCTCATCTACGCCCTTCTCAGCTTCGTCGCCGTGCTTATCATCGCTTGCCCTTGTGCCATGGGACTGGCCACGCCAACCGCTATTATCGTGGGCACCGGTAAAGGAGCCGAGCATGGTATTCTCATCAAGAGTGCCGAGACACTAGAGAGGTCTCATAAAATAAGGGCGGTGCTGCTGGACAAGACTGGCACGGTGACCCAGGGTAAACCGGAAGTAACCGATATTATTGCTCTGCCACCAGCCACTGAGGACGAGGTTCTGAGGCTGGCAGCCTCGGCTGAGCATGGTTCGGAACATCCGCTCGGCGAAGCTATAGTTAAGGCGACCCTAGGAAAGAAACTGGACATATCTCCCGCCTCAGACTTTAACGCTATCCCGGGACGTGGTATCGAGGCTTCTGTGACCGGGAAAAAACTTCTGCTAGGTAACCTCAGTCTAATGAGCGAAAAGGGGGTTCCCCTTAATGGACTGGGGGAAGAAGCCGAGCAACTCAGGGCAAAGGGTAAGACAGTGATGTTTCTAGGTATAGATAGTCATATAGCCGGCATCATCGCTCTGGCTGATACCCTTAAGCCCGATGCCAAAGCGGCGGTGGCGGCTCTCCACAATATGGGTATTGAGGTGGTGATGCTCACCGGCGATAACGAGCTTACTGCTGAGGCTATTGCAAGAGAGGCGGGTATTACCCGTGTCCTGGCTGAGGTGCTGCCGGAACATAAAGCCGAAGAGGTGAAGAAACTCCAGGCTGAAGGCCATGTTGTGGCCATGGTAGGAGACGGCATTAATGATGCTCCAGCTCTGGCTCAGGCTGATGTCGGCATTGCCATCGGCACCGGCACCGATGTTGCCGTGGAAACCGGTGATATTACGCTGATTAGCGGGGATTTAAGTGGAATTGTAACCGCCATCTCCTTGAGCAAGCGCACTATGAGAGCCATTAAACAGAACCTCTTCTGGGCTTTTGCTTATAATACCGCCCTTATCCCGGTGGCCGCGGGAGTATTATATCTTGCCTTCGGCAACACCGGTGTTCCTTCCGGGCTTCACTTTATCCTGGGTGACTACGGTTTCCTGAACCCGATTCTGGCCGCCTTCGCTATGGCCGCCAGTTCCATTACCGTAGTATCCAACTCACTGCGTCTCAAAAGGTTTCAACCAGCCAGGTTCAACAACTAACAGGAGGTGTTCTCATGGCAATTGACCCGGTCTGCAAGATGAAAGTAGAGGAGAGTAAGGCAGCCGCTACCTCAGAGTACAAGGGAGAGAAATACTACTTTTGCGCTGTCGGTTGCAAGAAAGCCTTTGACCAGAACCCGGAGAAATATTTGGCTGAGGAAAAGAAGTAAGCATAGAAGCAGGAGACTGGCGACGTTCCCATTGGCATCACTCACCCCGTAATTGCTCGGCCAGTGAAACAGGGTCGGTAACCGGCTGCTGGCAGGAATAACGATGACATACATAGACCGTGGACTGGTTGTTAATCATGCCTCGATTCTCAAACAATTTGAGCTCTGATACTGCGGTTGGATCACCGGGGTCGTAAGCTGCAACTACTTTATTGGGCAGCCATGTAGTGCACAGGGTGTGTAAAAGCTCTGACGTTGCTGGATTATCTGCCGAACCAATAATGGCGATTTGCCTTGGCTCGGACAGGTAAAAATCTAGGGCGCAAAGCCAGTTACCAAATCCAAGGGGATGCTGCGATATTAGCTCCCGCACCGACCTCAGCGCTTGTGCTGCTATATTTTCAAATCCATGGTTGTCAGTTAGCCATCCTAGTTTAAGCAGAACCATGATAGCCATTGAGGCGCCAGATGGTAGCGCACCATCAAATGTACTTTTTGGGCGAATGAATAGATTCTCGTGTCTTCCACCCGTATCGTAGAATATCCCAGGGGCTTCGTCCCAGAACTGCTCGACCATTATCTTGGCAAGCTTAGTAGCCTGGCGTAGCCACTCTCCATGAAGGGTAGTCTGATGAAGGGACAAAAGTCCATCAATAACCATGGCATAGTCGTCAAGGTAGCCATCAAGTTTAGGTTTACCATCCCCGTAAGCATGTTGAAGGAATCCATCGACCAACATTGAGTCAAGCAGAAACGATCCGTTTGCTACCGCTGCTGCCAGATAATCACGGCGGTCAAGGGTGCAAGCTGCTTCAGCAAGACTGGCTAGCATTAACCCGTTCCATGAGGCTAAGATTTTTTCATCACGACCGGGTTTTACTCTCTGATCTCGCCTTTTCCGTAAGGACTTTTTAGCCTGGTCAATGATGGTTAATACTTCTGAGTCAGGTTCTTTAACAACATGGAGAATATTCTGTCCCTCAAAATTCCCATCAGTAGTAACACCAAAATAGTCGGCTACAATATGGCTGTTATCTTTTCCCGTAACATCTATGATTTCTTGAGGCGTCCACAG
>Ga0315544_1001624_pt1 | contig 17095 bp, 10 predicted proteins | sample SalMarSW160130MG_2_FD_202543 | JGI IMG/M metagenome (GOLD analysis project Ga0315544, IMG submission 202543) | Salt marsh sediment microbial communities from the Plum Island Ecosystem LTER, Massachusetts, United States - Salt Marsh Sediment SW1601-130 ... | reverse complement strand
TGTCCCTTCTCCCTTTCCTTGGGCTGGCTTGACCAACCACTGGTGGCCAGGGTGCTCTCAGAACACTTCCAGAGGATCACAATAAACACAGCTCCAAGTGGTACAACTTTTTGGGGGAACCCCCAAAACACCCAGATCCAACATCTCAACGATGGCGACAATGAAGCGCGCCAGATGGTCCGCTGGCAAACAATCATCTATCGTCAGCTTTTGCTGACCGGACTGTTCGTAATCAACCGTTTTGAATTTGCGGGCCATAAACGTCACCCCTTGCCAAGAGTTTTAGACGTGTTCAATGACCGCAATTTTACCGCCAATTGTGTTCGGAGAGAAGTCCTCTCTCCGACAGGCTGCTAGAGGGGTCCCTCTATGATCTTGCCTGCTTGGCACATTGGGTTGAATTTGGGACTGTGCCGAGTGAGGACGTTGGTTACCAGGATGTTGTGAATAGCATAGTTGGTATTGCCGATCGTATTGAACAGAATGCCACCACATTGTCACGACTGTTCCCAGCAAATGAACTCCAGCCGCAGTTCAACGGTATTTCTGGCATCGCAGAGGGAATAAGGCAACTCGTCACCGAGATCGTCACGGAGTCTCACTTAGAGCCAATACGTTGGCCCCAGTCTCGTCTTTCAGAAGATTGCTCTCTCTTAGACGGCGCTTTGCAAGTGATGGTCCACGATCTAGTAGAACATATCGCAAACGCAATGCCTCTATCTGGATTGCCAGCCGATGCCATCACTCCTGAATTGATCAGACACAACTACCAAGCAGCGATTCAATACGCATTCACAGTATTTGAGGATCGCCTAAGGGCAAGAATTGGAGTGGGTCCAGAGGTATTTGGTGAAGGGTTGATCAATAGACTTGTGGTGTAATAGCAGAATTGACTACATATGGCGGTCAAAGGGCACAAATTGTGCTGTCCAACCGCCACATATGGCGGGGAACGCCTATTGCGCCACAAGTCTAATGAAGCCTTTGGAAACAGAGGGCGTCTAATGTATGGAGCAACACCAGCAGAGCAGAACGGCATACGCAACCTAGTGTCGGGTGCCTATGCCACATTTCGAAACCCACATATGCACAGGATAATAGGAAATGACGAACAGATGGTTTCACCAGTCATAACCTTGATTGACTTGCTCGCACGGCTGATAAATGAAGCTCAGGACAGGCCTCCCGCCAACCCATAGTGACCAGGAACCCCTAGACGAGGATAGCTTTGCATATCGAAGTGGCCGCACAACAACAGCATGGTGTGTCCTGAAAGCTGTCGTCTGCTAGCCGGTGGAAGTCCGGTCGCGGTAATGGTCAGGCAGCCGCGTAGCAGGCAACCAGTGCTTCTGGGTGACCGGAGGTGCTGAAGCGTTGTAACCTCCTGAGAAAGGAGAGCAAAACCGCAGCCCGCAACATTAGGTGAATCCTGCAGCGCCGAAAGGTTAGCCCCGAGAGGGGAACAAGGGAGAGCCGAGCTTGTCATGCGAAGTGAAGGCCACGGAAGGCGTGAAGAACCTGGAAAGGCAGCGCCGAAGAACTCCCCGGTGTATAGGGAACGGGATGTGGTGAAAGTAGACGGCGGAACAGGAGAGATCTCATTCGGTCGATGGTCCACACCCATCGTAATCTCTGGTATAAGCTGATGAAGCGAAATCCAGAGAGAAGCCGGGTGAGAAGTCGGAGGAGGCCATAGTACTGATGACCATCAAGACAACAGAACTCGATGAGAGGGAAGGGCCTCTGCTTCAACCAAGCTTAGCGAGGAGGTAAGTGACGGTGCATGCCCGAAGAGGGCCAACAACACCCAAAGACAAATCACGAGAACTCCAGCGCGAGCTATACCGAGCGGCCAAGAGGAGTAACCTCGAAAGCCGCCGGAAGAAGGTTGTCGGAGAGCCGTATGAGGGAAAACCTCACGTACGGTTCGAGGTGGCAGGGGATGGAAACCAGGATATGGTGAGAGCGAGTGAGGCACTCTCAGAGGAAACGGAGAGCAACTGGTCTGTCTCACCTACGTCGCAGGCGCCATCCCCTGACCCTACAACCCCCCGGGCCTATCGGCCCGCGTTATACCGGCGCTTTTGCATTTGTAGTTGATTCTGTGGAAGTAGGTCTTGCATGGGGCGGCCCGGCGAGTTATGCGGGTACCGTTACGTTCCCGTAACCCCTCTGTAACACTGCCGGGGCCTGTATGCTGGTATGATGAAATGGGGTTGTAGGCCATCTGACCGGGCGCCTTGGCACGCCTGGCAGGGCTTGTCGCACACGCCGCAGGAGGCGGCGCTCGATGAGAGAAGTGCTATCCGGCACTGACCAGTCGCAAATACCAGACACGGATCCCCTGCTGCAAGCCGGCATCTCCGCGGCGCGCGCAGGCCAGCGCGCACGTGCCCGCAGCCTGCTGCTGCGCGCGGTGGCGCAAGACGAAGCGAGCGCCACAGCCTGGCTGTGGCTGAGCCAGGTGCTGCACAGCCCAGGCGGGCAGAAAGCGTGCGCGGAGAAGGCGCTCGCCCTCGATCCGTCCGATAGCGAAGCCAGGAGGCTCCTGGCATCTGCACGCAAGGCCCTCGCCGATGACCTGCTCCGAAGAGGCGTTGCGGCCGCTCGCCTGGGACAGCGCGAGCGCGCTGGCACTCTGCTGAAGCAGGCCATCCAGGAGGACAATAAGAACCCCTCCGCCTGGCTGTGGCTGAGCAAAGTGGCCCACAGTCCCAGCGAACGGAAAACCTACCGAAAGAAAGCCAACGCCCTCAAGTCCCGCCTGCAAGCCGCGCGCAAGAGGCCGATCCAGGCCTCGCAACATGGAAAACCCCACACACCGCCGCAGCGGGAACCAGGGACTGCGACAAGGGCCTGGTTCCCCACCGCGATCGCGGACAAGCACAGACTCGTACGCGCGCTTCCCGCGTGGTTTCCATTGGCATTCGTGATCGCCAGCATGGTACTCTTGCTGATCTCAACCCTGATGCTGGCGCGCTCGGTGATGGCCCGCGCTGGTTCGCCGCCGCTTGGCGAGGCCTCAGCATCCCTATCGAGCCAGGCCAGCCTGCCTGCACCCATGCCGACTGAGACACAGATTGCGCCGTCGTCACCGACTTCTGAGCCGACCGATTCGGCGACGCTTATCCCCACAGCCCAAATGACCGCTGACGAACAACCCCCTGTCGCGCCGCCTACAGCCGACGCCACCGATCCCGCTCCTGTCACGGAACCCATCGCTACCTATCTCCCTACCCGCATCGTCATTCCCGCGATCGGCGTGGACGCGCCGATTGTCCCCATGGAGATGACGATGGAGGAGATTGAAGGTACAGCCCAGCCAAGGTGGGCGGTCCCCGATCCTCCCATAGCTGGCTGGCACGAGACGTCATCCCCGCTGGGCGTACCTGGAAACGTCGTCATCAACGGCCACAACTTTCCTCAGAACGCAGTCTTTCGCGACCTGTACAAGATAGAACCGGGAGAACAGGTCGTTCTGTTCTCCGATCAGATGCCCTTTCCATACGAGGTGACCGACGTCATCTTGCTGCCGGAGGCAAATCAGCCCCTGGAAGTGCAACAGGCCAACGCGAGCTATATCCAACCCACCGACGACGAGCGCACGACGCTCGTCACCTGCCATCCGTATGGCAGCATTCGATACCGACTCATCGTCATCGCACACCGGGTGGAGCTTGCTCAAGCAGACGAATGAGCAAAGGAAGGTTATCATGAGATCACTACCAGTCAAGACCGCGCAGGTAAACGTGATTCGAGCAATCGTGTTCGTGACGATCACAGTGGGAGCCCTGTTAGCCAGCTTGACCGTCTCGACAGACCCAGCCTACGCAGGGTTCACTCCAACCCCCACGCCGCCGATCTCCACGCGCGTGCCCCCAACCGCCACCCCTGCTCCATCGGGCGGCGGCGGAGGCGCACCGTCCGAACCATCCGAGTCGGCCGCAGTTCCACCGAGCGCTACTCCTCTGCCCAAGACCGGACAAGCGGGATGGCTGCTGGCGCTAATCCTGCTCTTGTGGTTAGGGAGCATCCCACTCATTCTGCCCATGATAGGCCCCCTCCGCCGCAGGCAGGTACCAGCAGATTCCTCCACCGCAACCCGGCACGAACGGCAATAGAGCGCCGACGGGCTGTACTCGCAAGCGCACAGGCGTAGTCGGGGAAGGGCATTGGCTCTCAGGAGGGAAGTATGGCAGAGCAGGTAGCGACATCTGAACGACCGATAGTGTCCTGGCGATTCAGGCTCGTGTTGGCGATCTTGCTCGCAGGTGCGCTCTTTTCCATGGTGCTCCTCTTGAGCCTGCGCGCCAGCCCGGCAGTCGTGATAGTGGAAGCATTCAAGAGAGATAGCTTAGCCGTAGATGCGGACGGCAACGGCGTAGTGAGCCCCGGCGACACGATCCTGTACGCCATCACCATCACCAACAGCGGCGACGATCCTGCTACGAGTGCAATGTTCTATGATGCACCCGATGGCAACACGTCACTGGTAATAGGCTCCGTGCAGGTCAGCTATGGCACGATCATCTCCGGCAACAGTCCCGGGGACATCGATGTGCTCGTGGACATCGGCACCATCTCGGCTACCACCAGCGTAACGGTGAACTTCCGGGTGACGATCAACGACCCATTCCCGCCAGGCGTGCCAGAGGTGGTGAACTATGGGATGGTGGGGTTCAACGACGAAACAGGAGCACCCAGGGGGGAGATTACGGACGACCCGGATACGCCTGGCGTGGATTATACCTACACTCCCGTCATCAGGGACCCCGCAATCCTCGTGGAGAAACAACTGACCGACGCCGAAATGGACGACGTGTACCCCAACACGCTCACCTTCACTATCGTCATGACCAACCTGGGACTCGCGATGGACGTCCTGACCCTGACCGACGACTACGATCCCTACTACCTGAGTTTCGTGGACGCCTCGCCGTATCCCGAAGAGGATGCCAACGACGGCAGCTTGATGTGGTACGATCTGACCGGTTCCCCTCCCAACGGCCTTGGCAGCAACCTGTCTCCCGGTCAATCCATTTCTGTGACTGTCATATTCACTGTTGCCAATGACATCACCGTCACCGTCAACACGGCCACCGTCATCAGCGCGACAGACGTTTTCGGCGACCCGGCCAGCGGAGGCAGCGACGACTATGTCATCATGGACGTCCAAACGGCGGCAGAGGTGCTCTACTTCCGCGTTGACAGCATCACCGGGCGAAAAGTGCGACTGGCCTGGGCTACGGCGACGGAGATAGACAACGTCGGCTTCAAGCTCTATCGCGCCTACGAATCGGTGCGCGCCCCGGCCGAGGTGGTCGCCTACGTTCCATCCCAGGCTCACGGCGGCGGGGCCACCTACGCGCACACCGACGTCGTGCCGACCGATGGCACCTGGTGGTACTGGCTGGTGGACGTGGACACGTCAGGCCAAGAGACATTCCAGAGCGCCGCCTACGCCGACGTGGACCAACGCTACGAGATGCTCTACCTCCCCCTGGTATTGAGCAGGGCCGAGTACGGCTCCCCGTGAGAGACCCTCGCCAGAGGAGCCAGCGCAGACGTGATACTCGGCAAGCGGAAATCGCTGCAACGATGGGTTGGCCCTCTCCTGCTGCTCCTCCTCACAGGCAGCCTTAAACCGTCCGGATCGATAGCAGTGGCCTCGCCGCCGCCCGGTCTGCGCGTGGTCCGCGCGGGCGCCGCCGGGATCGAGATCGAGTGGATCGCGCCGCCGCTGCGAATGCGGGTAACGGAAACCGGTGCGGCGGAGATAGAGGCTGCGGGTTATCAGCAACTCCAGCAACCAGGGTCGCCCCGTCTCCCCTTCACGTCTACCGTGATCGCCCTTCCCACCGGTGCCGCCCCTCGTCTGCGGGTCCTATCTACCGACGAGACGATAGAGCCTCTCTCAGCCCCCCTCACCATCGCTCCCCGCCCTGCAGGCGTGATCCGGGGGCAGGACGGCCAGGCGATAGGAGGCGACTTCGCCGAGGCCAACCCCGTGCCAAGTGGTTGGCCCTCCGCACCGGTGACCCTGGAGGACATGGGAATCGTGCGCGGCATGCGCCTGGCCCGCCTGGTCTTTTACCCGGCCATCCCACAGGGCGCCGCGCTGCGCGTGACACATCGCCTGCGCGTGAGCGTAACGTGGGAGACGCGAGAACGTCGGGACGCCGTCGCTCGTCTCGATCCCGTGGCACGGGTGGCGCAGGGAATCGTCATCAATCCCTGGGACGTCGTCCCCGGCACACGCCCCGTCGAACGGAGCGTGCAACACACCGCAGCCCTCTCCCCCACCGCGTACATCGAGGTAGAGACTGCGGGCATCTACGAGGTGGCTTACGAAGACCTGGACGAGTTGGGCTTCGCCGGCGCCAACCCACAGAACCTGCGCCTCTTTCACAGAAGCGACGAGCTGCCGATCGAATGGGTAGGGGGCACGGATACAGAGTTCGAGGCAGGAGAGGCCATACGCTTCTACGCAGAACCTCGCTTCAGCCGCTGGACCGACGTGGACGCCTACCGGCTGATCGCCGATGCCAGTCCAGGTCAACGGATGGCGGAAGTCAGCGCATACACATGGCTTCTCCCCGAAGGCATTCCGTGGGTAGAGCAGCTCAACGAGGAAAACCTGATCTACACTCCCGACTGCTTCTGCGGCTCTCTGCCGGCCGGACGCGACGGCGATCGCTGGACGTGGAAACAACTGCGGCAACCCGACCTCACGTCGGTTTCTTTCCCAGTCCAGGCAGCGGCAGTCGATACGGGACAAGACGCCGAGCTGACCCTCTGGTTCGTGTCCTACACCGATGTCGCCGCCGATCCAGACCACCGCGTCGATGCCGCCTTGAACGGCACACCGCTGGGCCGCGTGGAGTGGGATGGGAGAGCGGCCATCACGGCCACGCTCCCCATCTCCGCCGGGATCCTGCACAGCGGGCAGAACACCCTGGTGCTCACCCTGCCGGGCATCCCCGACGTGAGCGTCGAGGAAACCTGGCTCGACGCCTTTGCCCTGCGCTACGCCCGCGACAGTTGGGAGGCAGCGGGTAACTCGGTCCGTTTCGACACACGAACCACAATCACACAGACCTACACTGTCGCGCTGGTCGGCTCCGACCCCTACAGGGCTTACGACATCACCAATCCTGCGTACGCCTACTCATTGTTCGACTTCGAAGCAGGAGGTGGGATCATCACGCTGGGCGATCCGCCAGCAGGCGGCCCGCGCCGCTACATCGTCGTCGCAGCCGAAGGCATCCTCGAACCCTACCGGGTGCGCGCAGCGGAGGATCCCTGGGCCTACACGGGGGGAAGCGCCGTCGGTGGCGCCGACCTGCTCATCATCGCCCACCCCGATTTTGCAGACGAACTGGGCCCGCTCGTCACGCTGCGCCAGTCCCAGGGCATCTCCACCACCGTGGTCAACGTGCTGGGTATCTATGACGTCTGGGGCGACGGAAGGCCTGACCCCGACACGATCCGCACCTTCATCGCCGATGCCTACGCCACCTGGAGTCCCCGCCCGCTCTACGCGCTGCTGGTAGGAGATGGCTCCTACGATCCCCGCCAGTACCGCCCCGAGTCGCCGCCCACCTTCATCCCCCCCTACCTGGCCGACGCGGACCCCTGGGTCGGGGAAACGGCTGCCGACAACCGCTACGTTTGCGTCGATGGCGACGACGTGCTGCCGGACCTGCTCCTGGGCCGTCTGCCGGTGCAATCGACAGGGGAAGCCCAGGCCATGGTGAACAAAACCGTCCAGTACGATACCGATCCCTCTCCAGGCGGGTGGAATGCCGACGTGCTGCTGGTGGCGGATGACACACAGGACACCATCGACTTCGCCGCCTCGTCAGATACGTACGCCGCCGCCCACGTCAGCGACCCCTTCACCGTGACCCGCTTCTACTGCCAGGGCGTCTCCCCGTACATCAATGACTGCTCGGACCAAGAGACGGAGACCATCCACACCAACCTGGTGAACGATTGGAACCAGGGTGCACTGCTGATCCAGTTCACAGGCCACTCGTCCTGGCAGCAGTGGGCCGTCTCCACTCCCTCCGGCAAACCCCTCTTTCATCTGGACGATGTGGCGACGCTTCATAACGACCACCGCCTCCCCGTGATGCTGAGCATGACGTGCTTCACCGGCGCTTTTCACCGGCCGGAGCTCACACTGGACGAGGAGTTGGTCACGATCGCGAACAGCGGGGCAGTGGTTGCGTGGGGGCCGACGGGATTGGGCGTGGGCACTGGCCACGACCACCTGTCGAATGGCTTCTTCCACGCCGTTTTCGGCGACGAGGTGGAGACGGTCGGAGAAGCGATCCTGGCAGGAAAACTGGAGCTATCGGCGAGCGGGGTGAATCTGGATCTGCTGGACACATTCAGCTTGCTGGGAGATCCAAGCCTGCGGCTGAATCGAACCATCGTCCCCTGGAACTATGTCTTTCTCCCCCTGGTGCAACGCAACAGCGACGGGTAACTTATTCAGGGCCTTGTGGTCAATCGCGGGGCTGGAAACGAAGCGACGACGGCGAGTGAGAAATCCGCCGTCGCGCCGTCAGGACAGACGCTGTTGAAGCAAGTGCCGCATCGCTTGAGCCTGGGAGTGATCCGGGAACAGGGAGAGAAAGTCCTCCAAATGGTGGACAGCATCCCGGATGCTATACGTTGAGACGCCGTTAGTGATCGCCTCCTGATAGAGACGCCCTGCCTCCTCCGCATTCCCGGCAGCCAAGTGATATAGCGCCAGATTCAGGGTATTGTGCCCGTTCTGGAGTCCCTTCTCGGCCATATCGCGTGCACGCTCAATGGCAGCGCTCAGATCGCTGCGCGCCTGCTCCGCTCGACCGGCGATCCGACAGATGAGGGCACGATCGTAGCGATACCAATCGTCTTCAGGGTCTCGCCCGACGGCGCGGTCGAAATCGGCCAGCGCTTCCTCGTATCGATCCGTCTCCCGATAGGTGCTACCTCGTCGGGCGATGGCCCATGCGTCGTCCGGGTTGAGCCCAATTGCCCGGTTAAAGTCGGCCAGGGCCTCCTCGTACCGGCTCAGCCGCCGGTAAACCTCGCCCCGTCGGGCGACAGCCCAGGCATCCGAGGGCGCTAACTCAATAATCCGGTCCAGATCCGCTAGCGCTTCCTCGTACTGCCCCATCTGCCGGTAAGCTTCACCTCGGCGCGCAATCGCCCAGGCATCGTCGGGAGCCAATTCGATAGCCCTGCCGAGATCAGCCAGCGCTTCGTCATACCGCCCCATCTCCCGATATATCTCGCCCCGGCGCGCAATCGCCCAGGCATCATCGGGAGTCAACTCGATGGCCTTGCTGAGGTCGGTCAACGCCTCTTCGGACCACTTCATCTGCCGATATGTCTCGCCCCGGCGCGCAATCGCCCAGGCATCACCCGGAGCCAGCTCGATAGCCTTGCCGAGATCGGCCAGCGCCTCCTCGTACCGCCCCATCCCCCGGTACACCTCGCCCCGGCGCGCAATCGCCCAGGCATCGTCGCTGGCCAGTTCAATCGCCTTGTCGAGGTCGGTCAGAGCATCTCCGTACCGCTTCTTCTCGCGGTACAACTCCCCTCGCCGGGCAATGGTCCAAACGTCGCCGGGGGCAAGCTCGATCGCCTTGTTGAGGTCAGCCAGCGCTTCGTCATACCGCCCCATCTGCCGATATACCTCACCCCGCCGCGCGACAGCCCAGGCATCGTCGGGATTCAACAGGATGGTCCTACCAAAGTCCGCCAGCGCTCCTCCCCGCTTCCCCATCAGCCGATACGTTTCACCCCGGTGGGCGATAACCCAGGCATTGCGGGGATCCAGCTCAATCGCTCGATCAAAATCGGCCAGCGCCTCCTCGTACCGCCCCATCTGCTGATAGGCCTCACCCCGGCGCGAAATAGCCCACACGTCATCCGCTTTCAACGCCACGGCCCAATCGAAATCGGCCAGCGCCTCCTCGTACCGCTCCATTTGCCGATAGATGTCGCCTCTCCGGGCAATGGCCCAACTATTACAAGGCGATAGATCGACAGCCCGGTTCAGATCGACCAGCGCCTCCTCGTATCGCCCGATGAGCTTGTAGGTCCGGCCCCGCTCGACGACAGGGCCGGGGCGGCCCGGCTCTAGCTTGATGGCCCGACCAAAGTCGGCCAGCGCTTCTTCATACCGTCCCATGAACCGGAAAGTCAGACCTCTGCTGGCAACTGCCAGGGCATAGTCCGGGCTCAACTCAATCGCTCGGCCAAAGTCGGCCAGCGCCTCCTCGTACCGCTCCATGTACAGATAGACCAGGCCCCGGCAGGTGACAGCCCACGCCTCATCTGGGCTCAACTTGACAGCCTGGTCAAAATCGGCCAGTGCCTCCTTGTACCGCCCCATCTGCCGATGTGTTTCGCCTCGGCAGACGGCAGCCTGGGCACTGCCCGGATCGACTGCGAGGGCGCGGTCGAAATCGGCCAACGCATCTTTGTATCGTCCCATCTGCCAATGGGTTTTGCCTCGACAGACAACAGCCCACACATAGTCCGGCCTCAACTCAAGAGCCCGGTCAAAGTCAGTCAGTGCCTCCTCGTACCGCCCCATCAGGCGAAAGGTCTCCCCTCGGCCGGCAACCACCTCGGGTATGTTGGGAATCATGCTGTAAGCCCGGCTAAAGTCAGACAGCGCTTCCTCACACTTCCCCAACATACGCCGGATTTCACCTCGGCAGGCGATGGCCCACGCATAGCTCGGATTCCTGTTGGCGATGCGGTCAAAGTCGGCCAGTGCATCCTCGTACCGGCCCATCTGCAAAAAGATCGTCCCCCGCCGCGCCATGATCGAGGCACTGCCCAGATTCAGCTCAATGGCCTGATCAAAGTCGGCCAGCGCCTCCTCGTACCGCTCCATCAAGCGGTAGGTCTCACCTCGAAAAGCAAGCGCCACAGCCCGCTGTGGCTCATTCATCACAGAGCGATCCACCAATTGGGTGAATGCCTCATTCGTCGCCTGGTAGTTTTCTTCCTCGTAGGCCTTCAGCCCCTCCAGCAAACGCCCACCCCACCGCTCCACCTGAACGACCCGGCTGTGCTTGCCTGCACGTTCAATCACCTCGGCCCAGCGGTAAGCAAGGGTATAACTCGTCTGCAGAGCTGCCAAAAAGTCGTTGACCGCCAGTGACAATTGCGCCTGAGGCGACTGGCACAAACGATGATAGAGAGCTGCCAATGCATATTCCCGCCAGGTTTCATCCTTGCGGCCAGCCTCCTCTTCCAATCCCAGGCCGATCTTCAGGGCCTCATAGTATTCGGCTAGTTTGCCGTGCAAGGCAGTCCACTCTCGAGGGAACTCTTGTCGCTTGAGATGCAGCATCTCCTCACGCACGACATCGTGATAGGCCCACCCACCGTCCCGCTTCTCAACGAACGGCATACTCGTGAGCCAGGCGAAGAGATCGTCAACCTCCTTGCCAACCAGAACGGCCAGTACATCCCGATCCAACCGGAAGGGGAGAGCCGCATCCAAGAGCGCTTGCCGGCGCTGGGGATCCCCAACCCATCTGATCAACTGCTTCCCTACACTGTCATCGATCTCGCCCCCCTTCGAAGCACGGGAGCATTCCGAGGCCAGGGCAGCCACCCACACAGGCAATCGCTCAACAAGGCGCAAGACAGACTGCATGGCCTGCTCATCAGTGATCCCCTTGCGCGTCAAGTAGTCGCGGACTTCCCAGTCGGTGAAAGGCTCCAGCGCGATGCGCGCCACCACCCCCTCGTAGGGAGCCCAGCGGCTGCGGTGCAGCTCCCCACGCCCCGCGATGGTTAGAACGACATTTCCTGGCACATCGCCGTAGCGCCCCTCTATCAAATCTCGCAACCAGGGGTCCAAGACGACCCCGACAGAGTCGTAGGAATCACAGAATAGAGTCACGGGGCGCTTCCTGGCCAGCTCCCACAGATCGGCCAAGAAGACAGAGGTAAGAGCCTTCACCGGCTCCAGTATCAGGCGCGCCTCATCCTTTTCAAGGGTTTTGCTGGCCACGTACGTGGAAAATTCGCCGACCAGCGACGCGAACACCTCACCATCCACCCAGCCAGCAGCCACACCACCGATAGGTGTCTGGCTCACCGGTTGAAGGCTTCCCTTGATCACTGCCCGCCCTGATACGGCAGGAAAGCCCTGCGGAGCTTCCGGATCAGCCTCGATCTCCTCTTGTCGCTGGCGGTAGTTCTCGTACCGCTTCCAGAAGGTCTCGAGTGGATAACCCTGGCTCTCGAACTGCTCTGCAATGCACGCCATCACCCCGGGAATGCCACCCCCGGCTTCGTCAATGCAGGCAGTAACGGCCCCGCCTGCTTCGGCAATTCTGCGGAAGCGGCGCAGCAGCCAGGTCTTTCCCACGCCACCCTCTCCAGAGACGTTGACTACGAAGCAGTGACGATCATCGTCAGGCCCGTACCGCAGATTGCGGCGGAAAAAGTCCAAAGACTCCTCTCGCCCGACGAATTCATCCTGCCGGCGACGCACGAGAATATCTTGTAAGCTGGAGGGCCCGGAGTTGCCCACGATCGTCCTCCCTAGCGGGCTCTGCTTACAGAATCGCGATTCGACAGTCTACCGCACAGAAAGCATACCACGAAACGGGCACTTGTGTCAAGCGACATTCGGCCCAGCTCCATTTCAATTGTATGGCCGTGCCATTTCACCCTAAAGTACCTACTAACCATCTGGACAGTGCACAGGGCACCATCACAGCCCGCCAAGCGCATCGGATCGGGCTACTTCTCCGCAGCAGGCAAGGTAAAGTGGAAAACGCTGCCCTGCCCCAACTCACTCTCCACCCCAACCTCTCCCCCAAGCCTCTCCATAATGCGTTGCACGAGAACCAGTCCTAACCCATATTCTGTGACCGGATCTCGATCGGGCCGTGTGAACAAGCGCACTTGCTCCTCCGGCGCAAGTCCTGGTCCGTTGTCGCGCACCCAGAAGCGCACCATTCCCCCCTTCCTTTCCCGCCCGCCAGCAGGGGGAACCGAGAGAGGAGTCGCGCCCAACTCCACCCGCGGCGGCTGACCGCCATACCTGATGGCATTGTTGATCAGGTTCGCCCACACCTCCTCGACCCACGGGCCGTGTCCCACCGCCACCGGCCAGACATCGGGCACGACGACCTCAGCTCGGTGCTCGGTCACCATGTGAGCCAAACGCCACAAGACACCTTTCACAATGGCAACCATATCCAACGGGCCGATCCCTTCCTTGATTTCCTTGGACGGCCCGGCACGGACCATAAGCAACCTATCAATGATGTCAACAATCTCGCGCCCTCTCTGCACGATCGTGCGCAGATAGAACTGCACGTGGTCATCAGAGAGATCGCCATAATCCTCCTCCAACATCTGGGCAAAGCTGACGACGCGCCCGATTGGCTCTCGGACGCTATCGGCCAGCACGCTGGTGAAGGCATCCAGTTTCTTCTGCACGGCCAGCAGATCGTCCGTCCGCTGGCGCAGCATGCTCTCCGTTTTTCGCTGCTCGGCTCTCAGCGACTCTAACTCTTCCAGCAATTGCGCTTTGGTCTTGCTCGTATCCTTCATGGCCTCTCTCCTGCCTGATAAGCGGCCTGCAAACGGGGCGGTATGATAGAACACCCGCACGCCACGACGGCGCACGGGCACTACGATGTTGACTAACAGTGGTGGCCGCTGCCGTCCCGGCCAGTCTTCTGCTTATAGTATACTCCTCTACTCGATCTGAGCAACCCCTCCCAATCACCACCGCCCACCAATCGGCCACAGCAGCACCGGCCTGGAAGCAGATAGGCCTCTCCTCCTTCCCAGCCTAACCCTGCGCCGCTCTCGCCTCCTCCACGTTCACAATCGCAGGCACGAAGAAGGCACAGAGCCCCATCAGCATGCAAACAAGACCGCCGAAAAAGTACCATGGCTGCACGCCGATGGCATCAGCTATCGGCCCGGCGATGGCTAGGCTCACAGACCCCAGCGCCGCGCTCAGGCTGACCAGCGTGAACACGCGCCCCTGCATGTCGGGATCGACGCGCGCCTGCAGCACAGCGGATATAGGGCCAACCGTCATCGAGTTCATGAAACCGGCGAGAAAGTTGCCCGAGACTGCCAGCCAGAACGCCGTCGGCGGCGCCACACCGATCAGTACGAACCCCAGGCCCAGCAACATCAACCCCATCATCGAGGTGTAAATGCGTCGCCGGAACCCACCCCAGGCACTCAAGAACAGGCCGCCGAGCAACACACCGCTGCCCCAGGCCACTTCGAACCAACTGAATTCGGCCGCGCCGCCGCCAAAGTGCTTGTACACCAGCAAGGAAGGCAATGCGGCTGAGGGAGATAACACAAAGTACACAACGACGGCCATGCCGAGCAGAAACACGGCCCCCGGCCAGCGTCTCACGTAGCGCATGCCCTCCAGCACGTCAGACCAGATGGAGGGCTTCGGTCCGCGTGGCTTCTCAATCCGCTCCGGCTGCGGGATGTGCACAAAGAACAACGGCAGAATCGCGGGAAGCGCGGTTCCCACATCCACCAATATGGCACCGTACAGCGGGAGGAAGGCGATCAGTAGCGCGCCCACCGGCTGACCGATGAGGTTGACCAAGCCAGCGATGGTCTGGTTCAGCCCAGCCACGCGGGCCAAGTGTTTCTCGGGGACCATCAAGGACGTCGAGGCTGCCACCGCCGGCAGGTGAAAGGCCACGCCTACCGATCGTACTAGAATGACGACGTACACTTGCCAGACCTGCCCCTCCCCGATCCAGAACAAGTAGGCCAGCCACAAGGAGGCCATGGCGACGGTCGCATCGGCCACGAGCATGACCAAGCGCCGGTTCCAGCGATCGACGTACGCTCCGGCAAAGAGAGCAACGATGGCCTGGGGAAGCACCATAATGATCATCGCCGTCGTCAACACCAACGCCTTGCCGGTCTGCGCGGTAAGCCACCACAATATCACGAACCGCACGGCGCTGCTGCCGATCAGCGAGATCTGCTGCCCCGTCCAGATCGTGAAGAACGGGACCTGCCACCTGGATGCAGGCCGCTCCTTCATGCACTGTCCCCTCTGAACATATTCACTCGACCTGCACCTATTTGCACAGCACCTCCACCTCGGCCCATCCGCGTCGCCACCGCCCGCATCACCTCGCCGAACGCGATGTGCGGCACAGTCAGTGTCCGATCCAGTGCAGGATTGGTAGTAGCGGTGACTATCATACGATGGAGTGTGAAATAGAGCCTGCGACCAGGGCACGTTGTGGCCCCTTACCACAACACGTCACCTCGCAGCACTCACTTGAGGAATTGGAACATCGCCCAACACTCCCCGGCGAAGGGAGGAAAACCCAGCAGTCCCAACGCCGGCATACGGAAGTAGCGATACGGGGGGCCAAAATCAAGTGGCCACGGCACCGTGTAGCGCCAGCCGGCAGCGGCCCAGTAGTTCCAGAACTCCCACAGGAACCCGCAGATCATCCCCGCTGCCAGCAGCCGCAACGCGGGCCGCGGGTCGCCGCGCGCCCACTCACCCAGCGGCGACTCGACCCCCAACTGCACATTGATCGGCTCCAGCAGGAAGATGAAACCGAGCCACACGAAACCAAAGGTGTAGCGGGCCGCACCGACCGGCAGCAGCGGAGGAATGGCCACACAGGCCAGGCCTGCCACGAACGACGCTGCCAGGAGCGTCGGCGAGAAGGTGCGGGGCTTTGCTTTCACGTTACGCACGAACCCCAATCCCTCCAACACGTCGGCGGTCTCAAAGATCCCCGGCATGATGGTAGCAAAGGACCACAGGAAGGCCCAATCCCGCGCCAGTGGGTTTTCCGGGACACCCACATAGTACCAGTTTTGCAAGCGCAAGTTATAGGCTTCGAACAGCAACCAACCGCCGACGGATATCCAGACCAGCATCAGCGCCTCGTGGGGGCAGTCGTGGATGAGCGAGTGACCGCGCAACCGCAGCGCCAGCGCGTCGGCGAAGAGCACGTACCCGGTCCAGACGATGGGCGTGAACCAGCGGGCGACGAAGGGCTGTCGGGCGAAGAGGCAGATCTCGGCCCCCACGACGATCCCCAACCCCAGCCATCCGTGCCACCTGAAACGCATCACCCGCCTCCTGAAGCGCCAAGCAATTGGAGCGTATTGTACCTGAAAGGGGCAAATCGCGCCAACAGCACCAGCCTGACCTCCGATGCCGCTGGCGCAGTGGTGGGGCACGTGCTATACTAGAACAAACGGAGGGAATAACTCGATGACGGATTACAGGTACCGCGGACGCCTAATGAGGGCAGTGGTCGGGTTGGGAATCGGGGGAGGAGTGTTGTGCCTGGTGGTGGGATGCCTCACGGCAAGTGTCTGGCTCAGGATACTATCAGGCAGTCTGCACTGGTCTGCTGGCGAGTTCTTGCTCTTCAACCTTGGCATAGTTGTGCCCCTTGGCATCGTGATTAGGGGTGCTATTCAATGCACTGCTATCCTTGTGCAAAGGGACGGATTGAAAATCCAAACATGCTACTTCCTCTCATTCTTCGTTCCCTGGCAGAACTTGGCTGGCCTGCGAAGCTACAGCTCGTTTTCGCCAACTGCGTTTCGGGTGGTTGAGACGACATTTGTTTCGATCACACAAGGCCTCACACCATTGCACCGAGGTCTGCTCTTCAGAGGACTGGCAGGCGCACTGTGGCCACGTGGCTTTACGATTACATCCGAGGCACAAGGCTACTCCGATCTCATCCAGACGATTGAGGAACACCTGGCAACAAGCAGTGGGTAGTCCAACGCCTAGCAGCCTGTCGGAGAGGAATCTGTGTTGACTTTCCGCCGACGATTTTTCATACGATTTGCCAATAGGATGCAACACTTGCAACTGAATCCACTATATTGCTTGCGAAAATGGCCTCTTGCTGCCTCGGTCAGGCCAATTTTAGCACTCCCATTGCCCCCAATAGTGTTCAATTGTTTTGCGAAATCTGGACATCAGGCGTGAGCCAGGTATCATGGGCAAAAACAGATTGGGAGGAGCCTGATGTCGAATCTGAATCCTGAAGCACGGGACTTTGCCTCATCA
>Ga0315544_1001611_pt1 | contig 17179 bp, 15 predicted proteins | sample SalMarSW160130MG_2_FD_202543 | JGI IMG/M metagenome (GOLD analysis project Ga0315544, IMG submission 202543) | Salt marsh sediment microbial communities from the Plum Island Ecosystem LTER, Massachusetts, United States - Salt Marsh Sediment SW1601-130 ... | reverse complement strand
GTAACAATTGATTCGGATGATATGGCTTGAAACGTTTTTGATTCTTCATTAACGCATTATAACACAGTTATTGTAGAATTGCATGATTACTCACCTTGAAATGAAGTTCTCCGACAGACTCCTAGGGCTATTTAGGAGAATTTAAAAATTTCAGAAATATTTATTGCTAGTCGCATTGCAGGAGTTATAATTTTGAGAATTTTAGGGATCGAGATCGGGTGAGTCGGTGCGATTGGAGCGAGTGAAGTTTTTAAAGGAAAGGACCTAAAGGGAGAGACTGAATGGTTTTTGATCGATTGTCAAGGAGGATCACATTGTTCTTAAGCGCCTTAAGTCTCTTTGTTAGTATCATCGCTCTAGTTTACCAAAAGCCTCAGACATGGTATTTACTGCCGGCGGTTGCGTTTCCTCCGATTGTCGTTTTTGCACTTCTTATACCAAGGCGAAAGAACATCCCTATCAAAGGTAGCCGGGTCTTGGCTAAATCTAAAGCCGAGCAGTTGCTCGCTGCGTCATTAGCCCCTCAGGATTATCCACCATGTATACATTTATGCAGTGCTCATGCTCATGCGGCAAGTGTAGCAGCGCTAGTGTCCAGAACGGTTCTTCTAAGTATCGAGCAATTAGAATTAATGATGGTTCATGAGATTAGAGAGATGACGAAGTTAGAGGAAGCATTCTGCATTGATGTTGTTGAAACTCACTTAAGGATTCTAAGAGGTATTCACTCAAAAGTATCTAGTTTGATGAGTAAGGGCAACTTGGTGGCGGAATGTTACCGACAGCTACGAGGAGGTGAACCTGTGATGGAAACTATTGAGGAACTAGATTACATGATTGAAAATGACATCATAAACCCTATGGATACATTCCTCCAGGATATCCCCCCAAATGTGAGCTGGTACGAAGAAACTGACGACTATAAAGATTACATTAAAGAACTTATAACAAAAGATATACCTAATGCATTATCAAGTGGAGTAGAGAAACTTTTCGAAGCAAAGGAACCTGCTAACAAAATATATGAGGACATGCGAAAAGACTGGCATATGGATGTCCACGAGCAAAAGCAAAATGTCTTATGTAAACCTATCAATATGGATCCGCCCCGGAAAACAGGAATGGCGATCGACTCCATACTGAAATTGGTCAATATCTGGAAAGAAGAGGTGGAAAAAGCACTGGATTAAAATTAAAACAAATTACCAAGATATTTCGTAAAGGATTAAGATTTGGGGCGGTATTTTGCCGACAAATATTCGTTTACAGGCCAATTTTGGCCTTGACTTTGAGTAATTTCTATGGTAATTTAAGTAATATAGAGCTTTTGGGCAATTATTGCTCTTTTGAATATAAAAAAATAGGGACTGTGTATGAGATTACAATTTTTTAAGAATAGATTAGACTCACTGCTGAGTGTGCCAGCTGAAGAAAGAGATAGTATTTGGGCGTACAATATATGTAAATTAACCAGATTTGCGATACAGAAGTTGTTTGAATGCTGGCCCAATCCAGATGAAGTACAGGTTTTAGTCGAAGATCTCAGAGTTCTACCAAAAATGGTCAAGGAAGCAAAGAGAGTTGGTCCATACGCAGACCGTCTTGAAAAATTCGCAGAAAATATGGAACTCCGTCTTTCTGAACTGAGTGAATATGTAGACAAGATGGATCCCGAAGTTGCTGTTGCTAAAGGAAAAACAGATATATAGACAACATTGTTGTCAAGAGTGATCACTGAAGAAAGTTGGGTGAGAATCTGAGCACACTGCTGTTTACCTACCCCACCTATCCCACAAAAAGGATTTTCCGACTTTTCGAATCTTCTAAGAATATTTTGTGGCAGTCGTATAGCATACCATTAATATAAAAGTTGCTTTTTATATTAAATTCTTTCATTTTTTATCGGCAAATCTAATTTATAAACCATATAATTATCCATTCTTGCAAGGTTAAAACCTAAATAAAGTGACTTTTTCAACAGCCCCGCTGTCCCTAGTTTTCCATAGACTTTATAATGTAGTTAACGGTATCTATGAATTTGTGGCCTTCTTCAAATTCGCATTCTTGATTAATATTTCTTTTTACCCAATCGCATGATTTAATGTAAGCCTTTTCTTTTTTTTCTGCTTTAATGATTTGACAGTATGCTTTTATGTCACTCAATAACCTTCCTTTATTATCTTTTATATTATTGAAAAATACAATTGCTATGCTTTCACCAGTTCTTGATTGCTTGATAACAATTGCACCTCTTCCTTTGTCTGATATAATGGTATAAGTTTTATCGTCCATTGTTTTCACCCATATTATGATTTCTGTCTACCAAGCGTTACTTTGGTCAGAAATTTCGATTTCAGAAACCATAGTTGTATTAACTATGTTGCCCCTCATTATAATATTTTTAGCATCTGAACTAATTCGGAAGCCAGAACCCTTAGAACCAATGCAGCTACGATAGTATTTTTCTACCGCATCAGAAAACTGATCGTGATTTATCGGGCCGTTATATGAACCCACTGGGGGAGAAACTTCGACAGGATATTTTTTAAAATCCGTTCCAAATGGTTGTTTCACATCAACATACATTTCTTCAAATTTCTTGTCATCCATTTCGAGAGTAAAAAATACCATTGAAATCATATGATCATCCCTAACTTTATCGGTACCTAAGTCCTGCGAATCTTGTATGCATCTATGAAAAGTTATTCGCGCTTTCGCCATGATATTATTCCCCTGTAATAATTAATTCTTTTATTTTTAACTATGTATATATTGTTTCGATATTACATCTCTTTTATCTCAGCATCTCACCGTTTTATGCACACTGTCCCAAGCTATATAAAGAAATTGTCATTTAGGTTCTATATCCGTACTTCCGCATTGTGGACAAGAGATTGGATATGACGGGAGCCTTTTTTCTTGTGCCTCGCCAGGTTCAAACGCATTCTTCTCGAATTCACACTTATAATTCTTGCATCTAAATCTTCGCTTTTTCATGTTAGCTCCAAATTTTATTTAAGAGTCTCGGTTAATACACACCAAATATACTCAGCTGCTCTTTCAGCACTAACGAGTTTACTTTCATTGGTGATTGACTTTGCCGCCCACAAACTTGATATATCAAATCCGAGCTTGCTACCGTCTTCACTTATGGATAGCCATCCATTACATGAGCCGTCAGAGTCGATATCAAAGTGCCCAGAACTATAAGATATTGAATCGGAACCCATGGGGCCACCCATCCAAATCTTGCACTTGTTCTTAACTTCGCCATGTATGTATATAGTACAAACGAACTTAAAACGATGTATATCGGTAAAATCTGTTTCAACTTCTGAATGTTGCTTTTCGAGCCTTGCTAAGCCTTCTCGTAAGTAAGCCTTGATTATGCCAAATGATGTCTTGAGGAAAAGGTCTTTATCTCTTTGCGTAAAAATCTTTTTTATTTGTGTTATTGGTATATCGAAAGATTTCTTATTTTTAGTCTTGATATTTATACCAACTTGGGATTCATTCGATGACAAACGGCGTTTGAGTGATTCAATCACAGCATTGACATCATTGTTCCATATAATGTATGCCTTATCATTCAAGATAGGATATTTTTTGATAATGAGATTGCTGATTCTTTTATCTCCATATAAAAGTGGGAGAACACGTACCTCCATAGAGGAAGCTTCAATATTAAGAGCTGAATTTAGTTCACGTTGGGGCCAGTTTTTAGAAATGAATGCTTCACTAAGAATAACGACGACATATCTTGATATTTTTAAACCGTCATTGACTTTTTGAGTTATACTATCTCCCCATTTTATTTCTGCTTGGTCATACCAATAAGTAATCCCTGCATTATCTAAAGCTTTTACTAAGTGGATAACGACTTCATCTTTGTCCTCACTAGCATGGCAAATGAATATATCCTTTTTATCAACAGACATTATCTAATCCTTTATTCAGAATGAGAACAAGTTAATAATTCCTAACGGTTTTATTTAGTAGGAACAGTCAATAATGGCTATCCCTAATATTTATGATCTAATATTTTTCTTATTTGTTATTTTTTCCGTCCTTTCTTTTTATCTGGAGCTTGTGTTAGAGCAGATGCTGCGACACTCTTGATAGTCTTTGAGCTTTTAGGATTGCTCAATAATTTAGATGCCTTTGAGGCAACCTTTTTCGAGGTCCTTTCGTTTCTTGCCATTTTTGAATCCTTTCAAATATTTAGTAAATTCACATCTTTTTAAGGTCAGTTGGGAAACCAAAAGGTGGAGGAAAACACGCCTCTGGTCATCCCTGACCAGAGAATCAAATTTATTAAACATATATTGAGCAAATATTATGCCAATTTACTGTTATAGGACGATAAGTTCCTTAAGTCTATTATATGCAATCACTTACGCAAAATAGGTTTTAAGGCATATTTTTTATTATTCAAAATGCCAATTTCTTTCTGCCAAAAAGGCAGAAATTAATAATTAAAAGACCTTCATCGCACACATTACGTCCTTTTGTATATAGGCGAATCTCACCGGGTAAATATTGATAGGAAAAGTGAATTATTTTTTAGTATTTGTTAATGGAAGTTTGCCGCGCAATTCTTCGAATTGCTCGCAACGACATTTTTCTATTGGATTCCTCTGTTCCGTCCGTCTTTGACGGACTTCACTCGGAATGACTGGGAATTCCTATGCCCTAAACGCTGTACGCCGTACGCTATAGTCATATCACAAGGCCAATAATCCATGTATTTTTATGTATAATTATATTGCTAAATATATGTATTGCCGATAAAATATATGTATGGCTAAAGTCCATTTTGAATTGGACAGCGAAAAGGACAAGGATAATCAAAAGAAGCATGGCGTTTCTTTTGCGACGGCCCAATATGCATTTGCCGACCCGGATCGTGTGATTGCCGAGGATATCAGCCACAACCGGACTGAAAAACGCTATTATTGCTTCGGTAAAGTCGGCGGCGGCATACTAACCGTACGTTTTACGTATCGCAAGGATATGATTCGAATCATCGGAGCAGGATATTGGCGAAAGGGAAAGAATATCTATGAAAAAGAAAATAAAATACACGAATGAGCCGTTAGACGATGTAAAAATCATCGACGACTTTCTTCCTTCCCCAGGCGAGCTGGCTTTTAATGAGGAACAGGTCAAAATCACGATCGGGCTGAGTAAAGCCGCCGTAAACTTCTTCAAAAAAGAAGCCAAAAAGCATCATACTCAGTATCAGAAAATGATAAGACATCTTCTGTATCTATATGTCGCCCATCAGAAAAGGCGTAAAACCGGCTGATGTTCCCGCCCACTGACTAAGCTGGTTTTTATACCGCCGAGTCATGGACATTTTTCGGCTGAAAATGGGGATTTTGATTGCATTTTGGCAAAGTGCGAGTACAATTTATAATTAGCCAATGGAATGGCACAAAATAGCAGAGGGAATAATACAAGTCGAAGATAAATTCTAATTTCTAATCCCGAAATCCGAAACAATATCAAATGTTCAAAACCCCAAATTTTCAAAAGAAAACCGTAACCGGTAGGATGGGCAACTTGTTTGCCCATGCTGATAAATTTTACACAATCAGAACCGCATGGGCAGGAAACCTGCCCATCCTACGTTGTTTGAAAAAACAATTTATCCCCAAGGGAAGCCAAATCGCCGGCATGCGGCCGGAAATCCAAAGCACTAAGCTCGAAATTCTAAACAAGACGAAAAACGCAACTTCTTTGAAATAAAAAGACTATATCAAAAACCACGTATTCTGCGGAATCTGCGGTTTGAAAAACAAAGCCAAATCACCGGCCTATGGCCGGAAGCTCTAAATCCGAAACCCGAAATCCGAAACTCATGGATTCCAAAAAAAAATGGAAAACAAAGCCAATTTGGCTTGAGCCCAAATTGACGTAAGCTCTTTTTTGACAAATAAATATGTGGGATTTTGCTGTTTTGAGGGTCAAAAAAACAAACCCAATCCCAAAAAAGGTGCAATAAATCAGGTTTACCAACCCGTCTTAATAATAAGTATTCGGTCTCGCGGATTGAAAATAAAACTCAGAAGGAAAGAAGCCGGGAAAATGGCCAGGAAAGTCAACACCCATATCAAAGCGGCCGTCTCATTGATTATAAACGAAAATCTTGCCGCCTTTCGAGACTTCCTGTTTAAGATTGCATATTTTATCTCAAAATACGTTCTGCGAAATCACAAGCCCAAAAGACACAATAACAGCAAACCACATAATACTGTCAAAGCATCTATAAAATCACAAAAGAAATATCAGAGAATTGATTGAACCGTTGGTTTTAGCGTAATCCTGTGTCAGGGATTAATTCAACGCCAGCCGCTCGGGTAATTGATAGCCTGGGGCATTACACTGAATTTCCTGCATAGCTCTTCTACAAGGAGCTGTATCCTTTTAATCTGACAATCGGTTGGGCCGGCGGTTTTGCCGTCGGCTACAACACAAATGCGGATGGTTTGCTCACCTCCATACCAGGTGTTTTCCGGAGTGGCCGGCCACTGCCTTTGCCATTTTTCTGTTGGCTGTATCTGGCCGTCAGCACCCCCATTGCCGTTGTATAAACAGAAATGGCAGTTGATATACTCAGGATCAGAAAAGCCCTCAAGTGACGCCAATTGCTCTATATTACCGGATGTTGTGCCGCTATAAAAAATCTCAATACGGTTCCAGCGATCCCGGGACTGAATGGCCTGGGAGCAGATAGTTTCTTTAACAGGATCAAGACGACAATAGGTCCAGAGAGAAAAAGGACCGGCCGATGGAGGATTATGCCCGGAGGCCATTAAGAGGATGGCTCCTATCGTCATTGAAGCCAGCAGTGTCGCCAAGACTTTTGCCACTCTTACCTGATTTGGCATTGTTACATCCCTGATAGTACGGGCTTTACTTCTCAACCATCCTTGAACTCTAAGGCGGTATAGACGTCAGAAAACCATCTACAATCCTTCAATCTCAGATTTCTGTCTGAAAATAAAGGAACGGAGCTTTTATAACAAAAGCAAAATCCATTTTATAAAGTAAACATCGGCACCCGCCAACAGATTACTGCAAATTTTTGCAAAAAAATTCTCTATTTTATCTTTATCGGCTCTCATAATTGCAACCTTACTCCCCTAAAAGGATAATTTTCCACCGTTTAACAACCTTAACATTATCCCAGGAATTAAGGTCAATATAACTCACCGATGGATTGTTACAAATATGTTGCGTTATATAATCGTTGTATGTAAAATTTCTCCAATCAAATTAAAACGAGAACCTGCGGTGGTATCACAGGCTGATAATGGAGGCTTTTACGTTGGCTTCAGCAAACTTAATACCGGATGTATTTAAAGAACAGGAACGAGAAAAATGGTATCAGAATCTATTTGGCATCAAGGTGAATTTCAACCGTTAACTGAAGAACAAATTATTCAATTGACCGACCAGGGATGTAGCTGCGAGGACTGGTCGAAAGTCCGGGTTGCTCAGGGTTTTAATGCCAAAGCAGTAAAATCGACGCACTTCAGCGGGCATATACGCTTAGGTGTGTTCGAGAAACAAGTTTCTTTTTTCGGCGACTTCAGGAAACAGTCGGGAATCAGCAACGCAACTATTCATAACTGCACGATTGGTGACAACGTATATATAAGTCAGGTCAGGAACTATATCGCCAATTATATCATCGAAGAAGATACAGTAATCGAAAACATAGAACTGCTTGCGGTGGATGGCGAAAGTTCCTTCGGTAATGGAACTGAAGTTACCGTTGTCAATGAAGCCGGCGGCAGAGAAATACCAATCTATGACCAACTGTCGGCTCATATAGCTTACGTAATAGCTTTTTACCGTCATAAACCGGAAGTAATCAAAAAGCTGCAGGAAATGATAGCAGACTACTGCCGTTCTGTAACAAGCTCCATGGGTCTTGTAGGCAAAGGGTCTGCACTTGTTAACTGTCGAATTATTAAAAATGTTAAAATCGGTCCTGCAAGTATTATCGAGGGCGTCAACAGACTGGACAACGGTTCTGTTAACAGCTGCGATGAGGACCCTGTATATATCGGGCCGGCAGTTTTTGCAGAAAACTTTATCGCCTGCAGCGGCTCAAAGATTACGGATGGAACGATAATTGACAAGTGTTTCATAGGCCAGGGAACGGTACTGGCAAAGCAATATTCCGCGGAGAACTCCGTGTTCTTCGCGAACTGCGGCGGTTTTCACGGCGAAGCATGTGCTATCTTCGCAGGGCCTTATACGGTGACACATCACAAATCAACCCTGCTAATCGCAGGGCTATTTTCATTTCTCAACGCCGGCAGCGGCACCAACCAGAGCAATCATATGTATAAATTAGGGCCGGTACACCAGGGAATAGTGGAACGCGGCTCGAAGACCGGCAGCGATTCATATATGCTCTGGCCGGCAAAAGTCGGAGCATTCACAGTTGTAATGGGAAGACATTACAGGAACTCAGATACGTCGGATTTGCCTTTCTCATATCTGATCGAGCACGAAGACGAAAGTATTCTCGTCCCCGGAGTGAATTTGCGAAGCGTCGGAACCGTTCGAGACGCCCGTAAATGGCCGAAGCGAGACAGGAGAAAAAGTTCTGAAAAACTCGATTTAATCAATTTCAAACTTCTAAGCCCGTACACGATCCAAAAGATGCTCAACGGCCGGGAGCTGCTCAAAAACCTTAAAAAAACATCCGGTGAGACCTCGGATTTCTTTACATACCACAACGTCAAAATCACAAATGCTTCGCTCGAAAGAGGGATTAAACTTTATGAAATCGCTATTCATAAATTTCTGGGTAATTGTCTGATCAATCGACTGGAAAATAAAAATTTCAACAGTGTTGAAGAACTCCGGTCGGTACTGCATCCGGAAACCGAATGGGGACCGGGTCAATGGATAGATTTATCCGGCCTGTTCGCACCGGATCAAGTTGTACGGAAAATGCTCAGTGACATCGAAAACGGAACAATACGCACACTGGAGCAGTTAGCCGGAGCCTTCAAATTGATGTACGATAATTACCCAATGTATGAATGGGCCTGGGTGGCGAACGTTCTGCAGCAGATTCTTGACAAAAAAATAGAGGAAATTGTACCGGAGGACATTATCGAACTCACGTCAAGATGGAAAACAACCGTCGTGGATCTTGATCACCAGCTTTTTGCAGACGCCAAGAAGGAATTTACCGCCACCGCTCAAATCGGTTTCGGCCTGGACGGAGACGAAATGACAAAAAATCTGGATTTCGCCGAAGTTAGAGGGACATTTGAGAAAGACAGTTTTGTCGCAGAAATTGAAAAACACATATCCAGCAAATCAAGCCTCGCCGACAAGCTTATAGAACGGATGGAAAAACTTCTTTAAGAGGGAGACATTATCCTATGATAGGATAAGAAAAAATTTCAAAAAAAGGAGAGTATGTTATGAGAGTTATAATTGAACCAAATTATGAGCTTGCTTCGCAGTGGGCTGCGAATTACGTCGCAAGGAAGATAAACGACTTCGGTCCCGATGAGTCAAAACCTTTCGTACTCGGCCTGCCGACCGGCTCTTCACCGCTTGGTATGTACAAGGGATTAATAAAACTCAACACTGAAGGATTGGTTTCGTTTAGGAATGTTATCACCTTCAATATGGACGAATATGTGAACCTCCCGGAGGAACATCCCGAAAGCTACCACTCATTCATGTGGAACAACTTCTTCAGCCACCTTGATATCAAAAAAGAAAATGTAAACATTCTCAACGGTAATGAAACGGATCTCGAAGCGGAATGTGCCGGTTACGAGGAAAAAATTCGAAAAGCAGGCGGCGTCAACCTATTTGTCGGCGGCATAGGCCCTGACGGTCATATTGCGTTTAACGAGCCGGGCTCTTCACTGTCGTCAAGGACACGTGTAAAAACGCTGACTTACGATACTATCGTGGCTAACTCCCGGTTCTTCAACGGCGACATAAACAAAGTACCGAAAACGGCTCTGACCGTCGGAGTCGGAACGGTCCTAGACGCAGAAGAAGTGCTGATTATTGTCAACGGCCACAACAAAGCACGTGCTTTAAAACATGCCGTTGAAGGTAGCATAAATCATATGTGGACAATCAGCGCACTGCAAATGCACGCCAGGGGAATTATTGTATGCGACGATGAGGCTACGACGGAACTGAAAGTCGGTACCGTAAAATACTTCAAGGATATAGAATCGGCCAACCTGAATCCCAGTAAGCTCTTAAATTTCTAATTGTATCTCATCCGCCCACAAAGGCTTGTTCCGAATTACGTCGATTCATCAGGTGCGTAAACTATATCGGCTTCGGCCTTGAGTGATTCTATATATTCGTCGGTAAGTTCGATTTGCTTATTTATCTTTATTTGCTCTATTATTTTGTCTTTGGCTTCATCAAACGATATGGTGCCGGCATCTTTGTGGTCGGTCACTTTAATTATATGATATCCATAATCTGTTTTAACGATATCACTAATTTGTCCGACTTCCAGTTTGAAAGCAGCCTCCTCAAACTCAGGCGTCATCTCACCTTTAGAAAAAAATCCCAGATCGCCGCCCTTCGGAGCCGAGGGACAAGCCGAACTGGCTTTGGCAAGCACGGCAAAATCGGCCCCGTTTTTAATCTTCTGAAGCAGATCTTCAGCCTTTTTAAGGGCCTGGGCTTCCGGCTCATTCATATCGCCGCCTTTAACATACGCGGGTTTTATGAGAATATGACTTGTCCTTATTTTTTCGGCCGTCTCAAACTGTTTCATATTTTCATCATAGTATTTTTGGGCCTCTTCATCTGTTACACTGACTTTACCTTCCAATTGAGCCTTTAATATCTTTTGATATGCCAGTTGTTCGCGCATCCGTTCTCGTTCCTCTTCAAAATTTCGTCCGTATTCGGCTAATTTTTTCTTGTAATCCTCCAAAGAAAATGGCTGTGGCTGGGATGATAACATTGCTGCGATTGTGTTGTCGACTTCCTCATCGGTAATTTTTATACCATCTTCCTTGACCTTTTCAGACAAAAGGTTCTCGACAATCAATTTCTCCAAAATCTGCCCTCTGAGCTGCGCCTTGTATTGTTCAATAAAATTGGGAGGTAGTTGTGAAGCATTGGCAGAAATTCCCTTTAATCCGATTTCCATTAATTCCTGAACTTCAATTTCTTTGATATCGATCCCGTTGACAGTAGCAGCAACTCCGGCAGCAAGCGTCTGAACAGAGTCTTGAACTTTAACCTGATTAACATCCGGCTCTGTAGGGCCGGTTTTCTTACGGCAACTGAGAGTGAAAACAATTGAAAATATTGCAAGACAAATCAGAATACGCATGCTATAAACAAAACTTCTCATAATATTATCCTTTCGTAATTCCTAAAAATATACCCTTTATCAGGGCCAAAAATCTATTGTTTCAATAAAAAGCTAAAGTGTCAAAGTATTTCTAAATTACAATCTATAATTATGCTATATTTCAAAGCTTTACAAAAATGCTGAGAAAGTGATAGAATACAAAACAATTACTCCAAATGTTATTTCGGAGTTTAAAGGCGTTTAGTTATTTTTTTAACAAATATATTTCCTTGCTTATATTGCTTAAAAATATCAAAAATAAAATAAATATTGAAAATATATCGTATTTTAATTATGGAATGTTTAGCCATAATTAATACTTCCGGTACCGCAAAATATGAAATTTCAACACCATAAATTATCAAACGGCCTGGTCCTAATCGGTGAGATTAATAGTTCAGCCAAATCGGCGGCGGTTGGTTTTTTTGTTAAAACCGGTTCTCGTGACGAGACAAAACAGATTAACGGCGTATCACACTTTCTGGAACATATGTTATTCAAAGGTACTGAAAAGCTAAATGCACTCGAAGTGAATCAGGCCTTCGATAGGACAGGAGCACAATTCAACGCCTTTACGAGCGAGGAAAATACCGTCTTTTATGCCGCTGTTCTTCCGGAGTATTTATCTGAAGTAACCCGGCTCTGGTCGGAACTGATGAGACCGGCTTTGCGTGATGAAGATTTCAATATCGAAAAAAATGTAATTAAAGAAGAAATTGCGATGTATAAGGACCTGCCGAGCTTTGATGTCGTCGAAAAATGCAGAACTCTCCACTTCAATGGGCATCCATGCGGGAACAGCGTTCTTGGAAGCGAAGAAAGCATTGATAATTTGACTGCCGAGCAAATGCGGAGCTATTTTGCCGGCCGCTACGCTCCGAATAACATGGTGTTGACTTGTACGGGCAATTTTGACTGGGAGCAAGTCTGTTCCATCGCCGCAAAATACTGCGACAACTGGAAAGAACAATCAGTAATAAGAGAGCTGGAGCACTCTGACGGCAGCAAGAAGAAGCAGAGACTCGAAAAGGAGAATCTGGCACGTGAGCATATATGCTTGATGAGTTCTGGCCTGTCCGCTCAGGATCCGAGGAAATTTGCAGCTTTGCTTTTAGGGACCATCATAGGCGATGAAGTCGGATCGCGATATTTCTGGGAACTGGTGGATAAGGCATTGGCCGAATCGGCAACAATGCAATACGGAGCCATGGACGGCACAGGAGTTTTCTATAGTTATTTTCGATGTAGCAGCGAAAATCTCAGCAAAGTGCTTGATACCGTTAATAATATTTTCCACGGCCTTGGCAAAGACGGGATAAACGAAGACGAATTGAGAAAAGCAAAAAACAAAATATTAAGTGCATTGGTTATTAAAGACGAGCTGCCGATGGGCCGACTGATTGAGCTCGGTTTTAACTGGATATATTTAAAAGAGTATCGCACTATCGAAGACGATATCAATTCGATTAAAACCATTACAATCGACGATATTAATTCTTTAATAGAGGAGCTTAACATAGGTGATTTTACCGAATTTTCCATGGGACCTGTACAAAACAGCAGTTGAAAATGTTGAAACTCAATTTATTGTCCGATCAATAAAAAGTTACACCTTAAGATTAAGAGATTGCAATTGGAACAGGTCAATGCGCCGGGCTTGAAAATAGCCGAATTTATTTTCAGTGGATTTATGAGGAGGAAGTTCTTGTGGGCAAGACTAATTCTGACAAACCGGGAGATACCGATGTTCTAAGAGCAAAGGATATAATTCCACCGTATAAGAAAGACATAATCCAAAAACCAAAGCAGCCTTTGAAGGAGGAAACCTCACACCGTATCGAGGATAAGGCAATACACAAAGAAACACCACCAGTAGAGCCAAAAAACGCGACACAGCAGAAAGCTGAAATACCCAAATTCGACCTGGCTGAACATATATTGTCCGAACAGCGTAAAACAGCTACAGTTAGAAGAAAAGGGCCCGGAACAATAAATCAAACTATAAACAACAAGCGGGAAATCCGATCAACAGGCTATAATATTCAATCGCAACCAAAATTATCACAACAAGAGCAAATCATTGCTGAGATTGTAGCGAGGGATATTCAAAAGCTTTGTAACGGCCACATTCAGGAATTCAGTCAGCATCAAATGTAATATAAACATCATTATTGTTGCGATAAAGCCATAATATTGATTTTCCGTGTTTTTACACACTTCAAGATATCCATTACGGAAAACAGGAAAATTTGTATAAATGACGACAAGTTCCTATAAAAGCAGGTATTTATGCATAAAACCTTAAAAAACACATATGAAACACTTAAAATCAGGGAAATTTTCTTGACGACAAAACTGTTAACATGGTATAAATAGGTTTTATGGAAAAGCCTTGATTACAGAGGTAGAAACTTTGAGATTATAAGTCTTAAGCTGATTTATTCGTTCCAGTTATGACTATATTACGTTAAGTAGCACCAAGGATTTTCCGAAAAATACATAAAAATAATGCAGATGAACGTGACCGCCGAAGTTGTACACTTCGGGCTAATGTTTTACCTTTCATTTTAAGCAATTTTTAGAGGTGGAAGCCACGTCGAACAAAAACATTATCCTGGGCAGGTGTATGTTAAGATGTTGGGAAGGTAAAAAATTTATCGGTCGTTCTTGTTATCACTCTTAAATTACAGGAGGAGTATTATGTTCAGAAAACTGATTTTTTTAGTATCTTTCGTTTTTGTGCTGAGCATAGGGATTGTCGCTCAGGCAACCCCTATACCAGTGAGTGTGAATCCTGCGGTCGAGACAGTAATAGGAAATGATGGGAACGTATTTCCAGATCAAAGCTATAAAACCTACTACCTTCAAGTATGCGACCATCTAAATGGAATTTCACAAGGACGACGTGTTTCATTAATTAGTTATGACATATCGGGACTGAAAAGCAACGACAAACAGACGTACAGAAACATGAGCTTCAGTATTTTTGGTTTTATACCAGGCAACGTGGACGTTTACGGAGTCGTCGAAGATCAGGATAACATTAGCGGAGGACTTAAATGGAATAATGCTCCCGGTGTTGATAATGACCATATGTTTGCGTTCCCGGTCGCACTGGATATGGACGACTTAACTGATAAGCTGCTTAGCTTTACTGCTCCTAACAGACATGAAAGAAAATCAACCGACACAAGCCAGGCCCTGGACGACTTCATCAACAGCGATACGGACGGAATCGTTACATTCCTGCTTGCACCGTCAAGAGGTAGCAAGCTTGTGTTAATGCCGTCAAGCAAGTTACCTAATGGTGGAATTACCCTGAATGGTGAAATGACATTAGGTGTGGATGTCGTCTGGGTCACCGAAACGGTTGATCGTGACGAGGACGGCGTTCAGGACGACCAAGTGTGGACCGACTGGCTCGTGGCTGAAGGATACGATGTGGACGTCCAGATGGACCACTGGATGACGCTCGGTGACGACAAGGATCCGAATGATACTACCGACTATGTCGGCGAACTCAATCTTGCCGATCTAGTCATCATCAGCCGTACCGCAAGCAGTGGCGCTTATGCTACTGATGCAGCCGAAGTGGAGGCCTGGGGCTCGGTAACCACACCGATCCTCAGCTTGAGCGCATGGCATGTACGCAGCTCTCGTCTGAAATGGATCAACTCGACGACCGTCAACAGAACACTGGATACCTACATGCTGGCTCTGGAGACGGATCACCCCGTACTCGATGGTGTAGCTCTCGAAGACGGTTTAGTGGAAATGGTATTCACCGAAGGTTTCGCCGATGGTTATCAGGGTAACTGTGTTATAGGCGGTACCGATGTCGGTAACGGCGTTCTGATCGGCCAGAGTTTCAGCGATGAGACCATGGTCGCCGAATGGCCGGCCGGTGTAGAAGCTTATGAAGGCGCCGGTTTAGTTCAGGCCGGTCCGCGTTTGCTCTTATGCGCAGGTACGGAAAATGCTTCGCTCACGGCGAATCTCTTACCTCAGGGTGCTTGGAACCTCACCGACGCCGGTGAGATGATGTTCCGCAACGCGATCAACTATATGGTTTCACTGCCACCGGCAGGTGCAAAAATTGTCTTTGTCACGAGTGTCAAGGACAATGATGCTGACGGCATTCAGGACGACGTGAGCTGGGTTGACTGGCTGAAAGCCAGAGGCTACAACGTGGATGCCCGACCGGGCAATTGGATCGACCCGATGGATCCCAACAAAATCGCAGAGTTGGAAGCCGCGGACCTGATCATTGCCAGCCGTGGTATGGCCACCGGTGAATATGATGGAGCAGAGACCGCCAAGTGGAACTCACTGTCCACTCCGGTTATCTGCATAAATGCGTGGATGATCAGAAGCAACAGGTGGGTTTGGATGAATTCCACCAGTGCGAATAAAGATGCCGGTTCTCCGATTTTGATGGCTCTGGAAACCAGACATCCTATCTTTGACGATGTTGAGCTGGATTCTGACGGTCTGGTTGAGATACTGGATCCGGACGTTGGTTCAGGTCATACGTCATTCCTTACCGACATTCTCGATGTGGGCAACGGAACACTTCTGGCTCAGTCGCTTGGTATTTACAACACCGCGTGGGTCGTGGAATGGCCTGCCGGCGTGGAATACTACACAGGCGCAGGACAGATTGCCAGCGGCAGACGTATGTTATTCATGGCCGGCACGCAGGATGATCCGTACACCGATGCCAACGGCAATATCATGCCGGTCGGCATACTCAATCTGAACGATGCGGGCAAGCAGATGTTCCACAACGCGATTGAATATATGCTTACACCCCCACCGCCAACGGTCGTCTTTGTAACGAGTGTCAAAGACAATGACGCCGACGGTGTTCAGGACGATGTGAGCTGGGCTGACTGGCTTGAAGCAGAAGGCTACAACGTAGATTTCCGACCGGGCAACTGGATCGATCCGCTGGACGACGACAAAATCGCAGAGCTGGAAGCTGCGGACCTGATCATAGCCAGCCGTGGTATGGCCACAGGTGAATACGATGGAGCAGAGACCGACAAGTGGAATGCCATTTCCACACCGACTATCTGCATAAATGCGTGGATGATCAGAAGTAACAGGTGGGTTTGGATGAATTCCACAAGCGCAAATAAAGATGCCGGCTCTCCGATTTTGATGGCTTTGGAAACCACACATCCTATTTATGATGGTGTTGAGCTCGATCAAGATGGTCTGGTCGAGATATTGGATCCGGACGTCGCTTCAGGTAATACCTCATTCCTTACCGATATCCTCGATGTAGGCAATGGTACACTCCTGGCTCAGTCGCTGGGTATTTACAATACCGCGTGGATTGTGGAATGGCCTGCCGGCGTAGAGTACTACGCAGGCTCGGTACAGACTACCGGCGGAAAACGTATGTTATTCATGGCCGGTACACAGGATGATCCGTACCTCGCACCGGACGGCGTCAACATTGCCCCGGTGGGTGTGTTGAACCTGAACGATGCGGGTAAAAAGATGTTCCTCAATGCAGTCAAGTATATGCTGCCTGTTAAGCCGGTTGATCCCGGTACTGACGGCTTGGTTGCGTACTATCCCCTGGATGGTGATGTATTAGATAGTTCCGGCAACGGGCTTGATGGTACGATTATGGGCGATCCGAACTTCGTCGAAGGTATCATCGGTATGGCTTTGCAAACCGACGGTGTGGATGACTATGTTGACTGTGGAAATGACCCGCTCTTTGATTTCACGGAGCAAATCACGCTTGCCATATGGGTGAATGTCAATGATTTTGGCAACGGC
>Ga0315544_1001610_pt1 | contig 17204 bp, 15 predicted proteins | sample SalMarSW160130MG_2_FD_202543 | JGI IMG/M metagenome (GOLD analysis project Ga0315544, IMG submission 202543) | Salt marsh sediment microbial communities from the Plum Island Ecosystem LTER, Massachusetts, United States - Salt Marsh Sediment SW1601-130 ... | reverse complement strand
CGTTCAACGTTGGTGTTACCTTCGGATACTAATTATCACTTGAGGATCCACCTAAGACTTTCCGTTTGATCAGTTTGATAGTTAGTCTGTCGACTAACTGTTTGATCGTTTGAAGAATAGGATGAAAGATCAAACCGCTCAACCGAACCCCGATTTATCGGGGTGAGTCAAACGCTCAAACCGCTCAAACCGATATGAGATCAAACCTCTCAAACCAATTATAGAGCAAATATTCAAATCTCTCGCACTCCTGTTCAATTAACTAAGGACTTTCTTAGCCTGGTATGCAATATCGAAATATGCTGCACATCATCCCTTATCTCATCGAGGTCATCCGAACTGATATATCCAAGATCTTTGGAAATAATTAATTGGTTATATAATTCCATCAGGCTTGAATACGAAATCTGATAAAGATGTTGTTGTTCTTTATCTGATCTTCTTGATGAACCCTCAGCCAGGTTTGAACAAATTGATATTGATGCTCTTCTAAGCTGGTTAGTCAAACAAAACACCTCTTCTTTAGGAAATTTTGAGGTAAGATCATAGATTTTTTTTGTTAATGTCCTGGCTTTTTGCCATACATTAAGCTTTTCAAATGAAAATTGATACATAATTATTAGTTTTTGCAGTGAGACGTATCTAAGATAAGAAAAATATCCTAAAACACTTTCAATTTCGGTGTTACCTATGGATATTATTACCACCAATATCTTTATATACCCTCCCGTTTGATCAGTTTAATTGTCAGGCTGAAGCCTGACAGTTTGAACGTTTGAAGAATAGATTAAAAGATCAAACCTCTCAAACCATTATTAGCTCAAACATTCAAACCGTTCAAACCGTTATTAATTCAAACAGCTCAAACCATTCTTAATTCAAAAATGATTTATTTTCTGCCTCCAAAGGCCTCGTGCTGCCGGCCTTTGCTGTCAGATAATTATGGTCTGGCATCAAAGCCCGGGTTGCTCGGTCATACTTCCCTCTCAACCAATCCGGCTCTGCCGCATTGCAGCACTCGGCCCTTAAAAATGGTTTGATCAGTTTGATAGTTAGTCTGTCGACTAACTGTTTGAGCGTTTGAAGAATAGGATGAAAGATCAAACCTATCAACCGAACCCCGATTTATCGGGGTGAGCTCGACGAATCCCGAGTCCTCGGGGTGAGTCAAACGCTCAAACCGACATTAGCTCAAACATTCAAACCGTTCAAACCTCTCAAACCATTATTAGCTCAAACATTCAAACCGTTCAAACCTCTCAAACAATTTTGACAACCCCCTTCTCAACTTTTCCGCCTCCAATCCTGCTAATCCGTCCCCAATGCAACTTTTCCCCTTGCGCCTCGTTTAAAAAAAGACTAATTTTGTCTGACAGTCCTAAAACCAGGTGCAATGCACAAACGATCCTTCCAGGTCTTTACTGTTCTGCTGGATATTGTCATAGTGGCCATATCCTTCCTTGTCATGGTATGGATAAAGCCTGCCAGTAAGAGTCACTACCTGCCCACGCATATGGATTTCTTCCTTATTCTGGCCGGGCTGTGGATCGTTATTTCCATCGCCGGTGGTAAGATGCACCGTGGTAAGATCATCAACCTGCGCTCACTGTTCACCCGGACCATCATAACCAACTTCATATCCCTCTCCATAGCATCACTACTCATCATTGCCCTGGCTCTGGGAGGACATTCACGTCTTATAATGTTCGGAACAGCAGCCCTGGCTACCTTCATAGAACTGGTGGTGGGAACTGTCTACCTGGCCGTGAAGAAAGCATCGCTGCAGGACTATCAGCCGCGAAAAGACTATTATACCATTCGCAAACTGACTGAGGAAGAAATGGTAGGGGAGAGTGATACTGGTGCTATATCCGATGAGGTCTCTAAGATTGTTAAACCAGAGGTAAGGGAAGCCCTTATTGAAGAATGTGGTAACGAGATGGCAAATGGTATACTTAATATTGCTAGATGGAATCTTAATGGTGATACCCGTATAATGGAAACCACCACGAAGTTTAATATTGCTGCCCTGCCTGAAAAGGACTACAACTACATCATTAACCTTAAGCGCATTAACGACATAAAAGACCTTGACCATTTCCTGGATGTTGTCAATCACAAGGTCAGGCATGGAGGTTATTTCATGTGCTGCGTTGAGACCAAGGATCTGCGTAAACGGCGCATCTTAAAAAAATACCCCCCGGTCCTGAATTACATATATTATACCGGCGACTTTGTAGTCAAGCGTGTATTCCCCAAGATAAGGATCACCAGGTGGTTGTACCTTGCCCTTACCAAGGGGAATAATGTGGTTATATCGAGGGCAGAGGCCCTGGGAAGATTGGTGCGTGCAGGTTTTGCCATCAGCAATGAGTCGTTTATCAACGGGCATCTTTTTATTGAAGGAAGGAAGAATGGCAACCCGCTGAATGTTTACGGGAAGAATTACGGGGTACTGATTGCCCTGCCAAGGATTGGCAGACAGGGTAATTTTATCAAGGTATATAAACTGCGTACCATGCATCCTTACTCGGAGTATATACAGGATTATGTATATGGACTGCATGCCCTTGAAGAAGGAGGCAAGTTCAGAAATGATTTCCGCATTACTTCATGGGGGGCCTTTTCACGAAAAATATGGCTTGATGAGCTGCCTATGCTGCTTAATTTCTTTCAGGGCAGTATGAAGCTGGTGGGAGTGAGGCCCCTGAGTAAGCAGTATTTCAGCCTCTATTCCCAGGAGCTGCGGCAGAGACGTGTCAAATACAAACCCGGGCTCATTCCTCCTTTTTATTACGATATGCCCGGGAACCTTGAAGAGATAGAAGCCTCTGAAGTTCGCTACCTCGATGAATACGATAAACACCCTATCCGCACCGATATCAAGTATTTTTCAAAATCAGTCATTAATATAATCTTCCATAAAGCCCGCTCCAACTGAGTTATTACTAATTTATTTCTTACTACACTAATTAATATTTTATCGCAGATCAGTTTGATCAGTTTGAAAGTCAGTCGATAGACTGACTGTTTGATCACCTGCCTGATGGCAGATATGTTTGACTTAATTTATTAAAATATGTCCTCTCTTTACTACCTCTTCAACTAATTGTAATTCAAACAATCAAACGCTCAAACCGATCAAACAGTTAGTAATAAAAGCTCCCCTATAGTCACTACCACCTCCTCATTATAGCTAAAATTCTTAATTTGCCAAGTAATCTGATTTTCATATCTTGTAATCTTTATTATCAACATCAAGCCATGAACAAACTATTAAAATCGACAGCTTTAATTTTATTATTCACTATAGTTCTTTTCTCATGCAAACAGAAAGAGCCCAGGGAGATCATTCCTGAGACTACGTTCTCAACATATAAGGGTGATAGTTCAAATACTGACGACGTCATGGAGAAACGAGAGATATTTTACGGGCTGCTTACACCGGTAGAAATAACGGAGATTTTCAGTCGCCTGGAAACGGCCTATAATACCAATATGCTTAATCCTGTGGAATCAGCTGATAATTACCTCAGCGCATCAAAGGCTGCCCTGAACCTGGGTATATATGGAGTGGATTTGAGCTACCTGAAAATGTTTGATATGAATACCGAAATGTTGAAATATCTGGTGGCCGTGCGAAAACTGAGCAACAGGCTTAATATTCCTACCGAATATCTTACAGAACCCCTGGACGGGATTGAAAACAATATGGCTGATACCGATTCCGTGCTGGCAATGGCCAATAATGCGTATAAAAGAATAGAAGATCACCTTGAGCAGAATGACAGGAAAAGTACAGCAGGGCTGATGGTCCTCGGGGGATGGATAGAAGCCCTCTATATATCCACAGGCTTGTTGCTCGATACAGAGAATCCCGACCCAGAGGTGGTCCAGCGGATAGCCGAACAGAAATATACATTAAATACCCTCCTTAGCTTCCTGAAAAATTACTATGACGATCCCATCGTTGTTTACTATACCAAGAAGCTTAAGTTCCTGAAAAAATATTTCGATATGTTTGATATCTATTTCAAAATAGATGACCTCGAAATCGATCATGACAACCGGGTCCTAAGGGCCAGCGGCAGCGATCTGACCATAACCACCGAAACCCTCCGCAACATTAAAGACTATGCACAAAAGATGCGTAAAGAGACTGTAAGCCTGTGACAACAGTAAAGCCAGGCTCAATACTTTACCTCACCTCTCACCTCTTGTCCTGAGCTTGCTTGCCCTGAGTTAGTCGAAGGGCCGAAGGGCTCATCTCTCACAGCGTCCTCCATAGCCCGAGGTATCGAGGGCGAAGGAGGATCACTCATCTCCCCCTCCCCACCGTTCAGCATCTACCTCAAACCCAGCTATATCCAGTATCCTGTCCACTACAGTCATAACCAGATCCTTGATTGTCTCCGGTTTGGAGTAGAAAGATGGTGTTGCTGGTAGTAATATGGCTCCAGCCTCGGTCAGCAGCTTCATATTATTAATATGTATAAGGTTATAGGGTGTTTCGCGCGGAACCAGTATCAGCTTCCTCCTTTCCTTGAGCATGACATCAGCTGCCCTGCTGATGAGATCATCAGCCACACCGTTGGCTATACGTCCCATCATACCCATGGATGCCGGGCAGATTATCATAGTATCATACTTCGACGAACCCGATGCAAACGACGCAAAAAAATCCCTGTTGTCATAAACCTTAAACAAGGTTCCACTTTTGTCTTTATACTTTTGTCTTTTGTCTTGAGTCTTGCCCTGCCCCCTGTCGGAGCGTAGCGGAGACCCTGACCGACCAAAGGGAGAGTCAGGGCTCCCTGCTCCCTGCGGTAGTTGCGACTCAAGTTCGTATTGCCATATTTCCAGGGCATTTTCACTGAAAACCAGAGCCACTTCTTTGGGTCTTTCCTGCAAATTTCCTATCCGCTCAAGCAGTGTCTCTGCATAAATGGAGCCACTGGCTCCCGTAACGGCAACGATTATTTTTCTTTTACTTTCCATACTATTCTAACAAACGGCGCTTTAAAATTTCAACACCTTTACCTGCTTTTTCCTTAATTATCTCCACGTGCCTGTTTACCGGTGCTATTACGTCTGCCGGATCAATAAGCCACAGGGGTGCATGCTGTGGTGCGTAACCTATCAGGCCTGCTGCAGGGTAAACATTAAGCGATGAGCCTACCACGACAAATAGATCAGCTTCAGAAGCTATTTGAGCTGCTTCAATCATAGCAGGCACCGGTTCGCCGAACCAAACCACGTGCGGCCGCAACTGGCTCCCTTTTTCGCATGTCTCACCCATCTTTAACTCCCAGCCATCTATCTCGTACACAAGGTCGGGATCAGCGGAGCTCCGTGCTTTTTTCAGCTCACCGTGCAGATGCAACACTTTTGTGCTGCCGGCTCGCTCATGCAGGTCATCAACATTCTGGGTTATTATATGAACATCAAAATAATTCTCCAGTTCTGCGAGTCCCTTATGACCCTTGTTGGGTTCACTCTCAAGAAGCTGCTTGCGCCTTTCATTATAAAACCTCTGTACCAGCTCAGGGTTGTTTTCCCATGCTTCAGGTGTAGCTACTTCCGTCACATCATATTCCTCCCATAATCCACCCATCTCCCTGAAAGTACGAATACCACTCTCAGCACTCATCCCTGCCCCGGTAAGGGCTACTAGCTTTTTTCTGTTTTCCATAATTCATAAAGATAGAAATTATTCAGGTAAGGAGGGAAAATAAAAGCGATGAGAACCGAGTAGTACGAGTATGCGTTAGCATGCGAGTGCTACGAGCTCGACGAAGGCAGAATGCCTGAGTCAGATGAGCGATGAGCGATGAGATTTCCTGAATAAGTTTGATTGGGTTAATGAATGATTTACTAAGTAAAATTTCAAACATTCAAACACTCAAACCGTTCAACCGAATCAAACTGTTCAAACATATAACCGACAATCCTAAGCCCTCCTCAGAAACACTCTAAACGTAAAGAATCCCACTACTAGTATCGCCAGCAGTGCCACCACCGCTATCAACCTGTAATCCGCCTGCCTTTTAATAATAATTCCCACAAACGCCCATACAACAACAATCCCGATATAGGGATTATTCATCCTGAGCAGGGTAAGTGACACTATCAGGGTGCCTGTTGCTATCATTATGATGGTCCATACCACGGGGGATATACCGAAGCCGTTCCAGTCAATACTCACCAGCACGGCCGTTACATTGGCTATGGTGGCTATACATATCCACCCCAGGTAGATGCCGAAGGCTGCTTTCACAATACCCTGGGGCAGGTCCTTTATCTGCATATTTAAAAAGATAAGGCTTACGAGGAGGCCAATCATTATCAGTAATGACAATGGCAGTTTTTCATAATGCCAGGCCAGTATCCATGCAGCATTGAAAACGCATGACAGGGCAAATATCCAGCCTGTGTTCATGGCTATTTCTTTTGCATGCGTGGTGAACTGTAATATGCAGAACACGGCCAGCAGCAGGTATATCACACCCCATACCGAGAAGGTTAACCCGGCTGGAGTGAACAGGTTAGGCAGGTTATCGGATATCTGCCCGGTAGTCTTACCATTCAGCGGAAGGGCATTCGCCAGGTAGTTCATCACCACCATACCGGCAAAGAACAGGAGGTTGATGTAGCGTATCATTAAATAAGGCTTTGGTTCATGCACCCATAAAACTACAAAAATCACCGCAATTCTCCTAAGTACATACCTTCCTGAATTTATTGTTTGATCAGTTTGAACAGTTTGACCGGTTTGATCTGCCAATGTATGCTTATCAAACGTTCAAACCTGCCTGCCGTCAGGCTGGCATTCAAACACTCAAACAGGTCAAACCGTCATTACCCGTTAGTCGTTAGTCATTGGTCGTTCGTCGGATTTATTCGTGATAATTCGTCAAAATTAGTGCTAATTCATCTAAGGAACTTATACGTAACCCCCGCCTTCCCGTTCACAAAGCTCGCACTGCTGCTATTCGGTGTCATCTGGAGTAGAAATCCTCCGCTTATATTCACTGCCAGGCTTCTTGAAAGGGGAGCCATTACGCCGAGGGCAGGATTAATAAATATCTTCGTCCCCGTACCGGAATTTGATGCATCAAACAATACGCCTCCTGATGCTGACAGGTATGGGATAAGGACATCAATCTTCAGGTTTACGCGCATGTCTGCGTACAGGGGAATAAGCAGGCCATCATCATAGAAAAGCAGGCCTGTGCCGCCACCTACCAGGACAGTCTCGTTGGCATGATAGGCATGCAAAGTTGTGAAACCGAAATAGCCCTGAGAATAAGGCACTTCGACATCTGCCCAGCCGGCACCGAAAGTAAACTCGTTAACGGTTATATAGCCCTTTTCGCTGTTAAGTGTTGTGAATGGTCTGTTTGGCATTCTCAGTTGACCTGATGCGTAAACAGTGGTAAACAGAGCTATTGAAATAATTAAAGCCTTCTTCATAATGGCTGAACTAATGCATTTTATTAAACAGCAAAAGAACTAAAATATTGTTAAAACGTCAATCATTTACTTTAAATCTCTGATCCACTAGAATACGTTTGATCAGTTTGAACGTTTGAATGTTTGATAATTTGATATAACAATTCAAACGCTCAACATTTAGTTGTACGGCTATGTTTCATTTCGGCATCAGATTATTTGAAGAATAGCGAACGAAGGACTGGATGCAGTAAAGGACAGTGCTAAGAAATATTGTTTGAGGCCTGACAGAACGACTTGTACTGAGCTTGTCGAAGTAAGTGATCGTCAGGCCGAGTTATATTTCGGGCGCTTCCAGACCGAGAGAGCCTTCAAATAATCTGTAGCCTTGACTTTTTTGGTTCTTTTTGTGTCAAGACAAAAAGAACAATATATATTTTGATTTTAAATTTTTTAAAATTTATAGGTTACCCCGAGTTTACTATTCACAAAACTCGCCCTATTGATATTCGGTGCCATTTGGATCAGCAGTCCGGCGCTGAAGTTAGCTGCCAGGTTCCTGGAAATGGAATACATTATTCCCGCGGCCGGGTTGATGAACATCCTTGTGCCTGCATTAAAATCAGACGGGTTGAGCAACATCCCTCCCGAGCCGGAAAGGTACGGATCAAGGAAGCTCTGCGTTAAGCGTACACGCAGGTCTAAGTAAAGAGGTATAAGAAGTCCGTCATTATAAAAGAGAAGGCCAGTACCTGCACCCACCAGGAAAGTCTCATTGGCCTGGTAGGCATGTAATGTTGTGAAACCAAAATAGCTTTTTGAATAAGGTGTTGATTGCCCTGCCAGGCCATAACCGGCAGTAAACTCGTTTATGGTAATATACCCCGGGCTCCCGTCAAGTGATTTGTCCGGCTTGTTTGGCCTTACCAGCTGCCCGAAAGTTGCCAGGGTGGTAAACAGTATTATTGAGATAATGAATATTCTTTTCATCTGATATTTACTAATACACTATGACTAAACAACAAATGAATAAAATTATTGTTAAACGGTAACTAATCTGGGCAATTTGCGGCCTTACCCATAAACCCGTTTGATCAGTTTGATAGTCAGTCTATCGCCTGACTGTTTGATCGTTTGATATGCAATTCCATCTTTTCAAACCGCTCAACCGAATCCCGATTTATCGGGATGAGCTCGACGAGGCTCGTAGAGCCAAGTCAAACTGTTCATAGTTCAAACATTCAAACGCTCAAACTTGTCCATCGACAGGTGGACATTCAAACCTTTAAGGATCTCGCCGCTTTCCTATGTCTCTTGTCTTAAAATTTATACGTTACCCCAGCCTTCAGGTTCACGAAGTTCGCCCTGCTGGTATTGGGGGCCATCTGTATAAACGCTCCTACGCCCACATTTACAGCATAATTTCTCTTAAAGGGATACATTAAGCCGGCGAAAGGATTGATGAATGTCCTTATCCCGGCATCAAAATCCGACGGGTTCAGCAATATGCCTCCTGATCCTGACAGGTATGGGATAATGATATCCTGCATCAGGTTAACACGTATATCAGCGTATACAGGTATAAGAAGCCCATCATTATAAAAAAGCAGCCCTGTGCCGGCTCCCACCATGACAGTCTTGTTGGCCTGATAGCCTAATAAGGTTGTGACGCCGAAAAAACTTTTAGAATAAGGTGTTTCCTGTGATGCCATTCCGGCACCGAAAGTAAATTCGTTAAGGGTTACTATATACCCCGTTTTTCTATATGGTGATCGGGATGGCCTTCTCTGCTTAACCAGCTGCGCGGAAGCGCAAACGGTGGTAATAAGAATTATTGATATAATAAATGCTTTCTTCATGCTGGCTGAAATAATACATATAATTAACAATAAAAAAGTTGAAATATTGTTAAGCAATCTGCTCATCTACTAAAAAATCCTCGGAGACCGTTTGATCAGTTTGATTGCCTGCCTGGAGGCAGACAGGTTTGATCGTTTGATTTGCAATTCCATATTTTCAAACCATTCAAACGCTCAAACCGTTCAACCGAATCCCGATTTATCGGGATGAGCTCGACGAGGCTCGTAGAGCCAAGTCAAACCTTTGAAAGTTCATAGCTACCCTTAGTATTAATTCGTTTCCGTCCAAGTCAGTTTCTTCCCAAACCCCAGCCTGTTATCCGTCAACTTAACATGCGTGAGCCTCAGCACCCACAGGGTGGTGTCCATCAGCATGGCCACCGGGAACCTTTTCAGGTAGGCATTTTTAACTTTTTTGTATGTTGAAACATCTGGTTTTGAGACTTCACCTTCGAACTGTATACCCCTGATCTTACCAATCACTTTCGTTTCCAGCACAACCGATCCTGCCACATGTGGATTGTTCTCAAACTCCCTTCCGTGCCTTGTATCACCATCGGTGGTAAACACAAAAGAATTGTTCTCCTCCATGAATACGTAGAAGCAATTTGCAGTCCACGGCCTGTTATCCACACAGCTTGCCACGGTAAGAACATGGTGTTTCTTTATAAACTTGATGATCCGCTTGTCCATCTTATCCACAAATCAATTAGCCACAAAAATAGGGAAAATTCCCGATCCCCATCCACATCCACGAGGCTCCAGCTTAGTCCTCCATTGTCGTCGGATGGAGTCCGAAGCTTTGCGAAGGAGGAGTTCCCGCCCCCGGTTTAAGTGTTGAAGTGTTTAAATGTTTAAGTATTTTATTTGCATCCGGCTTTTAACTAATCTACCATTCGTGATAATCAGCCAAAATTAGTGTTAACTAGTGTCTGGCAAACAAATTCCCAGTAATTTTCAGGTGTGATAAATGCCGATGAACTTACCTTGTAATTATTTGTAAACGTTTTTGGAAATTTATTTTTTTTATGTGAACTCCATTTAAATTCATAGATATAAAGCCGGCCACCACTCTCTTCGATATAGTCTATTTGCTGTTGCTGTGATGTTCGCCAGAAATATTTTTGACTGAAAATGTTATTATAATGAGAATGCTTTATGCGTTCAGAGATAAGAAAATTTTCCCATAAAGGCCCTGTATCCTGCCTGTTATCAGGGTCATTGAAGTTACCGATTATCGCATTTCTTATCCCGTTATCATAAAAGTATATTTTCCTGCTGCGCTTAAGTTCATTTCTAAGGTTTCTGCTGAATGAATTCAGCCTGAAGATTATGAAAGCCTTTTCAAGCAACTGTATATAGCGATTAACCGTATCCGGATCTGATCCCAGAAGCTGAGCCAGCTCATTATATGACACCTGCGAAGATATTTGCATAGCAAGGGCCTTAAGCAGGTTATCCAGCAATTCAGGTTTCCTGATTTCCTGGTAAGTTAAAGCATCCCTGTACAGGTAGCTTGAAGCAAGATTATTCAGGATCAGCTTCTCATTTCCCCTGTTATTGATTACATCAGGGTACATCCCATAGACCAGGCGCCTGTTAAGGTTTTTTATCTCTTCAAACTGACCGTTTACTTCTCGTAATTCACAGGAAGAAAATGGATAAAGATAAAACTCAAATTTACGACCTGTAAGAGGTTCATTGATACTATTTGATAATTCAAGGGCAGATGATCCGGTCACAATCAATTGAATTCCCGGAATATTATCGATAATTAGTTTCAGGGTCAGACCAATATCTCTCACCCGTTGAGCTTCATCAATTATAATTAACTCGTTTGAACCTATTATGTCCCGTAACTTGTTTAGAGAGAGTGTCGACAGGATATTCTTGGCTTCAATCTCATCACAATTCAAAAACAGGGTCTTGCGCTTTAATCTGGATACTATTTGGTTTACAAGCGTCGTTTTCCCCACCTGCCTGGGACCGATAATTATTATAGCCTTTCCTTTATCCAGGTTAACTCGTATGTTCCCGTAAAGAATTCTTGGTATCATTTTTTGTTATAAATATAATAATTTAGGATTATAATCCAAAAATATTATAATAAGTCCCGATTATAACCGCAAAATATTAGAAATCCACAGCCCTTTAACCCTGTTTAAGTCGGTTAAGCGTTTAAGTGTTTAAGCGTTTACTTTTTCTTGCTACAATAAACCACTTCAACCACTTCAACCACTTCAACTTTTCAACCCTTATTAACCTCTCCTCTGTCCACTAACCTTAATCATTTAGCAGTAAGTATATTGTTAATCCTTGGCAGCTTTACTTTTGTCTTTTTCCTTTTATCTTTTATCTTTTGCTTCACTTTTCACACATATAATTGCTAAATTAGCATCTGCCAATAAAATTGAATCATGATCCCCCATCACACTGTAGAACAGATACTTAACACTGCCCACATCGAAGATGTCGTGCAGGAATTCGTCTCACTTAAGAAGAGAGGGGTCAATTATATCGGGCTATGTCCTTTTCATAATGAAAAAACACCTTCCTTTACCGTTTCTCCATCCAAGGGGATCTTTAAATGCTTCGGATGTGGCAAGGGGGGTAATGCGGTTAATTTTATCATGGAGCATGAGTCGCTGAGCTACCCCGAAGCGCTGCGATACCTGGCACGTAAATACCATATAGAAATAGAAGAGAAGGAACTCACTGCTGAAGATATAGAAAGGCAGAATGAGAGGGAGAGCATGCTGGTGCTGTCGTCATACGCCGCACGGATCTTCGAGGAAAACCTGTTCAACACAGAAGAAGGAAAGACAATCGGACTTTCATATTTCAGGGAACGCGGCTTTAGACAGGACACATTGAAAAAATTCAATATTGGTTACAGCCTCGATAAGTGGGAGGGATTTACAAAGAAAGCACTATCCGATGGTTATAAACTCGATTACCTGGTAAAAACGGGACTTACAATTAAGAAAGATGAAAAAACCTTCGACCGTTTCAGCGGCAGGGTTATATTCCCGATACCTTCATTGTCGGGACAGGTGCTGGGCTTTGGAGGACGTACACTGAAAAAGGACGACAAAACAGCCAAGTATCTCAATTCGCCCGAATCGGAGATTTATCATAAAAGCCGTATAGTATATGGTATCTACCATGCACGCAAGGCCATCATGCAGGATGATAAATGCTATATGGTCGAGGGTTATACCGATGTGCTTTCACTGCATGAGGCCGGGATAGAGAACGTGGTGGCATCATCAGGCACCGCCCTCACACGTGAACAGGTGAGGCTGATAAAAAGGTTCACCACCAACATATCAATATTGTATGACGGCGATGAGGCAGGAATCAAGGCTTCGCTACGGGGAATAGACCTGGTGCTGGAGGAAGGTATGAATGTGAAGGTTACTGCCCTGCCTGAAGGGGAGGACCCCGACTCATTTTCAAGGAAGAAGAGCAACACTGAGTTCAGGGATTTTATTACTAAGAACGAAACCGACTTTATCCGGTTCAAGACAAAGCTGCTCATTAAGGATGCTGCCAACGACCCTGTAAAACGTGCCGGGCTGATAAGGGAAATAGTGCGTTCCATTGCCGTTATCCCCGAGACTATCACCCGCACAGTGTACATACAGGAATGCAGTAACCTTCTTAATGTGGGTGAGCAGGTACTCTACTCGGAAGTTAACAAACTGATGCGCGACAGGGCCTTCATGGACCGTAACAGGTATCCCGGTCCGGGCGACCTGCCCGAGGTAAGCAGGAAGAAGGCAGAAGCTGCGAGGCCACCTGAAGGAGCTGTGTTCTCCGAACGTGAAGTGATAAGGTTGTTGTTGAAGTATGGCAGCGAGGAGTATGAGAAAATACGGCATAAGGAAGATGGTACTGAAGAGATCATTTCCGTTGGCCAGTATATAGTCAGCGAGATCACCAATGATGAACTTGAATTCACCGATCCGGTGATGAAGAAGATCTTCGACGATTATTCATTTCATATAAACGAGGGTATTTTCCCCGGCGATAAGTTTTTTGTCTTGCACCAGGACCCGGATATCAGCCGGGTATCGGCCGACCTGTTGTCGGAGTCGTATGTCCTGAGCAAGATATGGCATGAACGCAAGGCCTATGTTGAGACCGAAGATATGATACTGGACGAGCTTGTCCCCGAGAGTGTGCTCAAGTTTAAAAGCGACAAGATACAAGCTATGATAAAAGATCTCAAAAGAAAGCTCAGTGATGCCCAGGAAAGTAAAAACACCGAATCAGCCAACGACCTCCTCAAACAGTACCAGGTCCTCACCGCCATGCTCAAGGAAATCTCAAAGTCCCTGGGAGACCGGATCGTTCTTTAGGTCACTTTCTGTTATATATTATTTTTCGAAAACCTGGTAATCAGTTTGAGAGTTTGAAAGTTTGAGAGTTTGAAAGAGATGTATCCCAAATCAAACGCTCAAACCGTTCAAACGTTCAAACATTTCTTCGTAGAACGATTTTATGAGAATTAAGATGTATAATTAAGAATAGCCTCGAGGCATCTCCCTGCCGTCCTCCCGTCCCACAACTCGGGCCTGAACGGCTTATGTTCCAGCAGCAATGTTTTCCGGTATTCTTTTCTTATATGGTCGATATCATTACCCACTATAACACTTGCTCCACCGTGTTCCCTTAGAGTTATCGGTCTTTCGGTATTCCATCGCAGGGTGATGCATGGAGTGCCCAGTACAGTACATTCTTCCTGCAGTCCGCCGCTGTCGGTTAGAATCATTTTTGCGTCCATATTGAGACGCAGCATTTCATGGTAGTTGAGAGGATGGAGCAGCATAATGTTTTCAGTGGTAATTACCTTATCCCACAGGCCAAAACTTTTCAGTTGCTTCTCAGTACGAGGGTGCAGCGTCCATACCAGTGTCATCTCCGCTGCCACCTCATCGCACAGGAAGTTAACTATAGGCCCAAGAGTCTCCTTCTGATCCACATTCGACGGCCTGTGCAGTGTCAGTACAACAAAATTGTTGGTGTGGGTTTCCGAACCCACGCCACCACTAATCCTATTCTTCTTCATAATCTCCCCTATCTCCAGCTTCCCGGCTTTCCCCTTATTCTCATCCAGTGTATCTATCATTATATTACCCACAAACTTTATTGAACTATCCGGCATCCCTTCTTTCCTGAGGTTCTCACCTGATAGCTTATCAGGTATCAGCAGCAGGTCAGAGAGCCTGTCGGTCACCAGGCGGTTTATTTCTTCCGGCATCGTCATATCGCCTGAACGAAGGCCCGCTTCTATATGACAGCATTTCACCCTCTCTTTTTTAGCAGTTACCGAGCATGCCAGTGTGGCGTTCACATCACCAACCACAACCACCCAGTCAGGTTTTATTTTCCTGAGCACTTTCTCGAATTCTATCATTGTCTGCCCCACCTGTTCGGCATGAGTGCCCGATCCCACTCCGAGGTTTATATCAGCCGGAGGTATATTAAGAGCTTCAAAGAAAGCTTTCGACATGCGATCGTCGTAATGCTGACCGGTATGCACCAGCGTATGTGCCACAGGCGCACCGTGATTATTTTTATTATACTCATCAATGGCCCTCATAAAGGGAGCTATTTTCATAAAGTTAGGTCTTGCACCAACGACGCTTACGATTTTCATATGTGCTGTTTAGGTTCTATGAAATGCAAAAATAACAGAAAATAGCGACTAACGACAAACGACAAACGACAAAAGGCATCAACTATATGCACTTTACCTGCTTTCCGTTAGTCTTTCGTCGTTTATCTTTTGTCTACTTCGCTGTCTGCTGCATTTAATCATCTGGCAGTAATTATATTGATACCCTTCGGCCGCTCTATCTCACCACTCATCGCTTGTCCTGAGCTTGCTTGCCCTGAGTTAGTCGAAGGGTCGAAGGGCTCACCTCTCATCTCTATAAAAATGCCCGCGGCTGCCTTAATTCATAAACCATAATTAATACTAACCTTAGGACTCACAGCAAACATTTTGGGACGCAGAACAAAATACATTATGAAATATTAACGTAATTTAATAACTTACATTACCTAAAACCAGAGTCATGAAAGAAATAATCAGAGTTCCGTTAATCACTATTCTTTTTATTTGTGCAACAGTATTTCTTAATTCATGTGAGAAAGACCCGGTGCCCCCAACAGTTACCACGACCGGTGTGTCAGCCATTACCCTGACAACTGCTTCATCAGGTGGCAATGTAACCGGTGATGGAGGAGCCGCGGTCACAACCAGAGGAGTATGCTGGAGCACAGTTCAGAACCCGACGACGGCTGACAGTAAGACAAGCAACGGTACAGGAACGGGAAGCTTCACCAGCAGCCTTAGCCAGCTCACACCGGGCACACAGTACTATGTGCGTGCCTATGCTACAAACGAAGCCGGTACGGCTTATGGTAATCAGCAATCATTTACAACCAATGCGGTTTTGCTCGCAACGGTAACAACAGCTGATATATCCTCATATACCGAATCAACTGCCATTTCAGGCGGAAATATTACTGATGACGGGGGAGGAGAAGTTACGGTAAGAGGGGTATGCTGGAGCAGCACTTCACAAACTCCGACAACGGCAGACAGCAAAACTGAAGACGGTTCAGGAACAGGCAGCTTCACAAGTAACCTTACTAACCTGGAACCCGAAACTACATATTATGTACGAGCCTATGCTACAAACAGTGCTGGCACCGCTTATGGGGATAACGTCAGTTTTACAACATTGGCTCTAGGTCAGGTACTTGATGCAGATGGTAATATTTATAATACTGTAACAATAGGATCCCAGGTATGGATGGTAGAGAACCTCAGAACAACAAAACTTAATGATGGAACATATATATCCCATGTCGGAACAGGATGGTCTTCTCTGGAAACTCCTGCCTATGACTGGTATGATAACGATTCAGCAACCTATGCCGTTCCATACGGAGCATTATATAACTGGTATGCTGCTGCAGCAGACAATTTATGTCCTGTAGGATGGCATGTTCCTGATGATAATGACTTTACTGCATTAGTGGATTTCCTTGGTGGCTTATCCATTGCGGGAGGAAAATTGAAAGAAGCCGGTACAGCGCACTGGGAGAGTCCCAATACAGATGCAACTGATGACTATGGCTTTGCCGCACTCCCCGGTGGTTATCGCTACCTGGGTAGTTTTATCGGATTGGGTCAGGAGGGAGATTATTGGAGCTCCTCCGAGTGGGTCTCAAATCCGGATTTTGGAAAATCACGCATCCTTTCTCACGACAATGCATCTGCAACTAACGGTTCCGCCAGAAAGTATCACGGTTATTCAGTCCGCTGCCTGAAGGATTAACGTGCGCCGTGAGCGCACAGAGCGAAGGGCTTCAAATAACAGGTTTAAGGATGTATTACAACTGTGAAACAGGATGATTTTCGAACTAAAACCAAAATCTTTGACCCCCGGTCTACTTGACCTCATTTATTTAGTAGTAAGTATATTTATAATCGCTGGCTGCTTTCCTTAGCCTATTTATAACCTCTGCTCTATCTGGCTCCTCGCTAAATCTGCCCACCGGGCAAATTATTCGCTATGCTCATGAGCTCAATGTGTTCGGTTCTTAACGCTCGGCCTTCTTTTTACTTTTTCCTTAGATTTGCCGCTCCTGCCTGTCCGCCGAAGCCTTGCTTTGCCAACCGTAGCTTTACGGAGGTTGGGCGAAGGCGGGTCTTTGCTGCCAGAGAACTTTGGTCTGTCAGCAAATCCCGTGTTGCTCAGTCGTTCCTCCTTCGCAACGAAGAAGGCTTTGCCTTCTCGTAGCAGTCGCTAGGGTAGCTGGATATTGTATTATTACCATTGTGAAATATGAATAGCTATTGATAAACCACTT
>Ga0315544_1001608_pt1 | contig 17210 bp, 17 predicted proteins | sample SalMarSW160130MG_2_FD_202543 | JGI IMG/M metagenome (GOLD analysis project Ga0315544, IMG submission 202543) | Salt marsh sediment microbial communities from the Plum Island Ecosystem LTER, Massachusetts, United States - Salt Marsh Sediment SW1601-130 ... | reverse complement strand
ACTGGGATGACTTTCACGAGTTTCGTCGCGTTCAGCGCCACCAACGTTTGTACGGCACACCGATGAACACAGACTGGCTTGAGCAAGTTGAACGGCTTGAAATCAACCAATTTTAGTCACACCCAAAAGAAATGAGCAAACTTGGCGTCCGGGCGTGCCCGCCTTGGCGTCTTGGCGGTAAAAGTACCTTGTTCGATTGCACTAGGCCGAGGGATCACCAGAACTCTGAGCGTTAAAGAAACAGCCTTGGGGATGCATGCTGCGAAGCATCGGAGGATTCATAGTCTGAGGGTTGAAACGAGACGCTCGATGTATTTGTGCATCGTCGCCTCCAGGTCGTAGCCGCCGTCGTACAGGCTCCATTCGAACACGACACCCCGGGCCATAACGAACAAGAACCTTGCGAGTTCTTCTGGGTTTGCGTCTGCCCGGATTTCTCCGTTTTCCTGGCCCCTGCGGACTAGATCTTGCAGTATGGTCAGCATGGGCCGCCCTTCTTTGATGAAAAACTTGATCTTGGGGTTAAAGAGTTGCTGCGTCATTTCCACGCCACTGGCCATGTTGAATCTCGCGTAATGGTCGAAATACTCGACAATCTGTTCAGGGGTGCTTTCTTTTTTCAGCCCGGAGGCGACCTGGGTGGAAAAGTACTCGTCCGCCTGGCGAAAGATCTCGGCGAGAATGTCGTTCTTCGATTCAAAGTAATGGTAAAAAGCTCCAACGGAAACACCTGCCTTCTCGCTTATGTCGGCGATGGTGATGTTCTCAAACCCTTTCCGGTCCATGAGATCGATCGCGGCGTCATAGATCCTGTTCTTTGTCTCCAGTGCTTGCTCTTGCCGTTTGGTTAAGGGTTTGTCTGTCATGTTCTTTCCGGTGAGACGATTTGCTGTGCTTGGAAAACCCATTCGCATAATGCATTCGGTCAATCCGATTTCATGTATAGCATGAAGAAGGAATAATGTAAAGCTAGGATTTTCGGCTCAGAATCAGCCGCGTGGAAAACCAAAGCCCCACCGTGGACGGTGGGGCAGATTCTGGGGATGGCAAAGTTCGGCGGGCCTTTTCACTCCATGCTTTCGATAATGATCTCGGCGGCGAGCCTGGCCCCTATCCCTGGCAAGAGACCACACTTCTCGAAACCCTGCGCTGCCGCGAAAGCCTCCATGTTCCCCGGGCTGGCCGCGGGATCCATGTAACGTCCAAATACTACATCTTCGTGTATCTTGGGGCACACGACCGCGCCAACTTCCTCCTCAAAGCGGGGCATGAATTTCCGGGCGGCCATGATGGTTGCACCAACGGCATCGTAATCCTGCACATCTTCACTGCCGAAGTAGAGCCCAAGGGCGATCAGGCCCCCGGTCACACCCCCGCACATCCAGCCAGTCCCGCCAAAGCCAGGAAATGGGGACAGGGCTTTGACAATCTCCAGATTGCCCAGACCGAATTCTTCCATCACGGCCAGCGCGGTGCTCCTGGCACAGTTGCGGGCCAGAAAATTATACTCCTCTCCGCGCTGTTGGACGCGATCCAGGATCTGCTGCTTGTTGGCCAAAATCTCGTCCCGGTCCAGCGTTTTCTTGGGGATCCCTTCCACAGCCAGTTTCTTGTACCTGGCCTCGATGGCCGGCATATCCCAGTCTCTTTCTGCCAGTTCCCGCACTTTTGCCTTTAGTGCTTCGTAGTCTGCCATCAGTTGCCTCCTTCATATCGGTATTTGGCATTCCCGTGACAAGTTGGATCGGTCAGGCTACAACCCCAAGTAGGCCTTTCTCACATGGTCGCTCTCTAGTATCTCGGCGCAAGCTCCTTCCATGCATATGCGGCCGTTTTCCAGCACGTACGCTCGGTCGGCTATCTCCAAGGCGCGTCGAACATTCTGCTCGATTAGCAAGATGGTGATTCCCTGGTCACGGAGCCCTTCTATGATGCGGAAGATCTCTGCCACCAAGAGCGGGGCCAAACCGTATGAAGGCTCATCAAATAAGCACAGCCTTGGCTTTGACATCAAGGCCCGCCCTATAGCCAACATTTGATGTTCGCCGCCGCTCAACGTTCTGGCCAATTGTCTCTCCCTTTCCTTCAGCCTGGGGAAAATCTGATAAACCTGCTCGAGTGTTTTCCCCTTTTGTTTCCAGGCACGGTAAGGATAGGCACCCATCTCCAAGTTCTCACGTACCGTCATGTCGGCAAAAACCCTTCCGCCTTCGGGTACAAGAGAAATACCCAGTTCCACAATGGCGTGAGAGGGTAGACCGTCTATCCGCTTGCCAAGGAACGCCACATCGCCTGAAGCTGGACGCAGCAAACCGGATATGGTATTAAGCAGTGTCGTCTTGCCGGCGCCGTTTGAACCAACCAAGGCGACTATTTCTGCCTCGTTGATTTGCAGACACACATCCCACAATGCTTGAGCCTTGCCATAAAGAGTGCATAGATCACAGATCTCCAGCATCAGGCTATTCTCCCAGGTATACCTCGACCACCGTCTTACTGGTGGCAATCTCCTGTGGCGTCCCCTCAGCGATCTTGACGCCGTGATGCAGCACCATAATCCGGTCGCACACGCTCATGATTGCCTTCATGACGTGCTCGATCATGAACACGGTGATCCCCCTATCCCGAATCCTGGTCACCAACTCCATGGCCTGGGCTACTTCGGTGGGGTTTAGACCTGCCATCAGTTCATCCAGCAACAGGAGCTCCGGCTTTGTGGCTAACGCTCTGGCTACCTCTAATCGCTTCTGGTTAGCCAGAGTCAAGTCTTTGGCCGGGGTTGCCCTTGCCGCCGACAGTCCCACAAACTCCAACAACTCTGTGGCTTCTCTTAGAGCATCCGCCGCCGCCGTGTTGTTCGGTTTCCCAAACAGCGCGCCCAGCAGTGTATTCTCAAGAGCTGGCATATTGGCGAAAATCTTGACCGATTGAAACGTTCTTGCCACTCCCTTCTTGCAGATACGATGCGGTTTCAAGCCAGCGATGTTTTCAGCCTTGAATTTCACGGCTCCCGACTGAGGAACAAGAGCCCCCGAGATCAGGTTGAACAGCGTGGTTTTACCGGCTCCATTGGGACCGATCAGGCCTACGACTTCACCTTGATATACGCTAAAGTCTACGCTCGAGACTGCGGCTAACCCGCCAAAGTATTTGGTCACACCTTCCCCTTCAAGTATTGGCATGTTGCCCTCCCGAAATCCTTCTCTGCACCTTCTGTATCAACCCGATAAGCCCGTCGGGCAGGTACAGTATGGTCACCACCAATATGGTACCGAAAATGAGCATGTAGTAATAGGGGAACCTTGTGATCAGAATCTCTTCCAGGTAGGCGAAAATAGCCGCACCCAAGATGGGGCCGTAAAATCGCCTCATGCCGCCAAAAATGGCCATCAGCACAGGCATAAAGGAAAAGAGCGGATTGAAGGCAATGTATGGGTCAATGTATGTCCATCTTGTCGCCATGATAGCCCCGGCTGCCCCTACGAAGACAGCGCTGATGGCGAAGGCGATGGTTTTCAAAGCATTGACGTTAATGCCTGTGTGAGCCGCGGCGTCCTCGTTTTCTCCGATGCTCTGCAGTGCCAACCCAAATCTGGAGCGTCTAATCAAGTAGGCGATAAGCAGCAATGCGACAAGAATGATGAGCATGACGTGGTAAATCGTGTTGTTATCTACGACGATAACGAATCGACCGCGCGTGCCCGTGAATTTAATCTCATACCATAGTAAAAGATGCTTGATGAGCTCGACGAGTCCGAAGGTGAACATGGCAAAGTAGATCCCCTTCAGCCTCAGAGTCAGGGCGCCGACGAGAAGTGCAAGGCAAAAACTCGCTAGACCGCCAACAAAGATAACGATAGGTAAAGGCAACTTGTTCCCCAGTATGGCTGAAGTATATATGCCGACCCCGAAAAACGCCGCTGGCGCCAGGGAGATGTAGCCGGTAGGAGCGGAGAAAATAACCCAGCTCACTGTCATGACGACGTACATCAGAATGCTGGTCAATAGTATGACAGTGTAGGTTGAGGCATGGAGCGATAAAGTGGCCAGCAGAACCAGGATGATGAGGAGCAGCCCTGGTCCCCACATCTTTTTGAAGTCAACTCTGGTGATATTCATCTCTCTATTTTCCCATAATGCCTGTCGGCCTCACCAGCAGCAGGAGTATGAAGATGACATAGTAGGCAGCCAGTGCCAATCCCGGCTCGAAATAGGTCACTATGCTACCAATAAGGCCCAGTATGAAGCCCCCGATAAAACTGCCGGGGATGCTGCCCAATCCGCCCAGGACCACCACGATGATGGCGATGATGGTATACTCCAGCCCCATCACTCCGTGAACAGGATAGCACATGCTTATCAGCATGCCGGCGATGCCGGCCATGGCAGCGCCAAAGCCGAAGCATAAGGCAAGCACGTTGTCGATGTTCACCCCCATGAGTCCAGCGGTGGCTGGATCTTGGGCTGCTGCCCGGACGGCCTTGCCCGTGCGAGTCAGGGCTAGAAAGAGATAGAAAGCCAGCCCTATGACGACGGCAAACCCGAGAGTCACGAGGCGGTTGGCGCCGAATAGTGCTCCGCCCAGGTCGACCGGAAAAGCCAGGTAGGAGTACCCCCTTATCTCGGGTCCCCAGGCCACCAAAGCTATGTTTTGAATGATGAACATGAGACCGAAAGAAGCCAGCATGGAATTGCTTTCAAAAACGCCTGGTGATGCTGACGAGGTCAAGAGGCGTTTGAACAGCGTCCTGTGAATGATGAAACCCAAGACGAAGGCAACAGGGCCGCAAACAGCCAGCGATATCAGCGGGTTGATGCCAAACGCTCTGTGCAGCGTCCAGGTGGTTAAAGCCCCAAGCATGATGAACTCGCCATGAGAGATGTTCAGTACTCGGGCTACACCATACTGCAGGCTGAGCCCCATGGCAATCAGGGCATAGAGGCCACCCAGCAACAAACCGGCAATCACGATGTCCAGGATGGTTACAATCATAATGGTAGCTCCCTAGCTATGGCAATTGAAGGTGCAGGCTGCCTAAAAAGCACCCGACAACTCCCCGGGATAAGAAGCTGTTGTCGTTGCACCCCTTAGACAGCCTGCTCAACTACCCATCTTGTTGTTGATGAACTCTTTCTACTCTTAAGTCGGCCACTCTGGCTTGGGATATACCATCTCTGCGGTAGCCCAGTCTTTAGGCCCGATGACTTCATACACTCCGTCTATCCACTGACCAATCTCTCCGGTATGGCATTCCTTGGCCAAAAGCCCGTTCTCAAACCAGGTATCTCCCAGTACCGTGTCAAAGTGTTCCGTAGTAATCAGATCTTTTATCTTGTCCTGGTCGAGGGTTCCGGCCTTCTCGATGGCCTGCTTCCATATTTCCAGGCCAGCCCAGTAGAGTGGATGGCCCCACGGGTCTTGGAGTTCTTCAGGCTTGCCTGCATAGAGTTTATCGGCTAATTCCTGGGCTGCGGCGGATTGCTTGGGGCTGAAGGTGGTAAAGCCGATGACTCCCTCCGCCGCCGGACCAAACGTCGTATGGTAGAACCCGAAGTTGACTCCCGGTCCACCCACCCAGGCCTTGGGGTTAAAGCCAAGCTCCATTGACGTCCCGGTAGCGGGCATGATCTGGTCGGGATAGGCAAAGCAGCAAAAGACGTCGGCCTCAGACGCCTTGGCTTCCTTGATCACGGACGACAGGTCCTTGATGTCAGGCGGGATGCTCTTCACACCGACGATATCGATACCCCTGGGCGGGAATTCAATACCCGCTACACCAGAATACTCGATACCATGGAGGTCAGCAATGTAGATGATGAAGGCCGTCTTCGCGCCCTGTTCGGCCAGAAGGTCAGCCAGGACCGGCAACTGGTACCAGTCGGAAAAACTCAGGGTTACGAACACGTAGGGTAGACTGGGAAGCATGTCCTTGATGCTCGTGGCGCCACCCTCGGCTGTCACCAGCACATACCCGTATTTGTTGGCTATAGGGGCCTGGGCAAAAATGAAAGCGGTGCCACAGGCGGGCCACAGAAAATCGACCTTGTCCTCGACGATCAATTTCTCCGTCAGCCTCGTCATCGTGCCCACATCACTTTTATCGTCATATATCACCAGCTCTATGGGCAATTTCTTGCCGTATTCCTCCACGTATATCCCACCATCGGCATTAACCTCAGCAACCCAGGTCTCATAGACCGGTTTGAATGCCGTGTCTCCAATGACGGCTAGTGGGCCTGAGAGAGGTCTCGCCATACCGACGACAATTTTGTCTTTGGTAGGCATCTCGGTAGGTGCTTCGGCCGGCGCTGTGGGCGACGGGCAGCATGCCGCTGCGACCAGCCCGACGCCGGTCAGTGCCGCGCTGCGAAGGAATTCACGACGGGTGAAACCTTTGGTACCCATTTCTTCCTCCCTTTTCGATCTCTGAATGTGCGTCCATGTGTTGTCGTTGTGGAATCTTACTGATTTCGCTTGGTTATGCGGGAATGACCATTTCTACATATCTTCTCCTCCTCTTTTGTATTCACGCTGTATTTTCGGGACGTATCATCCGCCGCCGATAGCTTGCATGATGTTCACAGGAAATCCGCCTTGCATCTCATCGTCTGCTTTGAGTATTCGGCCTTCCACGATGACGACAGCCCTCTGGGACTCGGAGATCTCCAGATGGGCGAGCAGGTCTTGAACCGTCGCCCCGGCTGGAATCTCGATCTCGATACCCCGTGAAGGCTGGTAGCCGGGGAAGCGTCCGCTCAAGGTCCCGTATAGTTTGACCTTCACCTTCATCCTTGGTTTCCGCTAGAAATCAAAGACGCTGTCGATCTCCTGATCGCTGATGACAAAGACTGTGTTGTGCGGTGGGAGGGGTTCTTCGTAGAAGAACCTGGGCAAGCGATCGTCCTCCTGCGTAAACCCTGCTTTCCTGTTGAATTCCCTCTCCGCTTTCAGCACCCGGATGCCCAAACCGATGGGAAACTCGTCAGGTCCAAGCTGCGTGCCCAACTTGGCCTCGATCACCTTGCCAAACGCCGCGAAACTGTCAGGGTTCAACAAGGCTACGCTCGCCATGAAGCACTGCCCCATAGTGTCGAACGCGGCCATGGCGATCTGCAGGAATCTGGAGGTCTCTACCTGTCCTTTGGGATCCAGCGGATCGAGTATCTGTTCCAGGTATGCCCCGACCATGTTCCCCGCCGTGTGATCGGCGCCCATAGGCGATGTGGCGAACGTAACGCCAAGCCCTAGCATGGCCCTTGGGTCGTAGGCAGCGATGGACTGGCCCTTGACCACGGGAACCCTGTCGTGGTTGAAATGCTTGCCTACAGCCGCGGGGCCGCTTCCGAGGATTCTGCCGAACTCTGTGCCCTGGCCGATCTCCTCCACCATCTCGATGGCCGCCCCTCCATCCCCAAACGCCTTGTACCCGGCGTCCATAGCCACGGCGATGGCCACCCCCGTGCTCATGGTATCGACCCCGATGTCGTCGCACAGATTGTCGAGCCGGGCGATCGTGTCCAGATCGACGATGCCGGTCATACCGCCCATGGCCCAGATGGTCTCATACTCCAGGGCGCTGGTGACGTACTTGCCGTCTTTGTCCACGAACACGTTGGAGCAATGGATGACGCACTGGTCGCAGCCCCGGTGGGTTGGGTTCCCGCCCCGCTCCTTGATCATCTCCGCCATCCTCTCCCCGCTGATCTCTTCCCAACCGTCCAGCACGCCCTTGCGCGCGTTGTAGCAGGGAAAGGCGCCCATGGAGTTGACGGGGGCCACGAGGGCGGCGGTGCCGAGCTGGGGCATCACCACGGCGTTCATGTGATCTGCTTTCACGATTTGGACCACGGCCTTGACCGCTTCCCGGAAGGCCTCCGGGTCGGCTACGGGGTCGGCGCTCTTGCCGCGCCGGTCGACGATGATGGCCTTGAGCCCTTTGGAGCCCATAACGGCACCCAGGCCCCCTCGCCCTGCGGCACGGCTGGCGTGACCATCCGTGTCAGAGGACTGTATGGAAGCTATGGCCAGCTTGTACTCACCGGCAGGCCCGATACACAGCACTGCGGTTTTCTCTCCGTAGACGTCGAGGGCCTTTTCTACGACTTTGTACGTCCGCATACCTGTGTACTCTTGGGCCGAGATGAGACTCACGTTCCCCTCCTCGTCGATCCTGAGGGCGTAGAGTTCCCCTTCAGGCGCCTGTCCTTCGACGACGATCGCCGTGATGCCCAGGCGGCCCAAAGCCGCAGCCACGGTTCCCCCCACGTTGCTCTCTTTGATTCCCCCGGTTAGCGGGCTTTTTGCCCCTATGGACAGCCGGCTGGTGTTCGGCAGAGTTGTGCCACTCAAGAGACCCGGAGCAAAGATGAGCTTGTTCTCCGGCCCTAGTGGATCGCACTTCGGCGGCACCTCCGCGTTGATCATGATTGATGTAAGGCCCCTGCCGCCGAGTCCTGCGTAATCCTGTGGCACGTCCTCAACACGAATGGCCTTTTCACTCATGTTCACTCTTATGAACTTCATATCCGTCTCCTTTAAAGGCAAACTTGCCCGGCGCTACAGGCGCAAGACCGGCTTGATCACGTGTCCCGCTTCCATGTCCTTCACCGCCTGGTTGATCTCGTCGAACGGATAGAACGTGATCAGCCGGTCGAAGGGGAACCGCCCTTGGCCGTACAACTCAATCAGCTTGGGGATGAACAGATCGGGGATGGCATCGCCCTCGATGATGCCCTTGACCGTCCTGCCGTTCATGATCAGGTCCATATCCAGGCTGACCTCCGTGCCCGGCGGCACGACTCCCAGCAGCCCGCAGACCCCCAGGCGGGGTAGACTGTCCACGGCCTGCCGCAGCACCTTGGGATTACCGACACACTCCAGGCTGAAGTGGGCCCCGCCGCCGGTCAGGTTCTTGATCGTCTCGACCGGGTCCACCTCTGCGGCGTTGACGGTGTGGGTGGCGCCCAGCTCCTTTGCCACCTCCAGACGGTCCGCGTTGACGTCCACGGCGATGATGGTAGTGCAACCGCACACGACCGCACCGAGGACGGCGCTCATCCCCACCGTGCCGGCACCAAACACCGCAATGGAGGCCCCGGGCCTGGGCTGAAGCGCGTTCATGACTGCGCCGGCGCCGGTCATCACGCCGCATCCCATGGGTGCAAGAATCTCGAGGGGCACGTCGTCCTGCACTTTGACCACGTTCCGCTCGTTGGCCAGGGCGAAATCGGCAAAGGAGGACTGGCAGAAAAAGGACCCGTGGATGACCTGATCGCCCTTGTGCAAGGTCGTGGTGCCGTCTGGACGAGCGCCGTGGAAATTGTGCAGGAAAAAGTTTAGGCAATAAGAGTCATTGCCGGCCTTGCACGACGGGCATGTTCCGCAGCAGTCCCATGCCAATACCACGTGATCGCTCGGCTTCACCTTGGTCACCCGCGCCCCCACCTTCTCGACGACGCCGGCCCCTTCGTGCCCAAAGACGCTTGGCGGCGGCGGGATCGGTAAATGCATATCGCGAGCTGCCAGATCCGTGTGGCAGATGCCAGCGCCGACGATTCGCACCACCACCTCGTCGTCATTCGGCTCGCATAGTTCCAGTTGCTCGATACTGAAATCCCCCCCCGTCTCGAAAACGACAGCGGCTTTGATTTCCATCTTTCTCCCTCCTGTTCTTGAATAAATCAGGGATTCTGAGACTCTTGGGCTAATGCCTCAAATATCTTCCTCTCTTGTTCAAGATACTTTTCCCTGCCATCTGTGTATGCTGGAAGAGCCCATTTCATTTCCTTCAGGTTCTGCGTGATAATCGGTATCCAATGATAAGGAATAGATATCAGTATCATCCCCCCTGCAAACAACTCTCTCGCTTTCATGCCATGGACCATCTCGGGAATCAAGAAATTCACCTTACCGCTCTGATATGGATAAATGTAAAACCATGCGCACCCCATGACCGGCGTTGTCTTTGAGGTATATAGCTCACCGGTCGAATAGCTCATGGCCCTCATCACAATTTCTGTCTGGCTGGGAGTGGCGGCAATGATTAAGACGTCCGGCTCGAATGTTAATTTGTCTAGTGGGGAGAAAGCGACATAGTTCACCGTACCCTTTCCAAACTTCGGAACGTATTGATAGAATATCTGATTGGCACGGGGTTCTTGAAAGATCTCAAACCTGGGGCCAATTTGCCCGCTTTCTGCAAATGGTTCCATATCCTCCATTCCCAGTAGGATTTTCCCGACACACGCCTCGTTGTTCTCTTTACTGAAGTAATACGGGGTTCCCGTTTGCTGGGCTTCTGTAAGCATTTCGCAGAAGGACATATTCTTGTCCATCGCTAGCTGCTTCATTCCCTCTGGTCTGAAGAACAGGAACTTGACCCCTACGGGTGATTTCTCAAACTTAAATCTGTTGAGTATGGAAAGCTCTTGCTTCAGTGGCTTCATTTTCTCACCTCCTATGACGTACCACTGTTACGACCTCTGGCACGTTATCCAAAAAGAGAATCGCATCCACGCTCGTTGCCTTGGCTTTGCCTATCATCTTGCCATCAAAGATGTCTTCCACAAAGAGAGCCAGTCTCTTTCGAGCAGAGAGTTCCGCACTTCAAACGACATAGCAGTGACTTGGCCCATATCAAAGTTATACGATGAGGCCCCTCGGTGATCCGGGTCCTAGCCGGATCGGGAGCAAGGCAGCGGGGATAGCGAGGATGACGGCAGCCACCGAGAACACCAATGTCAACCAGCCGCCGGACCTGACAGGCTTCCGGTAGAAGCCTGTCAGGTCTGGTTCCCCCGAATTAGCACTACACGCCGTGTTTTTCCCGGCCTCAATCATGGCGTGCAGAATTGCAACCTTAGCCCTTTTCGGTGTTTATTTGTATGCGCCGTATTCCTTGGCGGTCTCAACCATCGCCTTGACATTTTCCGGCTTTGCCTGATCGAAGAACGCCCCATTGCTCATAATAAAACCGCCGCCTTTGCCGACAGTATCTATGAGTTTCTTGGCGTAATCTCTCACCTCCTGAGGTGTGCCCAAACTCAACATGGAGGAGGACACGTTGCCGATAAGGCAAGCATTCTTGCCCAATGTTTCCTTGGCTTTCACCATATCTGACTGGTCAACCATCCAGATTGTCTTACCTTTCGGTATGTCTTGAATAACTTTCAGACGCGAGTCCCAATGCCCTTCAAGCGCAGGGAATGGTACGCATCCCTCGCTGATCAGGCCCATCATGACCTGTCTAAAGGTAGGCCAGTAGAATTTCTTGAACTGCTCATCGGAGAGAAAGCCATCGGCGCCTTTATGCAGAGGCATGAATATCAAGGGATTCCCGGTCTGTTGGGCCGCGCCCACCCCCATACCGATCATGATTGGCGTTAGGGTTTCCATGGCTGCGAGCAGCTTATCGGGCTGCCGGTAGATATCCAGCATGATCCCTTGGGTGCCTCGGAGGGTATCGCCGATGACATCAAACGGGGCCTTGGTAAATCCGCCGAGAATAGTTGGATATCCCAAGGTGGTCAACTCACCATCTACGCTACCCATAGCCCCTATCCATTTCAGGGCTTCAGCCCCGGCCTCCAATAGTGCCTTATAGGCGGCTTGCACAGGGGGTAAACCATATTGCAAAAGGAATATCGCCAGTCCATACATTTCGAGTATGGTGGTGAGAGGATTGAGCATCTTAAAGCCCTCTAACGCTCCAAATATGCGCGGCATGTAGACACTCCTCCAGAAATTGGAGGGATCCTGCATCAAGGCATCATATTCATCCGCCTTCATGTATTCTCCTTCAAGGCACTGGTAGGAGTGCTCAGGCGCGACCCCATGGCCCGGCCAGGCATATAGCTTGTAGTCAAGAATCTCATAGAATTTGCCCGGACCAGCCACTGAAGCGCCTATATGCATGTCCGGCTCAAACTCCAGGATGAATTCCTTAAAGGCCGCGGTGCATTTGTCGTAGTCATACATGGCCTCTTCTACGGTTATCCCGGCATTAAGATAAGGGAACATGCTCGGAAGTATAGTGACCGGCACCCTGTCCGGCAGTTTTTTCATCTGGATGGCATCTTTAATTCTGGTTATGCTTGCTTTATAGTTAGCCTCTGCCTCCGGGCTTTGGAATTTAAGGTCATTCCCCGCAGGGTCTTTCGGCGATAGCAACTTTTGAAAATTCGCCTCCTGCTTTTCATCTGCTGACATTTCTGCCCATGTCTTTTCCATGATATTAACCTCCTATCCAGTCTTTGGTCAATTTCACAGCCGCCATGGCGTCTCTTCCATAGGCATCTGCGCCTGTATGCGCCCTTACCTGATCATCCATCTGGCCACCGCCAACCATAATCTTGACCTGGTCCCGCAGGCCGGCCGCCTGGATGGCCTCGATGGTCTCTTTCATGGTGTCAAAGGCCAGGGTCAGGAACCCGCTCAGGCCGACCACCTGGGGCTGAAAGTTCTGGATGGCCTCTGTAAACTTCTGCGGGGGAACGTCAATTCCCAGGTCAAGGACCTCGAAGCCGTTGACGTCGAGCATAAACCCCACGATGTTCTTGCCAATGTCGTGGATGTCCCCCTCGACGGTGCCGATGACCACCTTGCCGTGACGCTCGACCTCCGGCATCTTGGTCAACTCCGGCTTGATGATGTCCGTGATCTGGTTCAACATCTCGCCGGCCAGCATCAGCTCGGGCAAAAAGTAGGTGCCCTTCTCGTAGCGCTGGCCGACGATGTCCATGGCCTCCCTGGCTGCATCCAGGATCGCCATGGGCCCCGAACCACCTTCCATCATCTCTTTGACCAACTTGAGGGCCTCTTCCTCCCTCATGTCGGCAATAGCGTTGACAAGTTTCTTTGACATCGTTTCCTCCTCATAAGATTCAATCTGGAGCTTTTCCCCGGACCAGTAGAGCAAGTCGATCCATAGAGTCCTCCTCTCAAGAAGGCTATTCCAGGTTTATGCCTCAACCCATAGAGCTTTTCAGTCCGATGAACCTGTGTCTACTCGTGATTGGCTTTTCCTCCCGCTCCATTGAATAGCCCGGCACGGTAAGCGCGGGTGTAGTCCAGGCAATGGTGATCGTGTCCCAGTATCAGTTTGGCAGCAATCAGCGCGGCCTTCAATTCGCGATCAAGAGGGTCTAGGATGGCGCAGTCCAAGCCAGCCGCCAGCGCCAGCGTTAGAAAGGCTCGGTTGATGTAGGAGCGAGCCGGTAACCCGAACGAGATATTGCTCAGCCCGGCCGTGAAGTGCACCTCTGGGTGCGCCTCACGGATGGCTCGCATTGTTTCGAAGAAAGTCAACCCACTTTGAACGTCAGTGCTGATTGTCATTGCCAGTGGGTCAACGTAGATGCGTTCGTCGGGGATACCCGCGGCGCGGGTGGCCTCCATCACCTTGTGAATGACTGCTACCCGGGCCGCGCTGGTTTCCGGAATTTTCTTTTCGTCCATCGCCAGGGCGATCACTCGACAACCGTGCTCGGCCGCCAGAGGTAGAATGCCTTCCAGCCGCTCCGGCTCACCGCTGATCGAGTTGATCATCGGTGTCTTTTCGACAGCCTCGATCGCGACAGCCAATGCCTGGGGGTTGGCGCTATCGAGGCACAGTGGCGTTTCGACGACAGCCTGCACGTTCTCAACCAGCCAGACCAAGTCGTCTGGCTCTTGCTTGGGATGGGTACCGGCGTTGACGTCGAGCCAGGCCGAGCCGGCCTCAGCCTGTCTGCGGGCCAGATCGCGAATAAAGCCCGCATCCCGCTCGGCAATGGCCCTGGCGACGCGTTTGCGCGTGCCGTTGATCTTTTCGCCGATTATCTCCATGAACGTTCCTTCCCTCGCAACTGCTCCCAATAGTTGCTGAACGCCGGGCATAGTTCAGCCCGCCTCTATGACACCTACGCTGCGCCTATTGGGTTGGAGAAGTGAAGATACATTCAAGCATCAGTCGGTCTCCAGTGATGTAACCGACGGGTTGCAGGTTTCAAAGTCGGCGTAGCTGATCGTGTCACCAGGGTGGGCGATCACAAAGTCGTTGTCCCAAGGCCCGTCGAGCATTTTCTTGATCAGGGCCGTGGAGCCCGGAATCTCCTCGTAGCGGAGACCGAATTGCCTGGCCATGCGGCGGGCGTACTCACGATAGCGCTCCTGTTCGCAGTGACCGGTGTCGATGAAGGCCAGACGGGTGTAGTTCTTGAGCACGAGTTTGATCATGTGATCGGCTTGCTCCGGCCCATAGCGTTCGACCAATCCTTCGTATTCCGCAAAAGGTGTGTCGCTCACCTCGATCCAGCCCTTGGTGAGGTAATAAGTTCCCGGTTCCTGGCTGGACTGCCTCTTGTAGGCCGCGCGTGAGCCGAGAAATACGGCGATGCAATCATCCACGCGTGGGACCACCAGGGTGCACTCGGTGGCTTTCAAACCGACCACTGCCATAGAGCACAGGCCATAGCCCAAGATAATCGTGTCTGCTTCGGCGCTGGCAGCGTCTATCGCCTCTTGTAACTTGCTTCGTAGTTTTTCGGGGGTTAGATGAAGGCCGAAATCAAGGACCTCGTAGGTCACATCTTCTGGGAGCAACGGGAGCATCTCTTCAATGATGGTTGCACATGCAATGATTTTGCGCGACACAGTCACTTGTGGTTACCTCAATGGTGGCAATAGAAGGGCGAGATTCGAGATCTCTCAGCCATAGGAGAGATCTATCCCCAGAAAACACCCTCCTAAATTATACGGTTATATAGGGAAGTTGTCAAGGGGGAATTGACTTTTTCTAGATTATGGACAATAATTGGTTGCGATGGAAGCGGCCATGGTTAGTCAACAAGACGCTCCGGAAGTCATTGACCGGAATTCATACGAGCCTGCTTATGCCCAGTTGGCCAATATCCTGCGGCGTCAGGTGGCCGCCGGCATATTTCGTCCTGGTGATCAGCTTCCCTCTGAGGCCATGCTGTGTGAGAGTTACCAGGTGAGCCCAATGACGGTACGCCGAACCATCAATCTGCTGGCCGATGAGGGGTTGGTCAATGCAGTGCAAGGGCGCGGTACGTTTGTCAAGGCTCTGGAACTGGGTCGGGCGGCTTTTGACTTGCAGGAGTTGCAGGACCTTTTCAACGACGCTGCCATGACGGTCAAGTTGCTCGATGTCCGCATTGTATCAGCCGATGAACGTACCGCGCGCAAGCTCGATCTGAGGGTTGGTGACAAGACGATCTACATTCGTCGCCTCTTGACTATCCACGACAAACCCGCTTTCTACCACCGCGAGTACCTCATATACGATCCAATGCGCCCGATTGTCGAGGCCGAGACAGAGGTGACGGCACTGCGAGGCCTGTTCGACGGTACCGGCAGCGCGATGTTCAAGCGAGGCGACTTGAGTGTCGAAGTGTGCTTGTTGAACGAGGACGAGGCGACCATCTTACGTGCGTCGTCGCCAATGGCCGCTTTTTACTTGGAGCATCTCTTTTATGATTTCGGTGATCGACCAGTCAGTTGGGGCTGGTTCATCTGCCGCAGCGACTGTCTGCGTTTTTCCACCAGTGTGGGGATAAGGTGAGAGGTGACTAGATGCGAGCCGATAGTTCCGATAGGCCTGTAACGTTGCCAAATGGAGGCGATGCAGCCAGCCGTTGGCAGACAGAGACTGCCTTGATCCGTCGCGTGGTGGAACTGAACGAGCAGGCAGTACTAGCGCTCGTGCGGGAGCGCTTGAGCGGTGGCGACGATCCCCTCTCCATTGTCGAGGAATGCCAGGAGGGAATGCGGCGCGTTGGCGAGCAATATGAACAGGGACGGTACTACCTAGCCGGTCTCATTATGGCCGGCGAGATCTTTCGCGAAGTGATGGAACTGGCGCAGCCGGCTATTGAGGCCCAGATAAGCGGTGAGGAGTCGGGGCGGGTTTTACTGGGTACTGTGGAGGGCGACATTCACGATATTGGTAAGAATATTCAGGGCATGCTACTCAGTTGCCACGGGTTCACTGTATATGACCTGGGGGTTAACGTACCACCTGCCGAGTTTCTAGACCGAGCAATAAAAGTCGGACCGGATATCATCGGACTCTCGGGACTGCTGACCAGTTCTTACGATGCGATGCGGGATACAATTGCCTTGCTCCGTGGCGCCGCGGTCCTGGAACTGGCCGGTATCCCGATCATTATTGGTGGCACTTCTATCAACGAGCAGGTCTGCCAGTATGTGGGTGCCGATCACTGGATCGTCAACGCGATGGAAGGTGTTCGGCTGTGCCAGCGATTGCTGGCAGATGAAGAAGCTGAATGAGCCAGTAGCACGTCCTCGTTGTCAAGTCCAGCGATGGTCCGTGACTGTTCAATAAATGGGGAAATAGGTTGTTGGTGGGGCGTCAGCCCTAAATAGCGCCATACATAGCATCGAAGTGGGGCGAGTTGCACCAAAAGTATGTCTTTTTGCAGCCCCAGTGGGGAATACAGAACACGTTCCCAAATTTTGAACAGACACGATGGTCCACTTGTTTGCACTCCTCAGAACGTCCAATTGGCCACAACCGCGCAAGATGGGCTAGAGCATCCGATCTTGATGGTTTCTGGCCCTCTACCATGGTTCGAGCTATGATGCGCATATCCTGGATTCTCGTCCAGAGGAAGCTTCCACCGCCCGAGCCTGGTCGACTGGATATAGCCCTAACTCTGATCTGGTCTACATCCTCGCAGTACTGGCGGGCCGCGCCAGCGCAGTTGCCTCCCCCTGTGAGAATAACAGCCTTCGCTCATCACCAGCACCCTATCACCCACCATCCGATCTGTCAACATCTTCCCCACACACTGGTGCCGCCGCGCTGATCTCGACAGCGTTGGCGGCGTGATGCACGGGGACGAGTGCTCCAAGAATCGGGTGGGCACCTACATCGTAGGAACTGCCAGCCCCGGGTTGGTGGATAGTGATTGCCACGACGACACTGATCGCATTTAGGATGAGCGGCAGTGAGAAGGTGATGCGGTTCCGCGGCATGCAATTCGATTGGGCCGAGTTCTGGAGCGCGGCCCTGCGACTTTCTGGGGATGGAGACTTACCTTAAAACCGCGTGATCTTAAGGTGTGTCTGTTCAAAATTTGGGAACGTGTTCTGTATTCCCCACTGGGGCTGCAAAAAGACATACTTTTGGTGCAACTCGCCCCACTTCGATGCTATGTATGGCGCTATTTAGGGCTGACGCCCCACC
>Ga0315544_1001604_pt1 | contig 17234 bp, 16 predicted proteins | sample SalMarSW160130MG_2_FD_202543 | JGI IMG/M metagenome (GOLD analysis project Ga0315544, IMG submission 202543) | Salt marsh sediment microbial communities from the Plum Island Ecosystem LTER, Massachusetts, United States - Salt Marsh Sediment SW1601-130 ... | reverse complement strand
ACTCGACAAGCGGATACCGCATATACCAGAAATGGCCCTGCACGGTCTCGTGCTCGACCTCGTCGTCGGCTAATACCGTCTGCGTCGCCGGGTCCCAGTTCACCAATCGCTTGCCGCGGTAAATCAGGCCGTCTTTGAACAGCTTGAAAAACGTCGCCCTCACCGCCCGGGCGCACACCTGGTCCATAGTAAACCGCGTCCGCTGCCAGTCACACGAGCAGCCCATCGCCTTCAACTGCTCGATTATTTTCGCTTCGTATTCGTCCTTCCAGGCCTGCACACGCGCGACGAAATCATCCCGTGAGAAGTCCGTCCGCCGTTTGCCCTCCTCTGCCAGTATCCTCTTCTCAACTACCGTCTGGGTTGCGATTCCGGCGTGGTCGGTGCCCGGCATCCACAGCGTATTGAAGCCCCGCATCCTGTGATAGCGAATCAGGATATCCTGCAGCGTGTTATTCAGAGCGTGGCCCAGGTGCAGCGGGGCGGTAACGTTCGGCGGTGGTATTACGATGGTATAGGGCCGGCGTTTGTCGTCATCGGTGCAGTCGGCGTGAAAGTAATTGCCGTCAAGCCAGACCTTGTTGGCCTGCTGTTCGGTTACCGGGGGGTCGTAAACCTTCGAAAGCTCTTCAGGCATAATATTGATTATCGATAATTGATTATCTTTCAGTCTGTCCTCCACTGCTGCAGAGGACCAGCGCCAAATCCCAATTATCAATTATCAATCATCAATAATCAACTATTACTTAGTCGACGTTCATCGTCATGAGGAATTCTGCGTTGGTACGGCACTTGCCCAGCCGGCCCTTTAACAGCTCGATGGCCTCGATGTGGTTCATCTCGCTGAGCACTCTTCTCAGCCGATATGTCAGTTCGAGTTCCTTCTGGTCAAGCAGCAGTTCTTCTCTTCTGGTTCCGCTTCTGTTGATGTCGATAGCCGGCCAGACGCGCCTGTCGACGAGTTTGCGGTCTAAGTGCAGCTCCATATTGCCCGTAGCTTTGAATTCCTCGAAGATGACCTCGTCCATCTTCGAGCCGGTGTCGATTAGCGCAGTTGCGAAAATGGTCAGTGAGCCGCCTTCCTCGACTTTTCTTGCGGCGCCGAAGAATTTCTTGGGCATCTGCATTGCGCTGGCGTCGACGCCGCCGGTGAGGATTTTGCCGGAGTGCGGCATCTCGGAGTTGTAGGCCCGTGCCAGCCGGGTGATGGAATCCAGAAGTATGACCACGTCGTGGCCGTATTCCACCATTCGCTTGGCCTTCTCGATGACTACCTCGGCGACCTGGCAGTGTCGTGCTGCCGGCTCATCAAAAGTAGAGCTTATCACCTCGACGTCTGCGCCCGTCTTCCTCTCCATTTCAGTCACTTCCTCAGGCCGCTCGTCGATTAGAAGAACAATAAGCTTTATCTGGGGGTTGTTGGTCGTGATTGCATTGGCCATCTTCTGCAGAAGAATCGTTTTGCCGGTTCTCGGCGGCGCGACGATTAGGCCTCGCTGACCTTTGCCGACCGGAGTGATCAGGTCGATTATCCGCATATTCAGCTCTTCCGGAATTGTCTCCATTATTATCCGTTCGAGCGGGTGCAGCGGAGTAAGGTCGCTGAAGACCGTTTTTTCGGCCAGCTTGTCGGGGTCCTCAAAGTTGATGGCCTCGACGCGCAGCAAGGCAAAATATTTTTCGGAATCCTTCGGTGGGCGTATCTGGCCTGAAACGGTGTTGCCCGTTCGCAGCCCGAAGCGCCTTATCTGTGAGGGCGATACGTAAATGTCATCGGGGCTTGACAGGTAATTATAATCGGGATTGCGCAGGAAGCCGTAGCCGTCCGGCAGCACCTCCAGCACACCCTCGCCGTACATCAGGCCGTTCTGGCGAATCCGCTCCTTGAGAATGCGGAAAATCAGGTCCTGTTTTTTCAGGGCTGTATATTCGGTGATGCCGTCTTTCTTGGCCATCTCGTGCAGTTCGGATACGCTCAGCCGCTGCAGGTCCGTCAGATAAAGTTGTCCCTTTTTAATCCGCTCGTATTTCTCGTGAGTGGACTCTTCCTCGGCTTTCTTCCTCTCGGCCTCGGTCATCACGGCGCCGCCCGAATTGCTGTTTTCGGTTGCCGTTGTGGTCCGGCCTTGTTCCTTTGTTTGCTCGCTGAATTGTTCCTGAATCGTGCTTTTTCTTTTCCTTCTGGCTTTTCCGCTACCCTTAGCCATAGTCGCTCCTATATCTGCCAAAACATAATGTTAAAGTGATTTTGTTTTTCCGCTTTGAATTCGCTGGGTGCCGACCACCAAATTATTCTCTCCAAAACCGCCGGCCGTCATTGTGATGCCGCCTCTAAGGGCCTCTGGCGCCGTTATTAGCTCCGGGATAACAGATTGCCTATCGAAGGCCCCCGCTGAGCGTTTCACACCGTTGGTTCAGCTTCGCCTCTAATGCGGTAACTTTTTGGGTTGTTTTTTGGATTTCACAGGCCGGCGCTTATTTCCGCGGCATACTACCGGCTACTGATTCATCCCGCTTTTCAAACTTCAGCGCAACTTTTATCCCGCGCTGCTTTTGACTGTCTGGTTTTGATGCTCCCAAACCCGCCAAAACTACATAAGTCTAACTCGAACTCCGCTTACCCTTTATCCGTTATGCTTGAGAATATGTCAGCGATTTGTCCGGACAAGTATGATAAGTCGGAATTGTTATCGACAATAGTATCGGCGATGCGCCTCTTTTTGTCCAGAGAAATTTGCAGATTTTCTCGAATTTTTAGCCCCGCAGCCCCAAAAAGACCCGTTTTTAGGCCTCTTTCGAGGCGTGTCTGCTCCCCGCAGTCCACAAAAATTACGTAATTACAGCGTTTATCCCAGCCGACTTCGACCAGCAAAGGCATATCCAAGACAATCGCCCTCACCTCCGGCTGGCCCTCATATCGGCCAATCAACTCCTCCACCCTCGCCAAAACAGGCGGGTGCAGTATAGCATCCAGCGATTCGAGCTTGCCGGCGTCGGCGAATACTATCTCGGCTAACTTCGACCGGCTGACCTTCCCTTGGCTGCCCAGCACCCCTTCGCCGAACAGTCCGACAATCCTGCCCCGAAGCCGCTCATCTTCAAGCAACTGATGCGCTATTTCATCGGCGTCTATCACCGCGCAGCCAAGCTTCGCTAATTCGGCCGCTACTGTGCTTTTCCCCGAGCACACACCCCCGACGATACCAATAACCGGTTTACTGCCTTCCTTTTCCATATCCCAAAGCTTAATTGCCCCCCGTTGTCTCGTCAAGCCGGTAAATAGAAGACAACTTTCCTAAGGTGGTGCGTGGTAATCCCCTCGTGGCACCGTGCCTGTGTCCGTCGTAACAAATTTCCGGCTCACCAATTCGCCTTTATAGATATCATTGCAATCCGGCAGATTGCTGTTGTCGAAATTGCCTGTGAGGCCTATGCCCGTCTGCCGTTGGTTGTCGGACATTATGGTGAAAGTGAAAAAGTCACCAGATTCGTTGTTATTCAGGTCGGTGATAGTCGGCTCAAACCTACCGCTGGCCAAAGCAGGGTCTGACATTGAGACTAATACAACTCCCGCGAATGTAATCACTTTTGAATTGCTTATAGAATCCGTTCCTTAAGGGGGAATGTCTTGTGTCACAACGTACTGAATAAAGCTCATACTGAAAACAGCGTCAATAAGTCCCGCGCTGAGCCCCGGCTTGTCGGGGTTGAACCAGGTTGAAGGCTTTGAGTATGGCACCTTGCGCAGCCGTTCGAGGACTTGCAGAAGTCAGACGATGACACCCTGGCCGGCTCGCATCGGACTCCTTAAATCCCTGTTTGTCAGGCAGTTACATTTAGAGGGTATTTTCCGGCGGATGCGCTTCTGTAATAATACTTCGATGTTTGCACGTCACTCAAAAAACCGGCGTCAAAAAAATACGTTCTACAGCACCCAAACCACGTTTTAACCACACAGGCAGGACTGAGCACGCAAGATAAAATTTTTCGACAAAATTTGTTTGCTGTGCAGAAGTCGTTGTTGTATAGTTACTTGCAGTTGCTTGACTTGTTAACCTTGGCAGTGTTAAGATAGAGCTTCGCAGATATGTGCGGTTGAGACCGAGAGAGGCACTATGTGCGTTTGGGTCACAAAACAGCTTTCCCGCAAACAGGAGGTTTTAATTCGCTACCGGCTGTTCGTTAAAGCGAGGTAAATATGCCAACCGTTACTAAGAAAGAACTTATCGATCGTATCTCAAAAAACACCCAGGCAAAGCGTGTTACTGTTAAGCGCATCGTTCAGACGTTCCTCGATGAGATGACCGCGGAGCTGTCCAGGGGCAATCGAATAGAATTTCGTGATTTTGGGGTCTTCGAAACCAAAATCCGCGCCTCTCGCGTCGCGCAGAATCCAAAGACACTGCAGCGCGTGGAAGTCCCTGCAAAGAGAACCGTCAAATTCAAAATGGGCAGATTGATGAAGCAGCGGCTTAGCTCAAACATCCCCCAATCGGCGAAGGCAAAATAGACTTGAGGTGAAGGCTGCAGGACGTCGAAATAACGGCCCGGCAGCAAAATGGTTGGTCGCCGAACAATTACAGGCCGGCGTGTCCGGGGAAATGCGGCGTCCGGAACACCGGGTGTTCGGCAAAGTTGTTCAAGGGAGTTGTTTTTATGTCAGAGGGAACAGTCAAGTGGTTTAATCCAAGGAAGGGATACGGCTTTATCGCTGCCACCGATGGAAACGATGTTTTTGTCCACTACTCAAGCATCGACAGCGAGGGATACAAAACTCTTGAAGAGGGCGATACCGTCAACTTCGACATCGTGAAGGGTGAAAAAGGCCTGAGAGCTGAAAATGTAGTTCCTCGCTCAGCCGACAAGGCGGCAGCAAAAAAAAGCGAGAGAAAAGTTCGAGCAGAACAGTAAACTTGAATCTGTATACCTTCTCGCCACAAGAACAGTTCTGACCTGAATGAGCTTTTCACGGTGGCTGATTCGCCAAACGCCATCCCGGCCGGCCAATCTAAGCACATCCGCAACCACCCCAAACCGGCGCCGGTTTTTTCTTGCAACTTTGCCGGGTATTTGATATGGATTTAATAAATGATGAGTGGATAGCCAAGGTACTGAGGTGACTTCCAATTATGCTCGCTGCAGAGCTTAAATCCGGCTTGGACTGCAATGTGCTTGTCCTCAACAAGCATTATATGGCCATTCGCATTGTCGGCGCCAGACGGGCCTTTTCCCTGCTTTGTCGACAGCTCGCCGAAGTTATCTCTTTCGAGGAAGGCACCTACGCCAATTACGACTTTCAGAGCTGGTGTGACGTCAGCGAATTCAAACGAAGCTTCGAGCCGGACAACCACGACTGGGTCTCGACCGTCAATTTCTACGTCGCTGTCCCGAGAATCATCCGCCTGCTGTTCTACGACCGCCTGCCGCGGACCGAGGTCAAGTTCAACCGCAGAAACATATTCGCACGCGACAAAAGCCGCTGCCAGTATTGCGGCAGGAAACAGCCCACCAGTGAATTATCCCTCGACCACGTCATCCCGAGAAGTATGGGCGGCAAAAGCATCTGGACGAATATCGTCTGTGCCTGCACCGACTGCAACGTCAAAAAAGGAGGCCGGACTCCCCACCAGGCCGGAATGACTCTAATACAAAAACCCGCCAGGCCCAGGCACAATCCTCTCGTTCACGTTCACCTCGGCCACGAACGTTATCAAAGCTGGAAACAATTCTTAGACAACGCCTACTGGTCCGTCGAACTGAAGTAAATTACTTTAGCGGCCAGCCATACGGGCATATGCACAGCCACTCATAGACGAGCAGCTTCAAATCGTCTATATCTACCGTGCCGCTTCCATCCAGGTCAGCGGGCAAATCGCTTCCGCTTTCGAGCCAGTATTGCGCAAAGATAGAAAAGTCAGACAAATCCACAAAGCATAAAGGCCCGCCCGGCCAGAACCCGCCCAATAATTCGTAGTCCCCGCCTGCCGAATACGCTGCATCCGGCTGGCCTATCGTCCCCGTCAGCACATACTGCCCGCCGGTGCTTCGCCCGCCGCCGTCTATCGTTCTCCAGGTGATTTCGTAATCGCCGAGTGCCGGCACCTGCGCCGCAAGGACCGAAAGGATTATTAGTAATATCCGCGCGCTCATCTGCGACCTCCTTTCTGCTCGTCGAGCAGTTTAACCAACAACGTTTCCATCTTGGAGACCCGCTCTTTCAACTGAGCAATTTCGGCGTCTTGTGCTACAAGCCGGGCGTCTTTGTCCTTGACGAGTTTGTGAAGCTCCTGCACCGCCGCTGCGGAATAGACCGTCAAAGGATACGCGTCAACCTGTAGAATCTCCTCGCCGCTGGGAAGCTTTTCGCCGCTGGTCTTAACGTAGTCCGGAAAGACCTCCAGGAACTCCTGGGCGACAACGTTGAGGTAGCGCCGGTCCTCAATGCTTGAGTGTGCATCGCGATAATCATCGGTGTACTTAAAGCTGACCAGCCGGACCTTATCGAGTGTGTCAAGGGCGCCGGTTACGGTCCGGATATCAGCCTTGATGCGGGCATCTGAGTTGGCCAGCCAGTCGCCGGCAGTTGACTTTGACGCATTACCTTCCACCTCAAACGCATTCGTCGTGGCAACTCTATTGATACCGACCTGGTTGGCGACAAAATTGCCATAAATCAAAGGTGTGTTGGTATTGCTGTTGTCGATGTAGAGTTTGTTTAAACCTGTCTCATTGTATCCCGCCTTATATCCCAAAAAGACGTTGCCGCTGCCATCTCTATTCGAAAAACCTGCAAATTTACCCAAGGCCGTATTGTTAATCCCCATGCTGTTGCAGTAGCCTGCAGCCACTCCTACAAACGTGTTGTCGCCTTCAATCGACAGGACCCTAGCTCCGCCTATCTTATAGACCGAATCAACGTTTATGGCGCCGTTGACGTCAAGTGTTTCCGCGGGACTTGTCGTTCCAATGCCGACATTACCCTCGAAGTAATTCTTGCCCCCTTCAAAATAACCCGCGTAGCCATTTGAACTGCTGGTCCCGCCATAGATTGCATAGTTTATTCCTGATGTGTCGGAAGCACGGCCATAGACACCCCGGCCATTGCTGCCGCTAGCCTCGCCATAGACACCCCAGCCATAGCCGCCTGCCGCCAGAAAATATCCGCCGTAGTTCACGTAGTCTCCTGTATTATAGGCATGGCCATAGACGCCCCTGCCATAACGGCCGCCAGCTTCGCCATAGACGCCCCTGCCATAGCGGCCTGAGGCAGAAAAGTAGCCCCCGAAGTTGGTGGAATCTCCCGTATTAGAGGCATAGCCATAAACGCCCCTGCCAGTGCTGCCACTAGCATAACCAAAGACGCCCCGCCCCGTGGTGCCTGCGGCCTCAAAGTATCCGCCATAGTTAGAACCACTTTCTGTATTAGTGGCCGCGCCGTGAACAACTACGCCTGAGAGCAGTGAATTAGTCGCCTTTATAGTGCCGTCAGCAACTTCCAGTTCTTCTGACGGACTCGAAGTCCCGATGCCGACTTTTCCGTCGTTGTAGTAAATATCAGAACCATTCATTTGCCAGATTGACCCGCCAGCACCGCCGTTTAGAGCATAAAGGGCATAAGGCGTCGGCGTAACTTCCTGGCGCGGGCTAAGGATGGTATATCCGTTGGGGTCTTCAAGCTCACCCGGCCGAACGCCAATATCAAGCTAGCGCCGCTCACCATTAAACGAGTTGGCATCTGCGAAATCCAATTCCACTGTAAAGTACCCGTCAATTACGTCCCAGTCACCGACATTGGCGTCCGCACCAATCTTGTATATCTCGTTCACCTCGCACGGGTCGCTCCACAAACTAAAACTGAAATCATACAACCCGTCCGCCACATCGTTGTTGTCAATCAGCCGGCCCTGATAGGTGAATGCTATCCCTACCGGCTCCGCCAGGCCAATGGGGCCGAAGCAGAAAACTACTGTAATGAGCGTTATCAGGATTTTAGAGATTCTTGTGTGGTTCATTTTTCTTCCCTCGTAAAAAGTTTTAGTTGAGCCAGTACGCAACGCGCATAATGGATTTACCCGCTAAGGTTGTATTGAAGGTGCAGTTTGTGTGTTTTCATCGACTCCTCTTAGGACCATAGAAAGGCCATTGAACCTATATACTATTGCAGCTTATCGAAAATGTCAAGTGAAAACTTGGGAAAGATGTGGAGCGAAAGTGAAACCTTGTCCCTACGCTATAAGCACGCAAGGTCGAGGTTCTTTGCTGCGGCGGTCTCGTCGGGTCGGCAAACAGGCGTTGTCACCGGCGCTGCTTTTATTTTTTCCGGCTCGCTTTCCGCAAGAGCCGCGATATCTATCATCGCCTCGATAAAAGCATCTAATGTCTCTTTGCTCTCGGTCTCGGTCGGCTCTATCATCATCGCCTCTTTGACCGTCGTCGGGAAATAGACCGTCGGCGGATGAAAGCCCTTGTCAATAAGCGCCTTGGCAACGTCTATCGCGTGCACACCCGCCTCAAGCATTTTCTTTGACGGACTTAGCACGCACTCGTGCTTGCAAATTGCATTAACGGCCTGCTCAAAATAATCTTTCAACTTCACTCGTATGTAATTGGCGTTCAGCACCGCGTTTTCCGCCACGCGGATAAGCCCTTCTCTGCCTAACATCAAAATATAAACGTATGCCCTCAGTATCACCGCGAAGTTACCGTAGAAAGGCGCGATGTAGCCAATCGATTTCGGCCTGTCGTATTCCAGCGCGTATGTTCCGTCGTCGCGTTTGACCACGATTGAAACAGGCAGGTAGCAAAGCAGTTTTTCCGTAACGCCCACCGGCCCGGCGCCCGGCCCGCCGCCGCCGTGAGGCGTGGCGAAGGTCTTGTGAAGGTTGATATGGACTATATCGAACCCGAAATCCCCCGGCCGGGCCTTACCGACAATGGCATTCAGGTTAGCACCGTCGTAATACGTCAAACCGTCGACGCTGTGAACCAAATCGCAAATCTCCTTTATATGCGGATTGAAAAGCCCTAAGGTATTCGGGCAGGTCAGCATAAGGCCTGCCACTTCGTCATTGAGCGCACTTTTGAGTGCCTTAACATCCATCACGCCCTTGTTATTGCTCGGCACGGAAACCACCTTGTATCCCGCTATCGCCGCACTGGCTGGATTCGTCCCGTGCGCGCTGTCGGGGACGAGGACCGTTGTTTTCTTATTGCCTTTGTCTCGGTGATACGCTGCCATTATCATTATCCCGGCAAGCTCGCCGTGAGCGCCCGCCATCGGCTGCATCGTGAAACCCGCCATCCCCGTTATCTCGCGAAGAAGCATATCCATCTCGTAAATAACGGCAAGTGCCCCCTGCGTCAGCATCCCGCCTCCGCGAAGCTGCGGCAGCAGGGGGTGCAGGTGCGCAAATCCCGGATACGATGCGATGCGTTCGGCGACCTTCGGGTTGTATTTCATTGTGCACGAGCCGAGCGGATAAAAATTCGTATCGACTCCGAAATTGCGGCGACTAAGCTGCGTAAAATGCCTTATCACATCCAGCTCGCTCAATTCCGAAATCTCAGCCGGCGTGTCACGCAGAAACTCACGCCTTATATTTATAGTTGAAGCGACATCGCTTCGTGTTGGCCGAACGCCGCATCTTGCCGGCACGCTCTTGTCAAATATCAGCTTCATCTTTGTTCTTTCAATCAGTGAAATCTGTGTAATCTGCGGTTATAAAACGCTCTCCAGCGCCTCCGCGAACATCCCGATTTGCTGCTTCGTCCGCTTTTCCGTCACGCACACGAGGATGCAGTTTTTCATATCAGGATAATACCTGCTCAACGGAAACCCGGCGGCAAAACCCTTCTCTATCAGTTTCGCTATCACGTCCGCCGCCTCGCACGGCAAATCCAGCACGAACTCGTTGAAAAACCACTTCGCCCTGAAATGCGGTTTGACGCCCGGTATCGCGGTTAATCGTTTGTATGCGTAACTGGCCTTGTCCGCACAAAGCTGCGCCGTTTCACGCAAGCCCTGCTTGCCCAAAAGTGAAAGATACACCAGCGCAGTCAATGCACAAAGCGCCTCGTTCGAGCAGATATTCGACGTCGCCTTGTCTCTGCGTATGTGCTGTTCGCGCGCCTGCAGCGTCATCACGAAGCATCGTCTCCCCTGCCGGTCCAGAGTTTGCCCCACGATGCGCCCCGGCATCTTGCGAACGTATTTCATCCGCGTCGCCATAAACCCGAGGTAAGGCCCGCCGAAAGAAAGCGGCATACCCAAGCTCTGCCCTTCGCCCGTAACAATGTCGGCCCCCATAGCTCCTGGTGTCTTCAATATACCCAGCGATATCGGATAACACGACACCGCCAGTAACACTCCCTTGCTGTGTGCCTTCTCCGCTATGTCACCAAAATCGTCGATGCACCCGAAGAAATTCGGATTCTGCAAAATCACCGCCGCTGTTTTATCGTCCAGCTTGCTCAGTATCTGCTCGCGGTCCACAAGGCCGGTCGCGCAGTGCGTCTGAACAAGCTCAATCTTCAGATTTTTCGTGTATGATTCAATCATCACGCGGTATATGGGATTGACACTTGTATCGATGATGACCTTGTTCCTGCCCGTCACGCGAAGCGCCATCATCATCGCCTCGTACATCGCCGTCCCCCCGTCATAGAGCGACGCATTTGCCGCCTCCATATCCGTCAGCCGGCAAATCATCGACTGATATTCGTATATTGCCTGCAAAGTCCCCTGCGAAACCTCCGGCTGATAGGGAGTATACGCCGTGTAGAATTCACTGCGTGAAACAATCGAATAAACCGCCGCGGGTATGAAGTGGTCGTAAAAACCGCCGCCCAAAAACAGCGTAAGGTCAATCGAGTTTTTCCCCGCAAGCTCCGCTAAAATCCCGCGGACCTCCTGCTCCGGCAGACCATCGGGCATATTGAGCCGTCCGCAGAGAAGCTCTTTTGGTATATCCGAGAAAAGCTGCTCCCTCGTCAGCCCAATATCGGCCAGCATCCGCTTTCGCTGCTCGTCCGTGTTTGCTATAAACGGCATACCGCCATACCTCCGCTCAAAGGCCTTTCAAATACTCCCCGTATCGGGCCGCATCCATAAGGTTATTTATCGAGGCCTTGTCTGTTATCTGTATTTTGCAAATCCAGCCGGCCCCGTAGCAGTCCTGGTTTATCAGCTCCGGCTTATTCTCAAGCTCCTTGTTCACCTCTGTGATTTTCCCCGCCACCGGAGCGTAAACGTCGCTTGCCGCCTTGGAGCTTTCCACAACTCCAAGCTCTCCCTTCTGCCTGACCTCTTTGCCCGTCTCAGGCAGCTCCACAAAAGTAAGCTCACCCAACTGGTCCTGTGCGTGGTCGGTTATCCCGACGGTTGCGATATCTCCTTCGACCTTTGCCCACTCGTGGTCTTTTGTGTAGAGTAGTCCTTTAACAATCATAACTTCTCCTCCTCTGTCAAAATTTCTCAAATCGGCCGACTGTCTTTCCCTCGACATCCGGCTTAACTTTCTCGCCGCGCTCGACGGTTTGTTTTCTGCCCCTGCTCTTATGACTTTCACTTCGCGCCAGATAATAAAAGCCCACTGAATCACCTTCCGCGACTTTGTCTTTCTCAACATACACAAGCGCAATCTGTCGATTGCCTGCCTTAGCGCAGCTCAATACCCAGCCGATACAAGCCCCGTTGCTTATCACTGCATCTTTCTGCCGGACTGGTCTTACTCCCTTTTCGCCTGAAATTTCAATCCTCGCAACCTTCATAGTGAAACTCTGCGAAGCGGTTCCCATTGCCGCCTTACCGATGAAAAACTCTTTATCAAGCTTGACCGCCCAGCCATAGCCCGCCTCAAAAGGCGATATGTTATGTTGCCCCGCGAGCTCGTGCCCGTAAAGCGGCAGCCCCGCCTCTATTCGCAAGCTGTCCCGTGCACCCAGCCCGCAAGGAACAACGCCCGTATCCTTGCCCGCATCTAACAGCCGCCACCATAAATCAGCCGCAGAATCCGGATTCACAAATAGTTCGTATCCAACCTTTGCACCAGTGTACCCCGTCTGCGATATAATGCAGCGAATCCCCGCCAGTTTCTCCTCGAAAAACTGAAAACTTTTCAATGTCCCCACCCGTTTCTTTACTTCATCCGTCCCCAGTTTGCAGAGCACATCCGGTGACGCAGGCCCCTGCAGCGCGATATCAACTCTGCAGTCGGGTCCACCGACCGCGCCTCTCATATCTCTCACGCCGGCCTTGGCCAGGCATCTTTCGGGCCTGGATAAGTCTATCGCTGCTTTACCTGCCTGCACCGCCGCAAGATACGCCTTGACCTTCGGCTCATTCGCGGCGTTCACAACAACCATAAATTTATCCGCCATTTGTCCGGCGGACTTGTCTTCCGCCCGACGATAAACAATGATGTCGTCGAGGACGTTTCCCGCCGCGTCGAGTATGTAGCTGTATTGCGCCGCACCTTTTCGCAGCGCTGAAACATTATTGGTCGTCAGGGCATTGAGAAAATTCTCCGCTTCGCCCCCCATAACCTCAAGCACTCCCATATGCGTGCAGTCAAAAATCCCTGCCCGCTCGCGGACCGCCGCGTGTTCAGCCGCTATAGACGAATACCACAACGGCATCAAATAACCCGCGAACTCGGCAAAATGGGATTTCTCAGTGAGCTTGAGATGTTCCCTGTATAGAATGCTGCCCTCCGGCGTTCCGTCCGCCGGCTCAAAAACAAACGCTCCTTCTGTCTGCTTCTCTGCCAACTTTCGCCTCCTTGCTCAAACACACAAGGATACGAAAAGTTAACGCCAAGTCAAGCCCCGACAACTATAAAAACAAACCGCAATTCTAACTGTCCGCTGCCTCTATTCAGACCTCTTGCGCTTTGGAGCGTTTAAAGATACCAACCACGTAATGCTTTATCCACGTCCAGTGCAGAACCAGATGCACTAACATCAGCACAATAAAAACTATCCCAAGCCACAGGTGAACTTCTCCCCAGTCGTGCCTGCCCATACCTAACAGCTCTTTTATGTGTTCTCCGCCTTGGCCGCCGTGGAGCTCTCGTCCACTTCCTCCGCTGCCGGGCGGCAGCACCCACTTCATTATCACTCCCGCCGACGCCAACCCCAGCAGTGTCAAAAAGCCGACTAAATCCACGACAAAATTCAATGTGCTCCTCTTCATCTATGTTTCCTCGGATTCCCTGATATATTCGATTGCTAAACTCAAGGCATCGGCCAGCTTACCGTGTATTCTATGGTAGCGCTCTGGTCCGCACCGACCTCAACGGGAAATCGGGCCACAAAGGCCGCACGCTTTTCCCACTTGTGAGTCGATTTCTCAATCTTCCAGTCCTCATAACCCGGCAGCTTCTCGTCCACAAATACAGTCACCGGCTCATCCTTGCGGTTGCGAATCTCAACCTTGTGCGTCTCATACCGCCTGCCCCACTTCTCCTCGTAGTCCGTCATCGTATGTTCGGCGACGATATCGAACGCGTCCCCTATATAAAGCGACAGCTTCTCGTTCTTCGGCGTATGGTCAATCTGGTCCTCTCCGACAAACTCCAGACTGTCATCCGCGGGGTCGCGCTTGAATACCCGCACCTTGCCCTTCGGCAGCGCTATACCTAACTTGTTTTCCTTTTTGTTCTCGAATTCAATCTTGACGTTGACCTTGCCCTTCTCCGGCTGACTGCTTTTGCCGGAGCTCCACCTCCATCCCGTTCGCTCGTAAACGTATATCTTTTTCGCCTGCACACCCGTTGCCGGCTCGATAAACTCGATTTGCTTGACCTGATTGTTATTGATAGTGCTTTTACGGCCGAGCGTGTACATATGATATTCCATAAACGCCTTTTCCTCGAACGCCGGCGCTCCGGCCCCTACCATACGCATTTTATCGCTATAGCCTTCCATTACTATCGGCGGCTGAACCCGCCGAACGTCCCCGGCAATCAGCTTCAAGCTCGCGTCCTTGTATCCGGCCCCGCTTCTGTTATCAATCGTCACCCAGCCGCTGAAATCCAGCGCCGTATCGTCGGCGTTCAAAACCGCCGTGTAATCCGCGTTCCACCCAATCGCACCCGTCGTATACGTAACCTCGCAAAGCTGCTTGCCCGCTTTCAGCGCGTCGGCAAGCCACACAAGCGTAGGCCGGGTAACCAAATCCTCCGGAAGCTCCTTCAATGCTATCTCCTCGACTCCTGCCCTGCCGATTACTTCAATCCCGTTGTCGCCCTTTACAATCAGGTCATTACCCACCGCCGCTAACAGCACACCTTCGATATATTTCCTTGCCTCCGAGCCGCTGCCGCGGACTACTACCATCACCTCTTTGTCGATATACCTTTTCAGCAGGCTGTCCGCGTTGACAAGGTCGTATTCGTAATTCTGTTCCAGGACCGATACTGCCCCCGGCGCCGACAGGCAGATAAATTTAACGCTGGTCGGGTCTATCGCCGATGCCACGTCGGTAAATCGCACGGTATTTTGCCCCTTCTCGAAGCTCATATTCCGCGCCTCGCGCACCACTGCGAAATTTTCATTGTAAATCGTAAGCCCAACGCCGGCTCGACTGAGCTTGTCGAAGTCCGGCTGGCGCTTCTCAGCCCCGAAACAACTGCCGCCTACGAGAATCACTGACACCAGAATGTATAACGTCCCTCGCATCATTTTTTTCTCCTTAATTGAGTTGTCTCTGCTAATGAATATGCCTATGAAGCTAAAATTACTCGAACAAACTGTCAACATTCAGTATTAAAAGCAAGATGTTGTTTTCCTCCCGCCCCGCAGCCGAGCTTGCCTAACTCAGCCGCAACCGTGCTTTTCCCCGAGCATATTCCCCCGACTATCCCGATAATTGGCTTCTTGCTGCCCTTTACCATTATCGAGAGCTTATTCATAAGAACTTCCGCAGTCAATAACCAGTCGGGGGTGTAAACATAAGGCCCGCTTAAATTTAGCCCCTCAATTTATTGAGGAATTGCAGGCGTGAGACCCGCTTTGCTTTTTGAAATCTCAAACCTTAAATCCTTTCTCTCATCCCTACCCACCCATCTACGAACGCTTCCGCCGGGCAAAGAAAGACAAAAAAACTGCACCCCGAACTCGATTATCCCGAACAGTAGCATCGGGCATTTCTTCAGATATTTTATGATAATTTTGATGGCTCATTTAAGATTCTTTCTTCTCTTTAGACCAGTCATCTTTAGTATTTTTCATAAGTTCTTTATTGACAGCATGTTGTCGCTAGCTCCCCATTGTTATGCAAAACCATAAAAATCCGCTTTTGTGGCATCATTATTTTCTTCGATACTTTCGATTTCCTTCTTGACTCATTCTCGCCATTCGATAAAATACAAGCTAATGAAAACTTAATGCCGGAGCTTAAAATGAAAAGTACCGAATACAAACAGTTAAAAAAACAAATCGAAGAGCAATACCGACAAGCGATTGCACTTGCCGAAAAAAAGCGAATCGATGGCCTTGCAGCCATTGATACCGTGTGGAAAATGTTTCACGTTCCGCGAAGAAAACGTATCGAAGAAACTGCATCGCAACAAAAAGTCGAATCCACTATGGATAGTATGGGCGCAACCAGCGAACCGCTTCCTAATGTTTATGGTACTCTTAAGGCCGCAGTTGCGAAATCGCTTGCCTTTGTACCTCACGAAAAATTCACTTGCAAGAATGTTATGACAGTGATGGAACAAACGACAGGCAAGACATTTAACTACTCTTCTGTTTCTAACCGTTTAAAACGCTTATCCAAAGAAGGTGTAATTGAAATGGTCAAACAAGGACACGGAAAATCTCCAAGTGAATATCGCCTTAAAAATTCGCAAGTAGTAAATGACATAAAAAAGTAAGAAAGAATGCTTTATAATAACTGAGCCGGAGGTGTTAGCGCACCGTCCGGCTCTAAGGACAATCGTTATGTTTTGTAGGTTTTACGCAATGGACTGCCCTTTATATTATTCATTATATGCCCATCCGCCCCCCGGAGTCAAGCGGAAATCTCAAGCATTTTGTGTGGCATCTAAGGCCGATGCCTTAAACAACTTAACAATTAACGCGCCTCGATTTTATTTTGGGACCTTTGTCAAGACAGAATGAAAGGGCGCATATGGAGCAACGAACATGGTTTTTAATAACGAACTTTTGAAGCATATGTATGTTGAGTATGACATCACCTGCGATGAACTCGTTAGCAATCCTGACACTTTAAAAATATTTGTGCAGGATTATTCTGGTCGAATTGGTAAGGATGTTAAACCGTCCAAGCTTAGCCATCATTTGCTTAACCTCAGACGTCGAGGTGAAGATAATGGTGGTTTACCGAGATTGCGGCGTAGATTTTTCGGAAGAAATTAAAAAAGGAACATTTTTAAAAGGAGAAAATAAATGGCTAATAATAACTCAGTCACGTGGAAAGGCGCGAGCGGAAAAGGATATACTTATTGGATATATCAAATCCCTGCCTGCCTCAATCCAGGACAGGACGGCAATTACATTTATGCGAAGGTTGTGAACAATACCTGGGTACCTCTGTATATTGGGCAAGGAGACCTTGGTGAGCGAACTAACATCGACAATCATCACCAAAGTCTATGTCTCAAGTCTAAAGGTGCGACACATGTCCATGCCCACAAAAATGCTCACGAGACAGACAGAATTGCTGAAGAACAGGACCTTCTCGCAGGGAACTCCAGGGCATATCAACCGATTGGATGCAATGAAAAAACCGGTGGATGACTTTTACAATCATTGAAAAACCAAGAAAATTGAAGCATATAAGACGATAATCCGTGTGTTTTGCTCGGCTTATGGAAAGAAGCCCTTGTTTTTCGGGATTCGGTGGTTGATGACGAATTCTGCGATTAAGTTTGCTTAAAAAGCAGGGTTCGTCGAGAACACCAAGCCAAGCAAAAGCAGCCTGCCCCGGCGAAGCGCAGCGAAGAAGGGTGTAACTCCGCGTCAAAAAAATCCGTGAAAATCCGTGCTACCTGTCCTGAGCTTGTCGAAGGAATCTGTGGTTAAGAATTCTCTGAGTGTTTTCCGACGCTACACCCCTGCGCGGATATGCTGGAGTTGCTGCTTGTTTAGCACGTTTTCGATGTTCGGCAGAATGTATTTGCTTGCGACTATGTCCCAGCTCATATTCTTTGCTATTGCGTAGCCGTTCTCAATCATCGCCTCGACCTCCGATTCGTTCTTCGGCAATA
>Ga0315544_1001599_pt1 | contig 17268 bp, 19 predicted proteins | sample SalMarSW160130MG_2_FD_202543 | JGI IMG/M metagenome (GOLD analysis project Ga0315544, IMG submission 202543) | Salt marsh sediment microbial communities from the Plum Island Ecosystem LTER, Massachusetts, United States - Salt Marsh Sediment SW1601-130 ... | reverse complement strand
GCATTACTATCACTTCCTTCTTGTACCCCATTAATATAAATGTAAACGTAACTGCCGTCCCTGACTCCAACAAGATGGATTCTTGCTCCCACTACTGCTCCCGTAATAGATGAAGCCACCATACTATCATTATCAGCATCCCTGCATCGAAACTCATACTTATATGGTGAATTATTGTTAATCCAACTTGCAGTACTTTCTGTTCGCCCTACGTCTGCTGGGTATTTACATATTAAACCTTCAGCAAAAGCACTATCAGGTAGTGCTTTAACTTTGAAAAGAATCTCAAAACTACAATCACCACCATTGAAATTGAAGTTGGACTTATGGAGAATGGCGATAACGTCATCTGCATCTCCACTAATTAGCACTCCCCCATTCTCCCAAATATTTGACATATTTGTTAAAGTGCCTGTATTTCCATTCCCGCTCAAATCAAAGACTTTATTACCTAAGCCTTCATTGAATGGCCAGAGACCGACAAGGCCTCTACTGAGGGGATGGTTTCGATTTAAGCAAATTCCTCTTGTGGGTTTAAGTTGTGGCATTTGCTATCGTTATCTCCATCTGTTCTATGAGGATATATAGTTCCACGGTTGGACATAGGCACGGACATCGTGGCTGTTTGTTGAACCGGTCTGTTGAACGCCAATTCTGAAGTGTGCAAGGTCTTTGACAATGAAGCTTAGCTGCTGTGGGTCAACGCTTTTATCTCCCTGCATTTCCCAGATGGGCGTATCATCGTAGTTAGTACCATCGAGAGAGCCGTATAGTTTAATCTTAACCTCATCAGTCGGAGTAGCATCGTAGTTGATTTCGATAATGATGTGAGCTCCCTCGTAGCCGTTTGTTTCCAGGTCGACATCCCAAGAGAACGACTCTGTAGTTCCGGACAGTGTTACGTAACCGTCGCCAGTACCTATTATTTGACTCTGAGAAGCCCAATTCTTACTTATAGTCGCCATTAGTTAACCTCCTTTCCCCGCAGCTTCGTTTTGCGAAGCTAAACGGCGGGGACTTAATCTAACGATACATCTAAATCTCCCGAAGCAAATTTAGCCGTGTCCCCACTGCCGATAGTCTTAGATGTGCTTAATGCCCCATAGGCCAACATATTACTACCTGTTACTGCGTCAAATAAGGCAAAGTGAGTTATCGTCCCCCAGCTACCGGTAGCCTCTGGAAAAGTAATCTCATTGGCGTTATCGAGTGTCCCACCAGATGCAGTGTTCCAGTCAGCACCAGTGGTCGAAACTCGTGCATAAGCATTGCCACTTGGCTCGGCTAATCCCGAACTGTCATCGAGTGGTTCTGCAGTAGAGAGCCCCACATAAATCGTAACATCAGGGTAAGTTCCACCAGTTCCCAAGGTGGCGTTATACAATCCCTTGCCAAAAAGATGGTCCAAAATCTCGTTTTCCCAATAATCTGCAAAACTACCCATTTTGTATCTCCTCGATAGTTATAGTTTTTTCAAGTCTTCTGCCTAACCTCAATTTTGCATAACTCTTATGGTTTTTATCAACTCGACGTCCTTGTGATAGTCGCTTCAGCATCGGTAGGGGTGTGAGTCAGAAGGACCGTTTGCCCGTCATCATCATAGTATTTGATTTCTCCAGTCGATTTGTTTTGGACGGCCTTGTTGGCAAGCAATTTGTCACTGGTTACTTCGCCTACTCCAGACCATAAAATTTCGTCACCCCCCACAAGGTTGTCACTATCAGCAGGATTAGCTCCGGCCTGCAGGAATGCCTGAACGGAATATCTGCCTGCGGGGATATTACCATCAAAGTTGCCAACATACCTGTTGCCGCCCTTGTCTGTAAGGGATATGTCGTAATCGTTCGCAGCACGGCCGCCCGTCCCCCAGGACTCAAAGACTTGCCCTCCAGAATACCAGACTTCTCCCGCCCGGTTACGAACAACTGCATAAAGCGTATTGCCGGACGTGTAATCTACATGTATTTCGTTCGCCATCTTAGACTCCTATACCCAACAAGTCTGCCATAGTTACTATATATAGACTTCCTGCATCTCGTTTTGTCGCCACGTTGTCAATGTGCGTTTTCCAGTTGGCCCAGGTAAACGATGTTCCTTCATTTACAGAATGCCATCCCGTAACCATAATCGTCCCCGCATTTATTACTTTATCAACCTGGGATTCCGCAGTTGTTGTATCGTCAAATGAATTGGTCCATTGTATTGTTGGGTCAAAGAAGCCAACGTCGTGGCAAGTTGTCGAAAGCCGCAGTTGGTCAAACCATCTGTCTCTGTAGATGCTGTTAAACCCATCCTCCCAATTAGTAGTTCCTCCCGGCAGAGAAAATATCCTCGCCCCGTCTGCAAAACCATTAGCACACATCCAGTCCGTTGCTTTTGTAATCTCTTCGATAAATTCGGCGGCGGTGAGGTTATCCGTCTTCAAACATTTGTGGCTCCAGCTATGGTTAGCTATCAAATGACCGGCATTATGTATCTGATGAAGCTGTTCTAATGTCAAATAACCGCTCGTTCCAATTTTCGAAGGAATGATAAAAAATGTGCCTCTTATCTCTTTCGCACTCAGATAGGCTGCAAATTTATAATCATCATCGAAGCCATCATCTAGCGCTATAGCATATTGGGGTTGAGCCAAATGAGGAATGAACATTATTTTATCCCAGGTCACCGCTGGCGTATCATCACTTTCTGCCGAATCAATCCGAACGCGAAGCTTCGTAACATGCTCCCAGCATAACGGGTAGGTCCCGGCGTCCATATTGCCCATCTTCGGTGCAATAATTCTCTCGTACCAGCCAGGCCCCGTTACATAATCACCTTCCACAAACTTCATCATCTGGTAATTTGAAAAGGTACTGTCACCAACAATAAGAGAAATCACTGAAATTTTGTCCCAGGATGAAACATCGCTACCTTCGTGCACATAGAATCGTACATATACCAGAGTATTAGATAAATCAATCTCGGTAATCGTTTTGGTTGTAAAAGAGGAAGTGCCTCCGGATTGCTTTGTACACTTCATTGACTGTGGCGTACTTGCCTGTGAGCAAATATAATTAGTAGTATCCGTAGCTTTAGTTACGCGTATACCAGTATCCCATTGTGAGGTGTCATCAAGAGGTTCGATGAGTTTCGGAACAAAATGCCTTCTCGGATATACTCCTTGTGCTCCGATTGAAGCAGCACAAAAATCTTTGTTGACTTCTTTTAATCCAACAGAGCCGGCTGGTGGTTTGGTCGTGGAAATAAGCATATTTACGCCTCCTCGGTCCAGGTCCCGTTCTTGGCAATCGTTGCCCAATCGCCATTGGAATCAGCTACGAGGCTAAGGCATTCTCCGACCGCATTAGCTGATTTATATTTGTCCGCTGTCTGGCCGCTGTCGTCTCGGATTGTCGCTGTACCAGGGTCAATACGGAACTCATAAGCGGCCTGGACTGCAAAGCTAAATACCGTCCCCGAAGGTGCTGAAGCAGGCAGCGTAAGCGTAACTGTCCCGCTGGCGCCAAGGTTACTGTGAACACTACCGGATTCCGCTGTCGTAAGTGTGTCATCGTTGGTATGTGCCTCGATGGTCTTTTTCACACCACCGGCTCCGTATGGCACCAAAGCATTATGGCCCGCTCGACAATCAGTTATCGAGTCGATGTCCCCACCCGAGGTGCTTACTATCGCCAGCCGAATATGCGGCGTAGTTGCCATATCAGGGAAACTGCTGTATTCGTTTATTACAAGAGAAGCCGACGAATTCAGATAGATGTAAATATTTGCTTTATCATCCGCTAAAGTATTATCCGACGAGCCGGCATAGTTTATCAGCTCCGTATCTAACCAGAACTTGCCAGCTTTTACGCCAACGTCCAGGCCACCTTCATCATAGACTCGCAAGTCGTTCGCTCGCCGTGTAGCTAACGATAGCCGATACAGCAATTTTCGAAACTCCAGATAGTAAGGCGCCGTCCCGGTTGCTATATACTCAACACCGGTCTCGCTGTCAGACTGTATGTTTAACAACTCATTATCAGATGGATACACTTCAGCCATAATATTCTCCCTTATCCACTAATATTTAGCCCACAGTTTCACTGGGGATTCCCTTGTATCTCCAGCACCAATTGATTCGTCTGTTTATCGAATGAAGAAATGCTTACTCGCTCAGCGGGTCTTGCCGCTGGTGTCACTGTGATTGGCTCAGTTTCGCTGGCACTGCTTTGGTTGCCCGCCCCGTCGGTAACCTTAACACCAAACTTATAAACACCGGCCATAAGCGGCGGGCTTATCCATTCAATCGTATCAGCATCAAGGCCAAACTGACCGTGCCCGAAACTGCCCTTCTCAAATCCAACCGCTGCTGCCGACTCATAATCGAAATCACCAGCTCCGAATCTGCCCATCCCGAAACCGGCTTTATCCTGCCAGGCAGGCCAAATCCTTATCGGCGAATTAGTCAGCGGCTGGCTGTAACCAATTTCGCCTGTCCCGTTGTCGAAGTAGATTTCAGCTGTTGCATCACTCGGTAAGTTCTGACTCCGCAACAAACTTATTCTCACCCGCTCACTGGTAGCCGGTGGTCGGACAAGCTCATTGCTGAAATCAATATTCGCCTGCTCAGCCTCAACGGCAAAGACCTCAATCCGAACCGCTGATTCCAAAGATGTAGGTATCGGAACAATCATTTGTCTTTGCTGACTGTCAACCGTTACCCCTGCATATTGGCCGTTGACATAAATCTGATAAAACATATCGCTTAAGTTGGCCTTGGAGGACCACTTCACCAAGGCTACTCGTGGGACCTCGACACACTTGCCGTCTGCCCAAATACCAGCGGGCAATTCAAACGCTCTGACCTTTTCTATCCCACTGCTGATAAGTCCCATTACTGCTTTTTCCTTTTTCTATCCGCTATCCGCTATCCGCTATCAAACTAACTGTGTATAAACGATTTCATAATCAGCAACTATACCACCGCCACCTGCCCGCTTCCTGTTTACTTTGAAGGAATCCATACGAAGGTTATCAATTTTTTCACCCTCATTGCTTACCAGCGTGTGTGTATTGCCGTCCATATATGCCGATATTACATTGATTCTGTCATTCATCTGCGTTCGGCTTTGTGCCCGCAGTGTACCTCTTTGTCTTATCTTCCTGGCACGCCCACCCATATCAACACTAAGCACACCATCCAGTCCCGCCACTGCTCTCTCTATCGAGTCTCGGTTAAGACTGTCCTGCTCAATCTTTAACTGATGCTCATCAAACAAATTTTGTCCATCTAAAGTAACGCTCATCTGTCTTTCTCTTCACAAACTAATCCCGCACTAACCTTCCGGATGCCCCAGCTTTGGTAACATCAACCACCCCATCAGAGCCGATATCAATACTGAGCCGGCACCGTTCCCTTGCCCTGGCAAAAAGCTTCTGATAGTGCATGCTCTTCTTCCAGAAATTCTCGTCTTTGGCTTTACTGGCTAACATCGCATACAAACTTGAGATGACCGCAAATACTGACGCTCTCTTCAAAACATCCGTATCCAGAATATCCTCTACCTCTATCTCACTTGCAGGGTTACCCGGGCTGATACCGAAGTGTTCGGTCAACTCAAAGCCGACCTCATTCGCCTGTGGCCCGAACGTGCTGATACGATAGAATACATCTGTAGCCGCTGGCGGCGCCACGGCATTCATTTCTGAATCCGACCTGATTACGGAAACACTAAGCTGTGTCGCCGAATCTACGGAAACTATCTCATACGCTCCGTCCAGCGTCCCATCCGCAGAACGCAGATATATAACGCCACCCGCCGAGACCTGCGCACTTACAAAGTCTGCACCACCTTCGGTAAACGTCGTCCCGCTAAGCGTTCCGCCTGTTCCGGTCACCAGTACCTGCTGTGGCAGATGCAATTCTCCGAACAGTATCGGCTCGTATTTCAAAATATCTGCATCGTTTGAGAAACTAACCATTTCCTTTGGCTCCCTTCCGGTTAACAGGGCTGGGCAGGTGCCCAAAGAATGTTTAACCTTTGGGCACCTTCGCCCGCGCACATTATGATGCGTCTGCTACACCCCCACAATTTAGCTGGTACTCAGATCGCGAATAAGACCATGTGCCGCTTCGTTCCTGAGCTCCACGGTATATTCGCCAATCAACTCGCCGCACTCATAGTCACCGCCGCTTGCCAACGGCTTGAAATAAAAGTTTCGCCCCCCTAACGGCGGCACATTGATACGGGACGAATCCAGCAACAATGCCGCATCCTGTGGCATCCATCGCGTGGTAACAATTCTGCAAACGCCGAAATCACTCTCGTAAATGCTAATCATATCAGTGAAAGTGGTATCGTTGGCGCCGTAGGTTCGGCTGTTGGCAGAAAAGGCATTTATCTTTCGCTTCTGAAAACCACCGACTACAATCAGGTCCACATTGCCGTTGCTGCTCTCCCAAATCTGCCTGAGCACGTAATTAATCTTGTCCTCGTCCAGACCGGTGCCTGTTGGAAAGCCACTGTCGCCGGTATGGAAAACATTAGTTGAGAGGTGCTGAATAACGCCCTTCATTGACCTTCTTACCGAACCACTACCTTCAGGATTGCTCGCTGGCTCACCGCCGTTGACAACCGTATTTTCCAGGTCGCGGATCAGTTCCCGAAGCCGTTCCTGCTTTTGATAATCCATCTCGTCAGCCAAACCCAGCTGGCTCGCGGCCATATCCGTTCCGCTCACTTCTACCGTAGCAGTAAATATCTGCGTATAGTTCCCACACCTGCTGCGGTTGGTAAATCTCGCACCTGGCTTGTCCGCCCCTTCAAGAGCAGCATTTCCGAGAATGTTTATCACCTGATTGTCGGCAAGGTCTTCCGCCGTAGTGCCTGCATAACCACGAACCACCGTCAGCGTATTGCTGTTGATAACCGTCACGAGCATTAATTCCTCGCTGCCTTCTACCTGAATCTGGTCTCCCACGCGGAACCTGCTGCCATTGTCAACTACAAAGTCGGTGTCGGTACTCGGGTCGGTATAGGTGCTGTCGTTGATAGCATCCTTGTTGGGCAAGAGTTCATCTTCAAACCACTCATGATGTGTACTCGTTGCCTCTCTCATGGGATCACCTAAAGCATCCAGCAAAGGCGTCTCATAAGGCGAAATTATCCCTATCAAATCTGATACATCCTCAGCCAGTTCTGGCAGAGTTGTACCCGCTGAATAAGTTGCTTTTCCTGTAAAAGCCATCTTTTAATTCTCCTTTTTTAGTAAGTAGTTGTCCGTTCATAGGTTTTAGTCTATGAGCTCAGATAAAATTTCTTCGCAGTTTCAAATACTCCTGCAAATCTGTTCGGTTACCTGTTGTTGCCGCCTTCTTCGCTGCTCTTTCGAGAACTGTTTGATTGTTTGTCATTCGTTCCTTAGCCCCTGCTGTCTTTTTCACTGTTACAGCTCCACTTACTCCGGCGAACAAATATTGCTTTTCCTTTTTCAACTGCTCAATTACGCCGTCCAAATCCGCTTCCGTTTGGCCTTCCATTTTGGCTTTGGCAAGCAATACCGCCGTTTCCAAATCGACAGTCCCCGCAGCAGCTAATTTGCGAGTCAGCTTCTGCTCGGCCTGAATGTTGCTCAATTGCTCAGACATCGTTGTTACTTGCGATTTTGCCTCCGCCAGTTGCTCCATCAAAGCTTCAACCTTTTTCTCAGCACTCTGTGCCCTCTTTCGATAGCGGATTGACTCAGTCACCGGAACAAGTTTCATATTATCATTGTCACTTGCTCCTGTTATGTCTTCTGACAAAACCTCTTGTGTCTCAATCGGACTCATAAAACCTCCAGATTTGTCATTCCCTCACAAGCGGGAATTCACCCTTCAAAATGTCAACTTTCTCTCGTGGCCTTATAGCCTAATTCTCTGAGCACCTGCTCAGTCGGAACACCCAGCTCTTTTTTAATCTGGCCTTCTTTTAGTTTCTCCATCACGTTTTCAGGCAGTGGGCTGGAAAAAACGATATCAACCTCTCTGTCCACCTCGGAAGTCTTATAGATATTAGCCGTATCGAGTATCGCCAGAACCATCCTGCAGATTCTTTTAAGCCCTTCGCTGTAAGTGAATCTCTTACGTTCGTTCTTTGATAGCATCCCCATAAGCGTTAGTCTAAGGGCCACCGCGCTTGTAAGATTGCCGAGCTTATTCTTCAGAACCCCGGCCACCACCGGCGTTACCCCACTGGCCTTGTCCAATGCCTCTCTGATTTCAGCGATGTGCAGACCTTCGCTTGGCGTCGCCGCATCTCCACCGAACTCTTCGATAGTCGCCTCCGGATTGTCGGTATACCACATCCTGCCGGGCGAAATGGGCTTATCCTCAAAGCCCTCTATCCCTTTGCCCAGATACATCTTAAACGACTGGAATGTAATTCTGCTGGCCCTGTCACTCAGTCTGGTATTCAGCTCGTCCTGTAGCGGTATCAATGGCTCGACGTCGCTTAGCCCCTCATAGTAGTAGGGCTGAGCAATGTTTTGGATATGCACCACCGGCAGAAAACCCCACGGCAATTGGGCTTGCTCAACAAGCTGCTTGTCTTCGTATCTCTGGTAAGCCACATCAGAAGTAATCTCCGTCACCGCAACTATTTGCCGACTATTACTGCTTCGTTTACTACCGGAGAATATTCTTGATAGAAATGAGTTTTTCTTACTCAGTGCGTTTTTCTTCTGATAGAAGTGCTGCACGTAATATCTTATCTTTTTATAGTCGTTTTCATCCAGAATAGGCAGTGCTCTCGGTGCCTCAATCAACTCTAAGCCGATTGTTTGTGCCGATTGCAGCACATCTTCGAGGTCTCCCGCTTTGCGGGAACCCGGTGAGAGGGTTTGGGAGGAGGAGGAAATGCGTTCGATGATTTCTTCGCCAGGCCTGACGAGACAATCGACAAAACCATAAACACTTCCAAGCACTGCCATATCCTGGAAAAATCCGATAGCGCTATTGGCCGCAAACAGTGCCTTTAATACCACCTCAATTTCTGCACGTTTTTGACCATCCGGCGATTTCGAAACAAAACTAATCGGTTTGCCGAACAAAAAGTCCACGGCTGCGTTTATTCGCCAGGCAATATCGTTCTCAATTACTACTTCTTTTCGTTGCACGTCGCGGGCGCACTTCGCGCCGAAGACACCCACCTGCCCACTGTGTACAAGCCCTGTTATTCTCGCAGGAAGTCCATATTCTTGCGCTTGCACATAGCACCGCCCTGATTCATTCACCTTTCTGTCACAGGCACCGGTGCCGTGTATTTCCATCTTGGGGTTTGCGTAATATTCCCACAGCTTCTCAAAGTGTGCTCGAACATCAATCGACTGTTCGTCAACGAGCCACTCAATATAATCAGCCTCAAGTTGCTCATCTTGAAAGATATCAAGGTCAAATCCCATACTTAGAACTCCATTTTTTTGCTCGGTGGTTAAATAAACCAGTTACTGTCAACCAGCTACAAGCTGCCGATCACTGCTTCTATAATTAGAGCTATCTGCACGTTTGATACGAAAATCGCAGGATTATTTAAGAGACCTTTTTCCGTAAGTGCTTTTGTAGAAATGAATAAAAAAAATTGCAAAAATTTTGATTTTTGCTCACAGGTATCAGCGGTTTTGATTGAAAACTTGTGGATATTTTTACCTATTTTGACTCATGAGACCACCTTCCACCACGCTTATCCTTGCTTACTTTTCAAGTAAGTATCAGCGGATTTGATTGAAAATCGTGCTGTTTTACCACGTGTCTGTTAGATATGAGCCTAAGCTGGATACGTGTGCAGCTTTCGCAGAAAGTTTTTTGTGACAATGTCGTTAAACCAGAACTGGTGGGTGGAGATGAAAGAGATTAATAACTCAAGGGCAAAGAACGCAATGAAGGTAATTTCAAGGCTCGCATGAGGTTAATTGGTGATTGATTAATCGATTACTCGCTACTCATCATTTAACGAAGCGATACTTTCACGAGAATCAAGTATCGAGTGGTTTTCACTCGCTATCTTCCTTCTGTAACAGCTCGATAATCTCGGCTTTTGTGGGCAGTGACTCGGTTGAGCCGAACTTTGTGCAGGCTAAGGCACCTGCCGCCGAGGCGAATTTGACCGCTCCTCTTACATCGTCTTTTACAGCGTAATAAGCAGCCAGCGCCCCTGCAAATGCATCTCCACTGCCGGTCTGGTCAACAAGTTCTACCTCATAACCCGGGATCTGGTCGGCGCCGCTTCGGTCGACAACCATACAGCCCCGCCTGCCCATTGTTATCACAGCAGAGCCAACGCCACGAGCAACAAGATCAGAGCCGATCAGCTTGGCGGTACGAACATTGGCTGCTGAGTGGTCGGCAATCTCCGCAGCTTCATAAAGATTAGAAAGCAGAATATCGACCGTGAAATAGTCGACAGGCAGGTCGCTGCTTTCTTGGCCTTGTTGCTCTATCGGTCTTGCAGGATTAAGAATGATCTTTGTGCCGTGCACCTTCGCACAACGAACAGTGGTTACAATTGCTTCCTGTGGCAATTGGCCGTGAATCAAACACACGTCAGCTTTAGAGATAATCTGTTCAGCAGCGTCGATGTCCCGAGGTTGTAAGGCGCTGTTAGCACCGCTGTAGTAACAGGCAGCGTTTTCACCTTCGGAATTAACCAGGGTTACAGCCACGCCTGTATTTTTGGCCTTGGCGGTATAGATAAAGTCGGTAATGACATTGAACTCAGCCAGACTTGCCTTAGCCATCTGAGCAAATGGGTCGCCGCCGACTTTGCTGATAAGATGAACCTCACAGCCGCACAATGCAGCTTCCACAGCCTGATTTGGTCCGGGACCGGTGGCTGTGTATGAAAGAGCAGTGCCGATAACGCTCTGGCCGGGCGATGGTATTTGGCCGCACCTTATCGCCATATCAACATAGGTGCCGCCAACTACAACTACTTCGGGGCTCCTTCCTGACATAATGTCCGTTACTCCCTGTCTTTCACAAAATTCCTTTGGGCACCATTTTACTGTCCCTATAATGCGGGACAAAATGAAAATCCTTTCGAAAATCCAGTATAACTGCTCGGCTTCTCAATGCAAAACTTTTTTAGGACAATATCTTGCAAAGTTTTTCTCGGCGGAAAGCTGGTTATTAAACATTCTGTTCAGTCAGCCACCGCTTCAGAACTTCGATTATGTAGTCAATATCACGCATAAATCAACTTTCGATGCTTGATATCGACTCCACTACAAAAAGCTCATAGTCTTTTTGATTAATCGATAAGACTATAAAGCTGAAGCCACCGATAACACTTGGAACTGCCTGAGCATAAGTTTCTGCCATCAGGCCGGAGCTCCGACCACAGTCATACAAAGCACACTTTCATCTGTGCCGTCAATACCCAAAATCGCATTTACGCGGTCATCGTATAACGCACCAACCTCACAACTGCCGAGATTGAGACTAACAGCCGCCAGTGCTAAATTCTCAGCGATATGCCCCGCATCAAGATAGATATACCTGTATGCCCGCTGGCCGTACTTCCATTTACAGCGTTCAAAAATAGCCGACCAGGCGAAAACCACCACGGCCGCCCCGCACATCCCTTGCCCTAAAGCCGCCGCTGCAATTTCCTGTCGAAACCCGCCCTGCTTTAATTGCTCAAGCTGATGAGCCTTGATGGAGTAATGATAAACGCCTGCATCCAGATTTCTCACGTCGTTGACAATCACATAGGTCTCAATCGGATAGAGGGCTCCTGCCGATGGTGCTGTACGATATTCATATCCATCCTCGATACGCTGGATACCGGTCGAGGCCCAAAGAAGATACGAAAGCTGGTCTTTGCTTATCGCTTTTTCCTGGAAGTCGCGAATGCTCTTTCTCTGCCTCAATGTTTGGTCCAGACTCATCGTTTGATTCGGCTCAAAAGACGGCAGCTTAATCTTTTGTGCTTCCGGATATTCCTTGTACAAAGCTGGCTTAGAATCCCAGACCAGCCTATGTCTTGGCATCCTGCTCGGCTCATACTTTGTTTCCTGCTGAAATTTATCACCTATACCGCTCATTTCTGCTCCTTTGTTTGTAACACTACCCCAGCACAATTGCTCAAAGACTCTTATCATCGCAGGGAAATATCGTAATTCAAGCCCTAATACAAATTTTTTAAGTTCCAGCTTTTTTCAAACATAGTGAAGGCTTGCCCATCGTTAAACAACAAAAACTATGACCCTGTAAAGCAGGCCAAAAAGGCTGGGAAATATTTGGCTGGAAACCTGAAAAGTGGTTTTTAGGAGAATTTATTAAAGGGGAATAAACCCATTTTTAATGTAGATTTGGGTGGTTTCTTAGATATGATGAATTTCCTACTTAGGAAATTAGTTCTAAATAAGAAAATATACTATTTCCAGTAAGTTCTGCCGTTTCCCCGGTGAAAAAAATCCTCTAAATGTTTGGTATAAACCTAAATTTTCATAAATTTTGTAAAAATTAATACAAAACACTTGACAAAGTTGTGCAGACAGTTAAACTATGAGTAATGTTTGGTTAATATCTAATATACACAGTTGAATTATTCACAATTTGATTCTATTGTTTTGCTTCGACTTCAGCGAACTTAATCGAGCCGAAAAACAAAACAATGGGGGGCAAAATGGCGGGGGCGGGGCGGATTGGCCTAATATAGCCCCTTAATGCTCGTATCAAGGCATGACCGACGGTCAACATTGTGTTGCATAGCGACTTCGCAAAGTAGTAGATGAAAAAAATTTACACAAATATCTCACAGAAAACGCTGGAAGCTAAAAATCAGTATCGAGACGAAATAGACCTTCTGCGCAGCAGGCTGAACCTTCTAAAAGGAAAAGACAAGGTCCTGATGACAATGTATCTGGAGAACGGCAATAGCTTTCGACAGATAGCCCGACTGACCGGCATTAGCGATACAAGTATTGCTCGAAGAATAAACGGATTGACAAAACGACTCTTAGACAGCCAATACATAATCTGCTTGCGGAACCGTGACAAATTTACCAGAGAACAGATGACTATCGCAAAGGACTATTTCCTGACAGGTATGTCAATGAGAGAAATCGCCATAAAACGGCGCTGGAGTTGTTATCACGTTCGAGAAACCATAATAAAAATAAAAAGCATCCTGAATAATTGTGGATAATCCAACACAAAATACGAGGTACGAGTTATGCCAACATACGGTGTTTCTAAAAGTTTCAACTGGCAGGGAAAAATTACCGAAAAGGTTGCCTTAGTCTGCAGGATGTTCGGGCTAACTGTGGACGGACTCACTAAAAGGCGTCTCAACCATAGCTGTCAATTGGAAATAAATGATGGTAACATCGTCTTTATCACAGGTCCATCGGGGGCCGGTAAAAGCGTTCTATTGGGCGAACTGGAAAAATCCATCCCCGCCCGGGACAGGATGAATCTTACCCGAATAAAACTGCCGAGCGACAAAACGCTAATCGATTGTATTGACGGCGACTTGCTGAGAAGCCTTAGAATGCTCAGCATCGCCGGGCTGAACGATTGTTTCTGTATTCTCAATCAGCCCTGCAATCTTAGCGAAGGTCAAAAGTACCGTTTTCGCCTGGCTATGGCACTGGCGGCAAGAAAGAAATTCATCTTCGCTGACGAATTCTGCTCTGAATTGGACCGCATTACTGCTGCGGTGATTTCATACAACGTCTACAAGTTCGCAAAGCGTACCGGAACGATATTTATTTTGGCCTCAAGCCACGATGACATACTGCTCGATTTATCGCCGGACGTTCTGGTCGTCAAGGAATTATCAGGACCAACACAGGTTATCTATAAGCAGGTAGGCAAATGAAAATCAAGTACGTCCAACTGGAAAGTGAAGCGTTTTTGACAGATTTAGATTACATCGTGATGTCTCATGCCGAAAGAAGTGTATATTGCACCTTGATCTTTTATCTTACTTCCAACAATGGTAAATGCGAATATAAACCATCAGCCCTAAGCAAACTTTGCCATTGCGAAAATGTCGAGGAATTAGAAGAAATCTGGCAGGGCATTTCAAAAAAGTTTCAGACACGCAACGGCGTGATTAAACATAAACGTGTAACAAAAGAATTAAGAAGGGCAAAACAATTCGTACAACGTCAGCGCAAGGCAGGACTTGCAAGTGCGAGAAAAAGGCAGCAACGGCTTAGCCACGGTTCAACCGATGTTACATCGCCGCTTCAACCAACGAAAACGAAAGGAAACGTAAACGAAGAAGAAAAGAGGGTTAATACGAATACGTATACGAAAGAGCAATCTCTTTCATCTTCGAATTCGCTTCGAGCACTTTCTTTCAACGAGGCCCTGATAAGCATTATCAAGCCCCGCAATCAATCCGACCGCACCTGCTTTCGCAATATTACAAACTGGCTTATGGCCGGCTGTGCGAGAGGCCATTTCAACAATGAGATTTTTGCCAGGGTTCTGGACTATGCCAGAGAGGCAAGCACCGGCCGAAATCCCGCCGCCGTCTTTATAACCCTGCTCAAAAAGGAGTTAGGCTACAGACTGGGGAAATGAAATAATTATGCAGTGGGGCTTCAGCCCACCAATTTGAATCAAGGTACTTAGATAGTGAACCATCTTACTAAACGGCGTTTTGCATCGTCTAATCTGTCTCTTTTTTGCCGGACGTTTATTCCGGGGTAAAAGCTCGATGCCTCGAGGACATATCGCCACCCGGGTTTGTCAATAGAAGAGAACTTACTGCCGACTATAGATTGGGCTCTTTGGATTATCCCTGAATCTCTATGCCGAGATAAAAACTTTTGGCCTTCATCGTAATCAGTTTTGTTTGTCAACATTATTGCTATGTATATGTCCAGTGCATGTGCCTGAGCTCGTTCTGAATCTTGTCTTTGGCTTTCGCCCCGATCGTTAAATGCAAAGAGCTTCAGAATCAGGGAATTTGTCGGTGAAGGTACTTGAACTTCGAGATTACTTTTCTTATCGTTGTCAGGCAGGAATGGCAGTAAAGATACAGTTCTTAAATCCTCTTCAATAAAACAGGCTTCGTTGGTAATATGGCCGTGTAGTTTTGAGCTGACAAATTTAATCCTGAATCCATCAGTTTTGAATCCTTCAATAGGCGGAGCCAGGATATCAAGATACTGGTCCTGATTTTTCTTGAAATGAAGGTATTCGCGACCCTCGCGAACAATGTATCTTAATTCACCGGTAATTATCTCAGCGATGGCCCTGCATCAGACTTTTTCAATGACTTGTGTCTTTGTGAGAATCAAATCTATATCATTAGTGGTTCGAATCAATCCTTGTGCCTCACCTTCGCATTCGTGAAAGCACAGATAGATGCCCAATCCCCCACAGATGACGGGCTTTAGTCCAATTCTGTTGAAAGACTCTGCCAGGTCGGCCAATTGTTGAAATATTCCTTTATCCACTGATATCAGCCTTTTCTAAAATACGCCGCTTTAGTTGTTCGGCAATCTTTGGGCCTCTTGGTGTATCGACCATCATCTCAAGAAATAATTCTATGTCATCGACAACAACATCACGATTGTACATAGGCAAAGGAACATTAAACCAAACACCAGGATTCTTAACCTCTGTTATGCTAACGTTACCAAATTCAGCATCAGGGGTAATTCTAATCCAATTTTGCTTAGCGGCCATTCTCACTTGTTCTATGTCTTTTACGAGTATCGTTATTTGGTCTGTAAGTGCAAGGCCTTTTATTTGCGCTGCATAGAATCCGCAAGCTACATAAACTAATTGTTTCTGGTAGAAATCAAAAAACAGTTTTTTAGTGCTCTCAGTTGCGAACCTGTATGTTTCCCTCGACTTTCGTTCTGTGGAATTAGTGTAGCCTTCTGTAAGTTTCTCAAGAAGCCTTTCTCGATTGGTCACAGATATGAGTGACCTGCTTCTATTTACCAAGAGTTCCTCCTCAAGAGACTTCAGAACTTTTGACACAGTTGACTTTGTTATGTTAGCATTTCGCTTATTGATAAAGTCAACCACTTCATACAAAGATGTGAAACCTTCCGGTTTTAAGAGCAAGGCCCTGCTTACAAGGGAAGATGTCCCCTGGAAGATTTTTTTAATAGGTGCCGTATCGGGGAAACGATTCCTCTGGCCTGTACGTTCAATATATATTTGATTTGAAACTCTAATTGACATATTACCGGATATGTCCATCCACGAAATACCTTTATCTGCCAAAATCTGGCCCTGTCTCTTGCCAATATAGGGAGCTATTACCACAGGTATTATATTTGGTTTGCTTGCTTTACTCATATAATCAGCAAGTTGTCGGGACTTCTCAAGAACATTCTTTGGGGTGGGCACAGGTGCAATCTCCACTAAGGCTTCAAATGATGGTCCATCCTGAATCGAGAAATCTATGATTGCATCAGCACGATAGCCCTCTGTCAAAGGAACCTGCTCTTCAAGGCGATTTATTGTAAGGGGAGCAAATTGGTCGCCTGCTCTTTGTAAATATTGAATTATTTCCCTTTCTGTTACTCTCATAGTTGTTTTTCCTAAATATGACTATTTTCCTATATAGGATATATCGTAATTTTAGGAAATTGTCAACAATATATTTTCCTGTTTAAAGACAATTTCCTAAATAGGAAATTACTTAAAATCAGGAAAATAGTTCATTTTAACTTAAATCATTTAAATAACAAGATTAACCCACTCTAACTGCTTGCCACAAGGCTGTCTAAGAAATTTCAATCAAAACCGCTGATACCTGTGAGCAAAAACCGGAATTTTTGAAATTTTTTTTACTCATTTCTACATAAGTACTTAGGTGGATTGGCCACCTGAAAAATTCGTCAAATTTCGTATCAAATACGCAGATAGCTCTAATTATAGGGGGAGGGCTAAACAATTTAATAGTTGCTATTGACTATTTGTCGGAGTATTCAATCTGTGTACCCAGGAAGCAAAAAATGAAAGAGTGCTCTGTTTGCAGGAAGGTGCAAATTGTCCCGGGCTGTTTTGATGATTACAAGCAGCTTGCACATTATCACTACCGCGATAGTCGGCTGGGGCCTTTCGAGCGCATCTTTGCTTTGAAACCGCGAGGGGGGACGCTACATACAAAAGCCGTGGGGATTATCGTTTACTCCATGCCGGTCCCGGGGCTGGAGCTTCGAAATGTTGCTACGGATAATTTCTTTGTCGGCTTCGACAGGAGCACACAGTTGGCACTTATTAACAAGAACATTCGCTGTATCAGCAGAGTCGTTATCGAGCCCAGG
>Ga0315544_1001595_pt1 | contig 17288 bp, 20 predicted proteins | sample SalMarSW160130MG_2_FD_202543 | JGI IMG/M metagenome (GOLD analysis project Ga0315544, IMG submission 202543) | Salt marsh sediment microbial communities from the Plum Island Ecosystem LTER, Massachusetts, United States - Salt Marsh Sediment SW1601-130 ... | reverse complement strand
GAGTTGGAAGACACGGTGCACCTCCAAGGGATAAGAGTTTCGGTCAAAACAATCATCCCAGAAGATCGCCTTTCTTTCAACTCCTTCCATGTAGTTCGGGAGCGATCAACTGATTTTAGTCACACCCGATTGATTACCATACGCAAGATTTCGTTGAGGTGATCCATCAGGCAGAACCAGATGGACTCGATGCCGTGTTTGACGGGATGATGAGACTGGACTACACTAGACGTGGATTGTCGCTGCTGCGGCGTGGTGGCACGCTGGTGAGCTACGGTGAACCCGCCGGGCTTTCCGCACTGTTTCGTATTCTGGCGACTTTCATCATGGTCAACCTGCTGCCGAACGGTAAATCCTTCAAGCTTTATGGAACATCGTCCTATTTTGTATTCGACAAACGCCCGTTTCTGGAAGACTGGGCCACGCTCTTCAAGCTGCTGGAAGAAGGCAAAATCAAACCGGTCATAATGAAAAAGTTCCCCATCTTGGAAGCGGCCCAAGCCAATGCGCTGCTGGAAAGCGGCCAGGTCATCGGCAACATCGTTTTGTTAGCGCCGGAATTGTTGTAGATTCATCGGTTCCGCAAAAGATCCAAGGAGTTGAAATGGGCACTACCCAATTAAGAATTGTAGGCGCGGGATTATTCTTCCTCTCTATTTTTCTTTCCGGTTTCTGGTTGAGCCGATCTGGAAAGCCGTATAGTGTGATCATCTTTAACATCCATAAATTGGTCTCGCTGGCGGCGGTCGTTTTCCTCATCATAACCATTTACCAGATAAATCAGGTGGCTAAACTGAGCGCGATTGAGTTAATCGCCAGCGTGGTCACTGGCCTGCTTTCTCTCGGCACCATTGTTTCTGGCGGTTTGGTGAGCATCGACAAACCCGTGCCGGCAGCTATCTCGATGATGCACAAGCTGTTCCCGTATCTGACCGTGCTCTCCACCGCCGTAACCCTATACCTTCTGCTGAGCCGCAAGTAGTGGGATGTCAAAAGCACAGAGCGGTCCAACAACCTCTTCAGCCGCGTCGCCCGGTTCTTGCGGGGTGTTAGAGGCATCTTGCAGCGAAGGCGCTTTCCCGCACCCGCCGCGTGGGTGGTGCTGGCCAGCAGTTCGCCGCCTCCGATTGAGACCTTTTCGCATCATCCTATCCAGCAGTTCTGGGAGGACCTATGCCATCTGTTACACAATCATTCAACGAATCTGATTTTAGGCGACAACTGGAAGAAGAACTGACGGGAAACATCCTGCCCTTCTGGATGACACACGTCGTGGACAAAGTCAATGGTGGCTTCTATGGAGCGGTGACCAATGACATGCAAGTCCTCAATGAGGTGCCGCGCTCTGCAGTCTTGTGTGCGCGCATCCTTTGGACTTTTGCCACGGCCTACCAGATCTTGGGTGGGGAACACTATCTATCGATGGCCCAGTGGGCCTATGACTATCTCTCCCGCGTTTTGTGGGATCAGGAGTACGGCGGTGTCTACTGGGGGGTGGACTACAAAGGCAATCCCGTCCATAACCGCAAGCATCACTATGCTCAAGCATTTGCGATCTATGGCCTATCGGAGTACTACCGGGCCACGCAGGAGCCACAGAGCCTGGAGCTGGCGCAAACAGCGTTCCACTTGCTGGAAGATCACGGCTATGACAAGGACTACCAGGGCTACATTGAGGGCAACAGCCGTGAGTGGAGACCACTGGCGGATATGCGCCTGGGCGAAAGCGACCCGAACTGCCGCAAGTCTATGAACACCATGCTGCATGTCTTGGAAGCTTACACCAATCTGCTGCGGGTGTGGCACGACGCCCACCTCAAGGCTCAACACAGGGCACTGATTGAAACCTTCCTGCACCACATTGTTGACCGGCAGACCGGCTACCACAAGCTCTTCTTCGATGACGCGTGGCATTCGCTTTCCGAGAACGTGTCTTATGGCCACGACATCGAAAGTAGCTGGCTGCTATGGGAAGCTGCACAAGCGCACGACGACTCGGCGCTATTGGCGCAAGTTCGCGAATCGGCGATCGATATCGCAACGGCTGTATACCGAGATGGAATAGACGATGATAGCAGCCTGTTTGAGGAAGGCAATCCGCAAGGTCCCACATACACCGTCGATAAGTCTTGGTGGGCACAGGCTGAGGCGATTGTTGGGTTTTACAATGCATACCAGCTATCAGGCCAGGCGCGTTTTGCAGAGGCTGCCTATCGGTGCTGGATATACGTTCAGACAAAAATGGTCGATCGGGAGCATGGGGACTGGTTCAAATACCTGCATCGGGATGGTACACCGGAAAATGGAAGATTCAAAGCCGGCCCCTGGGAGTGTCCCTACCACCACAGCCGGGCCTGCTTTGAGATGCTCGCCCGCCTAGATAGCTGATCACGGGGCTGGGAAACCCATAGCCACGCAAAGAACACACAGACAGCCGCCGGGGTATTCACCCTCCCCGGCGGCTGTTCTGAATCCATTCACCGAACCGCTCAGGGATCGGGGAAGTAGTCGATCACCCGCTGCGTGCCGCCCAGAAAAGCGTCCGCAGCGACCCGTCCCTTCACCTCCTCCGGCACCATCGTCACACCGGCGCGCAGTGACACTGCCTGGGTAAACGCATCCAGCGGCAGAGCCAGGGCGACCATAGTGCGCGACTCGCTGATAGTGAACCGCGCCCCGGCAGGGCCTTCCACAAAGCTTGCCGAGGCATTATCCCAGACCAAGATGCTTATCGTGCCTCCTGCGTCTATCACGACCGCGATCTCATTTCCCAAGCCGGTATCGATATCGTACGTGCCCTGCGGCCTTCCCGTGGTCCCGTTCCCGTCCAGGTCCAGCACGAAGAACCACCGCAACCCACCGGGAGAATCGGGGATCGGCTCGTAGAAGGAGATCCACATCAGTGCCTCCCCCTCAGCGGCCCACCCAGCCAGCTCCTCCGGCACCCCCTCGGTCGGCTGGAGCGTCACCCGCAGATCGGCCTGCACGCTGGCAGACTGGATGTCCATGCCGGCAGGAACCCCGGTAGCGACGACTCGCGTGGTGTAATCCTTCACGTCTCCCTGGGGATCGAGGGCAGAAACGGTTGGCTCGGGCAGCGGCGTATTGGTGGGCACAACGGTCGGCACCGGCGTGTCCGTCGGCGTACAGGCGATGACGTGCACGACAGCCGTGGCCTTCTGCTTTGAATCGCGTCCCTCGATCGTGATGGTATAGTCACCAGCACCAGCTTCGGCAGTATAGAGGCCACTCTGGGTGATCGTACCCCCCGTGACCGTCCATGTGACCACCTGATCGTCACCCTCGAACACAAACTGATGCTGCTGACCGATGCACAACTCCTTCTCGGCGGGAGCGATCACCAGCGAAACCTCGGTCGGCTGCGAAAGGAGCCTGCTACACCGGCTGAAAATGAAAAGAATCGCCAGGATCGCGACAATGGCGATCATACCGATGGTAAACCAGAACAATATCCCACGCGCTCTGTCGGTCAACATCCCTCTCTCGTCAAACATACTGCCTCCTATCTGAGATTTGGGCATCCTAACACCCTGGCGGCTTGGGCAAAACGCTCAGGATTTTAACACAAAAGGCCCAAATGCACGAGTTCCACTCTACCGTGTCAAATGTGCTCAAACCACAGCCGCACCGCCTGCCGAGTCGCCGCTTGCACTGCGCTCCCCTGCCCCAAGCGCAGGCCGCACACCCACACGATCTCGTCGCCCGCCGCCAGCAGCGGCACGCAATCCCGCCAGGCACGGGGAACTCGCTGATTGATCATAAAGTCACTTAGTCTGACGTGGTGTCCCTCCATCCCCTGCGGACGGAACCGGTCTCCCCGGCGGCGTGGCCGCAGCACCAGCGGATCTGTGAGCGCGCCCGCGTCCAGATGAGCTACCCATGGGTCGGTATTGGCGGCAATCCGCTGCGCATCCCACGACGCCATCACCTCTGCCTGCAGCACCCAGGGCGAATCGGGAAGCTCCGTCGCACCGGGCACCTCCACTGGCAGGGGATCGTCGCGCCACAGCAGCGGCTCATCTGGCGGCGGCCCAGCGTCCCCCGCCTCGCCCACCGTCAAGATGCTGTACCCCACGACGAGCGCCAGCCCTCCGGGCAGAGTGGCCTGCGTGCCAGTCTCCCCGCCCAGCCCTACCCGCCGTGCGTCCTCCACGTGGACGAAATCCACGTCCCGCAGGCTCCGCCGCAGACCATAGACCGCCCGACGCAGGACAGCTCGCTGCAGCGCCACTGGTAGTGTCCGCCAGGCCGCTCGGTCCAAGACGATAGCCGTTTCCCCCACTTCCCGCGTCACTTCGGTCCAGGCCTGCTCCCGAAGCTGGGCCAGTAATTCATGATCGGCGGTGATGACGGCAGCGGTGTGGCACAACCTGGCGCGCATATTGGGATGATAGGTCTCCAGCAAGGGCAGCAACTCGTGGCGGAGGCGGTTGCGAAAGTACGTAGTATCTAGATTGGAACGGTCGAAACGCGGCGAGAGGCCGTGGTCAGCACAGTAGAGCTCGATGTCAGCGCGTGGGACCTCCAGGAGTGGACGAATGATGCGAACGTCGGCGACCTGCTGCGCTCCAAAAGGCTCGAGCAAGCGATAGTCGGTGATAGGTGTGACGGGAAGCATGCCCCGCAATCCCGCCGGTCCGGCCCCACGCAAAAGGTGCATCAGCACCGTCTCAGCCTGATCGTCGGCGTTGTGGGCCACCGCGATGGCAGACGCGCCGGACTCGCAGGCCACCCGTGCCAGAAATGCATAGCGCACGCGCCGGGCCGCCTCCTCAAAGGCCAGTCGATGCTCGCGGGCCAACGCAGGCACGTCCTGACGCTCGACCATGACCGGCAGCCCCCACTCGGCGGCAAGCGCCGCCACGAACTCGGCGTCGGCGTCAGCATCCGCCCCACGTGCGCCGTGGTGCAAATGGGCAACGTGAAGTCGCAGGTCGTATGCATCGCGCAAGCGCAACAGCACGTGGAGTAGACACAACGAATCCGGGCCGCCCGACACGCCGACGACCACCACGCCGCCCTGGGCAAGCAAGCCACAATCTTCAATTGTGCGCCGCACTCGCTTCAGAACGTCGGCCAATGGCTATTCCACTCTGTAGACCTTGTCGCCGACTCGTGCCTGGGCTCCGATCTTGACCCCCACATCATCGCCCCGCTTGGCCTCCTTCACATCCTGGTGCATGATCTGTATCGACGTGACCTCTTGTTCATGATCGGTGGTATGCCCCAGAATGTGGATTCGGTCACCCACGGCAAGCTTGTCCGTCAACTCGATGCCGACGACACTGATCCCACCAAACCAGTGAGACACCTCGCCGATGAGTTTCTCTGCCATCCTGCACCTCCCTAGACTATCGGGCATCGACGCCCAAGCAACCCTGCGTCCCGCCTCACGCTCGCTGCCTCGATCACCACTCCCTACAGGCGGATCACCGTGCCGCAGTACTGACAAGTGATCTCTCGCTGGCCCCGCACGATCTCAGCTGGCAGCGTCGCGCCGCAGGTCGTGCACTTGGTCGGCGCAGAGCGCGCCGCCTCCACGACCGCCTGGTCTTTCGGGCGTGCACGCTCCTTGTCGATCTCGCCGGACTTGACTCGCCCGATCAAGGCGTTCCAATCCTCGTTCCTGGCACCGCCATGCAGTCGGATCGTTGCGCCGCTAAGATCGGCCTCGGGCGCAAACAGCAGCTCCAGCATCTCCTTGTGCCCCAGAAACTTGCGCTTGTCCTGCGCCTTGCTCTCATCGATCTGTCCCACCGGCACTTCGAGGACAAGCTCCTGCACCGTTTCCTTCTCTGTAGCGATAAAGAGCACCTTTTTGGTGGTGACCTTTTCCTTGCGCTCAAAGATCAACCGCTCGTCGGTCAGGTAGAGCACTCCCTTCGGCCCTTCCTTCTCAGTCTCCATGTACTGCGCCTCGCAGGCCAGGACAGGATCCTCGGCAGGATGGAGATCAAAGCTCGCTTCGTCGATCTGGTCGAGCAGCCAGCGGATCTCTTCCACCTGCCCTCGCGTCTGGTTGACGTTCTCTTTGAGGGTGCTGTACATCGCCGCGATCGCCGACCGGGCCGCGTTGACCTTGCTCTCCAGCGTGCTGATGGCGCCGTCGGCTCGGGAAACCAGGGCCGGGCGACCCACCGCCGCCTGCCGCAACGCGCTCTCGGCCTCGTCCGACTCGCCTTCCAGCTCCCGCGTGCGCTTCTGGATCTCTCTCAGTGCACGCTCGTGGGTCTCGTCCCACTGCCCAGCCAGCACCTGGACCTTGTTCTCCAGAAAACTGCGGAAGGCATAGCCGCGCGTGCGCAGCTTTTCGAGCTCAGTCGGTAGCATAGCCAGAGCCGTCTCGATCTCTTCCATGTCGTCGTGTGCGCCGGTCAGCAGCACAGCCTCCTGCAAGTCTCCCAGCTTGTCCTGGAGTGCTTCCAGCTTGGCGCGCGTCTCCTCGTCCGCTTCTTTGGCTATCGAGATGGTGGCCCGGCTCTTCTGCATCGCCGCTTTGGCCACGCGCGCAGCAGCAGCCGCTTCCCTGGCTTTCAACTGGGACCTTTGAGATTCCTTCATGCTCATTTCTCACCTCCATTTTGTTGGCTAGTGCCTGCTAATCGCCTTCCACCGCACCCATCGCGAAACGCAGGTAGGCTTCAACAAACGCGTCCAGCCGCCCGTCGAGCACGGCCTGCACGTTGCCCGTCTCATGGTCGGTGCGGTGGTCCTTAACCATTTGATAGGGGTGCAGGACATACGAGCGAATCTGATTACCCCAACCGGCGTCCACGTGCTCGCCCTTCAACTCGACGAGTTGGGCACGCCGTTTCTCCTCCTCCATCTGGAATAGCCGCGCCCGCAGGATACGCATCGCCGTCTCGCGGTTCTGGGTTTGCGAGCGCTCGTTCTGACAGGCAACGACGATGCCGCTGGGAATGTGCGTGATGCGCACCGCCGTATCGTTCTTCTGCATGTGCTGGCCGCCAGCCGACGATGCCCGAAACGTATCGATCTGCAAGTCGCCAGGATCGATAGTCACCGAGATCTCTCTGTCAAGATCGGGCCACACCTCGACCAATGCAAAGGACGTGTGGCGGCGGTGAGCCGCGTCAAAGGGAGAGAGGCGCACCAGACGGTGCACGCCTCGCTCGGCGCGTGCATAGCCGTAGGCATACGTTCCAGAAATCGCAACCATCGCGCGCTTCACACCCGCTTCCTCGCCAGGCAGGCGATCTAGGAGTTCCGTCGTGTAGCCACGAGACTCAGCCCACCGCAGGTACATCCGCAAGAGCATCTCGGCCCAATCCTGAGCGTCGGTGCCGCCCGCGCCCGCGTGGATGGCCAGGATAGCATCGCCTCGATCGTAGGGACCGGAAAGGAGCAGATGGAACTCCAGACGATCCACCTCCTGCTCCAGTGCGTCCGTCTCGGCACCCAAGTCCCTCGCCAGACTTTCATCGTCCAGCGAGACCAGATCCAGTGCGTCCCGCGCCCGCTGCGCCAGTCCGCTCCACCCCTCCACTTCGTCCCGCAAGCTGGCCAGCCGCCGCATCGCTCCCTGGGCCGCCTCAGGGTCGTCCCAGAAGCCCGGCACGCTGGCACGTTTTTCCAGTTCCGCGACCTCCTTCTCCTTGCCAACTAGGTCAAAGACGCCCCCGAATGTATTCGAGCTTTTCGTTCAGCGTTGTCAAACGGTCAACAAGCTCTTCCACAAGCACCTCCCATTACCCCAGCAACCCCTCTACGAACGCATCGGCGTCGAAGGGCATCAAATCCATCATCCCCTCCCCCGTACCGACGAAGCGTACCGGCAGCCCCAGCTCGCGGGCGATGGTAAAGACCATTCCACCCTTCGCTGTGCCGTCCAGCTTGGCCAGCACCACGCCGCTCACCTCAACCGCCTCCTGGAAATGCCGCGCCTGCGAGAGCGCATTCTGCCCGGTGGTGGCGTCGAGCACCAGCAACGTCTCGTGGGGCGCATCTTCAACATCCTTCCCCACCACTTTGCGCACCTTGCGCAACTCAGCCATGAGGTTGTACTGCGTGTGCAACCGCCCGGCAGTATCGATGATGACCAAATCCATTCCGCGCGCTCGCGCCGCCTGCAGCGCATCAAAGGCGACTGCGCCGGGATCGCCTCCCTCCGGCCCCTTGACGATGTCCACCCCCGCGCGAGATGCCCAGATTTCCAACTGATCCATCGCCGCTGCGCGGAAGGTGTCGGCCGCGGCCAACAGCACCTTGCGCCCCTCCTGCCTGTAGTGGTAGGCCAACTTGGCAATGCTCGTCGTCTTGCCGGAGCCGTTCACGCCGGCGATCAGAATCACATCTAGTGGGCGCCCGCCCACGTCGAGCGGGGCCGGATCAGGGAGCAATGCCCGCAGCTCCTCGCACAGCGCTGCCCGAAACTCGTCGGCTTTGAGGATCGCCTCGTCGCGGGCGCGCCAGCGCAGCCTGTCCGTCAGATAGAGTGTCGTCTCCACACCGACGTCGGCCTGGATCAGCAACTCCTCCAGTTCGTCCCAGGTATCAGCGGTTACCTCGCTGGCGCCGAACAGCCCTGCGACCCGGCCGAAGACCGCGTTGCGCGTGCGAGTCAGACTGTCCCTGATCGACTGCGCCACCGAATCCGCCATATCCAAACCCGTGCAAATTATACCCCAGCGGCTGGCTATTGGCAATCGCAGGCGCACCTGGATTGCAGATTTGCGTGGATTGGTGTAACATTGGGAACAACCTGGAGCCAAGGAGAGAATATGCCCAGCCTATCCATCGTCCTTCCCGCCTACAACGAGGAGGAAAACGTCGCCAACGCCGCGGAGGAGGTTTCCTCTGTCGTCCAACAACTGGGGATGGACTATGAAATCATCCTGGTCAACGACGGCAGCGCCGACCGCACAGGAGAGATCGCTCACAAGCTGGAACAGCGTATTCCCGCCTTTCGACTGGTGGAACACTACCCCAACCGGGGCTACGGGGGGGCACTCAAGGCCGGGTTCGCCGCCGCGTCCAAGGATCTGGTTGCATTCGTCCCCGCCGACAAGCAGTTTGTCTTTGGTGAGATCGACCGGTTCCTGGAAAAGATCGGGCAGGCGGACATCGTCTCCGGTTACCGGCCCGACCGACAGGACTCTTTCATCCGCAAGCTCAATGCCTTCGGCTGGAACACGCTTATACGGCTGTTATTTGGCTACCTGTGCCGGGATATCGACTGCGGTTTCAAAATGTTCCGCCGGGAGGTGCTGAAGCACGTCACCATCGTCTCCGACGGCGCGATGGTCGATACCGAGTTCCTGGCCGGAGCCAAAGCGCGCGGCTACCGCATCGCCGAAGCGCCGGTCACTCACCTGCCACGCGCGGCGGGCAAGGCTACCGGCGCCAGCGTCAAAGTCATCGTCAGAGCCTTCCGTGACCTGGCGCGCTTCCGGCTGCGCCTGAGCCGGGAGCTGCGTGAAAAGAGAAAGAAGTGAAAGAGTACTGGCAGAATCAACGCGCCGAACGTCAGGAGTTACTCGACCGCGAACTTGAGCGCATCATCAGAGTGCTGCGTCAGATGGAAGCTCAGCTTATCGTCCTCTTTGGTTCTGTCGCCCGCGAAGAGATCGGCGCCTGCAGCGACCTGGACATCATCGTAGTGCTAGACTCTGATCTGCCGTTCATTAAACGGCTCGGACTGCTCTACGAACGCATCCAGCCCCGCGTCGGCCTTGATCTGCTGGCATACACACCACAGGAATTTGAGAGAATTCGTGAGCGCCCATTCGTTCGACAAGCTTTGCAGGAAGGGAAGGTGCTCTATGAGAGTTGATCCGCGAGACGAAGGGGAACGCTGGCTCCAGCAAGCGCAGCAAGACATTGACGACGCTCGTTACAACCGGGCCGGAGAGCGCTATCACCTGACGTGCTTCCTAGCACAGCAGGCAGCGGAGAAGGCGCTGAAGGGCTACCTGTATACCCGTGGAGAAGAAAGAGCATGGGGACATTCCGTAGCAGATTTGGCCCGACAAGCCGCCGAATATGACGCCTGTTTCGAGAAGCTCATTGGCACCGGAGGAGGACTCGACCGTCACTACATCCCCACTCGTTACCCCAACGGATTGCCCGGTGGGATTCCGGCGAATGCTTTCGACTTTGACGATGCGAACAAGGCTCTCCGTCAGGCACAGCAAATCATCGATCAGGTCATGCAGGCACTCGAAGATGCAGAAGCCTGAAAGGCTGCAGTCAACCAAGTGGCAACAACGGGTCGCCGCCTTCGCCCGGCGTTACGGCCTGCTGCACGACCCTGCCACCCACATGCTCGACCTAGTCACCGAGGTCAGCGAGGTGGCAAAGGAAATGCTGCTGGCGACCGATTACGGGCAGAGACCGCCTCAGTTTCGCCCAGAATTGACAGGCGAGATAGGAGACACACTTTACAGCCTGCTGATTTTGACTGAAGCCTGCGGCGTGGATGCCGACAGTGCGTTGAGCGCCGCCCCGCAAAAGTACGCACACCGACTGGCGGAACACGCAGGCGCAGGATCGACATGAACGACGGTACCCCCGTCATCACCAGTACGCGCAATCGTCGCATCGTCGAGGTTCGCAAGCTGGATCAACGCAAGCACCGCGAGCGCCAGGGCCGTTTCCTGGTCGAAGGGCTTCAAGTCCTGCACATGGCGCTGGACGCTGCGCAGGAAGCGGCGCAGGAAACGGGCGCACACCCCATGGAGGTCTTTTACTGCGAAGATCTGTTCGCCGGCGCCGAAGCCCCGGCACTGCTGGAACGCTTCCGTCAGACTGGCACCGATCTGGTCGCCGTCGCAAAACACGTGATGCAGACGATCTCTGAGCGCGACGCGCCACAGGGCATCGTGGCGACCTTTACGCTTTTCGAGACGCCGCTGCAATCACTCGACCCGGCAGACGATGGGCTCGTCGTCGTGCTCGACCGGCTGCAGGACCCCGGCAATGTCGGCACGCTCATCCGCACCGCCGACGCCGTCAGAGCCGATGCTGTCGTCTTGATCGAGCCGTGCGTCGATCCCTTCGATCCCAAGACGGTACGCGGCAGCATGGGATCGCTGTTTAACCTGCCGCTCGCGCGGACGGCGGACATCGCGGATCTATTTGCATGGCTGCGGGGCAAGGGACTGCGGCCAGTGGGAGCAGACGCCCACAAGGGCGAAGCCTGGGGCCACGGACTCTGGGAAGGCGGCGTGGCGCTGATCCTGGGCAACGAGGCCCGCGGCCTCTCGGACGACGTGAGTGCCCACGTGCAGGACTGGGCCAAGCTGCCCATCGCGGGCCAGGCTGAATCGCTCAACGTGGCCGTGGCCGGCGGTGTGCTGATGTACGCCTGGCTGGAGAGGAATATGGAGATCAGACAGGAGCGAGAATGAGTGAACTCGATGCATTGCAACAGGCATTAGGCCACCACTTTGATAATCTGGACAAGCTCCGGTGCGCCCTCACCCACCCCTCTTACCTCAACGAGCATCCGGAGGAAGAAACAGATGACAATCAGCGACTCGAGTTCCTGGGAGACGCAGCACTGGACTTTGTCATCGGCGCGTGGGTGTTTCGGCAATACCCGAGCTTTGACGAAGGGCAGATGACACGCCTGAGAGCAGCCCTGGTGCGCACCGAGACGCTGGCGCAGTTTGCGCGGCAGGTGGGGATCGGCGAGGCGCTGCTGCTGGGGCGCGGAGAAGAGGATGCGGGCGGGCGAGAGCGAGACGCCAACCTATGCGACGCCTTCGAGGCCATCGTAGGAGCTCTGTACCTCGACGGCGGGCTCGAAGCCGTCGCAGCTTTCGCCGAGCCGCTCGTCGGCCCGGCGACCAAAGAGACCCTGGCATCCAACGCCGACCAAGACGCCAAGAGTCGCCTCCAGGAATGGAGCCAGGCCGAACTGGGCGTCACGCCGCGTTACCGCATCGCGTCAGAGCAGGGGCCCGATCACGCCAAGACCTTCGTGGCAGACGTGCTGTTGCGCAGGAAAGTGGCAGGGCGTGGCAGCGGGCGCAGCAAGCAGGCCGCCGAACAGGCCGCGGCACAGGATGCGTGGGAAAACCTGAGGAAAACCTGACCGAATTGACAGCCGCCAGGTTCGTAGTACAACTAGCATAGCGCCCCGGCATCCGCCAGGGCTTCTTTTCTACCCCTCCGCCAAGTGACCCTTCTGCTGATACTGCTGGAACATCTGCCCCCAGGCCGTGTTCGCCCGCCAATCCTCGTAGATGTGCTTCTCCTTGAGCGGCCAGTGGATGTAGTCGTGGTTGAACTCGGAGATGAAGCAGGGGATCACGACCAGCGGCGTGCGCAGGACGAGCTTTTGCAGAAACCGCGTCGGGCCGTACCAGGCCATCCAGGCCAGGAAGCGGTGAAAGTTGTATCCCACCTCAAAGCCCCAATCCTCGCCCGATACGTCGTCGCCCACGATCTCGATCTCGCGCACATCGCCCACCCCCAGCCCTAGCTCGTGAGCCATGCGGATGTAGTCAATAGTAAGCGGATCGAACCCCATCATCTTGGCTGACACAGCGTCGATGGCCACCTGGTCGGCGGAGGCCAAGACGACGTTCTTAACTACCGGCCTGTGCGTGCGAGGGCCCTGACCATCGCCTACGGTCGTACCGTCCATCACGGCGAAGATGCCCGGATGAAGCTCTTTCTGGATTGCCAGCAGATCGACCAACGTTTCGTGGATCCAGGAATGGGTGTAATGCCGATGGGTGTTGAGCAAGCCCCCAAAGGCGTTTTTCATCGCGCCGGTGGTGGTCGTGTAGATATGGCATTTGACCGTCGGCAGGTGGACGATGTTCTTGCCCAAGAAGTAATCGGGAATGTATATCCCCTTGGGATAGATCTTGTCCAGCACCAGCATCTCGGCCTTGGGCTCGTGCCTCACCCACGTCATGTCCTCGTCTTTGAAGTTATACAGGACCGGGATGTCATAGTGCTTAAAGATCGGCACGTAGCCATTCAGGTCCTCGCCCTTGAAGGCGCTGACAACCACCGTCTTGTTCTGCACGCACACCAGGTCCCGAAACCCAGCCTTGCGCAAGGCCAGGATCGACCCCTCCAGCTGCCACGGCGTCGTGTTGGCGGCAGGCATCGGGTAATGCCAGGAGATGTTGTCCTTCAAGATCGTGCTCGCGCTCGCATCGAGCGCCTCTGCCATCCCGGCCAGCTCGCACAGACGCTGATAATCTTCCAGTACCGTCTCCGGCTGCGTGCGCAGCACGGCGACCTTTGCTCTCATCGTCGTCATCGAAATACCTCCTACGAAAGAATTCAGGATGCTACGCCGCCGCCCGGGCCTCTGCGTAGCCTAACTCCTCCGCCGTGATCAAGCGGCAGGCGACAGCATTGGGATCGGCCAAGCATGAGAGATCGTCTTTGGGAGTAACGATCTGTCCCACACGCCCATCCAGCATCTGGATGATGCGATCGGCGTACTCCACCATGCGCAGGTCGTGGGTCACCATGATGCCAGCGTTCCCCTGCTCATGCACCAGGTTAGCCAGCGTCTCCACCACCTGATAGGCGCGCTCCGTGTCGAGGCTGGCGGTAGGCTCATCAGCCAGCATCAGCGCGGGTCGGTTGATCAGCGAGCGGGCGATGGCCACGCGCTGCTGCTGCCCGCCAGAAAGCTGTCTCGGCAGCACGTTCAGCCGCTCCTCTAGGCCCAGCAAAGCCAAAAGCTCCTTCGCCCGGCGCTTCCCGGCAGCGTTGTACTGCCCGTTCAGCCGCAGCAACAGCTCGACGTTCTCCAGGACCGTCAGGTATGGGACCAGGTTGTTGGCCTGGAAGGTAAAGCCAATCTTGCGCCGGCGGAATTCGGCCCGCACCGATTCCTTCATGCCGAACAACTCCTCGCCGTCGATGGCGATGCTGCCCGAGGTGGGCTGCAGCAAGCCGGCCAGCATGGCCAGCATAGTGGTCTTGCCGGAGCCGCTGGGCCCCACCAGGGCGACAAACTCGCCTCGCTCCAGATTGAACGAGACCCCATCCACGGCGGTGATCGTGCCACTTCCCACCTGATACTGCTTGACGACCGAGCGTGCCTCTAGCGCTATCGTCATGGCTCTCTCCTCCCTACCTTAACCCCAGAGCGATCAACGGCTCTACGCGCAGCGAGTAGCGAATAGAGACCAGGCCACCGATCGGCCCCATAAGCAGGATCGAGACGATCGCCGTCGCGGACGACCGCGGCTCAAATATAATGGGGATACCGGGCGGCATGAGCAGTGACAGGCCAAAGCTGGACAGGCCGCCGATCGCAACCCCCACCAACGTCGTGACGACGATCTGAATCAACACGGCCAAAGCCACGACCGAATTGGACGTGCCGATGGCCTTGAGCATCCCGATCTGGGGCACCTTCTGCAGCGTCTGAATCTGGAAGAAACCGCCGATCACCAACACGCCGATCAGCAGGGCGAATCCATTCTGCGTGCTCAATGTGCTCTGTTGAGCAGTGTAGCCCGACGTATTCTCGTAGGCCGTCTTGCGATCCACTGCCTCGACGCCATCGACCCGATCCTGGATGCGCTGGCGCACGACATCGATCTGCGAAGGATCCTCCAGCTTGACGGCCACCACGTTGCAGGCCGGATCCTCGGCCCCGGCACCCGGCCGCGCCTTGGCCCGGATCTCGTCCCAGGCGACGATGGGCACAAAGATGGAGGGCCGAATGGAATACTTGCGGCTTTCAGAGATTCCCACCACCTGGAGAGTGTAGAACTCGTCCTCCCCACCCTGCACCGTGCGAATGGTGATCGTATCCCCGACCTGTGCTCCGACCACCAGGGCCACCGTCCTGTCGATGACTGTCTCCTTGGCGCTCTTGCGGGCCAGCCCTGTGCCGACGATCGATGGAGGCTCGCCGGGTTTGCCCGGAGCGACCCCGATGAGGGAAACATCCAAGCTGGGGTCGCCATCCACCACCACGGAGGCGCTGGAAAACCCGATCGGCCCCTCGTCCTGCACCCCCTCGACGCTGCGGATCGACGCGCGTGTGTCGCAGCCGACGAGGCTGCCGGCGATCGAGAGCCGTGCTGTGTCCTGGTAGACAATCAGCTCGCCGTTCAGCTTTTGCAGGTACTCGCGGTTTCCGGAGCCCAGGCCCTCCCCCAACGCGGCGATGAATAGGATCAACAAGGTAATCAGGGCCACGACCAAGCCGAACAACAGAAACCGCGACCGGTTGCGCCATATCTCTTTGAACGCCAAGTGAAAAGCCGTGAACATCCGTTGAGCCTCCTAGTCCAGCTCCTGAAACCAAGCCCCAACCGCTCCGAACTCACTCACCACCCGCGCGCCAGCGGCGTTACCCGCCCAGCATGCCGCGATCAAATCACCGTCCTTCAGCATAGATGCGATAAAGCCGGCGGCAAACGCATCCCCCGCACCGGTCGTATCCACTACCTCAGCGCGCAACCCGGGCACGCGCTTGCTCAGGCTATCGCCCTCGACCAGGCAGCCCTCCACGCCCAGCTTGACGATCACAGCGCGCGCGCCACGAGCGCGCAGCGCCTGCGCCGCCTCTGCAGGGTCTTCCTCGCCCGTCAGGTGTCGCGCCTCGCGGGCATTGCAGAAGAGGAAATCGACGTGGGGCAGGCAGGGCCACAAATCGGCAGGCTGGCACTCGTTCCGAGAAATCGCCACATCCAGAGAGGTAAGCAGACCAGAAACACGAGCCTCCTCCAACTTTTCGGCCAGGCACCCGCCCGAAATGGTTGGCAGGACGAGAAAGCCGCCGACGTGCAAGAAGCACGCTCCTGCGGCAGCCAGTCCAGGCACATCGAGATCGTCCACAGTCAGAGCCGCGTTAGCCCCCGGCGCGTGGACGAAGCGCGGTTGAGCATCGCTATCCACCAACCCGACGCTGACACCCGTCGGCCTATCCGCGAGGCGGCGGACGAAGCGCGTGTCCAGACCGACCCGCGCCCAGTATCGCTCGATGAGGAAGGCCGCATCGTCCGTGCCGATCCGGGCGACCAATGCCGTCGGCACGCTCAGCGCGCACAACCCGACGGCGACGTTGGAGCCACAGCCTCCCGGCGCCACGACGGCCCGTTCGAAAGGGATCGACTCGTAGCGCGGTACGTCCCCCACCGGATAGCACAAAACGTCGAGCGTGACATTCCCGAAAACGACGGCCTCCACTACTCCTCCTCGACCATCATATCGTAGAATTTGACCAGGTCGCCGCGATCCTCGCCCGCGTTGAACCGCATCGCCGCGCGCGGATGCTGGTTCAAGAACCCCGTGATCATGTACGGGATATCAAATCCCCACAAAAGCTCCTTTCGCTTCGGTTCGATATGATCGCGGATGCACTCGAGCACCGGTCGGAGGTGGAACTTGGGGTTATGCAGGAAACCAAGCAGCAGCTCGATGGGACAGTTGCCTGCCCCACGCCCCAGTCCGGCCATGCTGCCGTCCAGCATGTTCGCCCCCTGGACGATGGCCTCGACGGTATTGGCGAACGCCAGCGTCAGGTTGTTGTGGGTGTGAATGCCGACCACTTTTCCCGCTGGAGCCGCATATTGAAGATATTTCTTCACGAGATAGTCGATTTGTTCGCTATAGAAGGCCCCGTAGCTATCCACGAGATAGATGGCCTCCACCTCCGAAGCCGCCAGGACCTCCAACGCTTGGTCCAACTCGTGCTCTCGCACAGCCGAGACGGCCATCAAGTTGACGCTTGTCTCGTACCCTTTATCGTGGGCATCCTTGACCATGTCCATGGCCGTGGGGATCTGGTGGATGTAGGTCGCCACCCGGACCAAGTCAATCACACTCTGGTCGCAGGGCAAGATGTCCTCATGGTAGTCGGTGCGCTCGGCATCCGCCATCACCGACAGCTTCAGCGACGTATCGTTTTCGCCGACGATGCGCCGGATATCGTCCTCGTCGCAGAACTTCCACACGCCGTACTCCGACGGCGCAAAGATGCGCTTAGAGGCTTTGTATCCAAGCTCCATGTAGTCGATGCCGGCCCCGACACACGCCGTGTATATGGCCCCCACGGTCTCATCGTCGAACCCGTGGTCGTTCATCAACCCCCCATCTCGAACGGTGCAATCCAGGACCTTGATCTCCGAGCGATAGGACACCCATCGCCTGGCAGGGCTTTCAGAGCTGTTCTTCATCGTCACATCTCCTGGTATCATAGATTTTGTGGGTGGTTGACACCACCGTCAATACCGATAAAGTGTCTCTGCCCCATCATGTGGAGAGAGCAGAACCCGTTGATAGAGATGGGAGACGCACAGGTTTTTTGTCCC
>Ga0315544_1001593_pt1 | contig 17305 bp, 16 predicted proteins | sample SalMarSW160130MG_2_FD_202543 | JGI IMG/M metagenome (GOLD analysis project Ga0315544, IMG submission 202543) | Salt marsh sediment microbial communities from the Plum Island Ecosystem LTER, Massachusetts, United States - Salt Marsh Sediment SW1601-130 ... | reverse complement strand
GGGCGAAAAATGGTGGCATTAAATTGTAGGTTAAACGACTGGCCATCTTTTCTGCTCCTTGGTATTGTTCTTCTGACAGGTAGCTTACAGGCTACTGTGATTGAGCAGGAGTATAGCTTTCCTGCCCCGCAGGTCAAGGCTGTGGGTGGGTATCACCGGGTGGAGATGTCGGGATTGGTCAGTATGGGCAAGCCCGGGGAGCCTGTGCTTCCGCTGGGAGTGGCCAAGCTACTCCTTCACTTTGGGGAGGAGGTGGAGTCTATAGAGGTTATTTTAGGGGAGAGGGTAACCATAGAGGGGAGCTACATAGTGGAGCCTGGTCAGCTTCCTGTTCCTCTGAGCTTTCAAGGACCTTATAGGCCCACCCCTCCTCGGCAGGAGGTATATGGTTCCTCCCAGGCATAGCCGGGGAGGGATTACCGGTTGGTTACGGTGCAGTCGGTTTCTGGGTATAGGATAGCCTTTATAGATCTTTACCCGGTGGAGTATATCCCCTCTCAAGGGAAGCTCCACTGGTATAGAAGCTTCAGGCTCAGGGTGGTGACAGCCCCCTCATCAGAGGCCAGGCTATCCAGTCAAAGGATGCTCAAGGAGACTCCTGGGGTTTTGCAGAGGGTAGAGGCTCTGGTGGACAACCCCGGAGAGATGAGCTCCTATCAAGGGGCGAGGGATTACATCCCCTCCCACTCTTCCCTGGTAAATCCTATCGATGATTATGACTATGTAATCATCACCAACGGGGAGCTAAGCAGCTATTTTCAGCCTTTAGCAGACTTTCATACTGGAAGGGGGGTTAAGACTGGGATCTTCTTGGTTGAGGATATATATGCCGAATATGAGGGGAGCGACGATCAGGAGAAGATCCGCAATTTCATTATAGATTGTTATCACAACTGGGGGATTGAGTGGCTGCTCTTGGGAGGTGATGATGAGATAATTCCCCATCGGGGCTTATACAGCGAGGCGGCAGGGGAGGCGGACTATGACATTGCCAGTGATTTGTATTATGGGGGATTGGATGGGGACTGGAACACCGATGGTGATGACCGCTGGGGTGAACCTGGGGAGGATGATCTCTTGGCCGAGGTATGGGTAGGGAGGGTGGCGGTGGATTCAGGCCAGGAGGCCCAGAATTTTATAGACAAGGTGATAAGCTACCAGGAGAGTCCGGTCACAGGGGATTGTGTAAAGGGTTTGATGGTGGGGGAGGATCTGGGTTGGGCGGTATGGGGAAAGGACTACAAGGAGGAGATAAGGGAGGGGTCAAGCAACTGGGGGTATACCACGGTGGGGTTTCCTGACTGGTTTGATGTGGGGACCTTGTATGACAAGGACTCCCCCTGGGAGAAGGATGAGCTGATTGGACTGATGAACTCAGGCCAGCATCTGATAAACCATCTGGGACATGCTAATGTCACCTATGCGATGAAGATGGTCAACTCTGATGTGGACAACTCACTGACCAACGATGGGGTAGAAGAGGGATATTTCATCATCTATACTCAAGGCTGTTACTGCAACTCCTTTGACAACAGGACACCAGATGGCTGGTATACCGAGGATGCCATCTCTGAGCATTTCACCGGGATAGAGAATGGAGCAGTGGCCTTTATGGGCAACACCAGGTATGGTTGGGGGTGCTACTCCACTACGGATGGGCCCTCGCAGCATTATGACAGGCAGTTTTTTGATGCCCTCTTTGGTGAGGGTCTGTGTCCCATAGGGCAGGCCTTTCAGGACTCCAAGGAGGAGAACATTGGGTATATAGACGGGGAATGTATGAGATGGTGTTATTATCAGCTCTGTCTCTTGGGGGATCCGGCGATGGACATCTGGACGAAGGTTCCCCAGGAGCTTTATGTAGAGCATCCATCTGTGACCATAGTTGGCCCAGCTCCGTTAACGGTCTCAGTCTCCTTGGAGGGAGAGCCTGTGGAGGGGGCATTGGTCTGTCTGCAAAAAGGAAATGAGGTATACAAGACAGGGTATGCTGATGCCACCGGGCAGGTAACCCTTTATCCCTGTCCGGTTACCCCTGGGTTGATGGATATTGCTGTCACTGCCCATAATGGTCTCCCCTATTCATCTACGGTCACCGTCATTCCTCCGGAGGGGCCGTATGTCACCTATTACAGCCATAGGATTGATGATGACACCTTGGGGTCCAGTTATGGCAACGGTGATGGCCAGGTAAACCCTGGGGAGAAGGTGGAGCTACCGCTGTGGGTAAAGAACTGGGGGAATGAGGTCGCATATCAGGTGCAGGGGTTTCTGAGCGCAGACGCCCCCTATGTGGCCATTACAGATAGCACAGAGGTATTTGGTGATGTGGCCTCTGGGGACACGGTGATTACACCGGATGATTATGACTTTGAGGTGAGTCTGGATTGTCCTAATGGGCATATTATTGGCTTTACACTAAGGTGCAGGGACGACCAGGATAGTAGCTGGGTCTCCTATGCGAGGGTAATGGTGAAGGCAGCAGTGGTGGTTTATGATACCTTTCAGGTTGACGACTCTGGGAGCTCTCAGCCCAATGGGGGGGTTGATCCCGGGGAGACGGTGAATCTAATAGTTGAGCTTAAAAATAAGGGTTATGCTGATGCCTCGGGTGTGGAGGCGGTCTTAAGCTGTGCGGATGGATATGTCTCCATCATCAATGATGAGGGGAGCTTTGGGGATGTCCCGGCTGGTGGTAGTGCGGCCAATTCTGGCAGTCCGTATATAATCTCCGTTGCCCCCCAATGTCCCCGGGGCCATCTGATCAGCTTTGGCTTGGATATAACCGGTGATTGGGAATATGCCACCGTGGATAGCTTTAACCTCAGGGTTAATCCTATCTTTACAGATATTGCCTCTTCTGCGGGGGTAGGGGATGAGAGTCGAGGATATGGTGTAGCTTTTGGAGACTATGATAATGATGGGGATTTGGACATTTATATCGCAAATGCTCGGACTGATGCTAATGTTCTCTATCGGAACGATGGGGATGGGACCTTTACCGATGTTACTGGTGAAGCTGGAGTTGGTGGAGGTTATGCTGGAGAGGGAGTTGCCTGGGGAGATTATGACAACGATGGTGACCTGGATCTCTATGTGATGACTTGCTATGATGGGGGCATTCTTTATCGGAATAATGGGGATGAGACTTTTACCGATGTAACCCAGGAGACGGGGGTAAGCAATTCTGGAGGTCAAGGTTGGGGAGTTGCTTGGGGGGATTACGATAACGATGGTGATTTGGATCTTTATGTAGTTAGAAAGGCCTATTTCGGGGAGAATTCGGGCAATCTTCTGTATTGTAATGACGGAGATGGGACATTTACCGATGTTACAGCTCAAGCTGGGGTAGGGGATGAGGGAGAAGGACTTGCCTGTGCCTTTGGAGACTACGACAATGATGGTGACCTGGATCTCTATGTGACAAACGTGAACTCTCAAGCAGATGTTCTCTATCGGAACAATGGGGATGGGACCTTTACCGATGTTACTCAGGAGGCGGGAGTGGTTAACACTAATAATGGGCGGGAAGTTACCTTTGGAGATTTCGACAATGATGGCTATTTGGACATTTATGTGGCAAATACTCCTCAGGCCAATATTCTGTTTCACAACAATGGGAATGGGACATTCACCGATATTACCCAGATGGCCGGGGTAGGGTGTGTCAAGCCTGGAGGTGCTATCACTCTTGGTGATTATGATAGCGATGGTGATTTAGACATTTACCTGGTGGTTGGAGGGCAGGCCAATGTTTTATATCGGAACAATGGCAATGAGAACAATTGGTTAGTGGTAAAGACTAAAGGGGTAGTTAGCAATAGGGATGGGATAGGGGCTAAGGTGAGGGTAATTGCAGGTGAGCTTTCAATGATCAGGGAAGTGAGCGGTGGTTCTGGTTACACTTCTCAGAATAGCCTACCAGTGGAGTTTGGATTAGGGTCATACCCTCAAGCAGATTCTGTGATTATCAGTTGGTCCAGTGGGATTGTGGATACCTTCTATTCGGTTATGGCCGATAAATTCTATACCGCCATTGAAGGTAGTAGTTTAGTAGGTGTTAGGGAGGACAGGCAGACTACCCGACCTAAAGCTTTTTCTCTCTCCCAGAACTATCCAAATCCTTTTAATCCTTTCACCAGGATAAGCTATTCTTTGCCCAAGGATTGTGAGGTGAGGCTTAATATCTATAATGTCCTTGGCCAGAGGGTGAGGGTATTGGTTAGCGAGAGGAAGAGGGCCGGTTATTATTATGCTATTTGGGATGGAAGGGATGAGGGAGGAAGGCAAGTGGGCAGTGGGATTTACTTCTTCAGGATAGAAGCAGGCGATTTCAAATCCACCAAGAAGATGGTTTTGCTCTGGTGATTAATGGTTGCCTTTTGCTATGTATCCGGATCCTATTTTGAAACCACTATAGGTGTATGGTAGCCTTTGAGGGATTGTAATGATGATAAAAGAGATGCCCATCGGATTCATAAATAGTTCGGTTAGTATGGTAAGATTTAGAAATAAGTGGGGCTAAAGCCGGGAGAAGTATAAGATTTGAACCATAAATTAGAGAAAGGGTTACAGTTCCCAGGGATCAGCAGTTAGGAGTTCTTCTCTATAGACCCCAAACCCCCTCGCTTTTTGTGGATGGTATCGTCCACAAAAAGCTTTTCTACTAGTGCAACGAACTCTGTTACTTTTCCCAATCCCTGTTCCCTGACCTCCGTGAACTGTTACGAGAAAGACTATGGGTATAGCTAAGAGAGGGCGTGGGATAACTGGGAAGATGACTCCACCCTTCAAAGGTGATATAGAACAAAGGTTTAAAGAATTGGCAGAGAGATTCTCCCTGGAGCCCAAGGTGCTTGCCGCCCATCTCTTTGGTTAGGAGAAGAGATAACAGAAGAAGTCTGGGGATTGTAAGATTTTCTGACCGAGACCTCAGACTGGCTGGAAAGCCCATCTTAAAATTCCAAAGATTTGAAGTGGAGGTAAGTTGTACAAGGAGAAAACTATATGCGTTGTTGTTCCAGCCTATAATGAGGAGAAGTTGATTGGCAAGGTCATAGAGACTATGCCTGAATTTGTAGATAAAATCGTTGTTGTCGATGACAAAAGTAAGGATAATACAGCGAAGGTTGTAAGCAGTTACATAAAAAAATTGGGAGATAAGCTCCTTTTAATCCGGCACAAGAAGAACCAGGGAGTTGGGGGGGCTATTGTCACTGGATACAAGTGGGCACGGGATAACAAGATGGATATTTCTGTGGTTATGGCTGGTGATGGCCAGATGAATCCTGTTGATCTTCCTCATCTTCTTGATCCTGTTGTTTCTGATGAAGCCGATTATGTCAAGGGTAATAGGTTATTTACAGATTATGCCTGGAAACACATTCCCAAGTATAGGTATATAGGCAATTCTTTTTTATCATTGTTTACCAAAATTGCCTCTGGCTATTGGCATGTAGCGGATTCGCAAACTGGATACACTGCCATCTCCTTAAAGGTCCTGCAAACATTAGATCTCCATAAAATATATAAAAGGTTCGGAATGCCAAACGATATGTTGGTTAGATTAAATGTCTATAATTTCAGGGTAAAAGACATTCCCGTAACCCCGGTCTATAATATTGGAGAGAAATCTGGCATTAAAGTTAGAAAGGTTATCTTCACTATATCTTTCTTATTGTTACGGAGGTTTTTTTGGAGGATGAAGGAGAAATACATCATCAGAGATTTTCATCCTTTAGTTTTTTTCTATGGTTTAGCTATTGCTCTCCTAATTCTCAGCTTACCCCTTTTTGTTAGGATCCTGTATATGTGGATAGTCGTTGGAACAATACCCAAGGTTAATGCTCTGGCCTTGATGTTCACATTAATCGCTGGCTTACAATCTTTATTTTTTGCTATGTGGTTTGATATGGAATGCAATAAGGATTTAAAATAAAACCCATTTGAGAAAATTATGAGAATTTTAATTGATGTTGGACATCCTGCTCACGTGCATCTTTTTGAAAACGCCATTAGAGTAGAGACCGTCCAAATCGATGGCAAAACAGACTAAGAATGAGGAGGATAATAAAATGATTGAGGGAGTGAAGATAAAGAGACTTAAGGTTATCCCTGATGAACGGGGGAAACTGATGGAGATTCTGCGCCTGGACGATGAATTTTTTGAAAAATTTGGCCAGGTTTATCTGACGACCGCCTATCCCGGGGTAGTCAAAGGTTGGCATTATCACAAGAAACAGAATGACAATATGACGGTAGTGAGAGGAATGATGAAGATAGTGCTATTTGACGGCCGGAAGGAATCCCCTACCTATAAAGAAATAAATGAGTTTTTTGCCGGTCAAGACAGTCCCACCTTAATTCATATCCCCTGTGGAGTTTATCATGGGTTTAAATGTATCAGTGAGTATGAGGCATTGGTAATCAATATTCCTACCCATGTCTATAATTACGACAACCCTGATGAATTCCGTCTGTCTCCTCATAATAATGATATTCCCTATAGTTGGGAAAGAAAGGATGGTTAAGGTGAAAGGAGTAATATTGGCTGGTGGATTGGGGAAAAGATTATACCCTCTAACCAAAATTACCAATAAACATCTCTTGCCCATTTATAACAGACCAATGATATATTATCCATTAGAGACCTTAATAGAAGCAGGCATAGAGGATATCCTAATAGTTACTGGGGGTAATAACGCCGGGGATTTCCTTCGTCTTCTGGGAAACGGTTCGGAGTTTGGGCTCAAGCACATAAATTATACCTATCAACAAGGAGAAGGAGGTATTGCCGATGCTTTAGCCTTAGCAGAACACTTTTCAAAAGGAGAAAAAATAGTTGTAATTTTAGGTGATAATATTTTGGAGAAAGGTATTAAAAAGGGAGTAGAAAAATTCGCGAAGCAAGGGGAAGGAGCAAGGATATTTTTAAAAGAAGTGGATAACCCCAAAGAATACGGTATAGCAGAGATCGAGGAAGGGAGAATAATCAATATTGTAGAGAAGCCCCTTCATCCTAAATCTCATTATGCAGTAACTGGAATATATATGTATGATAATCAGGCCTTTGATATCATTAAACCCCTCACGCCTTCTGCGCGAGGAGAGCTGGAGATAACCGATGTCAATAATATTTACATTAAGCAGGGGACAATGACCTATGAGATTTTGGAGGGCTGGTGGGGTGATGCTGGCGAATCTATAGATGCTTATCTCAGGATAAACAATTTAGTCGCAGAGAGGGAGAAGTCAAGAAGATGACAAGAATATTGATTACCGGCGGATGCGGGTTTATCGGGTCTAACTTTACAAGATATATGCTTGAAAAATATAGCTATGAAATCATAAACCTTGATGCTTTAACATATGCAGGAAATCCTGACAATCTAAAGGATTTAACATCCAATTTCCGCTATCATTTTATCCGAGGAAGAATTGAGGTCATCAACACAGCAAGGGAAGCTATTAAGAGTGTAAATGCAATTATTCACTTTGCTGCTGAGAGCCATGTAGATAGATCTATTCTTTGTGCGCAGCCATTTATACTTACGAATGTTCTGGGAACGCAGACCCTATTGTATGGAGCCAAAGAGGCTAAAGCAAACAGGTTTATCTATATATCCACCGATGAAGTTTATGGTGAGTTAGGTATCAATGGTAAATTTAAAGAAGATATGTCGTTAAAGCCAAATTCACCTTACGCAGCCAGTAAGGCTTCTGCTGACTTATTAGTTAGGGCATACTATCGTACTTATAAGCTCCCAGTTATTATAGTTAGACCTTCTAACAATTATGGCCCATACCAATATCCAGAGAAATTTATACCGCTAATGATAACAAACTTACTTGAAGACAAACCTGTGCCCATATATGGTAAGGGTGAAAACATCCGTGACTGGCTTTTTGTGGAAGATTGCTGTCAGGCTATTGATGTTATTCTGCATAAGGGCAGAGTAGGAGAGATCTATAACGTTGGTGGCCAAAGTGAATACAAAAACATTGATGTAGCTAAAAAAGTTATTGAATTTTTAGGTAAAAGTGAAGATTATATTGAGTATGTGCCTGATAGACCGGGTCACGACTTTCGATATGCTTTAGATATTTCCAAAATAAAGGAACAATTACAGTGGCAACCTTCTCTATCTTTTGAAGAGGGTATTAAAGCAACAATTAAATGGTATAAAGAAAATAAATGGTGGTGGCAGCCTCTTAAACATAAGCTAAAAAAGGAAAGCGAAGGGTTCTGGACATGAAAATTCTCATTACCGGGGTTAAAGGAATGCTGGGCTCAGACCTGATGAAAGTATTAAGCCGTAATTATCAAGCAGTGGGTATTGATATAGAGGATGGAGATATAACTAAAAAAGACGAGATTATCAAAGTAATTTCCGACGCCAATCCAAGCATAGTCATTCATACGGCTGCCTATACCGATGTAGATGGATGTGAAGGAGATCCTGATTTGGCTTATAAGGTAAATGTAGTAGGAACCCAGAATATCTGTCTTGCCTGTCAGAAGGTTGGAGCAGCCCTAATGTACCTCAGCACTGATTTTGTTTTTGATGGCAATAAAAAAACCCCTTATATAGAATTTGACCAGCCCAATCCCATCAACATCTATGGGAAATCTAAACTGGCAGGAGAACAATATGTCCAATCATTGCTCCATAAATTCTTTATCGTCAGAACTGCCTGGCTGTTTGGCAAGAAAGGGAAAAACTTCGTTAAAACCATCCTTAAATTAGCCAAGAGAAAGAAGGAGTTAAAGATAGTCAACGACCAGATTGGTTCACCTACCTATACCTTAGATTTAATCCAGCAATTAATACCGCTTCTGAATACCGATTCTTACGGTATCTATCATATAGCCAACAAAGGCAGGTGTTCTTGGTATGAATTTGCCCAGGAAATACTAAAATGCGGTAAAATAAAAGGTGTGGAAATTCAACCTATATTCTCATATCAGCTCAATCGCCCAGCAAAAAGACCAGCATTTTCAGTATTAAGAAATTATTGCTTGGAGTTAACTGTCGGCGACACTATGCGTTCCTGGGAAGGCGCTTTAAAGAGATATATGGGAAGTAAAGCGTGAGGGCGAGTAACGAAAAAATGGAATAAGAAAACCACATAAAGATAATAGTGGCTCAATAAACCGAGTGAATGCAAGTGACTCAATGAGTCATGTAAACTGTGTAGATTAAATTGAAATCCATACACAGATTTCGATTCTTTATGGCGATATTCCAAAGGCGAATACTCTTGCCCTTATGTTCTCTGTTATTACAGGCTTACAATCTCTGTTTTTTGTGATGTGGTTTGATATGGAGTATAACAAGGAGTTGAAATAAAAATTAGCGAGAGGTAAATGAAAGTTTGCTACTTTGGGGCATATGAAGTAGAAAAAGATCCGCGCAATAGAGTAATAATTAAAGGTTTGCAAAAAAACGGTATAGAAGTAAAAGAATGTAATATTCCTATTTGGAGTGAGATAAGGAGTGGCTATAAAAGTAAGCCTGGGGTTCTGGAAATCATCAAGTTTATCCCCAAACTCCTATTAACCTATTTCAAACTTATCAAGAAATATATTCGGATTGGTGATTATGATGTGATGATTGTGGGCTTTCCAGGCCATTTTGATATGCCTTTGGCAAGACTACTCACAAGAATTTCAGGAAGACCGTTGGTCTTTGATGCTTTTACTTCGCTATATGAAACTTTTGTTACTGATAGAAAATTTGTTGAAAGAGGTTCTTGGAAAGCTAAGTTACTCCACACTGTGGACAAATGGTCTGGCAGACTTGCAGATGTGATTTTGGTAGATACTGATCAGCATATAGATTACTCTAATAATGAGTTCAAAATTAGCAAAAGAAAACTTCGAAGGATTTTTGTTGGAGCAGATGAGGATATATTCTATCCGCGGGCGAACAGAAAGAATAACAATAATTTTTTAGTTTTGTTTTACGGGACTTTCATTCCATTACATGGAATAGAATATATAATTAAGGCAGCAAAACAGTTAGAAAAATATAAAGATATCAAATTTCAGATTATTGGCTCTGGTCAAACTTCATGGTATATTGAACAGTTGTCCGAAGAGTTGAAAGTGAACAATGTTTTGTTTATCGAAGAATGGGTACCTTATAAGACTATGCCAGAATACATTGCAAGAGCAGACGTCTGTTTGGGAATTTTTGGAAATACAAGAAAGGCTAAAATGGTTATACCAACTAAAGTGTTTCAAGCCTTAGCAATGAAGAAACCTATAATAACAGAGGATTCACCTGCAGCGAGAGAAGTATTAATTGATAGAGAAAATGCTGTACTATGTAAGATGGCAGATGCTGAGGCTTTGGCGGAATCGGTATTATTATTAAAACAAAATAAAAAGTTAAGAGAAAAGATAGCCGAAAATGGCTATAAGTTATTTAAGGGGGGATTTTCTTTAGAAGCGATAGGTATTGAAGTTAGAAGAATTTTGGAAGAATTAACCAGTTGGGAAGAGCGTCTATGACTTTTATACCGACGCCCAGATATTTGTTCCGAAAAGCTTTAATTTCGAAAATATTGAAAGACATTTCTAAAAAGCACTTTTTAGAAATTGGCGTTGGAGCTGGAGATTTTATTACGTTTATTGGCAATAAGGGTTTCCACGGCGTGGGCGTCGACATTTCGGAAGAAGCGGTAGAGATCGCGAGAAACAGGGTAAAAAAAGCTCGATTGGAGAAGATGGTAAAGATAGAGCAAAAGAGCATTTTTGATATAAGTGGCATATATGACGTTGTCTTTGCCTTTGAGGTTTTGGAGCACATTGATGAGGATGAAAAGTTCATTAATGTTATTAAAAGGTTTTTAAATAGAGAGGGAGTCTTTATTTTTTCTGTCCCCGCTCGCATGAAAATGTGGGGAGCAAGTGACGAATGGGTAGGCCATGTGAGACGTTACGAAAAGGAGGAAATAATTTCAAAGTTGGAAAGAAACGGTTTTGAAGTAAAAGTACTATGGTCTTACGGCTTTCCATTTATTAACTTAATTAAGCCAAGTAGAGACTACTTAGCTTTTCGTAGATATAGAAAAGAGACACAAATTAGTAAAGAAGAAAGGATTAAAAAAAGTGGATTAGGGGGTAATTTCCCCAAGATGTTTAAGATTCTTTTTAATGATTTTACTCTTTGCTTCTGGTACAAAGTTCAAGAATTCTTTCTCAATAAAGATTTAGGTGATGGATATCTAATAAAGGCAATAAAAAGAGAAAACGCATGGTAAAATGGAAAAGATTACAAAAACCTCTGCAATGGTTAACTGTAGTTGTTATTTTTGCCTTTATTGGTCAAAGGTTACACCGCGATTGGCATCAGATTTCGCAATACAAATTCCAATTTCAGTATCCCTTACTGCTCTTTTCGTTTGTTGTTTTGCTCTGCCGTCAGTTTTCGGCAGCTCTGGGTTGGAAACTAATATTGCAAAAATCAGGTCATTCGCTTAACTACTTGAGTGCCACTCGTATTTGGTTTTTATCGCAATTGGGCAAATATGCCCCAGGGAAGGTTTGGATAGTCCTGGGCAGAATTTATCTATCGCAAAAAGAATCTATTTCCAAGAGAGTCTCTTCGGTTAGTATAGTCATAGAAATGATTTTAGGGGTCGTCTCAGGTACAATCATTTTTTTGCTCTCTTTGGTATTGAAATCTAAAGCAAAGTTTGAAAACGACATCTTATTTTCTTCATTAATTGTCGTAGCTGGGGTGATAGCCCTTCATCCTAACTTGCTAAAGGAATTTTCAAATTTCTTTCTGGTAAGATTGAAAAGAGAACCTTTAGAATTAGAGATAAGGTATCACGAAATTCTTTTATTGTTAATCTATTACCTTGCAATGTGGTTTTTCTTTGGTTTGGCATTTCATCTTTTTATAAATTCAATTACTCTGGTGCCAATTAGTAAATTGCCAATTATGACAGGTATTTTTTCAATTTCTTGGGTTGCGGGTTTTCTGGCATTATTTGCGCCCGGTGGTTTAGGTGTAAGGGAGGGCATTCTTGCCTTTTTCTTGAGTTTCTATTTTCCTACGTCGGTTGCAATAGTGCTTTCTCTTCTTTCCCGACTTTGGATAACAGCAGTTGAAATGTCAGGTATTGGAATATCTTTGATTCTAAATAAAATACTTGTTAAAAGAAGGAGAGCACGATAAAGGTAAACTCAGATTCTTAAATGCGAGATGAATGGATTTTCGAGTAATCAGTCTGTCTGGCCTAAGGGCCATAGATGCTGCTGGAAAGAAGTTAAGAATTTAGAAAATCGGCTCTTCTCCATTTTAGTTGAAGCAGGTTCTTATAACCTCAGGAACAACTGGAGGTTACATAGCAATCTATCTTGGTTACAATACACGAAATCAGAGAGTTTCCAAATTCCTAAGTCATTATCAATTAAACAGTTGGCATTTTGATAGGTTTTACGAAATTTCTCGCCTTATGACTTTGAAAAACAGGGATTTAGTGAACTTCAAACCGCAAATATTGATGATCTGAGATTTCATATTTTGGATAACCATCTGCAAATTGGTAATTTATACCTTCAACTAAAATGGAGAAGAACCAGAAAATCAACAAAAATGTTGACAACAAATTTGTTGATTTCTGACCTGAATAATTCATATGCCGCAAAGGCACTAAGACACAAAGTGTTAGTAAAATTTAAGTTCACAGCAGAGTGACTCAGTTTGCAATCCGAATGGCTCTTATGTTTTTATTCTTAGGGACCTCAGGGCTGAAATTTATGAATAGTCCAGATTAAGGGGGTTTCCAAATGGCCGTTACCTTAAAACCGGCGATCGGTGATGAATTTTTTAACAGGACCGAACTGATAAGTGAGATGGTGAATACCCTCTCCGAACCCAAATTGAGGATGGGCTTCGCCTTAGTTGGGCCTAGAAGGGTGGGTAAGATCTCCATTTTAATGGAAGTGGTGCGATTGCTGAGGGAAAGGAATCGTTCCAGTCTATTTATCTCTATGGGAATTGGTTGAAAGGACGGTCCAAGAGTTCATCTTTGTTCTCACCCAAGAGATAATTGAGGCCTACAAGAAGGAATTGTCTTGGAAGTATAAGATAAGGAATGTTATGGCACTCCCCGTTTCCACGGTTATCTCTATTTTTAAAGCTACCGATTTGAAGATTAAGCTATTTGATAAGATAGAACTTCTGCTTTCACAAAAGGAAATTAGAAAAGAGCACATAGCCCAAGTAGTAAAGGAGACCTTTACCCTTCCAGAGCAATTGGCCGAAAAGACAAATACACGATGTATTCTCATCTTGGATGAGTTTCCCCTTCTGATGGACTTAAAAAACGGGAGAAAGTTGGGAGAGGGGATAATTGGGGCGATAAGGACGGTTAATGAGACCTATAGGGATACTATCCTCACCGTTTCCGGGTCCATCAGGGCCACGATGGAGATGGCTGTATTATCCTCATTCTCACCATTTTATCGGCAATTCATTGTAAAGAGCATTTCCCTTTTCAGAAAGCGGATGTCCTGGGCTTATTAAAGGCGAACTTAGATATTAGCTTAGACAACAAAGCCTTGGATTACCTTTATGAGGAGACCGATGGGATACCTTTCTATATTCAGTTCATTGGCCGAAAGCTGTTTCAAAAAAGGGTGCGTAAAGTTGCCTTGGCAGAGGTAAAGGATTGCCTGGTGGAATTTATTGATGAAGAGGGGGATCTGATATTTAGTGAGGAGTTTGAGAGGATAAGCTCCAAAGAGAGGATGGTATTATCCATCTTGGCCAGGGCCGATAGTCAAAATCTGTCCTCTATCGCCAAGGCCACCAGAGAGAGTATGAATGCGGTAAGTAGATACCTGAATTACCTGATCAAAAGGGGAATGGTAAGGAAAAAGGAGAGGGGATTATATCAGATTGTAGATCCGCTGTTTAAGAGATGGATAATGCAAAAGAGAGAAGGAATAACATCGGTCTGGAGATGAAGTGAGATAAGGTGATGGAAAGGCCAGGGGAGAAAATGACTCCAAAATCGTTGGTTTCCCTACTAGACCGAAAGGGTTTTACTATAATCTGGTGGTAAAAAATATAAAAGTTGTTCCAGGGAGGGATTTTGGATTATAAGGTCAATACTGTGAGAATTAGTGTTTTGATTGTAGTCTTCTTCCTCAGCGTCTACATATTAGCGATGAATGGGAGGTTTTCCACCTCTATGGATGTTGAGGTTTACAAAGCCGCCAAAAGTGTTGTTGAGACTGGCAACTTTGGGCTTCAGGAGAAGACGATGGCCAGCAAGGTTGGTAAAGACGGCAAAAATTATGTAGTAGAAGGCTTAGGTGTGATACTATCAGGGGTTCCCTTTGTTTACCTTTCTAAAATTATCGGCATTCCTTCAGGTAGGTTAATAGTGCTGATGAACCAGCTCTTAACCCCTCTTGTTTGTTTGTTGATATTTCTTTTGGGAAAGGAGTTAAAATATTCTCTGAAAGCTTCAGTTTTGCTTTCATTTATTTATGGTTTGGGAACTATGGCTTTCGTCCATTCCAAATATATGTTTCCCGAACCTCTAACTTCTATTGCATTTTTATCTGCCCTTCTATTTCTTTTCAAATATAGAAAATCAAAGAAGGGTTTATTCTTGTTTGTTGCTGGTTCTTTTACTGGATTTACGCTTATTATAAGACCGGATTCTTTTATTTTTATGTTCTGTATGCTAATTGGTTTAGCTATGCTGTTTTACCAGGATCAAAAGCAAGGTCAATCTTTCTCCCTGTTGATGAAACGGGCCATCCTCTTTTTAATCCCACTGGTTTTCTTTTTTGTCCTTTTTTCTTATTACAATTACTTTCGGTTTGGAAATATCTTGGAGACGGGATATACTATGGGCAAGGGGGGTGAAGTTGCGACATTGTCTTATGCAAGTCGGTTCTTAAACATTGGGAAAACCATTGGAGGTTTTCTGGGTATGTGGGTCATCCCATGCCGAAGTATCTTTTTTATAAATCCAATACTGATATTATTCCTTTTTTCACTAAAGGACTTTTGGAGAAAATATCATTTTGAATCAAAAGTGATGGGGGGAATTTTCATTTTATATACTCTCCTTTATTCCAACAGGGGCCCCGTGGGTTTCCCTGGAAGTGCTGCTTGGAGTGTGAGATATATGTTACCGATGGTGAGCTTTATGATAATTCCAATTGGGTGCTTTTTGAACAAAATATTTGCCGAGAACAAAATATTATGGAAAAGACTTTTTGGGACTTTGCTGGGTATTTCAATTGTCATACAAATTATAGGCTCAAGTGTAAACTATCAGATGATACAGATGCCTTTAAATAACCAGATTGTAAATGATCCGGCAGTTAAAGCAAGATTTCCATCTCAAGAGGAGATAAACAAATATGCTGGACAAGAGACCCGCCGGCGGTTAACGATGTCTCCTAAATGGAATTTAATATCGAAGAATATCGGAATCTTAAAATCAACCGGTCAGACCGATTTTATGTTCTATAATATGCTTAAAGCGGATTTTAAAGGTCAGGCTGATTGGGCAAAAATTTCCATTTTCTTGTTAATACTCTATCTTATATCCGCTATAATAGTCTCTGGATATTTTATCTTAAAATCTGTAGAGATCTTCCCTCTCAGAGTAGTTAAGGCTATTCCTCAAAAACAACCTGAGTTCAAATCGAAAAAGCATCACAAGAAGAAGTGAAAACAAGTGTGGTAAGGGTTTATAGGAATCAGTATTTATAGGTGACACCAAAAAATGGGCTTGAGAATATGGCATTTACCTTGAGGCCAGCAGTAGGGGAGAATTTTGTGGATCGGGAGGAGATCTTGGGTGAGATGATGGATACATTGACGGATCCGAAACTGGAGATGGGCTTTGCTCTGGTTGGGCAACGAAGGATCGGAAAGACATCCATTCTTAGGGAACTGGCCAACAGGTAGTCGATGTTTGTGGATAATGGATTTAGAGAGTGGCTGAAGACCAAATCTATACAATAAAAATATTGTCAATAAACTTATTGTAAAATGGAAAAGACTTCCTCTTCAAATGAAATGGGTGTCTCCATCATTGTTCCCGCCTATAACGAGGAGGAGAATATCCCCTCATTGATGGAGAAGTTTTCCCAGATGTTTGGAGAATCCAAGATCAAAGGAGAGGTGATCTTGGTTGATGATGGGAGCACTGATGGAACTTTACAGAGGGCAAGAGAGAGTGAGGAGAGGTATGGTTTTCTCAAGGTAACTTCCCATAGGGCAAATCAAGGGCTTACCGCAGCTCTGGACACCGGATTTAAGCTAGCCAAAGGTAAGGTCTTTGTCTTCTATCCTGCTGATCTTCAGTATGATCCAGTGGATATTCCCCGGATGGTTGATAAGATCAATGATGGCTATGATATAGTTACCGGTTGGAAGCAAGGGAGGTATGGCACCAAGAGGTTTGTATCTGGTGTTTATAACTGGTTGTCCCGTAAGTTATTTAGGGTTAAGGTTCATGATTTGAATTCAGTCAAAGTATTTAAGAGGGAGGTGGTGGAGGATATACCACTGAGAAGGGATTGGCACAGGTACATGGTTGTTCTGGCCGCCGATAGGGGATTCAAGGTTGGTGAGGTGAAGGTGAATCTGTATCCTCGCAGGTTTGGGAAAAGCAAATTTGGCGGTTTCTGGAGGATTCCCATTGGCATCTTGGATCTGATAAGCGTAAAGTTCCAGACTTCATTTATGAAGAAACCGATGTTATTATTTGGGTCCTTGGGGCTCATTCTGCTTGTTTTGGGATTTGTGGCTGGATTGATTGCTGTTTATCTAAGGGTTTTCCTGCATGAGGGTTTTCGTCCTCTTCTATATTTGGTAATACTCTTAGTCCTTTCAGGTTTATCATTTTTTGTCTTAGGCTTTCTGGCTGAGGCAATAGTTGGGGTGAGGGAGAAGGTGGAGAGTTTGGAGAGGAAATTGATTGGGAAGAAGCTATAAAGATCCAAACTAAAATTCCAGATTCAGAGTAGGATGAGTGTCCAAGTGCTAATAGAATAATCGGACTAAGGAGAGCTTTTTCCAACCACAATCATGTTGGGCTTTAGCCGTGGACTTTTAGAAAATAAATGGAAAGGAGCGTAAAATGTTGGTATTAAATTGTAGGTTAAACAAATGGCCATCCTTCCTGCTCCTTGGTCTTACTCTTCTTTTCCTAACAGGTAGCTTACAGGCTACTGTGATTGAGCAGGAGTATAGCTTTCCTGCCCCGCAGGTCAAGGCTGTGGGTGGGTATCACCGGGTGGAGATGTCGGGAT
>Ga0315544_1001590_pt1 | contig 17328 bp, 22 predicted proteins | sample SalMarSW160130MG_2_FD_202543 | JGI IMG/M metagenome (GOLD analysis project Ga0315544, IMG submission 202543) | Salt marsh sediment microbial communities from the Plum Island Ecosystem LTER, Massachusetts, United States - Salt Marsh Sediment SW1601-130 ... | reverse complement strand
AAGCCTCCGTGGGACAAAAGACTACGCAACGGTGGCAGCCAACACAATTCTCCTCTCGGCTCCTTATTTCGTCGTCCTCAGCATCATAGGAATGAACGTCAAAGGTGCATTGGTTGACACACACCTCGCATCTAATGCACCGAGAATCGTCTCTCTCCACTATGAATTTTGGCGGCAAATATGTCTTCATCTTATCGTTTTCTTATAGGTATTCCTCTTTCAGCTAAGTAGTCTTTCGCCTCCCGAATTGAATAAATCTGGTAGTGGAAGATGCTGGCAGCGAGTACAGCGTCAGCTTTGCCTATAACCAAAGCCTCATAGAGATGCTCCAAATTGCCGGCACCGCCACTGGCGATGATCGGCACCGTTACCTCTTCACTAATGGCACTGGTCAATTCCAGATCATATCCAGCACGGTGGCCGTCAGCATCCCAGCTGGTGACTAGTAGTTCTCCAGCACCGAGAGCTACAGCTTGCTTAGCCCATTCGATGGCATCTATGCCGGCAGGCTTCCGCCCCCCGTGAGTACAGACCTCCCACTTAGCGCCATCACTGCTTCTTAGTCGCCTGGCATCAATAGCCACGACAATACACTGATTGCCAAACTTCTCTGCCCCTTCGGTGATAAGCTTGGGAGTTTGCACGGCTGCGGTATTAATGGATACCTTGTCAGCCCCCGCTTTTAGCACGCGTCTCATATCCTCAATGCCGCGCAAACCTCCACCAACGGTAAGGGGAATGTAAACATGCTCGGAGACTCGTTCGATAATGTCGACCATGGTGTCGCGTCCCTCTGGGGTAGCGCCGATGTCCAAAAAGACCAGCTCATCAGCACACTCCTTGTAATAGAAGGCAGCTAGCTCCACGGGGTCGCCAGCATCTCGAAGATGAGTAAAGCTGGTGCCCTTGACTACTCGCCCTTGAGTGACATCGAGGCAAGGGATAATCCTTTTGGTCAACATTTGCCTACACCTTCTATTTGTTGATCTTCACAAAGCTTTTGCCAGAAATTGCCGCGTCGCTTGTGCTCCTAGCAACGATGGCTGGGTCAAGTGGCTTCTCTAAGCTGCCCACGATGGGCTCACCACCAATGGGAATCCAGGCTCTGTCAAGGTCTGGGCAAACAAGACGAATGGCTGATTCTTCCGAAGAAAGGTAAAGCACCGACCCTTTCACTCCTACGGTGAGAGGACGTAACCTTATCCTGTCAGTAAGACCAATCATTTCTCCGCGATGAGCGATGATCACAGTGAAAGGTCCATTCAGCAAGAGGCTGCCATATACTTGGCGTAAAGTCTGAAGGATTCTGTGCTCCTCTGACGAGCAACGCTCTATCTGATTCCAGAAGGGAGGTGCTAACACCTTGGCTGCTATCTCTATGGGAAGGCCATGCCTGCGTATCAAAAGGTCAATGGCGTAAGCCACTACCTCGGTGTCGGTTTGCATAGTGCAATTGTAGCCAAATTGCTCCAGATAGCGTCGATTTATCCCGTAAGAAGAGATTTCACCATTATGGACCACCGTCCAGTCCAGGATATTAAAGGGATGTGCTCCACCCCACCAACCAGGAGTATTGGTGGGGAATCTGCCATGGGCTGTCCAGAGGTAGCCTTCATACTGCTCCAGGCAGAAGAATTCTGCTATCTCTTCGGGATAACCCACCCCCTTGAATACTCCCATATTCTTGCCACTGGAAAAGACGAAGGCATCCTTTATCTTAGTATTGATTTCCATGACCCTATCTACGACATAGTCATCTTCTGACTGGCCGTTAGTTCCCTCCTTTTTCACTTCGACGAAATAACGGCGTACTAGGGGAGGGTTTACTATAGCCGGAATTGGCTTGGTGGGCACTTCTTCGGCATGAATCACACGAAATTTTTGCCTGAGGAAATCCTCAACTCTGGCTTGCCCCTCGCGGTCCAAACACATTACGTGGAAAGCATAATAATTGGCATATTCAGGGTATAACCCATAAACAGCAAATCCACCACCCAAGCCGTTGCCCCGAACATGCATGTTGGCGATAGCTGCTATGACCGGCTTGCCCGAAAATCGAACTCCCGAAGTATCCATCATTCCGAAGATGGAACAGGCATCAACTACCTTATCATCTTGATAGAAGTTGTTTATCTTGCTTAGTTCTTTCAATGGCTTAACCTCCTCGACGAGATAGTTATTCACCAAGAAAGGTTTCCTCTTCAGTTTGAATAGATGGAGCGCTTTGAAGAATCAACTCTGGCGGTGCTTTGAGTCGCTCTTGCCATAATTCCCTGGGCAGGAATGCCAGACCGAAATCATCGGCCAAAAGCGATTGCTTGAAGCTTTCTACATTGACCTTGTCCCTCATGAGACCGAAGATTACGCCCGACTTATCAATGGCTTCCGCGAATATCATTCCTACTATGAGGTTGTCTTTCAGTATGACCTTCTGGTATGTATCGCTCTCTTGCCTGCTGATAACCTCATAGCCATCGTCATTGGGCGCCGTAGGTAATCCCGCGCAGGTGATATCGACTCCAAAATAGTTGAGTGAATTCATAGCTGTGCCCCCGCAGTATTTGGTGGGTATGCCAGCCATGTTAAATCCAGCAGCCCTGCCCCCAATATAAGCATTGGGCCAGATAGGGCTGAGTCTGTTCTCCCCGTAGACAAAGTCATATGCTTCAGCTACGTCTCCACAGGCATAAACACTTGGATCGTTTGTAGCCATATGACGATCCACTACTATGCCCCGGTTTGTCTCCAACTTGGCATTCACTGCGAGCTCAGAGCGCGGTAACACTCCGATAGCCACCAATAATAAATCGCAGGGCATCGTGTCTCCATTATCTAAGGTAGCTCCTTCAACTGATTCTCTTCCGTTGACCTCAACCACAGTATGACCAGTAACAATTTTCACGCCAGCCTGCCTAAGAATTTCTTCAGCCATTGAAGATGCCTGCTGGTCGAGGATGGTATTCAATATCCTCTCTTTCATTTCCACTACTACTACGTGAATCCCTCGCTTCACCAGAGCTTCGGTTAGGCTAATTCCGATGAGCCCGCCGCCAATAACTACTGCCTTTCTCCTGTTATCCAGGAAGCTGTCAGCCGCCTTGGCATCATCAAGGGTGGTGAAGGTAAGGACACCTTTCTTGTCGCTCCCTTCTATCTTGGGAAAAATGGGTTTCCCTCCTGTGGCGAGCAGGAGCTTTTCCCAGGCAATCTGCTCGGTGCCTTCCAACCAGGCAGTCCGGTGATCCAGCTCTAAGTGCGTCACTCTTTTGCCTGGAAGGAAAAGAATATCGTTCTGGTCATAGAAGTTGGAGGGACGGAATAATATTCCTTCAAGGGTACGTTCTCTTGCCAGATATTTTGAGATAAGAGGGCGTGAATAAGTAGGATAAGGCTCTTCGGAAACGATGGTCAGAGCCCCTTGCTTGTCTACTTGGCGTATTGCTTCAGCAGCCCCAATGCCGCCAGCGGAATTTCCTACGATAAGATATTTTGTCCGCACTTTCTATCTCCTGCTAGTGTCATCGTCAAGAAGTTAGAGTACATCCTTAGCCCGTGCTCACCACTTTTCTCAGGGTGAAACTGAGTCGCGATGAGGTTATCTCTAATTATCATGCTGCACATAGATACACCATAGTCTGTCGTGCCAGCCACGACCGACATCTCTTCGGGCTGGGCATAGAAACTGTGAACAAAATAGAAGTTCGCTTCATCTGGTATACCATCAAAAATCGGGTGACTAATTCTTTGCCTTACCTGATTCCAGCCCATATGTGGAATCTTGAGGCCTTGAGGAAGCCTGCGCACTACCCCAGGTATGACGCCGAGGCATTCCTGCCAGCCACCTTCTTCGGTACCCCTAAACAAGATCTGTAACCCAATACAGATACCCAAGAAGGGCCGGCCATCAGCAATGAAGCGGCGGATTGGATTGACAAGTCCTAGCTTTCGCAGCTTTGCCATGCTATTCGCTGCCGCTCCAACTCCTGGCAAGATAGCTACTTGGGCCGTAAGGATGTCGCCAGGGATGTCTGTTATCTGTGCTTGGTAGCCCAATCTATTAGTAGCATTGAGCACGCTGCGCAGGTTGCCAGCACCATAATCAATTATTACAATCATTCAGAGTCTGCTCCTTCATGCATCAACGATTCAGTTCTCAACAGTGACTTCCACAATATTCTCGCCGGCAATAGTGATGTCTTCACCACCCTTCTTGACAAAAACGTGCATTAATCCTATTACCTCATATTGACCATTCTCTAGATTGGTTGTGTCCCACACAACAGGGAAATATCTGTGTTTGTCCTCTGATTCTCCGATCTTAATCCACGTATTGGAATTCTTCTTACGGTAATACCAAGGATTGGTTATCCTGACGATAGACCCGCCAAATCCCAATTCCTCTAATTCCTTGCGCAACAAATCTTCGTCAAATTCCTCACGTAACTGAACACTGCCGGAATAGGTTTTGAAGACCTGTGAAGGAACAATATAGTGCGGTCCCCAATTGTATGACATGATACACCTCCATCAAATTCATTTAGCTAAAGGAATCACAGTAGCCATTGCATCGAGTAGCATGGCAGCCGCCACACTTGCTGCGTTGCTAACATTCCCAGTTACCCTCGATCCGCCACTAGGCTTCGCCATTACAGTGGCTATCCCTTGCATATCTTCTGCGCCACGTTCGATTATGGTGATTAGTCTATCCATATTATTCCTTTCTGTCGTCTGCTCCTAACATAAGCGCCTCATTAGGACAGTTTGTTACGCAGGCAGGTATCGCCCTACCGGGACAAAGGTCGCACTTGATAACAGTCTTGCTAGTCAAGTCACGACTAAGCGCCCCGTACGGGCAGGCTACCAGGCATGTCCAGCAACCAGTACACTTTTCCATATCAACGATAACCTCGTCACTTGCAGCGTCCCTGTGCATCGCGCCCGTAAGACAAGAATAAACACACCAGGGCTCAGCGCAGTGGCGACATTGAATTGGAAAAGAGACCTCTATATTCCTCTCCACATGCACGCGAGGCAAAGGACGCGGAGTCTCTCTCTTAAACGCTTTGATCAGGTCCTTAGATTGAGAGTGCTCCACTCGGCAATAAACTTCGCAGAGTCCACAACCAATGCAGACCTCTTCCTTAACATATACTCTTCTCATGTTCTAAAATCCTCTGAATTGTTACCGACGTCGGCAACCGTTTACCTAGCATAGCAAAATACAATTATTTTGTCAAGCCCTATCCTCTTGTAACAAAGATTTAACCTGCCTGTAATATTCTGGAAACATGGGAATTTTATGATTTGGTCAAAAAAATGAGCATGGACGTAAACCAAACTATTGAGCTCTCGAGAGGATTATCACCCCGTTTGGCTAGAGCTATCCCTGGTCAAGAGCTTACCGAGGATGAACATACTGATGAAAAAAGCGCGATGAAGATACTGAAGACAAAACAGTTGACACCATTGGAAGTCATCATGAGGAAGATGATGTTTAGAAAGGGGATTTCAGATGCCTATTGATACGGGTGACACTGCCTGGTTGTTAATATCCACAGCGCTGGTGTGGCTTATGGTGCCGGGGCTGGCCCTGTTCTATGGCGGCATGGTGAGAAGAAAGAATCTTCTTGCCACTATGATGATGAGCTTCGCCATCATTGCTATAGTATCTGTCCTCTGGGTGCTTTACGGCTATAGTATAAGCTTTGGACCGGACAAAAGTGGCATCATCGGTGGACTCGACTGGCTCGGCCTCAAAAGTGTAGGACAGGACCCCTCATCTGTGTATGCCACCACTGTTCCTCATCTAGCCTTCATGGCATTTCAGGCCATGTTTGCCATAATCACCGTAGCTTTAATCACAGGGGCAGTAGTCGAGCGAATGAAATTTAGTGCCCTGCTCATCTTTTCCGCCTTATGGTTGACTCTGGTCTACTGCCCGGTGGCACACTGGGTATGGGGTTCGGGCGGCTGGCTGGCGAGGTTGGGCGCGCTCGACTTCGCCGGCGGTACTGTAGTTCATATATCGGCTGGTGTTTCAGCATTGGCTCTAGCCCTGGTACTGGGACCGCGCAGGGGATTCAAGGAAAGGGAGCCCATGGAACCGAACAACATACCTATGGTGGTGCTCGGCGCTGGGCTGCTCTGGTTTGGCTGGTTCGGTTTTAATGCCGGAAGCGCTCTCACCGCAGGCAGGCTAGCTTCCAACGCCTTCGTGGCTACCAATACTGCCGGTGCCTCTGCTGCCTTAACCTGGATGATTCTCGACTGGATCAATCGTAAGCCATCAGTGCTTGGCGCTGCCACCGGCGCTGTAGTGGGACTGGTCGCCATCACGCCCGCTGCTGGCTTCGTATATCCACTGGCTGGCATTCCAATAGGAGCTATAGCTTCGATACTCTCTTACAAGCTTATGGCCTGGAGAAACAGGACAAACAAGGTCGATGAGTCTCTGGATGTCTGGGCATGTCATGGCATTGGTGGCACATGGGGGGCTTTGGCTACAGGCATTTTTGCTACCATAGCCGTTAATCCGGCTGGAGGCAATGGGCTGATTTTCGGCAATGCCATGCAGCTTGCCAGGCAACTCTTGGGAGTGGCAGTCGTCTGGGGCTTTGCCTTCGGAGTCACGTGGGTTGTGGGAAAGATAGTTGATGTTACTATAGGACTGAGAGTCAATGCCGCAGAGGAAACGGTAGGGCTGGATATATCCCAGCATGGTGAAAGGGCTTACGGAGGTATGCTGCGATGAAGTTGATAGAGGCGATTATCCGGCAGGAGAAGTTAAATGCCGTGAGGACAGCACTTGAGGCCGGCGGTTATTTCGGTATTACGGTGAGCGTAGTGAGCGGCAGGGGGCGACAGGGAGGGCTCACGTTGCAGTGGCGGGTAGGCGAGTACAAAGTAGACTTACTGCCCAAAATTAAGGTCGAAGTGGTCGTTCTGGATGAAGATGTTGGCAGAATACTGAATGTCATTACTACAGCGGCAAGAACTGGAGAGATGGGTGATGGCAAGCTCTTTGTCCTGCCGGTCGAGAATGCAGTGCGTGTTAGGACCGGCGACGACGGCGACAATGCCATTTAACCCAATGAGGGAGAGTGCAAAGTGTAAATCATAAAGAAAAGAAGCCTGATATAATTACAAAATAAGGAGGAAAAGCATGACCGACAAGAAAAGCAGAGAGGAAGCAAAGCAGTATGTTCTAAAGATGGCAAAGGAGCATGACGTAAGATTTGTCTGGCTGTGGTTCACCGATATTTTGGGTTCTCTTAAAAGCCTTTCCATCGGCATAAACGAGCTGGAGGTGACCTTGGAGGAAGGGATGGGTTTTGATGGCTCCTCAATTCAAGGCTTTGCCCGTATTGATGAAAGCGACATGGTTGCTGTACCTGACCCTGAGACTTTTCAATTACTCCCCTGGATGCCCAAGGAGCACACGGCGGTGGCCCGAATGTTTTGCGATATCCTGAAGCCCGGAGGCGAGCCTTTTGAAGGCGACCCCAGATTTGTATTGAGAAAGAATTTGGAGCGAGCTGCAAATCTAGGTTACACATACTATGTTGGCCCTGAACTGGAATACTTCTATTTTAAAGACTCAAAAGGCTGCGAAGGTCTGGATGCGGGAGGATACTTTGATATGACACCGCCAGATGCAGCCCATGACTTGAAGCGGGAAACAGTGCTCTCGCTGGAGGCCATGGGCATTGGTGTTGATAAGTCCCATCATGAGGTTGCTGCTAGTCAGCACGAAATAGACATGCGTTATACCGATGCTCTGACTATGGCTGATAATGTGATGACGTATCGCATTGTGGTCAAGGAAATGGCACTGAGGCACGGAGTCTATGCAACTTTTATGCCCAAGCCGGTCTTCGGTATCAATGGCAGCGGGATGCACGTTCATCAGTCGCTGTTCAAGGGCGACCGCAATGCTTTTTTTGACAAGAATGGTAAGTATCACCTCTCCAAATTAGCTTTAGGCTTCCTTGCCGGACTTCTGAAATATGCGCCTGATTTTACCGCGGTCACCAACCAGTGGATCAATTCCTATAAACGGCTGGTGCCAGGGTGGGAGGCGCCGGTCTACATCTCCTGGGCGACACGCAACCGCTCTGACCTGATTAGAGTGCCGGAATACACGCCAGGCAAAGAAGATGCGACCAGATTTGAGCTTCGTTCTCCGGACCCCGCGTGTAACCCATACCTTTGTTTCAGCGTGATGCTGGCGGCTGGACTGGCGGGAATTGAGGAGGGATTGGAGGCACCGGGACCTGTGGAAGCGAACGTTTATCACATGTCCGAGAAGGAAAGAAAAGAGCGAAGAATAGGTACTCTACCGGCTAGTCTCTTTGAAGCAATTCAGCTCACTGAGAAGAGCGAGTTGGTGCGGAAAGCCCTTGGCGACCACGTTTTCAATGCTTTTATCGAGAATAAGAAGATCGAGTGGGACGACTATCGCATCCATGTTACCGACTATGAGATTGGCAAATACTTGCCAATCCTATAGTCTAATCCTATATTGGTTGCGTTGATCAACCTGGTGATGGTGCCCTAAAGAGGGAGAGTAAGTGACATCCGTCGGTGTTGATATCGTGGAGATAGAGCGTGTTGAGTCAGCAGTCAGCCGGGGAGGACAGCGTTTCTTGAGACGGGTCTACACCGAAACGGAGCTCAAGACTTGCCAGGATAGACTTTCGTCTTTAGCATCGAGATTTGCGGCCAAAGAGGCGGTGATGAAAGTCCTGGGAACAGGCGGGATAGGTATTGCCTGGCGTGAGATTGAGATTCTCACTGGCGACGATGGCAGGCCATCGGTCAGACTTCATGGGCAAGCTTTGAATAAAGCTAGGAAATTGAACTTGAAAGAGGTCTGTGTTAGCCTTTCTGACAGTAGGGAATATGCCGTTGCTGTAGCTATAGGTACATAAAGTCCTTTACCTTAACTCTCTTTTTAAGTTCTCCATTATGCTGGTAAACTCTTGGCTGTATCTTTTTTCTTGGTTGGAGAGAAACTCTCGCCACTGAGGGAGCTGTTTTATCGCCTCATCGACAGTCAGTTGAACGACCATGGTGTTTTGTCCTTGTTGAACTTGTTTTACCCTTAGTCGGGGATTTCTTTCCACTTCGGCTCTTATGCCATCGTAGGCCTGTTCTATTTCTGCTCTATACCTCTTCTGCAATTCCTCCATCCGGTTCAAATTCAGCTCAATTACAGAAGTATTCTGTTCCTCCTTCAGAGTTTCTATGGCCAGAGTTCCTTCCCTTTTTCTCTGCAGCTCGGCTGGAGGAATCCCGAAACTAAGCGAATCCAGCAGTCTCACCTGGGCTTCCCTCAGAAGGGATGGCTTTCCTTCTTCTTTCAACCTCTTCCACAAGCTTTCAGGGTTGATCTGACCTTGGTGGAATTCTGAGAGCAGGGAGTTCACCTTCTCAGAATCTATCATTCTCTCTTTTTCTTCTTGGGTCAACTCCCCAAGCTTGGCTAATCTTTCTCTAGCGATTGGTGAAAGGTCGTTCTCCCAATTTCCCATTGACGATCTCCTTATAAACAGGTGACAACTATTTTACACAACGGCAGACGAGAAGATAGTATATAATATAAAATCAGATCTGGGGAGTGCGATGGGAATCCGACTCTATCAAGAGCCACAGCTTGAGAATCCCATTTTGGTAGCTAGTTGGCCGGGAATAGGTAATATTGGGATAATCGCTGTTGATACTTTGAGACAGATATTGGAGGCAGAGGAATTCGGAGAAATTGAGCCCTGGGAATTCTTTTATCCCAAGAAAGTCTTGATTAGGAAGGGAGTCTTGGAATACCTGGAATTTCCCACCAGCAAATTCTATTTCAAGAGAATACGTGGGAGAGATGTAATATTTTTTGTCGGGCAAGAACAACCCACCGAGAGGGGTGGGATGTATGCTGAGGGAAGAAAGGCCTATCGCATGGCTGGCCTGGTTTTGGATGTAGCTGAGAAATTTGGATGTCGCAGAATTTATACTTCAGGAGCGGCTGTGGCTTTGATTCACCATACTACCAAGCCTAGAGTCTGGGCTGTGCCTAATGGACAGAGTTTAATCTCCGAGATGAAGGCGTACCAGAACACTGTACTCATGTCCGATATCGAAGGAAGAGGGGGACATGGAAATATTACAGGTTTGAATGGACTTTTGCTGGGCGTTGCCAAAAAAAGGGGTTTTGAGGCTATTTGCCTGATGGGCGAGATACCGGTATATCTGCGAGGATTGCCCTTGTCCTACCCCAAAGCTTCGAAGTCCGTGCTGGAAGTCCTCAGCCATAGTCTGAAAGTGGAGGTTAACCTGGACACCTTGGATGAATTAGATCGGAGAGTAGAACAAAGAATTGAAGAATTCTACCAACAGATCCCCTTGGAAATAAGGGGGCAGTTGGATAGGTTAAAGCATCGGGCTTATGCCCAACCGGCGGAGCCTGGGCCGATTACTGAAGAAGAAGGGAAAAAAATTGTGGAAGATGTCGAGAAGTTTTTCAAGAAACGAGGAGAGAGCGGTTGACCCAAGGAAATCCTATTTCACTCTATCAGGAGCCAGACCTTCATCAATCCTCTTTGGTGTTGGGTTGGAGGGAAGACGCCGGGGACTTAGGACGAAGAGTTACGGACTACATGAATCTGAAGCTGAAAGGGCAAGAATTTGCCGAGATTGAACCCGAGGATTTCTTTCCCATGGGTGGAGTTGCCATAAAAGATAACGTAGCCCGATTTCCTGAAAGCAAGTTCTATGCTTGCCCGGAACACGAATTGGTGATTTTGCAGACGGACTCTCCATTAGTTGAGTGGTACAAATTTCTAAACTCGGTTCTGGATGTGGCTGAGCATCATTGCCGCGTAAGAGAGCTCTATGTCCTTGGAGCCATGATTAGCTTTGGTGCTCATACTAGCCCTAGGCAGTTGCTTGCTGTAGTTAACTCAGCGGAAATGAAAAATGGCTTGAGCCAATATGACTTGAATAGGGACATGGATTATCAAACTCAACCTGGTGAAAGGCCAACACTGAATTCCTTTCTGCTATGGCTAGCCAGGGAGAGGAATATTCCCGGGGTGAGCGTGTGGGTGCCCATACCTTTTTACCTAGCAGCGACGGAAGATCCTCAGGCTCAAAGAAGGATCCTGAGCTTTTTGAACGAAAGATTAGGCCTGAGAATCGATTTTGGTGATTTGGATCAGGAAATTAGAAAACAGAATGAGCAACTAGCCCAGGCAAGGTCTCGTTTTCCTCAAATCGATGATTATATCAACAGGCTAGAAAGCAACCTTATGCTATCTGAGGAAGAGAACGGAGATCTAGTTAAGAAAATTGAGGACTTTCTAAGGGAAGGAGACTGAGCCTCACTTAGGCAAAGGGAGCTTCGTCAAAATGCTAGCCAAAGTAAAGAGTGCTGCTGTGGTAGGGCTGGAGGGAGCCGTGGTTGAAGTGGAAGCGGACTTATCGCCAGGCTTGCCTTCCTTCACGATCGTTGGACTACCAGACAAGGCGGTCCAGGAGGCCAGAGAAAGAGTAAGGTCAGCCATAAGGAACTCTTACTACAAATTCCCCAACAGACGTATCACTGTCAATTTGGCTCCAGCCGATTTGAAAAAGGAAGGCCCAGCTTACGACTTACCCATAGCAATAGGCATACTGACTAGCTCAGGGCAGCTCAACGCCGACCTCTCCGATAGTATCTTTTTGGGAGAACTATCTTTAGATGGCAAGCTACGCCATACCCATGGGATATTGCCCATGGTAGCCTTGGCCCGTGACAGAGGCTTATCCACTGTATTTGTGCCTTGTGATGATGCTAAAGAGGCTTCCCTTATAGACAATATACGCATATTCCCTGCGGAATCGTTGGCACAGCTGGTTGTTCACCTTCAAGGTGAGGCAGTCATCCCTGAGTACCATAGCGAGCTCAATTGGGAACAGCAATTTCATCCCAGTTACGACTCTGATCTCAGTTACATAAAGGGTCAGGAACATGCCAAGAGAGCTCTGGAGATAGCAGCGGCAGGAAGACACAATATTCTAATGTGTGGCCCGCCGGGGAGCGGCAAGACTATGCTGGCTCGCTCTTTGCCCTCGATACTTCCCCTATTGACTATGGAGGAAGCTATCGAGGTGAGCAAGATTTATAGCGTTTGTGGATTGCTGCCGGAAGACACACCTATTATGGTGGAGCGTCCTTACCGCTCTCCTCACTACACCATTTCTCACGCCGGCTTGGTGGGAGGAGGGCAATGGCCGAGGCCCGGGGAGATAAGCCTGGCACATCACGGGGTGCTTTTTCTGGACGAATTCCCTGAGTTCGGGCACATCACTCTGGAATCGCTGCGCCAACCAATAGAGGATAGGACGATTACTGTCAGCCGTGCTCATGGCAGTGTTACTTTTCCCGCCGGCTTCATGCTGGTTGGCGCCATGAACCCGTGCCCCTGTGGGTATTATGGCGACCCGTTTAAGGAATGTAAATGCTCGGCAGGAGAAATCTCCCGCTATCATAAAAGAATAAGCGGACCGCTATTGGACCGTATTGATATCTTTGTTGATGTTCCCCATATTGATTACGAAAAACTCACCGAAGACAGGCCCGGGGAGACGTCGGACGCAGTCAGAGCCAGGGTCAAGGCATCACATGAAATACAGCTTGAGCGTTTTCGAGAGACGAAGCTGAAGTGCAATGCTGATATGACACCCAAGGAGGTGAAGGAGTTTTGCACAGTGGAACCAGCGGCTCAAAGCCTGCTCCGCGCTGCCATGAAGCAACTTCATCTCACTGGCAGGGCCTTCCATCGGATCCTAAAACTCTCCCGGACCATAGCTGACCTGGAGCACAGCGGCATCATCAAAACACACCATATGGCGGAAGCTCTACAGTACCGCCACAAGGAAATCATTTAAACCTAAAACCTGCTCGTTATGCGAGTCAAGCCAGAAGCAGCATGTGCCAGCACCAAGCCGTGAGGCACGAAGTAGTCTTTTTCTTCACTAAGATATTCTTAGTATTATTACCGCTGAGAAGGCATTTTCAAGGAGGTCAGGGCAATGAAGCATAGCAAAAGGATATCTCCGAGTCAGGTAGGTAGGAAATTGAGAACTCAGTTCCTCACTGGGGTTCTCGTTATTGTGCCGATTGGTGCCGCCGTATTGATACTGCGCTGGCTTTTTTTCAGCATTGATAACATTCTACAGCCTGTAGCCAAGTCGCTATTAGGTTACACAGTTACTGGCCTGGGCTTTGGCGTAACAGTATTGTTAATCTACTTGACTGGAGTTGTAGCGACCAATGTTATTGGCAGGAGACTGATTCGTTATGGTGAGTCTCTATTGGCAAGAGTGCCATTGTTTCGATATCTCTACACAGGCATCAAACAAATCCTGCAAAGCTTCACTACTCCTCGTGAAGGTGGATTCCTGCAGGTGGTACTGGTAGAATTCCCTAAAAATGGTATGCGAGCTATAGGCTTTGTAACGAGTGAATCACGCGTCGAGTCTGGTGAAAAGCTGTTCAGCGTGTTTATACCGACGTCCCCCAACCCAACATCTGGCTATCTAGAAATAGTAAGGGAAAATGACATTATCAAGACCAATATATCAGTTGATGACGCGCTAAAAATGGTGTTGTCTGCCGGCAAAGTATCACTGCAGGAGGTCACCGATAAACTGGGTGCTGAGAATTAATCAGCAAAACATTTCGTGTTCCAGAAGAAGCTTAACGTGCGATAGCCCACAGAATCCCGCCAATAATGAGCAGTACAATACCAAGGACGAGGGAAATCCTGCCTCCTATTTGCCAAGCGTGTAGCCAGAAGCGCTCGTGTTCATGGGTTATAGTCTCCTTAATATCTCTTTGGGTTAACAAAATAGAATTGTAGTATTTTTTCTTTTCCCTTCTGTTGCCAAGAATAAAAATAATACCCAGGAGGACGAAAAATCCTCCCATCCCCAAGATAACCTGGTAACTGCCCTGAAGCATGTTGCTTCGACCTCCCCCCTCAAGAATTCGAAAATTTCGAGGTTACCCTACTTAATCTCTACAGTCGCTCCAGCAGCTTCCAATTTTTGCTTCACTGTATCGGCCTCTTCCTTGGGGACGCCTTCTTTTACTACCTGTGGAGCAGCTTCTACCAAATCCTTAGCTTGCTTTAATCCTAGAGTAGTTACCTCACGCACTGCCTTGATAACCTCGATTTTCTTCTCACCAAAGCTCTTCAAGGTGACCGTGAATTCTGTTTTTTCTTCCGCTTCGGGTGCCGCAGCTTGCGCGCCAGGAGCGGCTGCCGGTGCTGCTGCTGCTACTGCTACGGGAGCAGCGCTAACCCCAAATTCATTCTCCAGCGTCTTGACCAAATCAGCCAGGTCCAGCACTGTCATACCCTTAATGGCAGCAACGATCTCCTCCTTGGTCAGAACTTTGGCTTCCTTCTTTGCTGTTGTAGCTTCCTTTACCTCCTCTTCCTTAATTTCCCTTTTTGCCTTGGAGGCTTTCTTTACCTCCCCTTCTTTGACTTCTTTCTCTACTTCTTCAGGTGACATGATTTCCTCCTTTGTTATTTGCTGGCGGTTTGAGCTCTGTTCTGTAATACGGTCAAAAACCCCCGCAGCGGAAAGTCAAGAATGTTATGTAAAGTTACTATGGGGGCTTGTAATTGTCCAAGCAGTCTGGAGATGAGAATTTCCCTAGGTGGCAAGTTGGCCAGGCTTACCAATTCCTCAGGGGGCAAAATTCGGTCGCCTAATAATCCTCCTCTGATTTGTAAAGACAATGCCGTGGATTTGATATATTGGTTAAGAGTCTTGACTGTATTGACTATATCTTCGTGGCCTAAGGCCAGGGCCACAGGACCTTCGATTATATCCTTGAGTTGTGGCTTACCTGCTTGGTCAGCGGCCCGGTAGACTAGAGTGTTTTTGACCACGCGATACCCGATACCTGTTTTTGCCAGAGCATTACGCAGATCAGCCATTTGTTTAGCAAGCAGGCCCTGATAATTAGTAGCGATGATAATAGTGCTCCGCGACAAATCATCGGCCAGATTGCTTACTATTTGCACCTTCTTTTCTTTTAACATATTCACCCTCTTTTTGACCCCCTCTCACCATGGGAGAGGAAATCTATAACAAAAAATCCCTGTGCCAGTGAACACAGGGTTAACTTCAGCCTCGGCAGGCAAATTATTTAAACCCTCAGGGTACCTGCTGTCACTGGCGCCCATTTATTATAGCACAAGGAGTCAATTAGTAAAACAAGGGTGAGGTCAGGGGCAAGCCCCGACCCTATGCATCTTTTGTCATTCTGAGCCCTTTCCCCGATGTCATTGGAGTTAGATTACCTCTGTGCCAATGGAAAGTGCTAGAATTATATTAACAGGAGGACTAAAAGTGGCTGATATTTTAGACGAAGTGACGGCGCTTATCAGGTGTAAGGAATGTCCTTGGTATAAAAACTGTCTAATCCCGGTTCAGGTTAGCATCGAGGATATCGCGCAGTTTAGGATAGCGATGCAGGGGACAAATCTCCCTGAACAGGCCAAAGGCGAGCTGGACCAGATCATGGAAAGCATAGCCTCTACGAGTCAGGAGATGATTCTTCAAAGCTGCCCTGTATTCACACAGCGTCTTAAGGAGGATCCCAAACTTGCCCAGCAAATCAAGAAGATGATGCAAAACTGGGGGAAAGAAAGAGAGCCTGATGAGTAGTACTAGTGAAAAAGGGCTTTGCTCTTTTCCGCCTAAGCTCATCTCAATGTAAAGTGCCCAGGGGCTTGGGGGACTTCCTTTTTTGGAGATAAATAGCCATGCCAGAGCAATTAGGCAAAATAGAGAGGCTGGAAGCTGAGCACTTCAAGCAGGGCAAGAAGCTTTACCTCGTCCCACTTGTGTATTTCGGCGGGGAAGCCCCCGATGAATATAAAGAAAAATGTAATCGTTATTGGCAACAGGTGGCAGAGCAGCTAACCAATTTAGCGGCGAAGATTGGAAAGGTGAACCGGGTTTACCACGAATCAATCTTTCAATGTGGTGAGGATGGCATGAAAGCACTGGAGAGGCTGAATCCAAGCAGTTATCAAATTGCTAGAACTCAGTGTGATAACGGCGCTATCTTTGAGACAATTGAAGAAAGGGAACTATTGGAAGAAGTGATGGACTGGCAGAGATGCCTGATGCTAGGCTTCATAAGCGATAGGGTGGCAAACAAAGTCTCTGAATTTTATGTTGAGGGGGCAAGGAAAAGAAATGAGTCTATGGCTAGAAAGATAAGCGAGACACTCAAAGACGATGAGGCTGGGCTTCTGTTCATCAGAGAGGAGCATTCGGTGCAATTTCCTGGTGATGTGGAAGTGTTCAGTATTTTTCCGCCAGCTCTGGACGAGATACATCGCTGGCTGCGTGACCAAGCCAGGATGGAAGTAGATAAGGTCACAGAAGAGAGCAAAGGAAAGGCTGAGGGAGTCGAGAAAAAGGCCAAGAGAAGGATGAAAAGAGAGCCTAAGGGGCAGTCTTAGTTTGGGGGGTGTCTTATGAAGATAAGAAAACCTGCTGTCTCTGGTATGTTTTATGCTGGTACTGCCGAAGAATTAGAAGAACAAATCGGATGGTGCTACAAACATGAGCTTGGACCCGGGACCATACCTCGGGTGAATAGCGAAGGGCTGAGGGAGATTGTGGCCATCGTTGTCCCCCACGCTGGTTATTACTACTCTGGGCCAGTAGCAGCCCATGCGTATAAGGAGGTTGCTGATGACGGGGTATTCGATACCGCAGTGATACTTGGTCCTAACCACACAGGGTATGGGTATCCTGTTTCTTTGTGGGCAGGAGGTAGTTGGAGCACGCCATTGGGTGAGGTAGAAGTAAACAAAAAACTTGCCCAAAGGCTTTTGGGGGATGTGATTGAAGCGGACGAGACAGCCCATATACATGAACACAGTATTGAAGTGCAATTACCCTGGCTTCAATACCTCTATGGGAAGGTGAAAATTGTGCCCATAACTATGCTGGCTCAAGACATAGAGACAGCTCGAATAGTGGGTAAGTCTATCGGGCAAGCGGGCGACAACTTGATAGTCATTGCCAGCAGCGATCTGACGCATTATGAACCTCATTCTGTAGCTATGGAAAAGGATGGCTCGGTGATAGAGGCCATAGTTGCTCTTGATGAGGAAGAGCTATACGAGCGCTGCGAGAGGCTTGGTTGTACTATGTGCGGGTATGGTCCGGTGGCTGCAGCTATCGTCGCTTCCAAAGAAATGAAAGCCCAGAAGGCAAGTCTATTGAAATATGCTACCAGTGGAGACACAAGTGGCGATT